>Ga0302322_100000650_pt1 | contig 27048 bp, 26 predicted proteins | sample Fen_T0_2_FD_203757 | JGI IMG/M metagenome (GOLD analysis project Ga0302322, IMG submission 203757) | Peat permafrost microbial communities from Stordalen Mire near Abisko, Sweden - Fen_T0_2 | ecosystem: Environmental > Terrestrial > Soil > Wetlands > Permafrost | place: Sweden: Abisko...
GCGAACTCAAGATCAGGGGAAGGATCGAGGAATACGACGATCGCGCCGAGATCATCCTGCGGCATCCTCAGCAACTCGGGAATGATGCCGCGCTGCCACCCGCCATCCTCAAAGATTACGATGTCGAGCGTCATGGAAACTTCAGCGCCGGGACTTTCCGTGCCAAAAAAGCGAAGCACGCCCGCGGCAGGAGACCGGGACCGCCCATTGCAATTATCGATGTGGAAGAGGAGTAGTGTTTTGGGTTCCCTGCGTGGGCGCTGTTGCGGCACGATCCCGCTCTGCGGTTCATACCATTCCGTTCCGCAACTCTTCCAGCGCGTACTTCGTCCCCCGCCAGACAATCCCGTTGTTCCACAGCGCGTGAAACATCGATCGAACGAGCGTGTACATGAATAGTGTCGTGCTTACGGGATGCAGGAAGAAGTAATAAGGTGGCACTGCGGACCGGGCCGACATTCCCCAATAAATCCCGAAGAGAGAGGCAAGAGCTATGCCATACGGCAACCGAGCCCACCCGTGCGCCAACCACACTCCGAGAAACGGTCCCAGGTTGATGAATCCTAGAGCAACGATTGCGCCGACCGTGCGCGGCCACTGGAACGACATTACCGCAAAGAAGTTCTTGGTGAGATTGTTGACGATTCCAAAAGCACCCTGAGCCCACCGCAGCGAAATCAGGTCCTCGCCAAACACATTGCGCTGGGCATACCCGGCATTCTTCACTACCTTGCCGAGTTTCATATCGTCGAGCACTTCCATGCGAAGCGCCTGATACGTTCCGATCGCGTCATATACGGACCGCCGCACCATGTTGAAGGCCCCTACTCCCATATGGTCCTGCGCGTTCGGATCGGCAACCTTCCACGGTCGGTGTCCAAACACGAACAGCGCCTGAAAGAACGCAATCATCATGCGCTCGCCCGCGGTCTTCGTGATCATGCGCGGAAACAGTACGACATGGTCCGCCTTCTCCGCTTCCGCATAGGCAATCACTCGCCGCAGCGCGTCCGGCTTAAAACGTACGTCCGCATCGGTGAACAGCAGCCAGTCTCCGGTCGTCTGCTGCGAAGCCGTCCACATGGCGTGAGTTTTTCCCATCCAACCGGACGGCAGGTCGGAGATATGGACGATCCTCAATCGGCGTTGCGCGTCGGGACCGGTTGCGACCTCTTCCATGCGCCCGCCCGTGGCATCGCTGGAGCGGTCGTTCACAGCGATGACTTCGTAGTTGGAGTAGTCGAGCACCAGCAAGCCATCGAGCGTCGCGCCAATGTCTTGCTCCTCGTTGCGCGCGGGAACGATGATGCTGACGCGAGGCTCGCCATCAGTAGTCGGAGGCTTGCGATCCCACTCCGGTCGGGCCACGTCGGCAATCCGAGGCATGCCGATGGCAGCCTCCACAATGCGAGAAAACCAAGCCACCGCCAGGATGCTGCCGGCAACCCAAGACACAATCTGCCAATTCATCTGTTAGGAAGATGCTCCGGAGGGTTCGGGCGATTCCGCGTTGGTAACCTTTAACGGCGGAGCGAAGCGCATGCCATAGAACAGAATTGCCGCCGAAAGCCCAATCGCCACAATCGTGGCAAACAGTCCGGCTCCGAGCGAGCGGTGATCCGAGAGATAACCAATCAACCATGGAGAGGAAGCATCGCCAAGCAAGTGGATGACAAATATCTCAACCGCAATTGCAGTTGCGCGTATATGCGCGCCTACAGAATTGATGATGGCCGCATTCAGCGGGGCCGTATTGATGAGCAGCAGGAACTCCGCTGCCACTATGCCCACGAGCATCCTGTTTCCGCCTGTGTAAAGTGCGATCCACATCGCCGGAATTCCCAGCGCGAGGCTGACCGCGGAAACAAGGTAGTAGGCCGATTTTGTATAGCGCAACAGATAATCTCCGAGCCAGCCTCCGAAAAGTGCTGCCAGGATGCCGGTGGCCGCCGTACTTATGCCGAAAACCAAACCCGCGTCCTTCAGGCTGTAGCCGTGGGCGCGATGGAGGAACGTCGGCATCCAGACCTGTAATCCACCGAGGGCGAACGTCATGAATGCCATGCCCAGGGTCGCACTCCAGAAACCGGGATTGCGAAACAAGCCGAGAATTGTTCCCCGCTCCGGCGTTTCCGCCACGCTATCGAACTGCCCCCGCTCCGGCTCTGGCAGAAAAACATAGATGAGCGCCAACAGCAAACCGGGAACTGCACCGATGTAGAAAGGCGCTCTCCAACTGTTGTAGTGCGCGCTTACAGTACCGCCGAGGATGTAGCCGAGTGCAGTGCCAAGGGGAATGGTCAGATAAAAGATGCCCAGCACACGTCCACGAATCTTCTCCGGAAACATATCCGCGATGATAGTGGGGGAGATCGTCGAAAAACTCGCCTCGCCGATTCCGACGAGCGCATGGCGCAGGAACAATTCCTGGAAGTTGTGTGTAATCGCCGTCATCAAAGTGGCGAGACTCCAGAGTACGGCTCCAGCGATGATGATCCGCTTTCGCGAGTAGCGATCCGCGAGCGGACCCATAAACGGCGCCGCCAGCATGTACACCCAGAAGAAGGCGCTTGTCAGCAGCCCGAAATCCGAATCGCCCCGGTGAAATTCCGCCTGAACCATCGGCTGTACGGCAAACAGCACCGAGCGATCGATGTAGTTCACCAGATTCAGCGCCGTCAGAACGATCAGTGCAGTGCGGGGATAGAGTTTGATCGAGGCCACAGGTCGAGCGAATATATCACGAGGAGATTGCGGAAGTCAGATTGCAACAATCTGACTTCTGCATTCTGACTTCTTACTTCTTACTTCCCTTCCGTTTACTTCCCTTCCGTGGCCAGCGCGCCACCACCACCGTCGCAATTCCGCCGCGCGGACGAAAGTCGCCCTTGACCTCAGCCCACACCGGTTTCGCCCAGCGCACTACATCGTCGAGCACCTGATTCACGATATTTTCCTGGAAAATTCCCAGATTGCGATACGACTGCAAATACTCTTTGAGCGATTTCAATTCCAGGCAGCGCCGGTTGGGAACATAGCGAATCACGATTTGTCCAAAGTCCGGCAATCCCGTTTTCGGGCATACAGACGTAAACTCGGGATCATCGATGACAATTTCGTACGCAGGAAACTGGTTCGGCCAGGTTTCGATCTCGGGAAACTTGTGATCCAGCCCAGCGCTGGCGTGTTCGTCGGTGTAGCGGCGTGGCTTCGGCATATTGGGCGATCTAAAGCCATTGTACCGAGACCCTCTCCGCGGGCAAAATTCGATCTTTCGATCCGGTGCAAATGGCACTCCCAGCGCATCTAACCCGATAAGCCCCAACTGCTTTTGCCTGACGTTTCACGCGGCATGAGTGATAGATTTAGGCTTACGTAGTTATCCTTATGGCATTGAATGGAAACAACTCTGCGGCCCAACCGCGCCGCTGGTGGGTGACTGCCGTCGTGGTGCTCGGGGCAGTGATCTTGCTCGCAGTCGTCGTTTCTCATAAAGACGACTCCATTCCGATCCGCACTGCTACTGTCTCCCAGGCAAAGATCCGCAGCCTGGTCTCCACCAACGGAAAGATCGAGCCCGTAGCCAACTTCGAGGCTCACGCACCTATCTCTACGAGCGTGCGCCACGTTCTTGTGAAAGAAGGCGCTGCGGTCAAGAAGGGTCAACTCCTGGTTGAACTGGACGACGCTGACGCTCGCACCCAAGCCGCCCGCGCGCAGACACAACTGAAAGCTGCGCAAGCCGACTTCGCGTCTTCGGAGCGCGGTGGCACACAGGAAGAACTGCTGAGCCTCGATGCGCAAATGGTGAAAGCGCGCACCGATCATGACTCCGCCCAGCGCACTCTCGATGCGCTCAAGAAACTACAGCAACAGGGCGCTGCTTCCCTCGGAGAAGTCCAGGAAGCGGAAAACGGCCTCGCCCGCGCCGAGGCCCAGATCCAATTCCTGCAGCAGAAAAAAACGAAGCGCTATTCCGGAGCTGAACTGGCCCGCGTGGCCGCCCAGCGGGACGAAGCAAAGGCAGCGTATGGCGCCGCCCAGGAGACGCTCGCAAAGTCCAACGTGCGCGCTCCCTTCGACGGGATCGTGTATTCCCTGCCAGTGAAAGAAGGCGGATTCGTTTCGACCGGGGATCTCTTACTGCAAGTCGCCGATCTCCGCAAAGTGATTGTGCGCGCGTTTGTTGATGAGCCAGATGTTGCCCGCCTCGCTCCCGGAGACCCCATCGAAATCACCTGGGACGCCGTACCCGGTCGTATCTGGCAAGCGACCGTCACGGCCGTACCTTCAACGGTTAAGCTCCGCGGCTCGCGCAACGTCGGCGAAACCACCAGTATCGTAGAGAACAGCGACTACAAGCTTCTGCCGAATATCAACGTCGGCGTTACGATCGTGGCCGCCGAACACGACAACGTTCTCGTGGTACCGCGCGAGGCAGTCCGTAACGATGACTCGAAGCCTTACGTGTTGCAGGTCGTGGACCACGAATTGAAGCGCCGCGACATCGAGACCGGGCTTTCCAATCTCACGCAGGTCGAGATCAAGAGCGGTCTCTCGGCGAAAGACCTTGTAGCCGCAGGATCTCTGAACGGCAAACCAATCGGCGATGGCTCGCCAGTCAAGTTCTAAAGGCATGCCCCATTTCACAATGATGAAGCCCCTCAATACGCTTTTTCTTGTCGTGCTCGCACTACTCACAGTTGTCTCCGCCGGCGCCGCCGACACGGCGGTAGAGAAACTGGCCGCGGGGCGCATAGACGACGCCATCACGGAACTCAATAGCCGCATCTCCGCCGCGCCATCTGACGCTGAATCCTCGAATCTCCTGTGCCGCGCTTATTTCGCTCTGGAAGAGTATGACCGCGCGGAGGGCGCCTGCAAGAAAGCAGTCTCCCTCGATCCGAAAAATGGCCGCTATCATCGCTGGCTCGCCCACGTGTACGGAGAGAAAGCGGATCGCGCCGGATTTCTCTCGGCCGCGAGCCTGGCGGGCAAGGCGCGTGACGAATTCGAACGCGCCGTGCAACTCAATCCCAACGACGTCGATTCTCGTGTGGACTTGGCCGAGTTCTATTTCGAAGCGCCCGGCATCATCGGAGGGGGGCAGGATAAAGCCCGCGCCCAAGCCAAACTGATCGGTGCCACGGACCCCGCGCGAGAGCACTGGGTCTATGCGCGCATCGCCGAAAAGAATCACGATCTCGCAACAGCCGAACAGGAGTACCGGCGCATGATCGAAATCAGCAAAGGCGACTCCGAATCGTGGCTCAACCTCGCTCTATTTTTCCGACATCAGAAGCGCTATGACGAGATGGAGCAAACGCTCGTCAAAACCAGCCAGGCTCCAATGTCGAAGCCGGATGTGATGGTAGACATTGCCCAGAACCTCTATCGCACAGGCCGCAACTTCGGTTTGGCAATTCAGATTTTGAAACGATATCTCGCCAGTGGTCCGGTGGAACAGGCTCCTGCGTTCAAAGCGCACTACCTGCTGGGGATGCTGCTGGAGAAACAAGGTGACAAGACTGGAGCGGCGCAGGAATACCGCACTTCCCTTTCCCTCGCGCGCCAATACGGCCTCGCGCAGCAAGCGCTTAACCGGGTCGCCCGCTGAGCATGAGGGAACTATACCCGGGCTTTGCCTACTGCCGAAGAAACTCGAACCATTCGTGCCATCCAGAACTACAATTTCCGGATTGAGGAAACACGTATCCTGATGCAAGCGTTTGAAGATGGGTCACACACAAAGGTGACAAGATGAAATTCCGATTTCAGCAGTCTCAATTTATCAGCCTCATTGCAGTTATAGTCGCCGCCTTAATTTCGGCAACACCCTCTTCCGCTGAACCGCTCCAACTGGAACGCGCAATTCGGCTAGCCCTGTCGCACAGCACGACATCGACAATTGCCAACGCCGACGTGCAACACAGCATTGCCACCTACCGCGAATTGCGCAACAATTTTGTTCCGCAGCTGACGGCTGGTTCCGGCTTGGGCTGGTCTTACGGATTTCCTCTGACCATTGAAGGCTCCGCGCCGTCTCTGTTGACCGTTGCGGCGCAGAGTTCCGTTTTCAGTGCCTCCCAAAATCAATACCTGGGCGCCGCCAGAGCCGATATCCGGGCCGCACAGTTCCGGGACAAAGACCAGCGCAACGCGGTAATTCAGGATGTTGCGCTCACCTATACTGAACTCGTCAAGTGGGAAGCGCGTCTGGTTCGCCTCCATGAAGACGAAGGGCAGGCGCAGCAAATGGAAAAGGCAGTCAGCGATCGCCTCCAAGAGGGGGTAGATAGCGCCATGGATTTGAACAAGGCGAAACTCGTCACCGCGCGGGTTCGTCTCCATCGAGCCGAAGCCAGTGGGTCCGCCGATGTTCTCCGGCGCCACCTCGCCACCCTCACGGGCTTGCCTGTGTCTTCCATAGAAATAGAGCCCGCGAGTGTCCCAGCCTTACCTCCGATTGCTGCACAAGACGACATTGCGGACAAGGCCGCTGCCTCAAGTCCGGTAGTCAAGTTCTCCGAGCAACACTCGCTCGCCGAATCAATGCGAGCATTGGCAGAGCATCGCATGTGGCTCCCAGCCCTTGATTTCTCTGCACAGTATGCGCGGCTCTCGACCTTCAATAATTACGATCAGTACTACCGGAAATTTCAGCCCAATAACGCCACCGTCGGAGTCGCGATCCGCTTCCAGTTCTTTAACGCCAGCCAGCGTGCGCGTGCTGAGGGAGCAGATGCCGAAGCGCTCAAAGCAAAGAAGCAGGCCGAGGCGGCCCGCAACCAGGTATCGGAAGAGACTCTCAAACTCCAGCGCGCTGCTGAGCAACTAGCCGCCGCCCGGGACGTAGCCCAACTGGAATACCAACTGGCCCAGTCTGGACTCGAAGCCGCACAAACGCGCATCGACGCAAAAACGGGAACACTCCACGAACTCGGCGACGCCCGCGTGCAAGCCAACGAACGGTACCTGCTGTTCCAGGACGCCGAGTCTGAATACCAGCGCGTCAGAGTTAATCTGCTTCGGGCGACCGGCGAATTGGAGGGCTGGGCACTGCCCGGTGGAACGACTGTAGGAGTCACTCCGAAATGACCCTCAGCCCCCTCCCAACCACCTGCTGATTCTCGCTCTTCAATGCTCAAAAACGACGTTCAGCGCATGCCTTTTGTAGATTCAGATCGGGCTAAGCGATGATTAGTCAAGGACTTCCACTGGTGTTCTTGTGTCTGGGTGACGTACCCGAATGGTAGCGTCGCCGCGGGGTGTTTATCGCATCACAATGTTAGAATAGGTCAATATCCTCTATGCCCTTGAAAACGCTTTTCCTGAATCCTCCATCTTTTGAGAACTTCGACGGAGGCGCGGGTTCGCGCTGGCCCGCCACGCGCGAGATTGAATCCTACTGGTACCCGGTGTGGCTCGCCTACCCGGCCGGCATGCTCGAGGGCTCGCGTCTGCTTGACGCCCCGCCCCATCACATCAGTGCCGAAGAGACAATTCAGATCGCGAAGGAATATGAACTCCTCGTGCTCTTCACGAGCACCCCCGGTTTCCAGGGCGATCTCCGGATTGCCGAAGCGATCAAGGGCGGCAATCCGAAAATCAAGATTGCGTTCGTCGGACCCCACGTCAGCGTGCTTCCAGAGAAAGTGCTCAACGAAGCCAAAGTGATCGACGTGATCTGCCGCAAGGAGTTCGACTACTCCATCGTCGAATACGCGCAGGGCAAACCGCTCGAAGAAATCCTAGGAATCTCGTATCGCAAGGACGGCAAGGTCGTACACAACGCAGACCGCCCGACCATTGACAATCTCGACGCTCTGCCCCATGTCACCGACATTTACCGCCGCGATATCGATGTTCGGAAGTACACCGTCCCGTTCCTGCTGCACCCGTTCGTATCGCTCTATACGACCCGCGGATGCCCGGCCCAGTGCACATTCTGCCTTTGGCCGCAGACCCTGAGTGGTCATCCGTGGCGCAAGCGATCCACCGACGACGTAGCCCGCGAGATGGCCAAGGCAAAAGAATACTGGCCGTACGTCAAAGAATTTTTCTTCGACGACGATACATTCAATATCCAATCGGCTCGCACCATCGAGCTTTGCGCAAAGCTGAAACCGTTGGGCCTGACATGGTCCTGCACCTCACGCGTCACGACAAGCTACGAGACATTGAAGGCCATGAAAGAAGCCGGGTGCCGCCTGTTGATTGTGGGCTACGAATCGGGCGACCAGCAGATTCTTAAGAACATTAAGAAGGGCGCGACTCTTGAGCATGCCCGCGAGTTCACCAAGAACTGCCACAAGCTGGGATTAGTGATTCACGGCGATTTCATTCTCGGCCTGCCCGGCGAGACTCGCGAGACGATTAACAACACCATCAAGTTTGCTAAAGAACTCGACGTGGAAACCATTCAGGTATCGGTGGCTCATGCCTACCCCGGCACAGAACTGCACGAATATGCCGTGAAGAACGGCTTCATGAGCAACGAAACGAAAATGGTGGACGACGCTGGGCACCAGATGGTGCAGATCGAATATCCGGGCCTCCCTGCATCGGAAGTCCTCGCATCGGTGCACCGCTTCTACGACGAGTACTACTTCCGCCCCAAGGCCGCCTTCCGCATCCTGAAGAAAGCCGTGTTTAACAATTCCGAGCGCAAACGCCTATACAAAGAAGCACGCACGTTCCTGAAGCTCCGGTCGCAGCGCAACAAGTGGGCCAAGGATAACCGTAAGGAAGAAACCCCAGACCCGGCGCCAGCAAAGGCCTAACGTCGCGTAGCGAAATCGAGTCAGCAGGCAAAGGCCAGCGCTGAAAGAGCAAAGTTGACCTTCCGCAAATACCTAGTCCTGGCGGGAATCACCGTTTTCAGCACGGTCGGCGATTCCCTTCTGGCACGCGGCATGAAGGAACTAGGAGGCGCATCTCTTCACAACGTCTCCGGGTTCCTGCTCACCGTTCTCAACCCCTGGGTCGCAGCCGGGATCGTGCTGCTGATCGCCTTCTTTGCCTCCTACATGTCTGCGCTTTCCTGGGCAGACCTCACCTACGTCCTTCCTGCCACGTCGCTGGGATATGTGCTGGTGGCGATCGTCGCCCGCATCGGCTTTCATGAACAGATCTCGCCTACGCGTTGGCTGGGGATTGCCTTCATCGCCGCCGGGGTAGGCATCGTGGCTGCAGCTCCTTCTGTCACGCCCACGCCGGCTCGCTTAGTACAGCCGCAACCCGCCTCCGAAGAGGCAAAGCCATGAACGAGATCTACGCCTGGAGCGCCGTCCTCGTCATCACGATTGCCGCGACCGCTGGTGACGTCCTACTTGCCTATTCCATGAAGAGAGTCGGCGACGTCGGGGAGCTTTGGAAGGCCCACGGCCTTCTCGCTGTCCTCGGACGTGTCTTGTCGACTCCTACCTTCTTTCTGGGGGTCGGTGCCATGGCCATTGCCTTCTACAGCTTGCTGTTTGGGCTCTCGTGGGGCAATCTGAGCCTGGTCGTTCCTGCGTCCGCCTCGCTGACCTTCATCGCAAATGCGATCGCGGCACGCTTCTTTTTGCATGAGCGGGTATGCCGCAGGCGTTGGATTGCTGCTCTGCTCGTTGCTGCTGGAGTGGCTTTGATGGCGGTCTGAGGAGTTACGCGAAAAGATCGATCTGGATCAAAAGCGGAGACTCGTCGCCAACCTTGTTCTCGGGTTGGGGTTCCGGCGCGCACTGATTGGCTTCAAGAAGTCCGACCACTTGCGCAAATGGCCTGCTCACAACGAAATCGCGCGACCGAAGGCAGTCTAGTTCCTCGAGCAGTTCCGCTTTCTGATCCAATGGCCCGGAGCGTAATTTTCGCATGGTCGCTTGCGTCCGAGCCAATTGCGTAAGCAGTTCGTTCAACATCTGCTTACTGCCTGAACTCATCTGCACGAATTCCATGCGGGCCCCGGATCCAGGAATCACCGCTCGCACCGTGCCTAGTGCACGAAAAGAAACAGCATTCGCATAGACCAGAATCTCGGTCGTTTCGCCGGGACCGACCGGGAGCGAAGTATCCACGCGCAGTCCTCCCGGACCCAGGTTCCGCAATCTTCCGGTCACCATCGCTCCGTCCGATGGCAGGCAGCGGATTAGGACCTTCCCTCCGCAGGTAAAGCGGGGAGTCTTCCTACGGTCACTATTGTCCGGTACAAGTTGGGCCATAGATGAACTACATCGTACCGTTTGACCAATTTCTTGAGGATGGCGAGAAAGTAATGTGAGGTAACCAACGACGCGAACTAACGTAACCAGCTGAAACGGTCGTTATCCAAACAATTTCATCAACCCTCGAGCACCTAGATCCGGCACCAGAAACGAGGATTTGCGGCCATTGGCCGCACGCACCACCGACTCAGCCGTCAGATAGCCGCTACGAACAGCCCCTTCCATCGTGGCGGGCCATCCCGTGGCCGTCCAGTCTCCTGAGAGGAACACGCGTGGCCACACGGTCTCCGGCTTGGGGCGAAACTGGTCAATTCCCGGCCCCGGCGAGTACGTAGCGTGCACTTCTTTGATCACTGTAGATTTCACCAACTGGGCGTCACGTGCCGCCGGGAAGAATTCCCGCACTTCTTTCAGTGCCAGTTCAACAATCTCCGTCTTCGCCTTCTCGATCAGGCCCCGCGAGCAACTGACCACCAGCTCGATATAGCTTCCGCTTCCCTTCTCCCGAGCTTCAATTAGCCGTGATTTGTGAAACATCCACTGGATTGTCCGATCGAGTAGAACCGCATGATCCAGTTCGCTGATCTCACGGTCGAACCACAGGTGGATCCCGGTAATGGGCGAGGTCGTGAATTTCCCCAACACTGCCCTCAAAGGTTCTGAGTTCAAGGTTTCCGGCAGGAGCCTCTCCGCCGAGTCGAAGGGAACCGCGAGCACAAAATAGTCGAACAGCTGCTCGTGCCCATTCATCGTTACCGAGACGGACCGGTCCTGCGGCTTAAATGACTCCACCCCTGAGCGGAACTCGATGGCCCCACCGCGAGAGCGAATATAGTCGCCGGCAGCGCTGTACAGCTCCGTGAGAGGCACGGTTGGGATGCCCATGCGTCCGGCCTGCGCTGATTTCAAAAACGATTCGCGCACGACCTGTGCGGCGTAAGGGACCGAAACCTGATCCAGGTCTTCGTTCAAGGCGCTGATCAGAATCGTCTTCCAGAAGCGCTCAATGGCCTGTTCGGTCTGGCCGTGGCGCTTGAGCCAATCGAGGAATGTTTCTCCGCTCTCCGCGGGCAGGCTCGGGGCCAGCGACGCCATGGCTCGCCCGATCGCGAGCTTGTCGGAGAAGTTGAGGCAGGACGCTCCAAGGAAGGATGGCGCTGTATGCAGCGGTGCAGGCAGTGCCGACGGACCGATTACCGAAGCTCGTCCCCCGGGTTCGAGAAAGGTCAGCTTGTCATACCAGCGAATCTGGTTCTCAACCCCAGTGCGCCGGTAGAAATCAATCAGGTTCGTGCAGCAGCCGAGGAGCACGTGCTGGCAGTTGTCCACTACTTCGCCAGTCCCGGGATGCTGGTAAGAAGAAGCACGGCCGCCCAGATAGGGACGCTTCTCGAAGAGGCTTACACGGAATCCAGCGTCGGCGAGCGCGCAGCCTGCTGCCAGGCCGGCCAACCCGCCTCCGGCAATCGCAACCGTGGGAGATTCGATGGGAGACGGGCTCATCACAGCAAGCGCTTCACAAATCCTTTGGCAAGGACGTTAACTTTCTCGCGCGTTGTGAGCCGTATTCGCGTGGTAAAGACGTCGTAGTCGTTAGCCGCAATCTTCTCGAGCAGCCGCCGGTAGATTGTAATCAGAACCCACAGGCCAGGCTGGCTGTCTTCGTTGACCATGGAAATCAGTTCTTCGCCGGCTTGGTAGCACTCGCGAGCTCGATCCGCCTCCACCATGAGGACCGGGCGAACACGGACCGGTTCCGGAGATGCCAGGTCAGACGCCTGAAGTCCACACTGCAGCAGATCCTGCTCCGGCAGATATACTCGTCCCATGCCCGCGTCTTCTTTTACATCGCGAATAATATTCGTAAGCTGGAACGCCAATCCGCAGCGCTCGGCAAGCGGCTCAGCGGCCGGATCGCGGTAGCCAAAAATCTTGATGCACACCAGACCCACCACTGAGGCAACACCATAACAATACTGACGCAATTCTTCGAACGTCTTGTAGCGCGCCACCAGAGGAGCGCCCGCGACGTGAGGCCCCGCTTCGAGATCAGCAGCAGTTCCATAGGCAAGCTGGTCCAGCAGACCGATCGGAATCTGGAAGGTGCGCTGCGCGTCGGTTAGTGCCAGCAAGACTGGATCGTCGGTGGGCTGGCCTGCCAATGCTCGGTGCACTTTGTCCAACCAGTCCGTCAGCCGATTCTGGCGATCCGGGATGGTCAACGTTTCATCGTCGCTGAGGTCATCGCACCGCCGCATAAATGCATACACAGCTGTTAAGGCATTGCGTTTGCGCGGCGGTAGCACAACAAAACCGTAGTAGAAATTCTTGGCCGCTGCACGCGCGATGCTCCGGCACACCGAATACGCCATCGCCAGTTGCGATCGCGTCGGCGCGAATTGAACGGGAGCATTTCCCACGGCTGCGTTCATACCAGTTTTCCCAACGCTGCGCGCGCGACCAGTGCAAGTTTGCGCGCTTTTGAAATCGACGGTCGGCGTCCCAGGACCGCATACTCCTGACGCTCGATTGCGTTCAGAACCTCCAAACCGCCCCGGCTGAACAGATCCAGATCGATCGCGAGCTCACGGTTTACTTTCTTGACCAGCGGCAGTCCCTGGGCGAACCACTCGCGAGCGCGCTGCACTTCGAACTTCATCATCTCTCGAAACGCTGGAGTATTTTCGGAATTACGAATTGACTCTTCGCTCACGCCAAACCGCCGCATATCTTCGAGCGGTAAATAGATTCGGTCTTTGAGATAGTCCACGCTGACGTCTTGCCAGAAATTCGCCAACTGCAGCGCCGTACAGGTATAGTCAGAAAGCAATTGCCGTTCCGCGTCGTTGTACCCGCACAAATACAGCACCAAATGACCCACAGGATTGGCGGAGTTGCGACAATACCCAAGCACATCAACAAATCCTTCATAGCGAGGCGTGGTCTGATCTTGCCGGAACGCCGTCAGCAAATCGGAAAACTCGTGCTTAGGAATTTCGAAGCGCCGCACGGTTTCAGCCAGAGCCACAAACACCGGATGCCGCGCGCTGCCCTCATAACAGGCGTTCAACTCCACTTCCCATTCGTCCAGCAGTCGCAGGGACGCGACCGAATCGCCTACTTCGTCACCCAAATCATCGGAAATTCGGCAATACGAATAAACATTGAAGAAATGCTGCCGCAATTTTCCGGGCAAGAACCAGGATGCCACCGAAAAATTCTCATAGTGCGCACGCGCCAGTCGCTGACAGTATTCCTGGGCTTCGGGCAGCCTTGGAGCCGTTTCCGGAATCGCATACTCTGGCGGCAACCGGTCCCAGCCTGCCAATGCTGGTTCTCTGTGCTCCCGTTCGCCCGTAGCTGTCATAGTCGTCGTCATGTGCTTCAAAGCCTATGAACCACAAAGGACACTAAGGCTCACGAAGGAGGAACCAACCAGAATTCTCTGCTTCCTTCGTGTTCCCTGGTGTCCTTCGCAGTGACTACGAAATCAATGTCCTGGAATAATCGCCGTCTTGATGTCGCCGTTACGGTTCAACATATGGCGCAACACGTCGTGGAGGCGCGAAAGCGGTGCCTCGCCCGTAATATAGTCCGTGCCGCGCACTTTCCGCTCCGCAATCAGACCGAAGGCCCGGCGAACTGTCTCTGGCGTATGATGGAAGGTCGCCTTCAACGTAATTTCCGAGTAGTGCAGGCGGTTCGTATCCAACTGGACTTTGGTTCCCACAGCGCAGCCGCCAAAGAAGTTCACGGTGCCGCCCTTGCGCACCATCTGCACGGCCCATTCCCATGCCTCCGGACGTCCAACTGCTTCAATCACCACGTCTGACCCGCGTCGCTCTGGACTCAACGCCCGCACGGCTTCAATCGGATCCTTCACTTCGGTGATCTGCACAACTTCGTGTGCGCCCTTGCGCCGGGCCAAAGCCACTTGCGAGTCACGCTTTACCACCGCGATCACATTGCATCCGATGGCCTTCGCCACCTGCACAAACATCAACCCGATCGGCCCGCCGCCCAGGACGGTTACCGTGTCTCCGATCTCAACGCCAGTCTCATGCAATCCGCGCAAAACGCAGGCCAGAGGCTCGGTCATGGCCGCGTCTTCAAAACTCACGTGCGGAGGGACTACGAGCATGTTCGCTTCAACAATACGCTTGGGCACGCGGATGTATTCCGCATAGGCGCCGTTGTTGAATAGTAGGTCCTCGCAGAGATTTCCCTGGTGCTTGGAGCAGTAGAAGCACATGCCGCAAGGCGCTGAATTGAGCGCCACGACACGCATACCCTTCTTGAAGCCGCGAACGCCCTCACCCACTTGCTCGATCGTTCCCGCCAGTTCGTGACCGAACAGCGCGGGCGGCACGATCATGCGGGCGTGGTAGCCCCGCTGGTAAACCTTCAGGTCCGTACCGCACGTCAGAGCGACATGTACTTTAACCAATACTTCCCCGACACCAACACGCGGGATTGGAACTTTCTCAATCTTGATGTCTTCTTTGCCGTACAGGACGGCAGCCGTCATCTTTCCATTCACAGTTGATGTCCTTCCCATGCGCTGCCCGGCTGGATGACGATTTTCATCGAGTCTGGCTGAGGATGCGCTGCCAGTTTTAGGGCCTCCACGCTGCGTTCCAGCGGGAAACGATGGCTGATCAGCCGCTCCAGGTCCATTTCGCGATTCATAACAAACCGCACCGATTCCTCTTGCAGTTCTACGGACGCACTGTAAGACCCCAATAATGCCTTCTCATCTACACAAACTGCTGCCGGATCAATCGTTGCCTCGCCGCGCGCAGTTTGCGCAAACAGCAAGACGCGGCCTCCCGGACGCGTCGCATCCATGGCCGGACGAATCAGGCCACTCCCACCGACCGCCAAGATCACAGCGTCAGCCCCGCGTCCTTCGGTCAAACCGCGCACCGTCCCGCCTGCGTCGGCCTTTGAGGCATCTATGTTTAGGTTGAGACCGAAGCTCTTAGCTATTGTAAGCCTCGGAGGATACAAATCGGAAGTTATCACGCGAGCCCCTGCCCGTTTTGCCAGGAAAGCCAGCATCATTCCGATCGGCCCCTGCCCCATCACCAGCACCGTTTCGCCCGGTTGCAGCCGAAGCGTCTCTATTCCTTTGATGCAAGTATTGGCCGGTTCCACAAAACAGGCCTGCTCGAACGAAACGCCGTCCGGGATACGAACCGTGCCCTTCTGGACAATCCAATCCATCACGCGAACGTATTCTGCGAACCCGCCGCCCGAAGGCTCGAACCCCGCCGTACACCCGACTCGCTTGTAGGTAGAGCATTGCGCAAACGTTTTGTACCGGCAGTAGTAGCACTCGCGGCACGGAATGTGGTGAAACACCATGACGTGATCGCCGACCCCATATTCGCGGACCCCCTCGCCGACCTTCGCCACCACCCCCGTAGTTTCATGGCCGAAGATTCGTGGCGCCGAGTGCGATCCGGTCGCGATCTTCTTCAAATCCGTACCGCAAATGCCGCAAGTATGCACGCGTACCAGAACCTCGCCGCGCCCAATCTCGGGCACCGGCACTTCTTCCAGTCGCACATCGTCCACGCCGCGATAGACCGCAGCCCTCATGGTCGCCGGAATCTTACCGATGCCACTCTCTTCCGCCACTGTTCGACCCATTGTCATAGTTGATTTCGTAGCGCCGACTTCACGCCAGCTGTCGGGAAGGCATCTTGCCCTCTCCACCGTCCAAAAGGAACTTTTATCTCTCGTTCCCACTCACAACCTGACGCTCAAGATACTCGGAGATCGCTCCGCAAAGCGCATGGCTGGCCTTACCTGAATTCCGAGCCAGTGCCACCGTCCGCGCCCAATACCACGGCCGTATCGCAACATGGGCCGCAAACGCGCCCGAGCGAAACTGCCCCGCGCTCGTGACGAACCTCTCTGTCGGCGGCATGGAAAAGTCCGCTGCATCAGAAATTGCCTTTACCACCGCAAACTCGACGCCGCGACTATGGGCTCCTTGCGCCACTGCAGCCGCTTCCATATCCACCGCGACTGCCCCGTAGGCCAATCCCAGTTTCTTTTTCTGCTCCTGATCTGCGACTGACGCGAAACTTACCAGCGTCCCCATGCCTGCACCAGTGTCAGTTCGTGCACCGTCTGAGGCGTTCACGACAACTCGCGGCTCGAAAACACTTCCGACGTTCAACGTCGAATCCAACGCCCCGGCAAAGCCCACAGAGACGACTCGCTCGACACGGGCGGCTTCGATCACCGCCTCAGTCGCTCGCCGCGCCGCTTCGGCTCCAATGCCCCCACAAACTAGAACAGCGTCGTCACGTTCAAACAGCCGGTAGCGCCGTCCACCATGCTCAATCTCGCGGACCTCCCACCCTCGGATCAGCGGCGCGACTTCCCGTTCCATGGCCGCGATGATCGCGACTCTAGACATAGGCGTTGGCTCGAAACCAATCCACCGACCGCCGCAACGCTCCATCCACCAGAACTGTGCGCCACCCCAACTCTCTCTCCGCCTTGCCGGAACTGACAAACATCATCTTGCGACCCATGCGCACCGCATCAATCGTCGCGCGAGGCTCACGGCCCAACAACCGTCCGGTCACAATCTCATCGACAACGCCGGTCGCCAACGCGAAGAAATACGGCAGCTTGACCGTCGGCGATTTCAATCCTGTAATAGCAGCCAGCCGATCCAGAATCTGCTTCAACGTTAGATTTTCGCCGCCCAAAATGTAGCGCTCGCCTGACTTCCCTTTTTCCAACGCCTGGATATGTCCTCGTGCACACTCGCTTGCGTCCACCAGGTTCAATCCCGTTTCTACATATGCCGGGAACTTCTTCTTCAGAAAATCCAGCACGATCCGTCCCGTGGGCGTCGGCTTCACGTCGCGCTCTCCGATCGGCGTCGTTGGATTCACAATCACCACGTCGGTCCCAGTTCGTGCCGCCTCGAACGCTATTTGCTCCGCCATGAACTTCGAACGCTTGTAGTGCCCAATCATCTCGGAGACCGAGACGGGGCTCTCTTCGTTCGTCAACTTCTCTTCCGACGCAGTACCGTGCCCATTCGCCCCAAAACCCATCGTGGCCACGCTGGACGTGTACACCACGCGCCGCACGCCCTGCTTCCGCGCCGCTTCCAAAAGAGTTCGTGTTCCCTCGACGTTCGACCGGTACATCTGTTCCGGGTCGCGGACCCAAAGTCGATAGTCGGCCGCCACGTGAAATACAACTTCGCAACCCGCCAGAGCTTTCTCGATCGAAGCTGGATCGCGCAAATCTCCAATTACCCGCTCGGCCGTTAGATCCGCGATATTCCGCAGATCGCTCGTGGGCCGTATCAGAAGCCGTAACTCAGTTCCCTGCGCTGCGAGAGCACGGGCCACGTGACTGCCTAAGAATCCCGTTGCGCCAGTGACAAATGCCCTCAAAATTAGTTCTCAGCCATCAACCGTCAGCCAAACCCAATAGAACTATTGTCCGTTCCAAAGCGCCAAACAACTCAATCTACATTGCGAAAACCACAACATTCGCGAACACCACGAATAGCCTACCTGACGGCTGATGACTGATGGCTGAGTGCTAGTTCTTCTCCGCCATCACCTTCGCGTACGTTGTCAGCGCGATCAAAGGGAAGTATTGCCGATACAAGTGGTACTTGAGGTAGAACACGCGCGGAAACCCGGTCCCCGTGTAGAACGCCTCATCCCACGATCCGTCTTTGTTCTGAGTCTTGAGCAGGTAGGCAACACCGCGCGCCACGCATTCGCTGCGTGTGTCGCCCGCAGCCAGAAGCCCCATGATGGCCCATGCCGTCTGCGAAGCCGTGCTGTCACCTTGGCCGCGCAAATTCGGATCGTCGTACGACCCTACTGTCTCACCCCAGCCGCCATCGGAGTTCTGCACCATGCGCAGCCACTCGGCAGCCTGCTGGATCATCGCTTCATTGCGATCCACGGCCATCGCTTCCAGACCGCGCAATACGAGAGCCGTGCCGTAGATATAATTCACGCCCCAGCGTCCGAACCAGCTTCCATCCTGCTCCTGCTCGTCGCGAATGAACTTAAGCGCCTTCTTCACTGCCGGATGGCTGCTATCGAAACCATACGTCGCCAGGCATTCCAGAATGCGGCCGGTAATATCCACGGTTGGAGGATCGAGCATCGCGTTGTGATCTGCGAACGGCACGTGCTGGAACACCATTCGATCGTTGTCTTTGTCGAATGACGCCCATCCACCGTTCTTGCACTGCATCGACAAGATCCAGTCAATCGCCCGCTGCACCGACTCGGCCTGATACCGGCCATTCGGATGCTCCACGCGACTGAGGCCCAGGCACACCATGGCGCTGTCATCCACATCCGGATAAAACTCATTGTTAAACTCGAAATACCACCCGCCCGGCTCGCCCTTCGGATTCTTGACCTTCCAATCGCCCGGCTTGCGCACTTGTTTTTGCAGAATCCAGTCCGCACACTTCACCAGGCGAGGATCGCTTGCCGGCACTCCCGCTTCCCCCAAAGCAAACAGCGCATACGCCGCATCCCACACTGGAGACATGCACGGCTGCATGCGGAATGTGTCTTCCTCTTCGATTCCCAACTTCTCAAACTCGTCCATCGCCCGAATCACTTGCGGATCGTCGAGCGAATACCCGAGGCATCGCAGAGCGATAATCGCGTTCATCATCGAGGGATAGATGGCGCCCAGCCCGTCGCTCATCTCAAAACGCTCAAGCATCCACTTCTCGGCCTTCTTGAGAGCGATGGACCGCAGCGGCCGCACGTGTACCGCCTCGAACCAATGCACTACGCGGTCAATCACCAGGAAGAAATTCCGCCACGAGACCAGCTTCTTCGCCCAATGCAGATGCATGCGCGACTTGTCGCGTCCGCCGACGAAAAGCTCTTCCACGCCCATCTCGTCGGGAATCTTCTTGAAAGGCTTCTTCGCGTATGCAATCGAAAGCGGCACCAGAATGGCGCGCGACCACGAAGAAATCTCGTAGATGTTGAACCAGAACCAGTTCGGAAACAGCACGATTTCTGGAGGAATCGCCGGTACTGCGTTGTAATCGTATTGCCCGAAAAAGCAGAGGTAGATTTTGGTGAAAGTGTTAACCTCGGTCACTCCACCCATCTCCAGAATCCGGATACGGGCGCTCTCCATTGCGGGATGGTCTGCTTTGAACCCGGCCAGTTTCAGGCCGAAATAGGCTTTAACCGAAGCTGAAATATTCGGAGGTCCACCGGCGTAAATCCCCCACCCGCCGTCTGCGTTCTGATGTTGCAGGATGTACCGCGCCGCCTTCTCAAATCGTCGTTGGTCCCCGGTTCCAAGCAGCGTGTGCAGCAGAATGTAATCGGATTCCAGGGTCGTGTCGGCTTCGAGTTCGCCGCACCAATAGCCTTCTTCGTGTTGCTGAGAGAACAGGAATTTGCGGGCAGCATCGACGCCCACCGCCACCCGGCTGACTAAGTCATCAATCTTTCCGAATCGCATCTGCGGCACCGAGGCCGGATTCTGGGGGAAGGAATCTTCGTCCATGCCAACTCCTGATCTTGCGCACAACAACTTATGAACCTGCGAGACTCGATCTCCCCGAGCCTCCTCGCTATACCTGCACGGCAGCGACTGCCGGCGCCGCCGCAATCGTCTCTACAATCTCTGGAGGCAACCCAAATCGCACGTTCTCCGGCATGATTTCCAGTTCCTGTACTTCGCCGAAACCTTTGCCCGCCAAGTACTCCACCACTTCCTGAACCAGGTGCTCGGGAGCCGACGCGCCAGCCGTCAAAGCCACAGTCTTTACGCCCTGCAACCACTCCGGCCGAATCTTGCTGTAATTGTCAATTAGATGCGCCTCGGTCTTCAAACTACGCGCCACTTCAACCAGTCGTTTTGAATTTGAGCTGTTGTCAGATCCCACAACCAGAAGCAGATCTGCATCCGAGGCCACGTGCTTAACGGCAACTTGCCGATTTTCAGTGGCATAGCAGATATCCTGCGCCGCGGGTCCCTTGATGTTCGGGAACCGCTTGCGCAATGCGGCGATAATGTCCCGAGTCTCATCCAGGCTGAGCGTGGTTTGCGTCAGGTAAGCAACACGGTTAGGGTCGGGCAGAGTCACGGAATCCACTTCCTCGGGCGATCCAACGACCTGAGTAACCGTCGGCGCCTCGCCCAACGTTCCAATCACTTCATCGTGATCGCGATGGCCGATGAGGATCAGCGAATACCCTTCCTTGGCGAACTTGACTGCTTCCACGTGAACCTTCGTGACCAGCGGACAGGTCGCGTCAATCACCCGCAACTTTCGCAGTTTCGAATGGTCCCGTACCTCCGGGGAGACGCCGTGGGCGCTATAGATCACGCGCTCGCCCTCCGGGACTTCGTCCACGGAATCCACAAAAATTGCGCCTTTTTGCTGGAGGTCCTCCACGACAAAGCGATTGTGAACGATCTCCTTGCGGACGTAAATCGGCGGCCCAAATGCCTCCAGTGCAATCCGCACGATATCAATGGCCCGCACCACCCCGGCGCAGAATCCCCGCGGCTTCAACAGAAGAAGTTGCTTGCTTTCCGACAATGCCTACCCCCTGACCCTATTAGGGTACCCTCACCCAGAAAAAGATGCGAAAAGATACTGTAATGGTATCGAAACAGGCACCCTCGGGTCAATGTAAGCCTTTGAAGGAGTGGGGATTAGCCGCGGATGGATATTCCGTGAGTTGAACGTGATCTGCCGAGTACCACGTCATCATCCGGCGTTTGGCCTTACCAAGTGCGGCGCACATCGTATTCATCAAGCGCCCGATCCGCGCTCAATATTGGTAAGTTGAGGGCTTGCGCTTGCGCCACAAGTAATCGATCGAACGGGTCGCGGTGATGCAAAGGCAGTAAACCAGCCCTCACCGCATGTTCAACACTGACAGGCAATTCCGCGAAAGACTGCTGGGTCATCGCGTCTTCCAACCCTGCGATCAAAGTGCGAGGGTGAATCTTCCCGACATTGACTTTGATGGCCAATTCCCATGCGACAACAGCTGAGACCAGAATGCGACTATTGGAACTCCCAAAGACTTCAGACGCCCGCTTTGAAAGTCGCGGGCTGTTCACCATCCACCAGACCAGAGCATGCGTGTCAATCAGGATTTCCATTTGTCGCCGTTAGGGAGTCCTTACGGAAAAACCGTGCCGGTCTGAACTGGACAAAAAAGAGAACACACATACAAACCAGACAAGCGTTTCATTCAAAACCCAAGTCCTTCAGTTCCTGGTCGGTCAGTGGATCGAACGCATCAGGCGTATGCGTAACGAGTCCCTTCCATGCTCCGGGCTTCCGCTGGCTCTCTTGGTCAGCGATCGCCACCAGTCGCACTACCGGCTTCTTCCCCCGAGCGATCACAATCTCCTCGCCCCGGCAAGCCTTCTCGATCAGACGTGAAAGCTCTGTCTTGGCCTTGTGGATGGTGACGGTTTCCATGAGGAATATGTTAGCTAACTTTGATTAGCTAAGTCAAGAAAACCCTTTAGATCAGCAACGAGCGACCGAAGACTCCTAAAAGTCAGCCATTCGCCTTGATCATCTGCTCCGCATGCTTCCGCGAAGTCTCGGTCAGTTTCGCGCCGGAAAGCATCCGAGCCACTTCCTCGGTGCGTTCTTCGCCCATAATCTGGCGCACGGCGGTCTTGGTCCGGCCACCCGCCGTGCGCTTTTCAATCAGGTAATGATGATCGGCGAAAGTGGCGATCTGCGGCAGATGGGTAACGCAAAGGACTTGATTGCCTTTCGAAAGCGCCTTCAACCGCTTCCCCACTGCTTCAGCCGCGCGCCCACCAATGCCGGTATCGATTTCGTCAAACACCAACGTTCGCTGCGCCGCGGAATTTCTCTTCTTCCCCACTGCATTCACGCCCGACTCCACGCTCGCCTTCAGCGCCAGCATCACGCGCGACAACTCACCGCCGGACGCGATCTGCTCCAGGGGCCTCATCGTTTCGCCCGCATTCGTCGCAATCTGATAAATCACGCTATTGGTGCCAGACGCTGTCCAATGCTCCTCCGCCTCGTGTTCGTCGACCGTGATCGCAAAACTGGCTCGCATCGCCAGGTCATTGACCTCGGCTTCAACCAACTTTTCCAACTTTCGGGCAGCCTCCGACCTTTTGCGCGAAACACCACGCGCGGCCTTGCGGTAGCGCTCGGCGGCAACCGCCATTTGCGCTCGCAGTTCGCCCAGCACTTGATCCTTGTTCTCCATTTCCGAAAGTTTGCGCAGTAGCTCATCGCCGTAAGCCAATACTTGCCCTAGGGCGGGCCCGTACTTGCGTTTCATCTTGTCCAACAGCGCGAGCCGCTCCTCGATTTCGGCCAACCGCTCCGGAGAAGCCTGAATGCCCCCCGCGTAGTCACGCAGCGTTGCCCCTACATCCTCCACGCTAATTCGAGCCGATTCGAGCGCATCGAGTGCCTCTTGAAACTTCGGCTCATAACGCGATAGCTCTTCAAGGTGTTTCTGCGCTGCCCGTAAGCTCGACGAGGTCGAAGCATTACCCTCATAGAGCAGGTCAAACGCATTGATCGCAGCGCCGTAGATCCTTTCGGCATTGGCCAGCACCCGCTTCTCGGCTTCCAGTTTCTCGTCCTCTCCGGGCGCAAGCTTCGCCTCATCGATCTCGCGCGACTGGAACTTCCACAAATCCAGCAGCCGCATTCGGTCCTGCTCGTCCTGCTCGAGCTCGGCAATGCGCCTGCGAAGCTGCTTCCAACCTTCGAAAGCCTCCGCCACATCCTGCAGTTCGACACCTGCGTAGGCATCCAGCAAAGCCTGCCGCGCGGAAGCGTCGAAGTTCACGATGGATTCGTTCTGGGCGTGAATGATTCCCAAATGCGGCGCCAATTGCTTCAGGACTGCTACCGTCGCCGGTTGGTTATTGACGAATACTCTTCCTTTCCCGCCCGCGGCAATCTCGCGTCGCAGGATGAGGGATGCGTCCTCCGCATCCAGACCGTTGCTTTCAAGGATGGCTTCGATGGATTTAGCGGCGGGGCCTTCGCTCTCGAACACGCCCACTACGACCGCGCGTTCCGTACCGGTCCGAATCACTTCGGCGGAGGCCTTGTCCCCCAGGAGCAATCCCAGAGCGTCAATCAGGATGGACTTCCCGGCCCCAGTTTCTCCGGTCAGAAGATTTAGCCCAGGCAGGAACTCGATCACCACGTTGTCGATCACGGCGTAGTTTTCGAGTCGCAGTTCGGCTAGCACAGGAGTCTCAAGGTCGCTAATTTACGCGCAGAATAGCACAGACGTGCTGAAAATGGCTTTAGCGCCGAAAACACCGGGCCAGAGTCGTTACGTCCGTCACAACAATTCTGTGACGAATGCCCTTCCGAGTTTGCCGAGACGCCACGCGTTTAGTGAACATAGGGCCCATGCGATCCTTCCCCCTGACCGCAATCGCATTACTACTCTGCGCCATCGCGCCGATTTCGATCTCTGCGCAAAGACTAAAATCGGCACCCAGAGTGTACGACTTCGGCGCTGTAGAAGTCGGACAATCGTCGTCCTTCGCATTTGTTCTAACGAACACCGGCGCCAAGCTTCTACGCATCACATCCATGTCACTGGACAGATCCGATTTTTCCTTTGGCCCGTTGCAGTTGCCCCTGAAACTTAAGCCGGGATCTAGCGTTCAACTGAACATCGCGTTTACTCCCCAAAAATCGGGACTGAGGCAGGGAGTCGGCAGAATTTCGAGCAATGACCCTAAATCGCCGCTGAACATCATCCTGTCCGGAACCGGCGGATCGAAGCAAAGGGCCGAAAAGAAGCTGACGCTGAGCCCCAAATCCCTCGACTTCGGAAATGTCAACGTCGGATCGTCGGCCGGCCTCACGGTTACCCTCACCGCTTCGGGCGGCGCCGTAACTCTGTCCTCGGATCGCACAAATAGTTCGGAATTCACAATTGCCGGACTCACACTGCCTCTGAAAATTCCTGCAGGTCAAAACGTTCAGGCGACGCTTCAGTTCACTCCGAATGCCTCCGGAACTGCGAACGCGAAAGCCGGGTTTTTCAGCAACGCCAAAGATTCTCCCGTATTCGAACTGCTTAAAGGAACCGGAGTCGCGCAATCTGGACATGAGGTGGATCTCACATGGGACCCCGGTGACGGAAACGCAGTTGGCTACAACATCTTCCGCGGAACTACGCATGGGGGCCCCTACCAACAGCTAAACTCCGGCCTGGTGGCTTCCACCAACTATTCCGACCTGGACGTTCAGGGCGGCACCACATACTTCTACGTTGCCACGGAAGTGGATGGCGAAGGGCGCCAGAGCGCCTATTCGACAGAGACGAAAGCCATAGTCCCCGGAAATTGAGCGTGAGGGCTCTGTTCGCGGCGTACATACAGTAATTTCCCTCTTGACCGATGGGGTACATCACACGGAAACCTCTTGCCTTGGGTCTATAATCTTCAGCAGGGTGCTTCCGAAACGATGCTCTTTCCCCTTTTTTCCTTCTTATTGGTCGGCGGCGAAATCGTCGATCTTGTTCTTCAAACCGGTCCTGTCGCCAAGTTCGTCCTGCTCCTCCTACTTGCCTTCAGCGTTCTCTCATGGGCAGTCATTCTCTCCAAGTGGCGACTGATTCGCTCCTCCCGCGTGCAAAGCGGACGTTTCGTACAGGCCTTCCGCAAGGCACAGCGCATGCAGGATGTTGCCATGCTGGCCACCCAGTTTCGGCCCAGTCCGCTGGTCGGAGTTTTCGATGGTGCGCTCGCGGAATTCAAGCGCCAGATGGGCACCACGGGAACAATCCACAACGCGACTTCGATTCAGCGCGCCATGCAGATTGCCTCGTCCGAAGAGATCACGCGACTGGAGCGCAATGTCGCTTGGCTCGCCATCACTGGCGCTGTGACGCCATTCATCGGCTTGTTCGGAACCGTCTGGGGCATCATTGATGCCTTTCACGGCCTCGGCACAGCGGGTGCGGCAACGTTGCGTGCTGTCGCTCCTGGGATATCGGAGGCTCTGATCACCACGGCCGCCGGCCTTGCCGCCGCCATCCCTGCTGTCATCGCTTATAACCTCATCATTAACTCAGTTCGCGAGATAGCTTCACGCAATGACGACTTCTCGCTTGAGATGCTCAATCTGGTGGAACGCCAGCAAGTGCAGCCTGCTGCGGAGGCGCGCCGCTAATGGCGTTCACCAACTCCAGCGGACGCACGCAGACCGCTCTGGCGGATATCAACGTCACTCCATTGGTTGACGTCGTGCTCGTGCTCCTGATCATTTTCATGGTGACGGCTCCGGTCCTGCAGTCGGGCATCGAGGTAAACGTGCCCCACACCCGCACCGTCAAAGAGATCACAGAGGAACGCCTCGTCATCAGCATTGATAAGTCCCAGCGCGTCTTTCTGGGCAACGATCCCATCAATATCAATGAGATCGCTAAGCGGCTTAAGCAGCGCGTCCGCGATCCCCAGCACCAGGCTATTTACCTCCGCTCCGACGAAGATGTTCCCTTTGGAGCATTCGCCACGGTCATGGATGCCATCAAACAGAGTGGCATCAGCAATGTCAGCATCGTGACGCAGCCCATTGACGCCCATGGCAAGCACTGACATCTATTCCGAACCCGCCGGACTTAGCAGGCCAATCGCATGGTCTGCGGGTTTGCATGGAGCCTTCACCGTGTTTGTAGTTCTCTACGCCGCCTTCATGCCCGGATTTAAGGGACAGGGATGGGGAAGCGGCGGAGGTGGCGACGCCATGGGAGCGACTCTAGTGTCGGCCGTACCTTTGCCGAAACCCACGACCGAGACCGCCAGCGTTCTGGCGACCGAGTCCAAGGGTCTCGCGCAATCGCAGCCCAAGGCCCAAGAGAAAGAGCCAGATGCAATTCCGATTCCCGACAAGAATACGAAGATCAAAAAGCCTGTGAGTTCGAAGCAGGCGAAGGCGGAACCGGAACCCGAGGAGTCCAATAGGATTCCTTATGGTGAAGGCGGCCAACCCAGCAAACTCTATAGCATGAGCGCCGGAGGCGCCACCGGCGCCTTTGAATTTCCGGGCGGAGGCGGCGATTTCGGCAGCCGCTATGCCTGGTACGTGAAGGTGATCCAGCAGAAGGTTCAGGAAAACTGGCTGAAATACGAGGTGGATCCCCGCGTCGCTCAGGCCAACCGCGTTTACCTGACTTTCGATGTCATGCGCGACGGGCATCCCGCCAATGTACAAGTGGAACAATCGAGCGGTGTCCCTTCGCTCGATCAATCGGCAGTGCGGGCCCTGCAGCGCATTGATACTTTCGGACCGCTGCCATCCGATTATTCGGGCAGTAAGATTTCAGTGGAGTGGTGGTTTGACTACAACAAGAAATAGAGGATCAATGAAGCGTTTTCTCTTATTGTTTCTTCCGTTGTTTTTGTCGGTGGCGGGAACAGCGCAGGACTGGGTCCGCGGCGGTACCGGGCTCGGTGTAGAAAAAGTTCGTCTTGCCGCATCAGACTTCAAGTCGTCAACGCAGGATGCGAAGAACACCGACCTGTTGAAGACGTTCGACAGCACGCTCTGGAACGATCTCGAAACCGCCGGCATCTTCGACATGGTGTCGAAGAGTTTTTATCCGCTCCAGAATCCCGGCCAACCGGCAGACATAAACTTCTCGGCATGGGGTTCTCCTCCGCCAAATGCTTCCATGCTCGCCTTCGGAAGTCTCGGCGTAACAGCCGACAAAGTCACGGTTCAGGGCTGGCTCTATGACGTCAAGAATCAGGCGTCTCCGCAGGTGCTCGGCAAGCAATATAACGATGTCGCCACGACCGA
>Ga0302322_100000651_pt1 | contig 27014 bp, 20 predicted proteins | sample Fen_T0_2_FD_203757 | JGI IMG/M metagenome (GOLD analysis project Ga0302322, IMG submission 203757) | Peat permafrost microbial communities from Stordalen Mire near Abisko, Sweden - Fen_T0_2 | ecosystem: Environmental > Terrestrial > Soil > Wetlands > Permafrost | place: Sweden: Abisko...
CCTGTTGGGATAGTGGCGGAGAGGGAGGGATTCGCCCCGGCCTATTTTGCGCGCGCATCGAGGCGGATGGAGCGTGCCACGGTGATCGCCGTGATGTGCACGATCGTATCCACGTTTGCGCCCTGTTGCAGCACGTTGACCGGCTTCTTCATACCCAGCACGATCGGCCCGATCACGTCGCCATCGCCGATTATTCCCAGTAACTTGTAGGCAGCGTTGCCTGCATCCAGGTTCGGGAAGATGAGCACGTTTGCTGCGCCCTTGAGGCGGCTGAACGGGTAGGGCGCGCGCGCTTCTTCGTCCAGAGCCACGTTCGCCTGCATCTCGCCCTCGATCATCAAGTCGGGACGGCGCGACTTCACGAGCGCGGTCGCGGCTGCGACCTTCTGCGACTGCGCGTGCGGCGCGTCCCCGAAGTTCGAGAAGGAGAGCATGGCTACCCGCGGTTCCAGGCCGAGGTCGGCCACCGTCTCGGCCGCCAGGATGGCGATTTCGGCCAGTGTGTCGGCGTCGGGTTCGATGTTGATGGTGGTATCCGCCAGGAAACGCACGCCGCTCTTGGCGATTACCATGTACATCCCGGCGGCGCGGCGCACGCCCTCGCTCGTGCCGATGATCTGCAACGCCGGGCGAATGGTCGCCGGATAATCTTGACGTACGCCCGCCACCAAACCGTCAGCGTCGCCCAGCTCCAGCATCATCAGGCCGAAGGCCGTTCTGGAACGACGGATCTCTTTGTAGGCCGCGTGCCGCGTCACACCTTTTCGTTCTCGCTTGCGCCAATAGGCGTCGACGTATGATTCGAGCCGGTCACTCGCGCGCGGATCCACGATTGTCACCTGGTCCAGATGCAAGCCCAGCTTGCGCGCTTGTTCGCGAATCCTTTCCGGAACCCCGAGCAGGATTGGCTGAGCGATGCCTTCTTCCAAGACGCGCTGCGCCGCGCGCAGGATGTTGTCGCTCTCCGATTCCGGGAACACGATGCGCCGAGGGTCGCTCTTGGCGCTTTCGGTGATGTTCCAGAGCACGCGGCGTGTCGGAGAGATCGTGCGGTACAGCCGTTCCTTGTACTCTTCGACGTCGATCTGGTCGCGCGCCACGCCGGTCGTCATCGCGGCTTGGGCCACCGCTGGCGCCACCCAATACAGTACGCGATTGTCGAAGGGCTTCGGAATGATGTAATCACGCCCGAAGCGCATGCGTTGTCGCCCGTAGGCGCGCAGCACCTGATCGGGCACGTCCTCGCGCGCCAGTCGGGCGATGGCTTCCGCGGCCGCGACTTTCATTTCCTCGCTCACCGAAGTCGCGCGCACGTCCAGTGCGCCGCGGAAGATGTAGGGGAAGCCGAGCACGTTGTTGACCTGATTCGGAAAGTCACTGCGGCCAGTGGCGACGATCGCGTCCGGACGCACTTGCAGCGCCTCGGCGTAGCCGATCTCCGGATCGGGATTGGCGAGCGCGAAGATGATCGGCTTGCTCGCCATGGTCTTCAGCATGGCGGCATTCACCACGCCAGCCGCGGAAAGGCCGATCATCACGTCGGCGTCGACCATGGCCTCGGCCAGAGTGCGCCTGCCATCGCTCTTCGGACGCGCGAAAGCAGCGCGAAATTCGTCGATGTCTCCGCGATCTTGGTACAAAACTCCGCCCACATCGACGAGCGTGATGTGTTCGCGACGGACACCCATGCGTACCCACATCTCCATGCAACTGGTGGCCGCCGCGCCGGCGCCGACGCACGTGACGCGCAGTGTGTCCATTGCCTTGTCTTGTAGCTCGGCCGCGTTGCGTACGGCGGCTGCCGTGATGATCGCGGTTCCGTGTTGGTCGTCGTGGAACACGGGGATCTTCATCTGCTTCCGTAGCGCTCTCTCGATCACGAAGCAGTCGGGCGCCCGGATGTCTTCCAAATTGATCGCGCCGAAGGTTGGTTCCAGCGCACGCACGATGGTGATGAACTTCTCGGGGTCGATTTCATCGACCTCGATATCGAAGACGTCGATGTCTGCAAACCTCTTGAACAGGACGGCCTTGCCCTCCATCACCGGCTTTGCCGCACGCGGGCCGATGTTCCCCAAGCCGAGCACGGCCGTCCCGTTGGTGACCACGCCCACCAGATTGCGACGCGCGGTGTATAGGTCGACCGCGTCTGGATCTCTGGCAATCTCCAGGCAGGGCGCGGCGACCCCAGGCGAATACGCGAGCGACAGGTCGAGCTGCGACGCAACGGGTTTGGTCCAGACGACCTCGATTTTTCCGGGACGCCCCTCTCGGTGGTAGCGCAGGGCATCTTCGTTTCGGCTCATTGCCGCGATGCTAGCAAAAAGCACCTCGCATGACACACTCCGAGCCGACCATGGAACCCGGCAGCCAACGACTTAGCGGTGAACTGGAGCGCGCGGCACTTCACGCCATTATCCGCGCCTGGGAGGATTTGAATGGCGCCCTGTTCCGTTTTCAGCTGACGCGTCCGGCGCTCGAGCTCGTCGATTCGAGTTCGCGCCTAGGCCGCTGGCACGGCGGGCTACGGGCAATCGAAATTTCGCGCAGTCTCCTGCTCGATCACGGTTGGGGGGCGCTGGTGGAGGTGCTCAAGCACGAGATGGCGCACCAGTACGTCGACGAAATCCTGGGTCAGCCCGACGACGCCATGCATGGCGCAGTGTTTCGCCGGGTGTGCGAGGAGCGCGGCATCGATCCGAGTGCGGCTGGCGTGCCGGGTGTCGATCAGACGCCTTCGGCCGACCAACATCTACTCGAGCGCATCGCCAAGCTCTTGGCCCTGGCGGAGAGCTCGAACGAGCACGAAGCGCAAGCCGCGATGAGCGCGGCGCAGCGCTTGATGCTCAAGTACAACATCGACCTGGCCGTCAGCGGGCTTGAGCCAGCCTACGGTTTTCGCCATCTTGGAGAGCCGAGTGGCCGCGTCAACGAGGCACAACGCATCTTGGCCGGGATCCTCGCCGACCACTTCTTCGTGCAAACGATTTGGGTGCCGGTGTGGCGGGCGCACGAGGGGAGGCGAGGCAGCGTGCTGGAGATCTGCGGTTCCGATGCGAACCTGGAGCTGGCCGACTACGTGCACACATTTCTAAATGTAACCGCCGAGCGTTTGTTTAGTGAGTATCGCAAGTCTCCCGCGGGCCGAGGTGCAAAGCGCCTGACTTTCCTGGCCGGGGTGATGGCTGGTTTTCGTCAGCGGCTGGAGCGCGAGCGCAAGAAGTCCAAGGCGGAGGGGCTGGTTTGGGTGGGGGACGCAGCACTCGACGGCTATTTTCGCAAGCGACATCCGCGCATCCGCTGGACGCGCTACGCGGTCGGCCATGGATCCGAGGCCTACGCACGCGGTCGTGAGGCCGGTGAACGGATTGTCCTACACCGCGGAATTGCCGATAATTCGAGCGCCAGAGCGCCTCGACTCTTAGGAGCCGCGAAGCGCTAGCCGTAGTCCTAGACTCTCGGTGCAAAGCTTTCCAGAATACGAGCCCGTGAGCCCGCGCGACGACGAACAGTCTGCTGAGCGCGATGCTCTGCTCGGCACCCTGCTAGCCGGGCGTTACCGGATCGAGGAACTGATCGGCAGTGGCGGCATGGGCGCGGTGTATCGCGCCGAGCACGTGCACATGCGCAAGGCCGTCGCGGTCAAAGTCCTGCACAAGGAGATGACCGCCTTTCCCGAAGTGGTGGCGCGCTTCGAGCGTGAGGCGGTCGCGGCGGGTCGCATCGAGCATCCGCACGTGGTGTCGGCCAGTGACTTCGGCCAATTGGAGGATGGCTCATTCTACCTGGTGCTCGAGTTCATCGAGGGGCAGAGCCTGGCCAAGCTGGTGAGCAAGGCGGGAGCGCTGTCGCCGATCCGCGCGCTCTGCATCACGCGCCAAATCGTGGAAGCACTGCAAGCCGCGCACGGCGTGGGTATCGTGCATCGCGATCTGAAGCCAGAAAACGTGATGTTGGTCGATAAGGACGACGACCCAGATTTCGTGAAAGTGCTCGACTTCGGCATCGCTAAAATCAAAGTCGAAGAGACCGTCGAACAGCCCGCCCTGACGCAAATCGGCACGGTGTTCGGCACGCCGGAATACATGTCGCCCGAGCAGGCACGCGGCGAGCTCGTGGACGCGCGCGCCGATCTGTACACGGTGGGCGTGATTTTGTTCGAGATGTTGGCCGGCGTCTCACCGTTCAAGGACGACGATCTGGTGGTGGTGCTGACTCGTCACTTGACGGCGGACCCGCCACCTTTGCCGAGCAGCGTCGATCCGATGATTGTGGATCTCGTGCGGCTGTTGTTGCGTAAGAATCGTGACGAACGTGTTCAGAGCGCAGCAGAGCTGATCGAGCGAATCGACGTGATCCTCGGCGCCCCGGCATTCACTGCAGGTTTTGCGGGAATTCCTTCGTCCGGCGTGGTGCGTGCTGGCTTGGGCGCGCAGTCGAGTCCGGATCTCGGAGCCGCCAGCGAAGGTGAGCCGGGCGAGGGTTTTGCGCCGACCATCTTGGGTGAGACCACGCCGCACGCCCTGGCCCGAAATGGCCTAGCCGATTCACTGCTCAGACGTCGAATTTCGTTGGGCAGACGGACCGTTCCCCTCTGGTTCTTCGGCGCGGGCGCGTTGCTTTCGGTTCTCGGCGTTGCCACGCTGATCGTGATCGGATCGCTGCTCTTCGGCGGCAAGCGCGAGGCTGCCACGATCAAGGACGACGCCTCGAACAACCGTGTCGCCAAGGACTCAGAACTTTCACTACTGATTTTGCGCGCGGAAGCAGGCGATCAGACTGCCCTGGCCGAACTCAGCGCACGACCGGAGCCAATGCGCGCCGCCAACGAGTGGCTAGCGCTCGGGCGCGGCTACGCCAAGCTCGAGCACCTTTCGGCCAGCCTTTCTGCGTATCAGAAGGGCGTTCTGGCCAAGCCAGAGCTGAGTCGCGACCCGAAGTTGCTCACGGACGTCCGGCGCGCGGCACTCGACGCGCAAACCTCGGAAGCTGCCCTGAAGTTCGCAGCTAGAGTGCTGGGCGCGAGCGGTGTCGACTTGGTGTACGATGTTTGGGACTCCTCGAGGGCGGTCCCGAGCCGCGCTGTGCTGAGCAAGCTCGCCCGGGTTCAGCTCGACGACGACGCGGTGCGGGTCAAGGCTTCGCCCGCGCTCAAGCTCTTGCTCGAGCTTGGAAAGGCACAAAAAGAGGGTTGCGCGAGCGTGAAGCGCTGGCTCGTGCGCGCAGCCAGCGAGGGTGACGCGCGCGTGCTGCCCGCGCTCAAGCGCTTCGATGACCACCGCGGCTGCGGCTTCCTCGGGCTGAGTGATTGCTACTATTGTCTGCGCGCCGGCAAAGACCTCGGCGCGGCTGCGACCGCCGCTGTCGCGCGGCCCGCGCCGAACTTCGACTGAAGCCTGCGCTCGCTACGAAAGCCGCTATTTGCAGGAACCCGGCTCGCGGAGCTGCTAGCTTCACGGGCGCCATGAAGCTACTGCGTGTCGCGGCCGCAACCCTGAACCAAACCCCCCTCGACTGGGACGGAAATCGCGCACACATCATCTCCGCGATCGAAGAGGCGCGCGCGGAGGGCGTGAGCGTGCTTTGCCTGCCGGAGCTCTGCATTTCCGGTTATGGCTGTGAAGATGCATTCCTGGCGCCCGGGACGCAAGCCATGGCGCTGCTGGTCTTGGAAGAGATCCTGCCGTACGCGCACGGGCTCTTGGTCAGCGTGGGCCTGCCTTTGTTCCACAACAAGGCCCTGTACAACGCTTGCGCCTTGCTCGCGGACGGCAAGTTGCTGGGCTTCGTCGCCAAACGCGCGCTATCCGGCGACGGGATACACTACGAGCCACGTTGGTTCAAGCCCTGGCCTGCGGGCGCGCGCACGACTATTTCCGTGTTCGGTCAGGAGATCCCGCTCGGTGACATCTTCTTCGACTGCTCGGGCGTGCGCATCGGCTTCGAAATTTGCGAGGACGCTTGGGTCGCGCAGCGCCGCGGCGCCGAGCTGGCGCTAACCGGAGTGGATTTGATCTTGAACCCGAGCGCCAGCCATTTTGCGTTCGGCAAGCAAGAGGTGCGGCGTCGCCTGGTGTTGGAGGGATCGCGCGCTTTTGGTGTGAGCTACGTGTATGCGAACCTGCTCGGCAACGAAGCGGGGCGCGCGATCTACGACGGCGATGCGTTGATCGCCACGGCAGGCAAGGTGATCGCGCAAGCGCAGCGCTTCAGTTTCGCAAACTACGGTTTGGTCAGCGCCGTCATCGACGTCGACTTGACCCGTGTGCAACATGCCTCGCTCAACAGCTCCCAGCCGCGCGTCGTCAGTGCACCCGGCGAGTGCGTGCTGGTACAATTCGCTTTTCCAACCGTGGAAGCATTCGCACCCGACGCAGGCGTGGCTGAGTGGGAGCGCTCCCCGGCGTTGAAAGAAGAGGAATTCGCGCGAGCGATTGCGCTCGGTCTGTTCGACTACTGCCGCAAGAGCCGCTCGCGCGGCTTCGTCGTGTCGCTGAGCGGTGGCGCTGATTCTGCGGCCGTTGCCTGTTTGGTCGCGCTGATGGTTCGCTTTTCGGTGCGCGAGCTCGGTCTCGACGGTTTCGCTGAGAAGTTCGAGCACATCGAGGGCTTGTCACGGCTGATTTCGGAGCGCGAGCTGACCTTGGCGCTGCTCACTACGGCTTACCAGGCGACTCAAAATAGCTCGAACGTTACCCGCGAGGCTGCGGCACGAGTGGCGCGCACGCTCGGGGCAACACATCTCGAGTTCGACGTCGATGCGCTGGTGGCCGGCTACGTGTCTGCGGTAGAGGGTGCACTGGGTCGCAAGCTCGAATGGCAGCGCGACGACTTGGCACTGCAGAACATCCAAGCGCGGGTGCGCGCGCCCTCGGTCTGGCTCTTGGCCAACCTGAATTCTGCGCTCTTGCTCTCGACCAGCAACCGCTCGGAGGCGGCAGTCGGGTACGCCACGATGGATGGTGACACGGCGGGAGGGCTGAGTCCGATCGCTGGCATCGATAAGGCCTTCCTACGTCGCTTCTTGGTCTGGCTGGAGAAGACCGGGCCGCAAGACTTCGGAGCAATCCCCGAGCTTGCGGCCGTGAACGTGCAAGCGCCCACCGCCGAGCTGCGCCCGCCCTCCGCCACGCAGACCGACGAAGCCGACCTGATGCCGTATGAAGTCCTGGACGCCATCGAGCGTGCCGCCATTCGTGACAAGCGAACCCCGCGTGAAGTGCTGACCCTGATCTGCGCTCAGTTTGGCCAATATTCGCAGAATGAGCTGTGGCTCTGGCTCGATCGCTTCTTCCGCTTGTGGAGTCGGAATCAGTGGAAGCGTGAACGCTACGCGCCCAGCTTCCACGTCGACGACGAAAGCCTAGATCCCAAAACCTGGTGCCGCTTCCCGATCCTCTCCGGCGGCTTCAGCCGCGAACTCCGCGAACTCCGCCAATCCCTCGCGCGCGAAAAAGCCTAGACCGGAGATGGCGGCCTCGGCGCTTCAAAATGAAGCCTCCCTACAGGCTCGTTCTCGTGGCCGCTGCCGAGGGCGTTTCAACGCAAAAACGAGTTCGAACTCAATCTCGTGTTCGCCACGCAGAAGCGACTCGCCTGAAGGGTCCGGGTTCCGCAATGCGACGCCGAAGGCTTTGACGACACGCGACGTTCTCGCGCGACCATCAACCCCATCCGGCTGCGTGCGCATCTGACCGCTCGCGGTTCCAACCGTCTGGATGAGACTTTCCGCCCTGCCTGACTGCCCTCCCAGGCCCACCGGCACCGCATTGAACTCAAGGCAACAAGCACGTCCAACTCGCCCGGCCGCGACCATGTTAGCGCTTGCAAGAGTTCCACACCGCGACCGAGCGCGCTTCCGGTGTTCGACCCGGTGGAGGCGCCGGGTGCAAATCCCAGCGCGAGGAAGAAAAAATGACGCAGATCGTGGACGAGCTACGGAGGCGCGGGAGCGCTCAGCTGACGAGCCTCGCACCGTCTGAGCGGCTCAAGGTTCGCCGAGGGGTTGAAACGGGCAGTGCGGGCGAACCCAGGCGGATTCGCCTACGGCGCGAGCTGAGTGGACGGCGGATCGGGTGGCACGACGATCCGTGGCTTGGGGCCTGCAGTCGTCGCACATGGCGCTGCGCACGATCCACAGCGCGAGCGCAGGAGCGCTCGTGCTTAGCCAGCAGACCGCTGCCCAACAAGGGGCCTGAAGGATTGACGAATGCAAACTGCGCGTCGGATTCACGTCACCATAGAAGAGCTGCCTCGCTTTCGCCTCCCTATGGCGCGCGTAGCTGAACGCCGGTAAGTTGACGGACTCTTGTTCTGCCCGTATTGCACCGAACCCCTTAGTGAGACGAGCCCAGGCGAAGTGCTCTGCGGGCAGGGCGGCTTGCTCTCCAACGCTGTCGGCGCGCGTTTACGGGAGCTGGTTGCCACCCCTGAGCGACGTCGCAGTTTGGACGCTTGCGCCAGCTCTAAATGGTACTGCCCCCGTTGCGCGGTCGCCATGATCCGGGCCGGCAGCGAGACGGTATGCCCGGCGTGTGCGCTCAACTTGACGCACCTTATTTACCAGATCCTTGAGTTCAATCCGCACGTCCCAGCTCCTTCGCCCCCGTCGGACGTGAAGATGTTCCTCGAACTCCACGACTCGAAATTACAATCCATCGACGCACAGGGTTTTGCGCTGCGGGCGTACGTCCATCGATGGTCCCGCCGCTCGGGACGCTGGACCGGGACGGGATGGTTGCAGTCTTTCCAACTTGATGTCGCAAGTTTTCGCGCCTCGCGCTTCGCGCCGTCGCTTCCGCAATCAATTTCGGCTGGGATCCTGCAGCTCTCAGACACCGTCTACGAGAATCTTCTTCCGTATCCAGAACCCGGGAGCGGCCCAATGCAGCTCGCGCTCGAGCTGGTTGGCGGCGATCCGATCACCCTCGACGGAGCACTCCACTCAATTCGAGCTGTGGACGATGCCTGCTACGTCGAGGCACTTCCTGATGACATGGCGCCCGCGGGCTAACACAGCCGTTGAAGCAAACCGCCGCGCCTCGTCATGACCGGCACCGTAGCCTCTCGTCGCTACCCGTCATGTCGTCGTTTAGTCTTTTGCTGTGCGGTAGGCGATCAACGGCAGTACGTTGTCTTGCGCCGCGGAAACACGTCGAAGCCGTACTCGTCGTGCCCGAGATCGTCCTGCGTCTCGAGCTCGATCCGGATACCTAGTTCGCGACGTTCGATGTGCATCTTCTTGCAACGCTGTACCCAAGAGCGGGCTACCCGTCGGATCCAGTCGAAGACCTCATTCCAGCGTGCCTCGAGCTGACCGTCGTCGAAGCGGGCGAGTCCACGTTCGAGTACGGATTGAAGGCGTCCCAGTTCAACCGCGGAAGCGTGAAAGCCCGTTGACAAGTTCGGGCCACTGACGTGCATGGTGCTCCGCGCGATGTTGGTCCTGCGTGATGAGGAAGCGCTCCGCAGCCTGCGTTGCGCGCCAGACGTTAGGGTCCGAATGGCCAGCAAGCCCCTCGGCGGGCGCCGTATCCACGTCGTGCCCCAACGCAGAGAGAGCCGCCACGAGCGAGCTCGGCATGTTCTCGTCGAGCTTGATCTTCATTACAGCGCGGGGACGCCTGGTACGGGCAGATCCTCTCCCGCCGACGCCGCCGCAAATGCAATCACGGCACGAACCTGCTCAAGCGACACCGTTGGAAAGTCTGCGACGATCTCGTCGATGGTTGCGCCCTCAGCCAAGCTCGCAAGCACCGTGCGAAGCGGGACCCTCGTTCCTCGAAGGACCGCCTGCCCACCGCACACATCTGAGCGTCGCTCGAAGGCCTGTTCGGTTCGCATGTCACAGATGATAGCGCGACGCTTAGACAGCGTGACGCATCACCCGGCGTTCTGCCTATCGATTTGCGACCTACGGCTCCAGGATCCGCAGGAGAACCGACTCCCAAAAATTGGCTGTTTTGTCGGGTTTACCGAATCCATTCCCGGTTCCAAGATTCGATAAACCCGAGCAATTATAGTGGCTTAGTGGAGGCGCCGGGAATTGAAGCCGAGCGACCCGCCGTTTACCGTCCGACGCACCACACGTCCGCGTTGCTGAGGGCGCGAGATCAACTCTCGATTCGAGAGTGTCAAGGCATTCGAATACAGGGCATCGCGCCGACGCGCGGCCTCCGGTGCATCATTGCCCACCGCCGTCGATCGTCAGCGGTGCACGACAACCAGCGTCGACGGCCCGAGCCAGGGGAGCCAGCGGACGCCGTGCCAGCCGGGCGGCAGTGCGGGTTCGGTGAACTCGAACAGCGTGCGGCCGTCGATGGGCGACAGGTTCACGCACCCACCGCTCTTGAATTCGCCCCAGCTGTCGTGCCAGTAGGCGGTGTGTAGAGCGTGCGGGCCGCTGAAGTTTTGCGTCCAGGGCACGTCCGAGTGGATCAATTCGCCGGGTGCTTCCATGGTGGCGGTCGCGAATTTACCCGAGACCGGGAAGGTGCCGGTAGGTGTCAGCGCATGCTCGATGGGGTCTTCGCCGGCCTTGGCGAAACCGCCACGACCGGGTGAAATCAAAGTCGTAAACACTGGCTTCGTGCCTTCATAGGCAATCAGGTATCCCGCCGTGACAGCCACCTCCAGCCAGGTTGCGCGGCCTTTTGGTGCGTTGCCCGTCTTGTCTTCCACGCCGACGTCGGCACCCCAAGGCGTTTTGGACTGCGGGACGGGCAGCACAGCGTCGCTCTCCTTGAGCCAGAGCTCGCCGCGTTTAGTGCGCAAGAATCGGTCCTTGCCTACGGCTTGTTGCTCACCGCTCAGCTCGACGAAGCTCAACCGCGAAAATGTTTCGCTGGCCGCACTGAACTCGCCGTTTACCGCGCGAGTATACGCAGGCCGATCTTTGGCCCTGAAGAACGCGAGTGGCAGCTGCGCGTCTCGACCCAGCTTCAGGCCTTGGAACTTCACGATCGGATAGGGCGTGACCCGGGCTTTTGGCAGAAACTGGTAATCGGCGCTGAGCAAGAAATCGTGCCCGTCGACGCTCAGCTCGCGGCTGTAGGCGACCGTCGAACGCCGATGCAGCTGGTTTCGTGGTTCGTGAATCGCGTTGGGCAGTGGTGGAAAGCTCAAGGGTGAACCACTGAGCGCCGCCTCGCTGGTGAGGCCGAGCGACTCGCCGTACTGATGCGGCCAGGGCGAGCTCAGGTTCGGCGCGTACGGCAGGACGGCGCGGTACACGGCATCGTTGGCATCGAGCGTGGCGCGGTTACCGTCGACGCAGACGTAGCCGCGCGGTTCGATCGCGTACCAATTCATGCATCCAGGTCCGAATACCGGTTTGGCGCTCCGCAGCGCGACCGAACCGCCGGTCCACAAATAACCGATCCACTCCTTGTTCGCGTCCGGTTCGGGCCGGATCCACACGTAGCGCGTGCGCGCATAGATGCGCGCAGCGCCCGATGCAGGAGGCTCAGCCGCCGGCTCATCCGGCGACGCGCTCGCTGCCGGTGCAACCGCCGTGGACAACGCCATCGGCGGCGCACTGGCTACGACTGGAGGCAGCGCACTGGCTACGACTGGAGGCAGCGCACTGGCTACGACTGGAGGCAGCGCACTGGCTACGACTGGAGGCAGCGCACTGGCGATCTGTGGATCCAAGCGCTGCGTCGTGTCCGGTTTCGACGTGGCGCACTGTGTGCAGAAAAGTAGGCAAACGGACGAGCCAGCGCTGGCGCGCTGCCATTGGGTGCCGAGGCGCCTCACCGACGGAAGGTAGCGCATTTGCGCCCGGCTTCCGCCTTTTTTACATGGACTTGGAAACAGTGGGGCGGTCTGGTAGCGGTGGGCTGATAGAGGGGTTTCTGGGTCTTGAAAGCGCGAAGGGTGTCGAGAAATGTGTAAGCCGCTAACTTGTTGGGTTGTTTGGAGCTTCGGTTTTACGGTTGCGGGCAGCGCTTTTGCCCAAACTGCGGGCACCTCCGGGGCAGTTTCAGTATCGAGCAACGAGGGAGCGACCAGCGAAGCTTCGGCGAGCGCTGCTGCAGCGCCCAAGACCGAGCCAGCTCCGAGTGCGGCCGAGGCGTTCGACCCCTACGAACCGGGCTTGCCACCCGAAGGTAACGTGTTCGAGTTGGGCGTGTTCGGCGGTGCCATCTTCCCGAGCTCCGATCACAACTTGCGTTACCAAGCCTACGCGCAAAAACCGTACGGCCCGGGGGCGGCGTTTGGCGCGCGGCTTGGCTACTATCCAGCGTCGTTCTTGGGTCTCGAAGCGGAGGCGATGGGTGCCGCGAGCAAGGTGAAGGACACCGAGACCAGCGCCGGTTTGTATGCCTTTCGCGGGCAGCTCGTGCTTCAGGCTCCGCTGCCCTACGTCGCGCCGTTCCTTTTGGCGGGTGTCGGGCGTTTGGGCGCCATCAGTCGCACCATGGCCAACGACAGTGATCCGGCGTGGCACTTCGGGATCGGCGCAAAGCTGCCCTTGACTCACGTGTTGTCCGCGCGGCTCGATTTGCGCGACACGCTGACCAAGAATGTGCAGCAAGACGGCCAGGCGCAAACGTTCGAGATTCTGCTCGGGCTGTTCGCGACAGTCGAGCGCAGCCGCAAGCAACCTCCGCCGCCGCCGGCGGATAGCGACCACGACGGCTATCTGGATGCGGACGACCAATGCCCCGCCGAGCAAGGCGTCGCTCCGCGTGGTTGCCCAGCGGATACCGACTCGGACGGCGTGCTCGACAAAGACGACTTCTGCCCGCGTGAAGCCGGTCCGGCTCCGAACGGCTGCCCCGATCCGGATGTCGACCACGATGGCGTACCGCTGCCCTGCGACCTATGCCCCAAAGAGGTCGGCGTGAAGCCCGACGGTTGCCCGATCCGCGACAAGGATGGCGATGGGATCTTCGACGACAAAGACAAGTGCCCTGACAAGCCGGAGACCAAGAACGGTTTCGAGGATGAGGATGGTTGCCCGGACACGATACCGGAGGCGGTCAAGAAGTTCTCCGGCGTGATCGAGGGTATCTACTTCGACAAGAACAAAGCCACGATTCGCGCGCAGTCGAAGGGCGTGTTGGGGAGCGCCGCCAAGGTCTTGCAAACCTACCCGAGCATCAGCCTGCAAATCTCGGGTCACACTTCGAGCGAGGGCGATGCGGCGGTCAACCAGCGGTTGTCGCAAGAGCGCGCGGACGCCGTGAAGCAATGGCTGGTCGACAACGGGGTTCCGCCCGAGCGGCTCAAGACTCGCGGCGCGGGCCCCGACGAGCCGATCGCAGACAACAAGACCGCGGCCGGACGCGAGAAGAATCGGCGCATCGAATTCAAGGTCTTGCAGTAAGCACGCGGCCTCCCTTTGCCGAGAAACCCCCGCCACCGCCCTGTCGTCGGCTTGTTGCTCGACGCGCTGTACAACGAGTACGCGAGCATGGTGGTGGGGGCGTTCGATGCCGAATGTGCTCGGCGTGGCCTAGATCTGATTTGCCTCGCGGGAGGCTCGTTGCAATCGTCGGCAGGCTACGAAAGGCAGCGCAATCCCTGCTTCGAGCTCGCCAGCACCGTGGCCCTGGATGGCCTGGTCGCGCTCAACTTGAACACCACGGCGCCCGTGATGAAGGATTTTCTCGACTCCTTCCACGGGCTGCCGATCTGCTCGGTAGGCATCGAGGTGCCCGGCTATTCGGTGGTGCAGGCCGACAACGCAGCTGGAATGCGCGATGCCGTGCTGCACCTGATTACGGTCCACAACCGCCGAAGAATCGCCTTCTTGCGTGGCCCGACCGACTACCCTGAAGCCGAAATTCGCTACGAAGCGTACCGCGACGCGCTCGCGCAATTCGGCATTCCGTTCGACGCGCAGCGCGTGGTCACGGCAAACTTCAACGACAACCTGGGATTCCTGGGGATCACCGAGCTGCTCGCTCGGGGAGTCGTGTTCGACGCCGTCGTCGGCGCCAATGATCGTTCGGCGCTCGGCGCGATGCGGGCGCTGAAAGAGCGCGGCGTACGTGTCCCTGAGGACGTGGCCGTGGTCGGCTTCGACGACAGCGAAGACGCGCGAGGCGCTTCGCCTAGCCTGGCTACCGTGCGCCAGCCGTACTGGGAGATCGCAGAGTGTGCGCTCGAATTCATGGTCGATTCGTTGGCTGGCGAGCCCGGCTTCGGCAGTCGTCTACTCGCCTCGCATTTCGTCAAGCGCCGATCGTGCGGCTGCCTGTCCGAGGGTGCACCGTCGGAAGCGCAGTACATGATGGATGCCGATCCCCTTCCGTTCGACGAGGCCTTCGCACGACGGCGGCAAGAGCTGTCCGCGGAGCTCGCGCGCGCGGAGCGAGTCTCGCGCGTGGTCGGTCCCGAAGGGTGGATCGACAAGACCTTGGACGCTGTCCGGCTTGCCACTTTGGGTGCTCCGGATTACGAACTCTTGTCCTTGCTCGACGAAATGCTGGTCAGGACTGCGGCCGCCGAGGGCGATGCCGGCGCTTGGCAACAGGCGGTCTCGGTCATCCGGCGCCGGGTCTTGCCGTGCGTGATGAACGATCCTCGACGCTGGATGCGCTTCGAAGACGTGTGGCAGCGCGTTCGAGTCATGATCGCCGACGCCGTAGAGCGCGAGCAGCGTGCACTGCGCGGACAAGCCGAGCGCGCTGCAGGGATCCTGACCGATACCAGCGAATCACTGATCACGTCTTTCGACGTCGAATCACTGCCGCGCGCCTTGGCTGATCGACTGCCCGGGCTCGACATCGCCTCCGCGTACGTGGCGCTCTACGAGGGACCGGGCAAGCCGCCTCTCGAGTCACGCATGATCGTGGCCTACGAGCAGCACCGGCTGCTCGAAATGCCCAGCACCGGTCTAGCCTTCGAAACCGCGCAGATCGTTCCGAAAGAGCTCCGCGGTGAGCGCCGAAAGTCGCTCGTCGTCGAGCCGCTGTTCTTCGAAAGTCGTCAGCTCGGCTACGCGGTGCTGGAACTCGGCCCGAAGCGACGGGTGGTGTACGAGTTGCTTCGGGAGTTGATCAGCGCCGCTCTGCGCGGCGCTGAGCTCGTGCAGCGAGTCGCGGAAGAAGCCAGCAACCGAGAAAAGGCCGAAAAAGAGCGGCTGGAGCAAGAACTCGAGATCGCCACCCGCATCCAAACCTCGATTTTGCCGCGCAATCTGCGGGTCGAGAATTTGGAGATCGCGGCCACGATGGTGCCCGCCACCGAGGTCGGCGGTGATTACTACGACGTGCTGCCAGGCAGCGGCGGTTGTTGGCTGGGGATCGGCGACGTGGCCGGGCATGGTCTCCGCCCGGGCCTGGTGATGATGATGATGCAGAGCATCGTGGCCGCGCTCGGACGCGAAAATTTCGACGCCGCGCCGCGAGCGATGGTGAACGTCGTGAACGCCGTGCTCTACGACAACGTGAGAAATCGTCTCGGCCAAGACGAGTACGCGACATTGACCTTGCTGCATTATTTCGCCAACGGCGAGCTGGTGTTCGCCGGCGCCCACGAAGATCTCGTGATCTTGCGTGCCGCGACGGGTAGGTGCGAGCGCATCGAGACCCTCGGTACCTGGGTGGGCGCGACGCAAGAAATTGCGGATGCTACCGAAGATCAACATGCCCGTCTCGAAGACGGCGATGTGCTGCTTCTGTTCACGGACGGCGCAATCGAAGCGGCCAACGCCGCGGGTGAACAGTACGGCATCGATCGCCTATGTGCGGCACTCGAAGCCGTCGGCGGCGCGCCCGTGGTCGAAATCCGTGATCGGCTACTCGCCTCGGTGCAGGACTTTCTGGCAGTGCAGGACGATGACATCGCGCTGCTCGTGGCTCGCCACAGCCGGCCCTCCGTGTGACACTCGCCGGCGTGGCACCCGAAACCGAAGCCGAGCTCCTCGCCCGCGCCCGCGCGCTGGCCGGCTCGACGATTGCCGAGGTCGCCGAGCGATTTTCGCTGATCGCCCCAGCGGATTTGCGCCGGCACAAGGGCTTCGTCGGGGCGCTGATCGAGCGCGCGTTGGGGGCAACGGCGGGTTCGCGCGCAGCCCCTGATTTCGAAGCCCTCGGCATCGAGCTGAAGACGTTGCCGGTGGATGCTCGCGGTCGCGCACTCGAATCGACCTTCGTTTGCACCATCCCGCTGATCGAAATCGGCGAGGTCGAGTGGCTTTCGTCACGTGTGCGTCGGAAATTGAATCGCGTGCTCTGGATCCCCGTGCAAGGCGAGCGGCAGATTGCGGTCCCTGAGCGCCGGATCGGCGAGCCACTTTTGTGGTCGCTCGATGCCGCTGCGGAGGCCGCGCTACGCTTCGATTGGGAGGAGCTAGTCGGCATCATCGGTCGCGGTGACGTCGAGACCATCACCGGCCATATCGGTCGCTGCCTGCAAATTCGACCCAAGGCGCGCGACTCGCACGCACGCCGGCGTGGAGTCGACGTGGATGGCGCACGCTTCGCCGCTCTGCCTCGCGGGTTCTACTTGCGAGCGACGTTCACCAGCCAGATCTTGCGCCAGAACTACGCGCTCTAGTTCCCACGCGGCCGGTCGTCATTCGACTTCGTCGGGCAGAGGCGAGACGCCGACGTGCACGTGGTCGTGGTGGTCCGCGTTGTCGTCGGGCGTCAAATACTCATGAAACAAGCCGCTGTTGTGAAATCGCGCCGCGATCGCGTTGGTTACGGGCAGATCCGCCCCGAGCGCTGTGCCCAGGCCCTTGTGAAAGTCGTGCTGCACCTCATAGTGCACGCCAAAGCGCGTGAAGCCGTGCATGTCGATCGCTAGTCCGTAAGCGTGCAGGCTGACCCGCCCTTTGGCGCTCAGGCGGTACACGTACGCGCCGGAGAAGCGCACGTCTGTCACGCCGTACGCGGTGAGTTCGACCCCGACCAAGGCCAGCGCCAAGACCAGGCGGCAATCGGCGACCAACGGCCCACTGCCCGTGTAGTAGCGAACCCCGGCGATTGGGCCGTCGACGACGATGGGCGTCCGAACGCCCAACTGGCGATCGAGCGTGTGAAAGCGCACGCCATGGCCACCGAGTCGAGCCAGGCAGTCGGCGCTCCCGGGCAAGACCGAGCGCAACTCGTTGCGCGTGCGCGGCCGCGGCACGTCACCTAGAGTCTTGGCAAACAGCGAGCTTTGGGCACCCGGCATACCCTTGACCGGCTGCGCGGGAAGGTTCGCCGTGTGGCTCGACTCTCGTGCTGCGATTCTCTTGGGTGCGTCGTGAGTTGCGGCGGCCGGCGGCCAGGCGTATCCGGCGGGTACGACCCACCCGGCTCCGGCGGCGTAGGGATAAGCCGCTTCCGGAGCCTCGTGCGCACAGCCGCCTAGCCCGAGCGCCAGGGCGGCCAGCACGAGCAAACTGAGGATCCGGCGGTTCACGCGCGAAATTGTGACAGGAGGGCGGGGGCCTGGGCCAAGATTTTGGGGCACGCTCGTGAGCGGCCGCTACGAATGTCTCGCCCTGTGCCAGGTTGGGCCATGCCCGATCGGTTATGGGGGCCTCGCCGCGGGGTCATCTCGGTCAATTCCCGCGTCTCGCTCTCGAGGCCATCTGTTTCGGACCTGGCGTGAGGGTTGCTAGGAAAGCTTTTAGATGAAACTACGCACCCGCTTGGAGGTGTTTTCGACGGCGCTCTTGTCCGCGCTCGGAGCCTCTTCGCTCGTCGCCTGTGGTGGCAGCGCGCAGGTGGAAGGCGGCGGTGCCTCAGGATCGGCAGGTGCAGGATCAGCGGGGGCGAGTAGCGGCGGCGTCGGCGGCACGGTGAGCTCGGCAGGCAATGCCTGCATCCGCGACAGTGATTGCGGCGAAAACCGCGTCTGCCTGTGCGGTGATCCCGTAGGATACTGCGTCAAGTCGGAGTGCACCTCCGACGCGGACTGCGCCCCCGGTTTCCTATGCAGGAGCCACGACGCAAGTGGCGGTTGCGGCGATATCACCACGACCTGTCAGTCGGCGGCAGACACCTGCGGTAGCGACACCGACTGTGCAGCTATCGAGCCGCACCTGTTGTGCCAATTCGACCCGACCGCCCACCATTTCAAGTGTGCTCCCATCACTTGCAATATAGGCCGCCCGTTCCTGATCGAGGGCGAGGCACGCCGCGCCCCCAGCGCCACGCGCGACGATTGGGCAAACCTGCCGGTCTTGCCGCGACTCGAGGCCGCGAGCGCGACGCTCTCCCGCCACCTAGCCGAGCAATGGACCCGCGTGGCATTGCTGGAGCATGCGTCGATCGCGGCCTTCGCGCGCTTCAGCCTGCAGCTACTCAGCCTCGGCGCACCCTCGGATCTGATCGAGCGCACGACGGCAGCGATGGCCGACGAAACGCGCCACGCGAATGCCTGCTTTGCCGTCGCCAGCCACTATGCCGCGCGCCCCGTGGGCCCCGGGCGCTTGGCCATCGAGCGTAGCTTGGACGAGAGCAGTCTGCGTGAAATCGTGTTGAACACGATCCGTGAGGGCTGCGTAGGCGAGACCATTGCCGCCATCGAGGCGCGTGAAGCTGCCGAGCACGTGACGGATCCGGCGCTAAGCGTGCTGCTGCTGATGATCAGTGACGACGAGACGCGCCACGCCGAACTCGCATTCCGCTTCGTCGACTGGGCTCTCTCGCTCGCTCCGGACGAATTGAACTGTGCCGCTCGCGACGAATTTGCGACCTTGGCGCGCGAGTCAGCGTCACCTCCGCTGCCCCTCACGACGCTCGAGGAGCAAGCCTTGCATCACGGAGTCGTGCCCGAGGCGATGCGTCGAGTCATTCGCTCGCGCGCCATTCGAGAAGTGATTGTGCCCTGCTCCCGGACGCTGGGAGCCGCCCGAGCCAGGCCCAAGAACTTGCCGATCGACGAGTACGCTGGCGGCTGAATTTGCCGCTCGGCGTGCTGACCAGCTCGCGGCGCTCGGCCGCGAATTTCCCGCTCGAATTTTGATCAGCGTTGCCTTGGGGTCGAGTCGAGCGAGATCCTTGACATCAGTCGTGAAGATTGGATCTCGAGTTCTGCGCGCGACGATCACGACCGAAGCGTCGATCTGCTAACCAGGTTCGCGGCTTCGTCGCGATCGATATCGAGTGCTTCGGCGGCCTCCAAGATCAGTTCGCGTTCACTGGTGCGAATGATGCCGTCCGCGGCGGTGACTTGAATGGCCAAGGAGAGCGCGACGCGGCGCGAGCCAGTGTCCGGCAAGCGGCTCTTCGCGCTCAGCAGGCGCGCTGGGCGGCCTTCACGCTCGAGCGCCTCGCCGGCCTCGGCCACCAACTGGGCGAGACGCGCGGTGGGTAGGCGGCCGTCCGTGAGTGACTCCACGCTTTTTAGAAAGTGCGCGCGCTCGACTGGGCTAAATTCGCCATCCGCCGAAGCCGCGAGGAACATCAGTTCCACGATGGCTTCCAACTTCCGTTCACCCAGCGCCTGCAAATCATTGCCGCTCATGCTGGCCACTATATCGACCCGTGCGGGGGGGCTGCAATCGAGGTCTAGGCATCACTGCCGCGGTCGGCTTCATCGATCAGAAACGGGGAATGCGTGAATTGACGAATCACTTCGGTCGCATAGCTCCCGGAAGGCAGCGAGAATTCTAGCTCGAGGCGACCCACACCGGCCCAGCGCACTTCCAGATCGCTGACCGGAGCCATCAAATCGCGGCGCGTGCCGGGGGCCAAGCGCGCAAGCTTCTCGCGCGCTTCGTGGTTCAGCCCGAGCTCCTCGATCTGTGAAAGCTCCAAAGCCGCCGCCTCGGCCGAAGTCGGGCGCGCCTTCGGACCGAAGATCGGGCCAGTCAGGTGAATGTCGCCGCTGGCCAAGCGCGGGCCTTCGCGTGCCGTGTCCTCGACCGAAAACATGGCGCCCGCATTGTTTAGGCGCACGACTTCACCCAAAAGTAGGCGCTCGAGACCAATCGCGCGCCGGGCTGAAAAATAGCGGTTGAACACTTCCGCCTGAATCACACTCGGGTACAGCTTGGTCAGGAAGCGTGGCATGCCGTGTAGCTTTGCTCCCTCGCGCAGCCAAGTGAGTGCTTGGCGCAAACCATCACCACGCCGACCAAAGCGCTGCCCGCCGTAGTAATTGAACAGGCCGCGGGCGCGCAGTAGCTCGGCCACCGGCGCTGCTTTCTCGAGCGCAGCGAGGTCCGTCGTGATCAGCGTGATGCGAAAGCGATTGCCCAGCAAATGCCCGGTTCTGAGCTTGTTCGAGTGGCGTGTGTGCTCGACCACCGTGATACCCTCCGGCAGCTGCCATTCACTCGGCGATCGCGCCTTGGACGGCAAGGAAAGCCACTGGCGCGTGACGGCGTGCTTGTCCTTGAGCCCCGCGTAACCCACATCACGCTCGTCCACCCCGGCGGCGCGGGTGATGGCGCGCAGCATGGCCGGCGTCGTGTACCCCCGCTTCTCCACGCGCACATACACGTGCTCGCCCGCGCCGCTCTGCGCATAGAGCGGGATCTCGTCGACCACGAAATCCTCGGGCGTCGAGCCGATCAGCGCGTCGATGGGCGCTGCGTCCGGGTGCATCACCTGCGGTTCGTGGGGCGCTATTTCCAGCGCTGGAGCGCCGCCGAGTTCAGTATTCATTTGCGTGCTGGACCGACAATCAAATCGCCCAATGCTTTGAACAGCCCGTCGCTCGCACTCTCGTTGCGTTCGGCAAGGTCGAGTTCCTCGATGCCCAGGATCAGGAGCTCCGGGTCGGACTGGTCGGGATCGATAGCGTCCAGCAAGCCGACCGCCTCAGGGACTGGTGGTGGCATGCTGTCTGCCGGTAGAGCCCGCGCATGGCCGCCTTGGCAATGCAACACCAGGACCGCGATGTTGTCGGGGCCGCCGGCGGCATTGGCTTGCTCGATCAGCCGCGTCGCGATTCCCTGCGGGGTATCGTCAAGGGCGAGCGTCGTCGCAATCTCGGGCGCTGAAACCGGCCCGCTCAGACCGTCGCTGCACAAGAGATAGCGATCGCCTTCGACCACGGCGTAGGAGCGCATCGAAACGCGCAGCTGCTCGGCCATCCCCAGGGCTCGCGTGACCACGTTTTTCGGCAGCCGCGCCAGCACCTGATCGTCGAGCTCCGGGCGCTGTTCGATCACGTCGGTCAGTAGCGAATGATCCTTGGTCAGTAGTTCGAGGTGTCCGGCCCTGAGCCGGTAACAACGACTGTCGCCGACGTGCGCCACGTGCATCAAGCCCGAGCGCGGCGAAAAACAGGTCGCGACCACCGTTGTCCCCATGCCACGATGTGCTTGGGAGGAGCGCGAGATTTCAACGATGTCGCGGTTCGCCTTGAGGACGGCGGCGGACAAGCGCCGCGCGCCGCCGGGAATACCGAAGCGATCGAACTCGGGACTCTGATGAGCAGTGCGGATCGTCGCGCCGAAGTAGTTCGCCATCGAGCGCGCACAGAGAGCGCTCGCGACTTCTCCGGCGTTGTGCCCGCCCGCGCCGTCGGCGACCAGGTACAAACTCAAGTCATCGCGTACGAGTACGGCGTCTTCGTTGTGCGTGCGGCGCTTCCCAACATCGGTTGCGCAGCCCGCTTGGAGCACCAGCTGTACCGTCATATGCGAGCTACCCGGAGTGTCGCAGGATCGCGCACTCGCGGAAAGCACGGGGCCCTCAGCTGCCTCATAAACCGCCGAAATCGCTTGAAATCCGGCCAGCCGCTCGATCCCCCCGGCGCGCCTGCGGGAAATCGACCGTCTTTTCCTTGCAAGGGCTCGAAGGACGCCCGACAGTTCAAGAGTAGTGAGTAGTGACGCGCGCAGTGCAAAGCCCAAGACCGGGCTGGTGCTTTCCGGAGGCGGCATGCGTGGCGCCTACGAGGTCGGCATCGTTGCGGGGATCATGGAGGTCCTGGACCGGGAGCCCGGCTCGGGACCCGTATTCCAAATTTTTGCAGGCACGTCGGTGGGCGCGATCAACGCGACTTACCTCGCGTCCAATGCGTCCCACTCCGACCACGGTGCGGAGCGCTTGGCCGAGGTCTGGCGCAGTCTGCGCCTGGAAGACCACGCTCGCTTTCGCCCGTTTGGCTTGGCCCGCCTACCGGATGCGCTGGCTCGCTTCCGAGCCAAGCCTGGCGAAGCGATGGGCAGCTCCCTGCTCGACTCGCGTGGCATCGAAGTGTTGGTTCGGCGCACCGTCGACTGGCAAAAGCTTCACGAGAATATCGACAATGGCACGATCGATGCGGTGATAGTTGCTGCCCTGCACGTCGTGTCCGGGCGTACGACGATGTTCACCGAGCGCGCGCCGGCCTGCCATATCGAGCCGACGCGCGACGAGCGCAAGGCGACCTCGTTCGAGCGGATCACAGCCGACCACGTGCTGGCCTCGGCGGCGATTCCACTGCTGTTCCCCACGCGGCGCATCGGCGCGCACTACTATTGCGACGGCGGCTTGCGCTTCAATACGCCAATTGCGCCAGCCATTCGCGCAGGAGCCGAGCGGCTCGTGATCGTCTCGGTGCGGCACGAGCGCTCGCAGCGTGAAGTCGCGGCGGTCGAGGCAGCGGATCCCGGTACGGGCGGCGAGCTGAGTTCGGCGTTCCTGATCGGAAAATTGCTGAACGCGCTCCTATTGGATCCGGTCGCCTACGATCTGCAGGTCCTCGAGCGGCTGAATCAAGTCATGGAGGTGCTCGAGGAGACTCTTGACGCGGACGATCTAGAGCGCATCCAAAGGGTGTGGATCAAGCATCGCGGCGCGCCGTACCGACGGCTGAAGAAGCTGGTTTTCCAGCCCTCTCGGGATCTGGGCCGGGTCGCGGGCGAATTCATCAAAAAGTCGCTCAAGACCACGAATCTGCGCCCGGTCGCCAAGTACCTGATCGAAAAGCTTGCCAGCGACGCACCGGAGCCGGAAGCAGACTGGGCCTCGTACCTTTTGTTCGACGGCAGCTTTGCACACGAGCTGATCGAGATTGGCCGGCAAGACGCTCGCGATCAGTCCGAAAAAATTCGAGAATTTTTTAGCTGACCCGACCCCTGCTGGCCGGGAATGAACCCACGAGCGGGGGTGTTGAAACCGCATGTGGCTCCAACGGCCGCCCATATTCGAGGAAAAGCTATCGATGATTACTCGCCGATTGACCACTCCTTTGCTCGCACTGGCCACGATTGCGGGGATTGCCGTCGTGGGCTGCGCCAAATCCGGGGGCTCGGTCCACCCTGAGATTGCTGCCGAGGCACGCAGCAATCTCACCCCCGTTACAGTACTACCGAATCCCGTGCTGAACCGCGTCGGCGCGGAGTCGATCGCCGACATTACCGAGCGGGTGTTGCCCTCGGTGGTGAACATCTCGATGACCAAGGTGACCAAGATGAGCGCGTCACCACTGCCCTTCATGCCGTTTTTCGGGCCGCAGGGCCAGGAAGACCGGCGTGAGCAGGGCATGGGCTCGGGTGTGATCGTCTCAAAGGATGGCTACATCCTGACCAACAACCATGTGGTCGCCGACGCTCAAGAAATCAAAGTCACCACCTCGGATCGCAAGAACTACACTGCGACCATCGTGGGTACGGATCCGAAGAGCGATCTCGCCGTGATCAAGTTGAAGGGGGACGTCAGCAATCTGACCCCGGTGGAGTTCGGTGATTCCGGTCGCCTGCGCTTGGGTGACATCGTGCTCGCGATCGGCAATCCGTTCGGCGTGGGTCAAACCGTAACCATGGGCATCGTCTCCGCTAAAGGTCGCACCGACCTCGGCATCGAAGCCTATGAAGATTTCATTCAAACCGACGCTGCGATCAACCCGGGCAACTCGGGTGGTGCGCTGATCAACGGTGAGGGCAAGCTAGTTGGGATCAACACCGCGATCCTATCGCGCAGCGGTGGTTACCAGGGGATCGGCTTCGCGATCCCGAGCAACATGGCCTCGCCCATCATGGATAGCCTGAAAAAGAGCGGAAAAGTGATCCGCGGCTGGCTGGGCGTAGCCATTCAAGACGTCGACCAAGAGCTGGCCGATGCGATGAAGCTGCCCGCGGCGACCGGCATTCTGCTGTCCGACGTCAAGCCGGGCACCCCCGCCGCCAAGGCGGGCCTCGCTCGGGGTGACGTCGTGCTCAAGGTCGACGGCAAGGTCGTCGACACCAGCGGCCAGTTTCGCAATCTGATTGCCGCCAGCGGTTCCAAGCACAAGGTCCACTTGGACTTCATTCGCGACGGCAAGCCGGGAGCTTCTGACGTCGAGCTGGGACAAATGCCCGAGTCGGATGCGGTGGCTTCTACCGGGCCGAGCTCGGCTCAGGGCAGCGCGCTCGACGGCATCGTGCTCGAGAACATCAACCCGCAGAATCGGCAAGCGTTCGAGATCGACGATGCGGTGAAACAAGGCGTGGTGATTACGCGCCTCGACCCGCAGAGCAACGCCGCCCACGCCGGCCTGCGGCCGGGTGACGTCGTGCTCGAGGTAAACCGCGTGCGCATCGACACCCCGCAGCGCTTCCAAGAGCTCTATTCCAAGTCCAGGAACCACCTGCTGCTGCTCGTCAATCGCCACGGCAGCACCAGCTACTTGGTCGTGAAAGGCTGAGTTTCGGCTTCGCTCGCTGCGGGCCCTTCGGGCTGCGTGGCCCGCCCGTCGAGCAGCCGGCGCAGCGCGCGAGCCCAGTCGCTCGAGTTGAACGGTTTGGATGGAAGTGGCAGCTCCAGTTGCCGACAAAACCGGCGTGCTTGGCGGCCGAGAGGCCGCTTATCGGGATGCGGGCTTGCCCGTACCCAGGGCGCAGTCGAAGCGCTAGCATGGCCTGGTTTTGGAAGGCGTCATCGCAGCTCGTAGTTCGCACAACAGCCTCGCGGCAATCAACCCACGGGTTTGTCCGAGTTGCGGCGCGCGCTACCCTGCCGACTTTCGCGTCTGCCCTCGGGACGCGACTCCGCTCGAAGATGCCCCGGACGATGAAGATCCGATCGTCGGTCAACTGCTCGACGGCTCGTACGAAGTACTGCGCGTAATCGGCGAAGGCGGCATGGGCAAGGTGTACGAGGCGCGGCACACGCGGCTCCATACCAAGCGCTTCGCGGTGAAGCTCTTGCATCAAGAGCTTGCGCGCCAACCAGATGTCGTGACCCGTTTCCAACGCGAGGCGGAAGCGGCCAGCGTGCTCACCCATCCGAACGTGGTCGGGGTATACGACGTCAACACCAGCGCGGACGGTCGGCCGTATATCGTCGCGGAGCTGCTGCAAGGTGAAGATCTGGGCAGTTATCTAGACCGCTTGGGCAAACTGCCCACGGTAGAGGCCGTGCACATCGTGCGTCAGGTTTGCAATGCGCTCGGCGCGGCTCACGCGCATGGCATCGTGCACCGAGACGTGAAGCCAGAGAATGTGTTCTTGGCCGGCCCAAACGCAACCGTCAAAGTGCTCGATTTCGGCATCTCCAAGGTGCTCGAAACGAACGACGGCCTGACCAAGACGGGCACCGTGATGGGCACGCCCGACTACATGGCACCCGAACAAGCCCGTGGCGATCGCGTCGACTCCCGTGCCGACATCTATGCCGTGGGCGCAATCTTGTATCGCGCGCTCACCGGCCGAAAGCCGTTCGAAGGCAGTGATGCGATGGCTATCCTGACCGCCGTCCTGACGCAGGAACCCAAGCGCCCGTCCACGCTCGAACCAAAGATCCCGCTCTCGCTCGAGCTGGTCGTGCAGCAGACGATGGCGAAAATGCCCAACGAACGTTTCGCCACCATGGACGCGCTCGAACAGGCCCTGGCCCCCTTCGATGCGGCAGACGAGCAGCTGGCCGCCGTCGCGCCCAAATTGATCGACGATTCTTCGACGCAGCCTGCGCATACCACGTTGCTGCAGGCCGCTGCGCGCACCCTACTCGCAACACCGCCGAGCACGTCCATCCATGAAGCCATGGAAGCAACCGCTCGAAACGTCCGTCTGGCGCGCCCAAGTCTGGTCTTCTTCAGCGCTTTCGGCCTGTTCTGGGGCTTCGTCAACGTGGTGGTGGTGGCCGCCGCCCTCGTTCGTCTAGTGCGTGGCACGGATCTCAGCAACGCCGAAGTCACGCTCTCGATCATCGGCGTGCTCGCGACCTTGGCTAGCCCCGCACTGATCTGGATTCGTCACCTGCGTCGCGACGTCTGGCCAAGCACTCCGCGCTCGATGGAGATGGGCGTCCGTCTGCGCCGGGTCGTCCTTTACAGCACTGCCGCGTACGGCCTCGGCGCCGTGCTCGTGCAACTTTTCGAAGGCGTCGTCGGCCGCAACGGCCTCGGCGTCGCGCGCCCTGGCTGGTCGCTGTTCGTATTCGTGATTGCGCTCGCGGTCGGCGGGCTCACATGGCTCGGATCGGCGTCGCGGAGTAGCGAAGGGAGGTAGAACGCTCAGCTGCCTAGCAAGCGCTCGGCCAGGGCTACGTTCAGCAGCGCATTTCCTGCTTTGGTCGGCTTCGTTCTTCACGCCTCGAGCTTCGGACGACGAGTTGGCCCACTGGTCCAGACGGCCTCGAACGGCCGCCGATCGCGAGGGAGACGACGTGGCGTTGCTCCTCGCTATCGCCCGAGCGCTAAAGGTGACCAGGCTATTTTTGCTGCAATTTGGCGACGTCTTTGCCGACTTGATAGGCCGGCCGCGAGACGATGCGGTCGACCCATGTTTTCACGTGCGGGAATTCAGAAAGCGGCAAGACATCGCCAGCGCCGTAGTTGGCGTTCAAGCAATTGACCCAAGGCACGGTGGCGATGTCCGCGATCGAGTATTCCCCGATCAGGTATTCCTTGTCGCTCAACTCGCGATCGAGCACGCCCAGCAAGCGCTTGGCTTCGTTGGTGTAGCGCGCGAGAGGGTAGGGATGGTCGCACTTGTCGCGCGCGTATTTGAAGAAGTGCCCGAACTGGCCAAACATCGGGCCAATGTGCCCCACTTGGAAGAACAGCCACTGTAGGCACTTGAACCGCTGCGCCGGGTCGGTCGGCAACAGTCGACCGGCTCGTTCTGCCAGATAGATCAGGATCGCGCCCGACTCCATCAACGTGAAGGGTTGGCCGCCAGGGCCGTTCAGATCGACGAT
>Ga0302322_100000652_pt1 | contig 27002 bp, 29 predicted proteins | sample Fen_T0_2_FD_203757 | JGI IMG/M metagenome (GOLD analysis project Ga0302322, IMG submission 203757) | Peat permafrost microbial communities from Stordalen Mire near Abisko, Sweden - Fen_T0_2 | ecosystem: Environmental > Terrestrial > Soil > Wetlands > Permafrost | place: Sweden: Abisko...
ATCCCCTGGGGGCCCGGCTGGACGATCGACGGCTACCAGGTCAACGGCTACGTCGCGGATCTCCCGATCGCGCTGCTCCTGATCTTCGCGATCGGCTCGCTCGGCATCTACGGATTCATCCTCGGGGGCTGGTCGTCCGACTCCAAGTTCGCCCTGCTCGGCTCGATGCGCACGTGCGCCCAGCTCGTGTCCTACGAGGTCTCGCTCGCGCTGAGCGTGCTCGGCGTGATCCTGATGGCCCGGTCGCTCTCGCTCGTCGACATCGTCCAGGCGCAGGCCAACGAGACCTGGTTCGTCGTCCCGCAGTTCGTCGGCTTCATGGTCTTCCTCGTGGCCGGCACCGCCGAGACGGCCCGCGCCCCGTTCGACCTGCCCGAGGCAGAGCAGGAGCTCGTCGCCGGGTACCACACGGAGTACGGCGGGATGCGGTTCGGCCTCTTTTCGATGTCCGAGTACATCAACCTGATCACCCTCACCGCCCTCTGCGTGACGCTCTTCCTCGGCGGCTGGCACGGGCCGTGGCTCCCCGGGCCGATCTGGTTCCTGATCAAGCTGTTCATCCTCCTGTTCGTGTTCATCTGGGTGCGGACGACCGTGCCGCGGCTCCGCTACGACCAGCTGATGCACCTCGGCTGGAAGGTGCTGCTGCCGGTCGCGACGCTGAACGCGGTCATCACGGCGATCCTCGTGGTGGCGATCTAGTGCGGCGTCCCACGATGCATACTTCGCGCGTGCTCCGGGTCGAGCGTTCGGTGGAGGGCGCATGAGCCCGCAGCCGTTCTCGACCCTGAAGGGGTTCGGCGTCACGTTCCGGCAGATCTTCCGGAAGCCGATCACCGAGCAGTACCCGGAGTTCAAGCGGGCGGTGTACCCGCGCTTCCGCGGCCGCCACATGCTCCACCGCCACGAGAACGGCCTCGAGAAGTGCGTCGGTTGCTCGCTGTGCGCGGCTGCCTGCCCGTCCGACTGCATCCGCGTCGTCGCAGCCGAGAACACCGCCGACAACCGGGTCTCCGCCGGGGAGCGCTACGCGCGCATCTACGAGATCAACATGAGCCGCTGCATCTTCTGTGGCTACTGCGAGCTCGCGTGCCCGTTCGACGCGATCACGCTGGGGAACCAGTTCGAGATCTCCGAGTACTCGCGCGACGACCTGATCTACACGAAGGACATGCTGCTCGTCGAGCCGATCAAGCGCGTGCCCGTGCGCGACGCCGACCTGTTCGATACTCCGATCCCCGCCTACAAGACGTCGTCCTGATGGGCAACTTCCTCGTCTGGGTGATCTGGATCGGGGCGGCGCTCGCGTGCATCTCCACCGCTGTCGCCGTGATCAGCTTCACGAACCCGTTCTACTCGGCGCTCGCGCTGATCGGCAACCTCGCCTCGCTCGCGGTGCTCTTCCTCCTCGCGTCGGCCGAGTTCGTCGCGGCAGCGCAGATCCTCGTGTACGCGGGCGCCGTGATGGTGATGTTCCTGTTCGTGATCGCCTACCTGGGCGGCCGGGCCGATGCCCCGTGGGCGGGCGGCCCACGCTGGCTCCAGCTCGGAGCGTTCGTCGTCGGGGCCGCCATCATGATCGAGGTGATCGTCGCTCTCGTGACCGCCGCCGACGGCGGGCTCGCGGACAGCGCGGAGATCTCCCGCTCGTTCGGCAGCCCGGCGGAGATCGGCCGCCTGTTCCTCACCGACCATCTGCTCGCCTTCGAGATCACGTCGATCGTGCTGCTCGTCGCCGCCGTCGGCGGGGTCGTGCTCGGCATGAAGTCCTCGGCGGAGGACGACGCCTGATGCTCGGCCCGAGCACGACCTGGTACCTCGCAGTCGCGGCCGTCCTCTTCGGGATCGGCACCACGGGCGTGATCCTGCGCCGGAGCCCGCTGATCGTGCTGCTCTCGCTCGAGATCATGCTCAACGCCTCCAACCTCGCACTCGTCGGGTTCTCGCGCCACTTCGCCTCGGTCGACGGCCAGGTCTTCGCGATCTCGGTGATGGCCGTCGCCGCCGCCGAGGTGTGCGTCGGCCTCGGCCTCATCGTCGCCTTCACCCGCCGCAAGATGGCGCTCGACGTCGACACGCTCACGGAGCTCCGCGGATGATGGCCGGCGCCTGGCTCTGCCTGCTCGCGCCCCTTGCGGGAGCGCTCCTGATCACGCTCGCGGGGACGCACATCTCGCGTTCGACGGCCGCCCTGATCTCGACCGGCTCCGTCTTCGTCGGCTTCGCGGGAGCGGTCGTCGCCTTCGTCAAGGTCGCCGGCCAGAGCCCCGACAACCGGGAGAACCTCTCGACCGCGTACACGTGGCTCGGAGTCGGGCAGTTCAAGGTGCCGATGCAGATCCTCGTCGACCCGATCTCGCTGACGATGATGCTGATCATCACCGGAGTCGGCGGCCTGATCGTCTGGTACTCGATCGGCTACATGAAGGGGGAGGACGAGGAGCGCCGCTACTTCGCCTACATGGCCTTCTTCGTCTTCGCGATGCTGATGCTCGTGATGGGCGGCAACCTCCTGCTGCTGCTCGTCGGCTGGGGTCTCGTCGGGCTCGCGTCCTACCTCCTGATCGGCTTCTATCACGACCGCCCCGAAGCGGTCGCCGCGGCCAAGAAGGCGTTCATCATGAATGCGATCGGCGACGCGACGATGGCGCTCGGCCTCTTCCTGCTGATCGCCAAGACCGGCACGCTCGACTTCTCGACGACGTTCTATGACGCCTCGACCGGCCAGCTCTCGTCGAGCACGGTGAACCTCGTCGCGCTCGGCCTGCTCGGCGGCGCGGTCGCCAAGTCGGCGCAGCTGCCGCTCCACACATGGCTCCCGGACGCGATGGAGGGCCCGACCCCGGTCTCCGCCCTCATCCATGCGGCGACCATGGTGACCGCCGGGGTCTACCTGATCGTCAGGACCCATTCGATCTTCGAGGCCGCTCCGAACGTGCAGCACCTCTCGGCGATCATCGGTGGGGTGACGATCGTCGTCGCCGGCGTGATCGCGCTCGTCCAGTGGGACATCAAGCGCGTGATCGCGTACTCCACGATGTCGCAGATCGGCTACATGTTCATGGCGGCCGGAATCGGCGCCTACGGCTACGCAATGTTCCACCTGATGACGCATGCCTTCTTCAAGGCACTGCTGTTCCTCTCGGCCGGGGTGATCATCCACCACCTCGCTGGAGAGCAGGACATCCGCCGGATGGGCGGCCTCCGCAAGGTGATGCCGTACACCCACGCCGCCTTCCTCGTCGGCGCGCTCGCCCTGGCCGGCATCCCCCCGCTCTCGGGCTTCTGGTCGAAGGACGGGATCATCGCCTCCGCGCTCGCCGAAGGCGGCGCTCTCGGCTACACGCTCGTCGCGTTCGGGCTGCTCGGCGCCCTGCTCACCGGTGCGTACACGTTCCGGCTCTACTACCTGGTCTTCCACGGGCCGCCCTCGGACCTCGTGCTCGAGCACTCGGGCGGCCACGGGGCTGACGACGTCGCCGACCACGAGGCGCACGGCCATGCAGAAGGGCCGCTCTCCATGCTCATTCCCGTCGGCGTGCTCACCGTCCTCGCGGCGATCGGCGGCCTGCTCGTGATCCCGGGCGTGTGGGAGCCGTTCCTGAACTGGATCGACAGCGCGGTCGAGCCGCTCGTCACACCGACGGTGGCACAGGAGTACGCGACGAGCGTCGTCGCGGTGACGATCGCCGCAGTCGGCATCTGGCTCGCGCGGCGCGCCTTCCGCGAGGCCCGTGAGCTCGTCGCGGACGGCGCCGTGCGCACGACGCTCGAACACAAGCTCTACTTCGACGAGGCCTACGACGCGCTCTTCTCCCGCCCCGCCCAGCTGGTCGCGAACCGGCTCCGCGACGACGTCGAGGAGCCGATCGTGCAGGGCTCGCTGGGAGAGATCGGAGCGGGCGTGAGCGAGGTCGCGGGTGGGACCGCCCGGCTGCAGAGCGGCCTCCTGCGCTCGTACGCACTCGTGATCGCGGCCTCGGTCGCCGTCCTCGTCGTCGTCTTCGTGGCGGTTCGCTGATGCTGACGAGCCTTCTCATCGTGCTGCCCCTCGCCGGAGCGCTGGTCGTCTGGGCGGCGCCGCTCCCACGCGAGGCAACCGCGGCCCTCGCCGTCCTCGTCGCACTCGCGGAGGTGGCTCTGTGGATCGTCACGCTCGTCGGGTTCGACTTCGCCTCGCCGGTCCTGCAGAACTCGGCCCAGCACGAGTGGTTCGGCGATCTCGGGGTGAGCTACACGGTCGGCTTCTACGGATTCTCGCTCTGGCTCGCAGGTCTGACGGTTGTCGTCGGAGCGGCGTCGATCGGCTTCGGCGCCTGGGTGGGGCGCGATCGGGCGCGCGCCTACTACGGCCTGATGCTGTTCCTGATCGGGGCGGTCGTCGGCGTCTTCGCAGCGCAGGACCTGCTCCTCTTCTACGTCTTCTTCGAGGCGATGCTGATCCCGATCTACGTGCTCGTTGGCGTCTGGGGCGGCCCCAACCGGATCTCCGCCACGGTCACGTTCGTCATCTACACGATGGCGGGCTCGCTGCTGATGCTGGCGTCCATCATCGTGTTCGGGCTCTCCCAGGGCACGTTCAGCCTGATCGACTCGGGGACGAGCGGCAACGACTGGGTGTTCCTCGGCTTCCTCGTCGCGTTCGCGGTGAAGGCGCCGCTGCTCCCGTTTCACGGCTGGCTGCGCGCGGCATACACCGAGGCCCCGCCCGAGGTCGCCGCGCTACTCTCCGGCGTCGTCTCCAAGGCTGCCGTCTATGGGCTCATCTGGATCGTGCTCAGGCACTTCCCCGGGCCCGTGAACAGCTGGCGCACGGTCGTGTTGGTGCTCGCGGCGGCCGGTCTCGTCTACGGATCCGTCCTGGCCTTCCGCCAGCCCGACGTGCGCGGCGTCGTCGCCTACTCGTCCATGGGTCAGATGAGTCTGATCGTGCTCGGGATCTTCGCCGCCGACAACCTCGGGCTGACCGGCGCGATCCTCCACTCGGTCAGCCACGGGCTCGTCTCGGCGGCGATGTTCCTGCTCGCCGCGATGCTGATCCAGCGCACCGGCACCGATCGCTTCGCAGACCTCGGTGGCCTCGCGAAGGGCCGTCCCGCTCTTGCCACGATCGTCATGGTCGTCGGGATGCTCACCCTCGCCGTCCCCGGGTCGGCCAACTTCGCGGGCGAGTTCTCGATCCTCGCCGGCGTCTTCACCCAGGGCTGGGGGTACGCCGTCGTCGGCGCGGTCGCGATCGTGCTCGCCGCCATGTACACCCTGCGGCTGATCTCCGGCGTGCTCCACCGCGATCGCGATGACGCCGTCCAGGAGGAGTCGCTCGACCTGCGCCTCGGCGAGCTCGCACTCGTCGTCCCGCTGGTGGCGATCCTGCTCGCTCTCTCGGTCTGGCCCGCCTCGATCACCGAGCGCTCGTTCCCCGGCTCGGCACCCGTCACCTCGTCGTCGGCGGCGTCGCCATGATCGTCGCCGCGTCGATCGTCACCCCCAAGATCGACTGGCTCGCGCTCTCGCCCGCGCTCGCGCTCCTCGCCGCCGCGGCGATCTGCCTGCTCGGGGCCGTTCTCGTCCCCTCGGGGGGGCGCCGCATCTTCTCGGTCACCGTTGCGGGCGCCGGCTTCATCGTCGCCGGGGTGCTGGCCGCGGTCGTCTTCGACCGGACGCCGCAACAGCACCTGCTGATCGCCGAGTCGATGAGCCGCGATCGCCTGGCGGCGCTGACCCAGGTTCTCGTCGCCGGCTTCGGGCTCGCCGCGGTCCTCGTCTCGTGGGGTGACCGCCGCCGCGACCACGTCGGCGAGTACTACGCCCTCCTCGCAGCCGCCGGCGGCGGGATGGCGTTCTTCGTCTCGGCGGGGAACCTGATGACCCTCTTCCTCGGGCTCGAGTGGTTCTCGATCTCGCTCTACATCCTCGTCGCGCTCGACACGCACCGTAAGGAGTCACTGGAGGCCGGGCTCAAGTACCTGATCGTCGGCAGCTTCGGCTCGGCCATCCTGCTCTTCGGCTCCGCGCTGACCTACGGTGCCACCGGCGAGCTCGGCTTCAACGCGATCCGGATCGCAAAGGGCGCCGACGACCCGCTGTTCGTCGCTGGGATGGCCATGATCATCGCCGGGCTTGCATTCAAGGCCTCGGCGGCGCCCTTCCACATGTGGACGCCCGACGTCTACGAGGGAGCGCCGACCGCGGTGACCGCATTCATGTCGGCGGCAACCAAGGCCGTCGCTCTCGTCGTCACGCTGCGCGTGCTCGTGACGGCCTTCCCCGAGCAGGCCGAGATCTGGTCGGTCGCGATCTCCGTGCTGGCCGTCGTCTCGCTCGTGATCGGCAACCTCGCGGCGCTCGCCCAGAAGAGCGTCAAGCGGCTGCTCGCCTATTCCTCGGTCTCGCAGGCCGGCTTCATGCTGATCGCGATCGCCGCCGACAACGAGCTCGGCGGCAAGGCGCTGCTCTTCTACCTGATCCCCTACGGCGCGGCGTCGATCGGGGCGTTCGCGGTCGTCGCAGCCCGCGAGCGCGAGCTCGGGCGGGAGGTGACGCTCGGAACGCTCGAGGGCTGGGGCTGGGAACGGCCGTTCTACGGCGCCGCGAGGTGGGTGTTCATGCTCGGCTTTGCGGGCTTTCCGTTCACGGGCGGGATGATCGGCAAGTTCTACGTCTTCAGCGCCGCGTACGAGGCGGGCTGGTGGTGGCTGATCGTGATCGGCGTCATCGCAACCGCGTTGAGCGTCTACTACTACCTCGCCGTCGTCCGGTCGATGTACATGCGGCCGGCGTCGGCTCGTGCCGACCTCGTCGTCGCGGGTGGCTCGCCCCCGCCCGATCCCGCGCTCGAGCTGGCGATCGGCGCCGCGGTCGTCGTCACCGTCGGCTCGTTCTTCTTCGTACAGCCGCTGATCGACCTGGCCACCAAGGCCGTCGCCTCGCTGCCCTTCTAGTTCGAGGGTGGCTGCCTCTGCCTCGGCCCGCGCCTCCACCGAGCCGAGCAGGGCTCGATCCCTGCCTCCAGCCGTGTGAGACAATTGCCCGGTGGCAGGAGCGCCGACCCCCGAGCGACCGGTCGGGGGCTCCGTGCTACGGGCGTTCGCGGTGGTTCGTCCGCCGAGGCGGCACTGGCGGGCCTATGCGGCGCTTGCGCCGAAGGCGATCGTGCTCGCGCACACGCGAGCTCGCCGCCGCGCCCTGACCGCCGTCTCGATCGCAGTCACCGGAAGCGTCGGCAAGACGACGACGAAGGACCTCCTGAAGGCAGCGCTCCTCACGACGGGGCCGACGGTCGGCCTCGAAACCGGCGCGAATCGCGCAGACGCGCTCGTCGAGGCCGTGAGATCGGCCGACCGCGGGACGCGCTTCATCGTCCAGGAGGTGGGCCTGGCCGGCGCCGGCGCCGGCACGCTCGACGAGATCCTCTGGACGCTCGAGCCACGGGTCTCCGTCGTCACCACGGTACGCAGCGACCACTTTCCGGGGCTCGACGGGCTCGAGGGGATCGCGCGCGAGAAGATCAAGGCAGTCGCCGTCCTCCCACGCGAGGGGCTGGCCGTCCTCAACGCCGACGACCCCCGGACGAGGGCGATGGCGGCGGCCGCCGGCTGCCGGGTCGTGCTCGTCGGGAAGGCGGAGGACGCCGACGTGCGGATCGCGGCAGCCGAGCGGGACGAGGACGGCCGGCTCGTCGTGCGCCTGAGGGACGGCGACGGCGAGTGGCTTCTCCGCACCCAGCTTCTCGGCATCCACTGGGCGACTGCGGTTGCTCTCGCCTTCGCCACCGCCACGCGGCTCGGCGCCGAGCCCGACCGCGTCGTCGCCGCCCTCACCTCGGTTCCCCCGACCTGGGAGCGCCTCAACATCGTCACGGCACCGACGGGAGCCCGCTTCCTCCTCGACACGGCCAAGGCGACGGAGGCGACCGTGGGCCCGTCCCTCGCGGCCTTTGCCGGGGTCCCGGCTCGCCGCCGGATCGCAGTCATCGGGTGGCTATGGGACTTCCTCGAAGGGAGCGACGCGGAGGTCGCCGGGCGGATCGCGGCGGACGCCTTCGCCGTCGCAGACGAGGTGCTGCTCTACGGGAGGACGGCAGCGGTCGCGCCGCCCGGCGCGCTCGCCGACCCGAGGGTCCGGGGCTTCGACTCGATCGCGGAGCTCTCGGACGACGTGTGGGGCATGACGGGGCCCGGAGACCTGGTCCTCCTGATGGGCACGTTTCCGTCCGATCATCTCTCGCGCATCGCTCTTCGGGTGACGCACGACGTACGCTGTCGGCGCGACGACTGCACGAAGAGGACGCCGTGCAACCGCTGCCCCCTGCTCGGCCCGCTCCTCCAGTAACCTGCTCTCTGTGTCTGGATCGATCACCTGGCTCGGACATGCCGCATTCCGGCTCGACACTCCGGCAGGAGACCGGATCTACGTCGATCCGTTCCTGACCGGCAATCCGTCGTGCCCCGCGTCGGAGCTCGAGCCCGAGCGGATCGATGCGATCCTCGTCACCCACGGCCACAGCGACCACGTCGGGGACACCGTCCGGCTCGCGCGTGCCTTCGCGTGCCCCGTGATCGCGCAGGTCGAGCTTCGCGGGCTCCTGGCGGAGGAGATCGGCGCCGACATGACGCAGGCGATCAACAAGGGCGGCGGGATCGACCTGCTCGGGTCTCGCGTGACTCTGACGCACGCGAACCACTCGTCGTCCTTCGAGGGTGCCTACACCGGTGAATCCTGCGGGTTCGTGATCGAGACGCCGGGGCAGCCGACGCTGTACTTCGCCGGGGATACGAACGTCTTCGGCGACATGGCCCTGATCGGCCGGATCTATGCGCCGGATGTCGCCGTGCTCCCGATCGGGGATCATTTCACCATGGGGCCCCGTGAGGCGGCGGTTGCCGCCGAGCTCGTCGGCGCACCCCGCGTCGTACCGAGTCACTACGGGACGTTCCCGCTCCTCACCGGGACGCCCGAGGCGCTGCGCGACCTCTTGCCTCCCGGGATCGAGCTCACGGCACCGGGGCCTGGCGAGACGATCGCGCTGTGACGAGGCGCGAGCGCTGGTTCGGCCGGACGGGCCGAAAGGTGCCCGAGCTCGCACTCGCCGGCACGATCGACGTGACGGGAGCGCTCGAGCTCGACGACGTCACAGACGTCGCGGCGCTGCGCGACGCCCACGCGCGCGGCGTCCCGGTCGTCGTCTACGCCGATTCCGTGGACGGAATCACGGCGGCGCTCGCCCGGCCCGAAGTGGCCTGCGTGCTGGTCTCCGACGAAGCGCTCCTCACTCTCGACCTGGCCGACCTCACCTATGGCTGAGGCACCCCTCGTCGCGACGTACTCGATCTGCGCCTGCGATCTCGGCGCCGGCCAGTGGGGCGTCGCCACGCAGTCGAAGTTTCTCGCAGTCGGGTCGGTCGTGCCGTGGGCGGCGCCGCAGGTGGGCGCGATCGCGACCCAGGCCTACGCCAACCCTCGCTACGGCCCGAACGGGCTCGAGCTGCTCCGGAGCGGCTACTCGGCCGACGAGGTCGTCGAGCGCCTGACCGCCGCGGACGGCGGACGCGCCGAGCGGCAGCTCGGGGTGGTCGACGCCGCCGGCCGCGGCGCGACCTTCACGGGCTCGGAGTGCCACGCGTGGGCCGGGGGACGGGCCGGGGAGGGGTACGCCGCGCAGGGCAACATCCTCGTCTCGGCGGCAACCGTCGACGCGCTCGCCGACACCTTCGTCGCCTCTAGCGGGCGGCCGCTCGCCGAGCGGCTTCTCGCGTGCCTCGCCGCGGCCCAGGCAGCGGGAGGCGACAGCCGCGGCCAGCAGTCGGCGGCGCTTCTCGTCGTCGAGCGGGACGGCGGCTACGCCGGGCTCTCCGACACCCTGATCGACCTCCGGATCGACGATCACGAGCGCCCCGTCGAGGAGCTGCAGCGCCTCTTCGGCCTCCACCAGGCGCTGCTCGGGAAGACGCCCCGTGAGGACTGGCTGCCGGTCGACGATGTGCTGCGCGCCGAGATCGACGAACGTCTCGCGGCGCTCGGGTACGCGTCGCTCGACGACTGGGCGGCGGTCGAGAACCTGGAGGAACGGGTCGACGGCACCGAGCAGATCGACCCGGTCGTGCTGGCAGCGTTGCGAGGCGCACGATGACCGAGGCGTTTCGGGTGATGCGGCTCGACGAGGTCGACGGGTATGCCGAGGAGGGACGCCCACGCTGGCACATGATCCGGTCGGTGCTCGGGATCGAGTCGTTCGGGATCAACTCGTGGCGGGCGACGGAGGCCGGTCAGGAGATCATCGGCGAGCACGACGAGCTCGGCCCCGGGGCCGGTGGCCACGAGGAGCTGTACCTCGTGCTCTCCGGCCGGGCCACGTTCACCGTGGCAGGCGAGCGGGTCGAGGCGCCTGCAGGCTCGCTCGTCTACGTGAGGGACCCCGCCGCCAAGCGTGGCGCCGTCGCCGACGAGGCCGCGACCGAGATCCTGGTCGTCGGGGGTCGCCCCGGTGCACCGTTCGCCGTCTCGCCGTGGGAGCGGTCGGCCGAGGCGTTGCGCTGCTGGACGACCGGGGAGTGGGATCGCGCGATCGAGATCCTGCAGGTGCAGCTCGCCGAGGATCCGCTCAACGCGAGCGTCCTCTACAACCTCGCCTGCGCCGAGAGCCGCGCCGGCGAGGCCGATGCTGCGCTCGCTCACCTCGACCGCGCGATCGAGCTCGAGCCGCGGTTCGCAGAGCTTGCGCAGGGCGACGGCGATCTCGATGCGATCCGCGCCGACGCCCGTTTTCCAGCGACTGCCGCCTCGCCGGACTAGGCATCGCCCGGCAGGCGGAGGCCTCCGGCCAGAGCGCGAAACGCAGGCACTGGATCGTGCTCCGGCGAGGCGACGAGCAGGACCGCCGAATGCTCCGGCCCGGCGAGGGCGGAGACGAACAGCTCGAGCCCGACGGCGAGGGCGAACGCCTTGTGCGCGAGCGGGCCGCCGAACGGAACGAGCTCCTCGGGTCGCGCGCGCCCGGCGATCACGTCGCCGTGCGTGACCGCTCCCATCGATACGTCCGCGACGAGCGGGTCGCCGTCGCCCGAGGGGATGGCGATCGCGAGCGGATTCGTTCCCGTCAAGGGCTCTCCACCGGAGGGCGGCGGCAGTCGCCGTGGCGAGGTCGCGGTAAGCACGGCCACGTACCCGGCCGTGGCGAGGCGGCGGGCCCAGTAGCCGAGCGCGCCCGTTGGGAAGCACCTCGACGCGACGACGAGCTTCGCGCCGCCGGCCCCCCGGGCGAGCACGTCGTCGCAGATCGCCGACAGCGTCAGATAGCCGAGGGCGCCGTTGCCGTCCCAGCGCTCGATCCCGTCGCCGCTCTCACGTCTCAGCGGTCGCGCACTGCGGTCGAACGGCTGCATCTCGAGCCAGGGAATCCGCGAGAAGCCGTGACCGAGCTTGCCGCGCCGTTCTGCGTCGGCGAAATGGGCGAAGAGAACGTCCGTTGCCTCGGCGTCGAGCCCGAGCGCCTCGAGCCGTGCCCGTGCGTCGTCCGACGTCATCGCTCCAGCCTACTGACGCGCCACTTTACGCAGCACTTACGTTCCCCGCTCGACTCCCATACACGTTCGGAGGAGACTTGACAAGTACGCAACTTCCAGGAGGGAACTCACTATGAGCAAGACACTCGTGCTCTCACTCGGCGCGGCCGTCGCACTCGTGACCGCTGCCGTCGCGCTCGCCGTGGTCTACACGGCGTCCGGCGTCAGCGCCACGACCGCCGGCTTCTCGACGGACAAGGTCTCGCCGCTGAAGACCAGCACCTGCACGGGCACCGACGGCAAGTCGTTCACGCTCACACACGGCCACTACACCGGCACCGCCACGTTCGCCGCGCCGGCCGCCGATCTCGGCGGCGCGCTGACGATCGATGCCCGCACCACCTACAGCACGACCGACGGGCTCGGCTACGTCGACGGCTCGTTCCGGGTCAAGAACGACCCGAGCCGGCTCTCCGGCAGGTTCACGGGCACGCTGAAGGGAACCCAGCTCGTCGGCTTCCTCACGGCGGAGTCCCGTGGCCATCACGCCCGGGTGCTCGGCAACCTGAGCGCGACGTTCGTCCCGGCCACGGGCTTCACCGCCGGTGCCGTCGGCTCGACCAGCTCGACCGCGGTGCTCGCAGTCGTAGCCGGCCCGGTCTGCAAGGGCCCGAAGCCCGCTCCGAAGCCGGAGCCGAAGCACCCCGTGACCGTCAACGGTGACGTCACCGGCCTCGACACGGTCCTCCCGGACATGTCGATCACGCTGGCGCCGAAGCACGGCCCGGCCCAGACGTGCGCAATCGACAGCTCGTCCCCCTCGACCGCCTCGTTCCCGATCGGGACGAAGAACGTCGAGATGCGGTGCAACTGGGTCGGCACTCCCACCGCCGTCCTGACGCTTCGCGAGCTGCACAAGCACAAGTAATTGAGCGGTACGTCTCGTTCGAGGAAGGGCGCCCACGGGCGCCCTTCCTCGTTTCGGGCCTTACGAGAGAACGGTCAGCGGCTTGCGGATCGAGCCCCGGCGCGTCCGCTGGATCCGCTCGGCGAGCGCAACGATCGCCGCCGTCGCCTCTGCGTCGGGTGCCGCCTCGAGGATCGGCGTGCCGGCATCGGCGGCCTCGCGCAGCGCAGGGTCGAGCGGAATGCTCCCGAGCAGCGGCGCCCCGATCTCGTCGGCGAGCCGCCGGCCGCCACCCGAGCCGAAGATCTCCTGTCCCGTGCCGACGAGGTACGACATGTTCTCGACCACACCGACGATCCGCATGCCCACCTTCTCGGCCATCGCGGCCGCGCGCACCGCAACCTGCTGGGCGGCGGGCTGCGGGGTCGTCACGATCACGACCTCCGCCCGTGGCAGCAGCTGGCCGAGCGAGATCGCAACGTCGCCGGTGCCCGGCGGCATGTCGACGACGAGCGTGTCGAGCTCACCCCAGTACACGTCCGAGAGGAACTGCTCGAGCGCGCGATGCAACATCGGGCCGCGCCACATCACCGGAGCGTTGTCGTCGAGGAAGAACCCGATCGACATCAGCTTCAGGTCACCCCTCACCGGCGGGACGATCATCGTGTCGACGACGACGGGCCGCTGGTGGACACCCAGCATGTGCGGGATCGAGTGCCCGTAGACGTCGGCGTCGAGGACTCCGACCCTCTCTCCGCGCGCGGAGAGCGCGGCGGCGAGATTCGCGGTCAGCGTCGACTTGCCGACGCCTCCCTTGCCCGAGGCGATCGCGAGGATCCGCGTCGCAGGGTCGAGCGAGATCGTCTTCTCCGGCCTGCCGCCACGCAGCCGCGACGACAGCGCGGCCTTCTCGTCGGGGCTCATCACGTCGAAGTGGAGCTGGACGGAGGTGACGCCCTCGACGCCGCCGACGAAGCGCTGCACCTGGTCCTCGAACGAGGAGCGCATTGGACAGCCCGCGACCGTGAGAGCGATCGTGACCTCCACGCGGCCGTCAGGTTGAACGACGACGTCGCGCACCATGTCGAGCTCGGTGACGGGCTTGTGCAGCTCGGGGTCGATGACCGACTCGAGCGCCAGCAGGATCGCATCTCGCTCCGGCAGCATCGTCATGCGAGCCTACCAGCGGCCTACGTAGTTGCCCGCGGAAATCCCGGGGTGTTTCCGCGACCGGGCGGTGGCTGTCACCCGATGCCCCGTGACCCGACGCCGACGAGGGTAAGGCATCAGTAGTTATCGAGCCTCCCGACGTAAAAACCCGGAGGGGCGAGACAGACCAACGGGAGGTAGAGCACCGTGAACAAGAGAAAGTGGCTCGAATACGGCGGCATCGCCTCGGGCGTGATCCTGATCGCGTTCGGCATCGGCGCGGTTGCGATGAGCATCAACGGCCACAACACCGTGGTCGACAGCCTCAAGGCGGAGAAGATCACGAGCGAGGCGACGAGCGGGATGAACCCGACCACGATCGCCGCGGACGCGAAGGCCGCCGGCGTGCCGTCGTCGATCTCGCTGCCGACGTGCTCGGTCGAGGGCAAGGACGTCAACAGCTCGAGCCGGGCCCGGTGCTTCGCGCAGTACATGCGGATTCACGCGCTCGAGGCTTCCGGCGGCCTGACGTACTCGCAGATGGGGCGCTACGCAGCGAAGGACGGCAGCTCCGCGGGAACGAACGACTTTGCCGCGGCGGCCACGGATCCGAAGACGGGCAAGCCGCTGCCGAACAGCGCCCGTGACACGTGGGTGACCGAGACGGCGCTCTCGACGGCGCTGAACGTCTCGTTCATGGCCGACAACCTGGCGCTCTTCGGGATCGTCGTCGGGGTCGCGCTCCTGCTCACCGGCATCGGCTTCATGATCCTCGCCATCCTCGCCCTCGGTGGCGAGCCCCCGGTGGCGGCGAAGGAGACCGCAGCGCCGGTCGCGGCAGTCGCCAGCTGAGATCGACCCGAACCTCCCGGTGACCCGAAGGAGCGGCCCAACCGCTCCTTCGGCGTCCCGGAGCCTCCTCAGCGAGCTGCGCTCAGCGCCGTACCCCACGGGAGGCGCGGAGGAACGCGGCGATCCGCTTCAGATTGGATTCGCCGAAGGCGCCGAAGGCCGGCATGACCGACCCCGGCTCGACGCACCGGGGGCAGCGCAGTCGCTTGACGAGGGCGGCGACCGTCGGCCGCGCGAGGCCCACCTTCGTCAGCTCCGGAGCCGAGCCGCTCTTCACGCCACTGCCGGCGTAGCGGTGACACGAGAGACAGCCCGCCACGGCGACGATCCTGGCGCCGTCGAGCGCCGTGCGGGGAAGCCGCTCCGCCTTCGCCCACCGCGCGACGAGCGCCCGGCACGCCGGCTTCGCCTCGCACGCCGCAATCGGCCTGGCGGGCAGCTGAAGGAGCCCTCCCGCCGTACGCGTCCACGGCGCTCCGATCAGGTACGAGACGAGATCCTCGATCTGGCGATCCGTGAGCCCGCGTGGCGGCTGCATGATCCCGCTGACGTAGCCGGGGGTAGCGTAGGCACCGGGCACGAGGATCGACTCGGCGACGTAGTCGGCGAGTGGCTTGCCGTCGTCGGCGGCATGCGCTCGCAGCTGGTCGAGCGTGAGTCGCGGTCCGGTCGAGGGCTCCGCCGGGTCGCTGCTGATCGAGTGGCAGCCGGAGCAACCGCCGGGCCCGTAGAAGACGGCGCGTCCGCGCTCGGGGCTCCCGGTCGCGGTGAGGCGCGTCGTACCTCCGCCCGCGGCCACGAGCACCCCTGCAAACAGGGCGATCGCTGCCAGTGCCGCTGCGCCTCGGAAGACCACCGCGGCCGATCGTAGCGTCGCCCCGACCGTGAAGCCGACCGGGTTTCCCGCAAACGCGTGCGGGTAGGTCCAATAGGCTTGGCGGGCGATGTCAGAGCGCTGGACCCGAGCAGTCCTCCGGCACCGCTCGCTGGTCGTCGCTCTCTGGGCCGTCGTCCTCGTAGCCGGAATCGTCGCGTCGACACGACTGCCCGGGCTCTCGTCGAACACGTTCAGCGTCCCGGGGACGGATTCCGAGCGGGCGCAGGTGATTCTCGAGCGCTCCTTCGGCGAGCGGCCGGACGGGACGTTCGACGTCGTCTTCCCGGTCGCGCGGCCGTCGGACAAGAGCGTGCAACGGAGGATCGAGCGCCGGCTCGCGCGGGCGGCGCTCAGCGTCCCCGGCGGGCGCGCGGGGGACCTCCAGACAGCGAAGGGTGTCCTCTACGGCCAGATCGCGACGACGCTGCCACTTCAGGAGGCGAAGGGCTACACCGACGACGTCCGCCTTGCGCTCCGTGACCCCGGGGGCCCGCCAGCCCTCGTCACAGGCGCCCCGGCGCTGCAGCGCGACCTCGACCCGATCGTATCCTCGGATCTCCGGCGCGCCGAGCTGATCGCGCTGCCGATCGCCCTCGCCGTGCTCATCGTGCTCCTCGGCTTCTCGGCGGCGATCCTGATCCCGTTCCTCTTCGCGGCAGGAACGATCGCCGGCGCGCTCGCTGCCGTCTACGCGCTCGCCCACGTAATGGCGATGGCGACCTACGTCACGAACCTCGTGGTGCTGATCGGGCTCGGCCTCGCGATCGACTACTCGCTGCTCGTCGTCCACCGCTACCGCCGCGAGCTGGCCCGGTCGGGGTCGAACGAGGATGCGGTCGTGCGGACCATGGCGACGGCCGGACGAGCGGTCGCTTTCTCGGGCCTCGCTGTCGCCATCGGGCTGAGCGCGCTCCTGTTCGTCCCGGTGCCGTTCATCCGCTCGCTCGGCGTCGGCGGCCTCCTCGTCCCGCTCGTCTCGCTCGCCGGTGTCGTGACCCTGCAACCGGTCCTGCTCGCGGCGCTCGGCCGCTCGGGGATGACCACGAACGCTCCCGCGGCCGTGGGTGCGTGGCAGGGCCTCGCCCGGATCGTGACCGCGCGGCCGTGGTTCGTCCTCGTGGTCGGGCTCGCGATCCTCGTGCCTGCGGCCGCAGCGGCGACCACGCTCGAGGTCACACCGGGCTCGATCTCCTCGATCCCCGGCAGGTCGGAATCGATCCGCGGATTCGACCTGCTGAGCCGGCGGCTCGGGCCCGGCATCGTCGCTCCGATCCAGGTTCTCGTCGACAGCGGCCGGCCCGGAGGAATCCGCACGCCCGCAGCCCGGGCGGCAATCCGGCGGCTCGCCGAAACGACGGCGGCTGATCCCGAGGTGCAGGCCGCCGCCTACGGCAAGCACAAGCCGTACGTCGACACGAGCGGCCGCTACGCGCGCGTGGTCGTCGTCGGACTGCACGACTACGGGGCCCCCGAGACCAGGCGCCTCGTGGGCCGACTCCGGGACGACCTGATCCCGGGCGCCCGGCTCCCCGCAGTGACCGTCGTCGCCGGCGGGGCGCCCGCGCAGGGGGTCGACTTCGTCAGGCGCTCCTACGACGCGTTCCCGTGGGTCGTCCTCGCCGTGCTGCTCGTCACGTTCGTGACGCTCGCCTCGGCTTTCCGCTCCCTCGTCCTCCCGCTCCAGGCCGTGCTCCTGAACCTCCTCTCGGTCACCGCGGCGTACGGCCTTCTCGCGCTCGTCGTCGAGCACGGGGTGGGCGCGAGCCTCCTCGGAATCGAGCAGTCGGGTGCGGTCGAGGCGTGGGTCCCGATCGTCCTCTTCGCCCTCCTCTTCGGCCTCTCGATGGACTACGAAGTGTTCATCGTGGCGCCGATGCGCGAGGCCCACGACGCGGGCGACGACACGCGGCAGGCCGTCACGCACGGCCTCGTGCGCACCGGGCGTATCGTCACGGCGGCCGCCATCATCATGGTCGTCGTGTTCTCGGGCTTCGTCGCGGGCCGCGTCCCGGGCCTGCAGCAGTTCGGGCTCGGGCTCGCACTCGGGATCCTGATCGACGCGACGATCGTGCGGATGCTGCTCGTGCCGTCGCTGATCGTCCTCGGCGGCCGCGCGAACTGGTGGCTGCCCGGATGGGCAGCGCGGCTCCTTCGCCGCTCGCCGTCACCCTGGTGAGAGCGCGATGGCAACGCGAGGGAGCGACACGATGAGTGCCGCCCCCTTCGTCGCTGATGCCTACTTGACGACGGTGATCGCCAGGCGGTACGCGGGCAGGTCGTAGCCCGCAGCCAGTCCCGGTGCGTCGTGTGCGAACCCGAGCAACGGGACCATGCCGAGCTGCGAGTACGGGTACGCGGGCTGCTGCGTGTAGAGCAGCGGGTAGAGGTCGATCAGGTGCGTTCCCGGATCGCCCGTGGCCGTCAGCTGGATGCGGACGTAGCCGTTGCTGTTGAAGCCGCAGGCGTATCCGATGTAGCTGTTGTCGTAGGTCACGGCGACCGTGTTGTCGATCTGCGTCCAGCCGACGCCCTTGATCTCGACGATGAAGGGCTGCCCGGCCTTGACGGTCTTCGGGATCGAGACGAAGCTCCGCTTGACGTAGTACGGCACCTGCGCCTTGATCTGCCCGTTCTGGACGACCTGGACGGCGTGCCAGCCGCCGAGCCCGTCGGGAATGGTGACCGAGGTCTTCAGCGTCCCGTCGGCGCCGACCGTGCCGGAGCCGAGCTGCTGGTTGACGAAGTTCCAGCACGTCCCGGTGCAGTTCACCCGGTTTCCGACGACGCTCGTCCACTGCAGCGCGGCGGGCACGTTCGGGGTGAGGCCCGCCGCAGTCACGTTGACCTTGGAGAGGATCGGCCCGGTGGTCGAGTCGAGCTTCGCAGTCGCCGTCGAGGACGGTGCGACGTTCGTGGAGAGGACGGTTGTCCGCTCACTCATCGTCGGCTGCACCGCAACCGGCCATTCCATGCTCGGCTTCGGCGCACCGGCGTCCCTTGTGATCTTGAACTTCAGCATGTGAGCGCCCGTCCACGGCACGGGAGACTGCTCCATGTTGAGGTACGGCACCGTGTGACTCGATCCCTCGTACGAGATGAAGTGCTCCCCGACCTTGCCGGAGGCCCGGATCGTGAAGGTGGTCCAGCCGCGCGTCGTGTTCGCGGAGACCGCCCCGGCGTACTTGTTGTCGTAGAGGACGCTCCCGACGCTCTCGTAGGTCGGAGAGCCCATGCCGACGACCGTGACCGTGATCGGCGTACCGACCGGCCCCTTCGTCGGGCTGATCTTCACCGTCCGCTCGAGCAGGTAGCCGCCCTTCGCAACCTGGACGCCGTTCACGACGGCGAAGATGTCGTGCAGGCCACCGAAGTCCTTCGGCGCCGTGAACGTCACCTTGAAGGCGCCGCTCGCGTCGGTGGTCGCGTTCGCGAGCGCGACCCCGATCTTGTCGACCTTCCGTCCGAGATAGTCGACGCTGTCGGGCTTCGCGTCGAGGATGTAGCGGACGTTCGCGGTCATCCAGACGAGGCTGACGGCCGCGGAGGCCCCGAGTCCCGTACCGGAGATCGTCACCTTCGTGCCGGCCGGGGCCACGTCGGGAGTCGTCTTCAGCGTGCCCATCGTGTCGGAAGGCTTACCGGCGTCGACCACGGGCCCGAAGAGCGCCGGTGCTCCGGGGATCGTGGGTGCGGTCACCGGCGCAGGGGCCGCGACAGCGCTGGCCTGCAGCAGCGCGAACGCGCCTACGGCCATCGCGCCGCCGAGGGCGAGCACCTGCCTTCCATTCCTCCAACTGCTGTTGATGCGGCTCATCGCCATGTCCTTTCGTCCTGTTTCGGGCGGTCGGCTAGCGGGACTTGACCGTCGTCGACTTCTTGGCAGCGGTCTTCAGCTGGGGAACGACCGTGAACTTGTACTCGTAGGTGCCGAACGAGCCGTCCTCGGTCTTGAAGACGACTTTCGCCGTGGCCTCGCCGAGCGGATAGTCCGCCGGCAGGATCCAGGCTGCGGTCCAGAAATAGACCTTGTTGGTAGCGGACCCGTGCGAGCCCCAGTTCAGCTTGAGGTTGGGCGTGCCGGGCACGGTGACGTACGCGTAGGCGACGTTCTCCGTGGAGAGGATGTCGCCGCTACCGGCGACCGAGCCCCAGACACGGAACACCTGCTGCTCTCCGCGCACGTACACGTTCGTCTGCGTGCAGCCGACCGGCCGCGGCTTCGCCCCGACGGGACGCGAGCCGTTGACCGTGTCGACGTACAGCATCACGTCGAGCTTCTTGGGTGGATCCGCCGCCGAAGCGAGCGACGGGACGAGGATCGCGCAGGCGGTGATCGCGAGCCCGATCACGAGCATGAGTCGTTTCATCGAATGCCTCCAGAGGGTGTGAGCGTTCATCGCGGGTCGGCCCTTACTTCGTGACCGTCAGCTGCGCCGTCTCGACGGGCATCTGGACGAAGTTGCCGTACTTCCCGTCCTTCGACTGGAAGCGAGTGGTGAAGTTCACGATCCCGCTCGGATAGATCGCGGGGATCGTCCACGTGCCGGTGAAGTTGGTGCCGTTCGCCTGGGTCGGCGCAACGTAGGTCAGCTTCACGTTGGGCTGGCCGGGGATCTTGATGTACGCGTACTTGACATCACTCGCCGTGAGGACCTTCTTCGTCTTCGCATCGGCGGCGAAGACCTTGAAGACGACCGTGCTCCCCTTCGGGAACTGGCTGGCCATGATGCCCTCGCCGAGGCCGCTACCGACGCCTGTGAACGTATTCGTCGTGACGAACAGGCTCACGATCGTGGGCGAGGGAAACGGCGTCTGACCCGGGGTGACCGCCAGCGCGGTAGCCGTGATGGCCGCGACCGCAGCGATGCCGGCTACGAGAACGGTGAGCTTTCGTCTCATCGATTCCTCCATTTCCTGCTTGTGTGTGTCACGTCGGCTAGACCGTCAGCTTCCCGATGAACTTCATCGAGAACTTCTTGGTGGTCTTGTTCCACGCACCGACGAGCTTGAGGTTGCCCTTGGCCTTCTTGTAGGCCCCTGCGCCGCCCGTGACGATGGCCCGGCCGGTGATGCTGAAGTCGGTGCCGTCCCCGCAGCCCTGAGCGCCGGACAGCTTGAAGTTGATCTTCGCGCCCTTGAGCCCGGTGATCTGACCGGTGCCGTTGAACGGGTTGCACTCCGCGTTCTGGTCGGCCGAGCCCGTGCCCGCGCCGGTCAGCTTGCCGACGCCGATCGGCGTTCCCTTTCCGGCACCGGTGGCGGTGATGGTCGAGGTGCCGTCCGCCACGACGACGTTCGCGAGACCCGCATACGTGGCGGTGAACGGGACGATCTTGGTGCTCTGGGCCGTTCCCGCGAGCGCGGACCCGGCAGCGACGGCTGCCATCGTGAGCAGCGCAACCAGAGTGGCAATGCGAGAATTCAACGTGACTCCCTTCGTTGTCGTGCTGAGGTGAGATCGATGGGGAGAGGTGCCCAAACCGCGACATATCGAGGTCGAGACGTCGGTCCTCGTGATTGGCCCTTTCCACATGTTCGACATGGTCGTTTGCGGCTTCGCAGGGCGCATCGGAGAATGTCCCCGATGGAATTGCGGGGAAATACGCCCTTCCGCGAGGGTTTCCACGGCGGTGATGGTGCTATTGGTGGCCTGCCCGGGCCCGGGCAGGCCCTCAGCCGCTCAACGCAGCGCTGCGGCGAGAGTGCCGCACAGCCCGGCGGTGGCGGCAGCGACCACCCGTGAACGCCCCTCGAGGTCGAGCGGGGCCGCGGTGAAGGGCGGATCCTCGAACAACTCGATGGCGTAGCCCCGCTCGCGCACGAGCAACTGCGCAGCGGCGATGTCGATCGAACGCGCCGCCTTCAGCGAGCAGACGGCGTCGACCCGTCCCGCGGCGAGGTGACACAGCGACAGCGCCAGGGATCCCATCACGCGGAGACGCTCGGCGACGCCGAGCAGCGATGCGGCCCTGTCCGCGATATACGCGGTCGTCGTTGCCTCGAAGGAGAGAATCTCGATCGGATCCTTCGGGGGCGGGCCGGCCAGCGGCCGGCCGTTCAAGAAGGCCCCGCGCCCGCGCTCGGCGACCCATTCCTCGTGGGCGCCGAAGTCGTAGACGTAGCCGAAGGTGACGTCGCCCATGGCCGGGCCCTCCGCCACGGCGAGGGAGAGCGAGAAGAACGGAATCCCGCGCTTGGCGTTCACGGAGCCGTCGATCGGGTCCACGACGACCCTGACCGGCCCGCCGGCGCCGAAGCTTCGCTCGCCGAGCTCCTCCGAGACGAGCACGAAGTCGGCCTCGAGCGCCTCGAGCTGGGCGACGACGGCGTCCTCGGCCGCACCGTCGATCGCCGTCGTGTCGTCGCCGCCCTTGCCCGCCCGCAGCACCGGCTCGCGCTCGGCGCGGGTCGGCAGCTTCTCGAGGATCTCGTCGATGTCGGCGACGCAGGCGCGGCAGAGGCTCGGCCAGTCGATGCTCATACGGGGTGGAAGAGCAGTCCGCTCGTCAGCTTGGGGAAGAAGTACGTCGTCTTCTGCGGCATCACCTCGCCGCGGCGCGCGCGCTCGAACACGTCCTCGATCCGCGTCGCGCGCAGGAGGAAGGCGCCGTCGTACTCCCCCGCGTCGACCCGAGCGACCGCCTCGGCGACGTCTGCGGTGTAGCCGAGCCCCTCGTGACCGACGAGTCGCTCGACGAGCTCGACGTCGAGCTCACCCGGCTCACCGACCACCGGAAAGGTGGCTCCCCGGCGGTAGCCGATCGCCTGCGCACGGTCGTACGGCAGGCCGGCGAGCCGCGCGACGGCGGCGGCAGGCGGCGCCGAGTCGCCCACGCTGACGGGCGGCAGCGCCTCCTCGTGCCCGCGAAAGAGGCGGTGGGTCGGAAAGATCTCGAGGCCGCTGTCGGCGGTCGACACGAGCACGACCATCATCCGTGCGCTCGCGGGCGTGCCCTGGTCGGCGGCGTACGCGAGCGCCGTCTCGTAGCGGTGATGGCCGTCGGCGATGAGGAGCTGCCTGTCGGCGAACGCCCCGGCGACGCCGTCACCCGAGACCCGCCAGAGGCGTGTGTCTCCCGTCGCGAGATCGGGCTCGCGGTCCGGCACGGCCACCGGCGGCTCCCCGTCGTAGAGGAGGAAGATCGGCTCGAGCTGGGCGTGGGCGGCGCGCAGGAGCCGCAGCCGGCCCTCCTTGGGGCCTGCGTGGGTGCGCTCGTGCGGGAGCACCGTCCCGGTTGCGTACGGCTCGACGCGGAGCGACGCCACGAGGCCGTCGCGGCGGCGCGCGATCCCGTCCGGCCCAGTGTACTCCTGGGCGACGGCCCAGACCGCCGGCTCGTCGTCGCGGACGAGGACGCCTTCCTGGAGCCACGTCCGGAACAGCCGCCCCGCCTCCTCCTCGGAGTCGTTCAGGGTCAGGTGGACGACGTTGTGGGGGTCGCGCGCGCGGTAGGCGTCGCGCAACTCCGGCGTCAGCACGTCATAGGGCGGGGCGGTGACGTCGGGCGAGGGATTCGCGTAGCGAACTGCGCGAAACGGGGAGATATCGGCCACGGCCCGAGCGTACCTCCGGGCCCGCCTAGACTGCCTCCATGACCAGCATCGCCGAGCTCGCGGAGGACCGCACGGTGGAGGGCGTGTTCGCCGTCGGGCGCAAGGAGCGCCGGCGGACGAAGGCCGGCGCGCCCTACCTCGCCCTCGAGCTCGTCGACGCGAGCGGCCGGATCGAGGCGCGGATCTGGGACGACGTGGAGCTGCTCGACGGCCGCTTCGCGGAGGGCGACGCCGTCCGGGTGCTCGGGCGCGTGGAGCGGTTCGGCGGCAGGCTCCAGGTGCAGGTGCGCGCGGTCGAGGCCGCCCCCGACGCCGACCCGGCGGAGCTGACGCCCTCGCTGCGCCGCGACGTCGACGAGCTCGACGGGTTCCTCGAGTTCCTCGCGGGCGAGATCACACACCCCGGGCTCGCCACTCTCGTGTCGGGCTTCCTCGCCGACGACGCCGTCCGCGCGGGGCTCCGCGCTCTTCCCGCGGCGGGCGCCGAGGGCCACCACAGCTACGCGGGCGGACTCCTCGAGCACACGGTCGGCGTCGCGACCCTGTGCCGCGAGACCGCACAGCTCCACCCGCGGCTGCGCAGCGACCTGCTGGCGGCGGCGGCGATCCTCCACGACGCCGGCAGAACGGTCGAGCTCGGGCGAGGCCCGGCCTTCCGACCGACCGAGGAGGGGCGCCTGCTCGGCCACGTCCATCTCGGGCTACGCCTGATCGAGGAGCGCGCCGCGACGTTGGACGCAGCGGCCCGCGCCGAGCTGCTGCACGCGGTCGCCACGCACCACGACCGGCAGGCAGCCCGAACGGCCGAGGCTGCGGTGCTCTACCACGCCAATCAGCTGGACGCCCAGGCCGCGACGCGGCCCGTCGGCGAGTGAGGCTGTGCAGACGCCGGACTGAGGTCTGGTACCTGCGCCGACTCGCATGACAGCCGTGGTGCTGGCGCTGTGCGCTGCGGCGCTCTGGGGCACGGGCGACTTCTTCGGAGGGCTCGCGACGCGTCGCCTGAACGTGCTGATCGTCCTCTTCTGGTCGCAGCTCGTCGGTCTCGCCGGCCTCGCGGTCTGGATCGGCGTGAGCGGCGAGGCCCGGCCCGGGAGCGGCCTCCTGTACGCAGCAGGGGCCGGCCTCGCTGGCGTCGTCGGTCTCGGCTGCCTCTACCGCGGCATGGCGATCGGGTCGATGGGGATCGTCGCTCCCATCTCCGCGACCTCCCCGATCGTGCCGCTCGCCTTCAGCGTCGCACGAGGCGACGCTCCCGCCGCCGTCCAGTGGGCCGGCATCCTCCTCGCGCTGACCGGAATCGTGCTCGTCTCACGAGAGCCGGGCAAGCTCGGGGGGCCCATCGCAGCCGGGGTCGGGCTCGCGCTCGTGGCGGCGCTCGGCTTCGGCCTGTTCGTCGTCGGCCTCGGCGAGGCCGCCCGGGAGAGTGCGCCCTGGGCCGCCGCCACGGCGCGGCTGAGCTCGGTCACGATTCTGGTGCTGGCGCTCGCGTGGACGCGAACCGTGCCGCGCGTGACGCGGCGGCTGCTCCCTCTGGTCGTCGCCGTGGGCGTGTTCGACACCGGGGCCAACGCACTGATCGCCGTGGCCGCGACACGCGGGTCGATCGGGATCGTGGGAGTGCTCAGCGCCCTCTACCCGATCACGACGATACTGCTCGCGCGCGCCGTGTTGCACGAGCGCCTCGGTCCGACGCGTACCGTGGGCGGGCTGATCGCGCTCGGTGGGGCGGCCCTGATCGCCGCAGGTTGAGCGCGGCCGCTAGACGTTGAAGCGGATGTTGAGCACGTCGCCGTCCTGGACGACGTAGGTCTTGGCCTCGAGCCGCTGCGTGCCGCGCTTCGACGCCTCGGCGTGGGAGCCGGCATCGAGCAGGTCGTCCCAGCGAATCACCTCGCAGCGGATGAAGCCGCGGGCAATGTCGGAGTGGATCGTGCCGCCGGCCTCGAGCGCCGTCTGGCCGTCACGGAGCGTCCATGCTCGCGTCTCCTTCTCGCCCGCGGTGAAGAACGTGATCAGGCCGAGGGCGTCCTTGAGCCGCCGCACCACCTCGTCGAGAGCGGAGGGGCCGTCACGGAATCCGGCCGCCTCCTCGTCCGAGAGCTCCGCCAACTCGGCCTCGAGCTTGCAGTCGATTCCGGCGGGCCCGTTGACGATCGCGATCAGCGGCTTCGTCGTCAGCGGATCGAGCTCGCCGGGCAGCTCACCCGCCCACTCGGTCAGCGGCCGACCCGCCTCCAGGTGCGCGAGAACCTGGCGCAGGATCTCGGCTTCCTTGCGCACCGTCGCATCACCCGACTTCGCGACCTTCTCGACCCGCTCGAGGCGCTTGGCGACGTGGTCCGTGTCGGCGACGAGTAGCTCGAGCTTCAACGTCTCGATGTCGCTCTCGGGGTCGGTGCCGGGCGAGAAGCCGTCGGCGACTGCGAGCAGCGCGTCCACCTGGCGCAGCCCGCCGAGCAGCGCGGGGCCGGTGCCCGGGACGTCCTGCACGCGCACTGCCGCCGGCGTCACCTTCTTCGCCCCGACGAGCTGCGCGAGGCGCTCCAGCCGGTCGTCGGCGATCGTGGCCATGCCGACGTTCGACTTGTCCGTCTGCGACGCGTAGGCGGTGATCTCCGCCCCCGCCTTCGTGAGCGCGTTGAACAGCGTCGTCTTGCCCGCGTTGGGGAGTCCTACGATGCCTACCTCGAGCGCCACGGCGGCGAAGGGTACCCGGCAGGAGCGCGCCGGGCGGCGGAGCACCTCGCCGGACGCGGACAACGCCCACCCCGTCGGACGCCAACGCCAACCCTTGTGACGGTTTGACACAAAGTTGCGGCGGGCGGCCCGGGCAATGATCGGCCGGTGCGTCCACGTCCCTCGCGGGAATCTACGCTGGGCGCATGGACGACGCGCTCCTGATCTCGCACGTCGAGCGGTTCAACCGGGCCGTCGGGACGGGCTACTTCGGGCCGATGATCGCCGCGTTCGCTCCCACTGCCGAGATGGTGTTCGAGGGCGTCACCGCCGGGCCGTTCGTCGATCGCCAGGCCATTTCCGACGCGTATGCCCGGCAGCCGCCTACCGACGAGGTGCGGCTCCTCGGATCGCCGCGCTCCGAAGACGGCGCGATCGTCGCGGACTACGCCTGGGCAGGGGACGAACGGCGAGCCGGAAGAATGATCCTCACCGCGCGCGACGGCATGATCACGAGGCTGATCGTCACCGTCGAGTGACCGCGTGGTCGTCCGGCAGAAGGCGCCGGCGGCGGGGCGCCCGCGCAGCCGCTAGAGGCCGAACCCGACCCGCGCGTCGCGCGCGAACCGCTTCATGTATGCCACCCGGCCCAGCACGATGGCCGTGCGGCCGTCGTCGGTGTCGAGCTGATGCGTTCCCTGCGAGCCGGACGCGAGCGCATGCTCGAGTGCGTCGGCGCTCGCCGGCGAGACGTTGGCGGCGATGATCGGGCCGCCGGCAAAGGCGACTTCGATCCGAACGGAATCAGATGGATCGGGCAACGGATACGACCTCCGTGAGGACGCCGTGGACGGCGTCGGGATGGACAAAGGCGACCTGAAGGCCGAAGAGGCCCCGGCGTGGAACGGCGTCGATCAGCTCGACGCCGTCGGCGGCGAGCCCGAGGAGAGCCGCGCCGACATCGTCGACCTCGTAGGCGATGTGATGGACGCCCGGGCCCCGCTTGGCCAGAAACTTGCCGACGGGCGTGTCCTCGGCGAGTGGGGCCAGCAACTCGACCCTGCTCCCGCCGACGAGCACGGACGCCGCCTCGACACCCTGGTCGGGGACGACGTCGCGATGCTCGAGCGTCCCACCGAGGACACGCGTGTACGTCCCAACGGCCTCGTCGAGGTCGGTGACGGCGACGCCGACATGGTGGATGCCACTCGTGTGCATGTCGTCGATGCTACTTCCCGGCGGCCGGGCCGGGCGGCGGCAGCACCGCATCGACGAGCCCGTACGCGACGGCTTCGACGGGCGTCATGAACCGGTCGCGGTCGATGTCCTCCATCACGGTCTCGACGTCCCGGCCCGCATGCCGGGCGATGATCTCCGCCATCTGCCGGGACGTCGCGGCCACCTCTCGGGCCGCGATCTGGATGTCGGAGGGCGCTCCGCGAAATCCCGCGCTTCCCTGGTGGATCATCAGCTTGGCGTTCGG
>Ga0302322_100000653_pt1 | contig 26998 bp, 20 predicted proteins | sample Fen_T0_2_FD_203757 | JGI IMG/M metagenome (GOLD analysis project Ga0302322, IMG submission 203757) | Peat permafrost microbial communities from Stordalen Mire near Abisko, Sweden - Fen_T0_2 | ecosystem: Environmental > Terrestrial > Soil > Wetlands > Permafrost | place: Sweden: Abisko...
GATCTGTGACCGATACACTGACGATTGCGAAGGCTGCCGCGACCGTGACATTGAGTGATTTGAAACAACACTATGACGGCACGCCAAAGTCGCCGACCGCGACCACGGACCCCGTCGGCCTAACAGTTACCTTTACCTATGATGGTAACCCGACCGCACCGACTCTGCCTGGTGCGTATGCGGTCGTCGCCACCGTTGACGACGGGAATTACGCTGGCTCGGCATCCGGCACGTTAACCGTCACCACAACGGCGCTCGTGCGACACCTCACGTCGCTCAATGGCGATGTCGATGGTTCGGTTCAGGTTCTCACGGGGGAAAACATCACGCTTAATGGCAACGCCGGCGTCTTCGGCGATCTCCTCGTCCCGGGCACACCCACCGTTCAGCTCGATGGCAACGCGACGTTTGGCGGAGTGATCGATGGCAGCGGCGCCAGCACACCGACCGACTATCACGTCACTTTGCATAGCAATACGCTGCTTCAAAACCTCGTTCGCCGCGTTAATCCCCTCGCGATGCCTGTCGTGTCCGCGCCGCCTGCGCCGACCGGCACACGTTCTGTTTCGATCAACCGTGCCGGTCAAACTGCGGGTGACTTTGCTACCTTGCGCAATCTCACGCTCAACAGCAACGCCGGCCTTATCGCAGTACAGCCTGGCACTTACGGCAACTTGATTGCCAATGGTTCGGGTGGATTCATCTTTGGCGTTCAAGGCTCAACCGAGCCTGTGATTTACAATGTTCAAAACCTGACCCTCAACGGCAACAGCCGGATTCAAATCATAAGTCCCGTGATCCTCACTCTGGCCAATGGCACCTCCGTCAACGGTTCGGTTTTTGGTAATGTTGATTTCCCGGAATGGCTGACGCTCAAGGCCTACTCCGGCGGCCTCGTCCTCAACGGCAGTGTCGACTTCTACGGAGACGTTGTCGCGCCCAACGGCACGATTACGATCAACGGCAGCAGTATACTGACCGGTGAAGTGGTCTCCGACCGGCTAATCATCAACGGCCAGGGCCTGCTGCAGGAACCAGCTGAATAACGACGAAGAAAAGTCCTTGGTTTGAGAACGATTGTGATCTCTAGCCAAGGACCTTCGCTCCGGTTTGCATGGCAGTGTTGCTACTGCTGCACCGAGTTGTCGTGGCGTTTGCAATTATTCGCTGTTCGTCAGCGTTCTTTATCCGCGGTAGCGTTGGGTGTATTGCCTGATTCGTGCACAGCTAGCATTTCAAGCGTGAGCAGTTTGCTGAGGTCGGCTCGAGTAAGGCCGTAGTTTCTGGAGATTTCCCAATACGCTTCTTCTCGGTCGGGATCTTTGTCGCGACGGTGAGCGTAGAGGTAGTTGAGTTTTTCCAGACCCCAGTGTCCGACAAAGACCTCTTCGCCGATTTTCTGTCCGCTCCTGAAGTAGGAAAATGTGTTGAGCTTGGTTCCTGAACTGACCTCGGCTTTTTGTGAACGGAAGAAACGGAGCGTGGCATCGAGCCCTTCGGCTTCGGTTAAAGTTAACAAACGAGTAACCGACTCTTGTTCGTCAGGCGTTACGCGAGAACCGGAGGAGGGGAGTGCTTGGAACCGTCCAGGGGCGTCGCCGGTCACGTAATATTTGCGCACGGACCATTCGCTACGACAACCGATTAGCTGGCACTCGACAGCGATTTCCTCGTTGGGGCGAAGTTCGGAAAAGTTTAGACGTTCACCCCAGGCACTGGGTTGCGGACGACCTTCTCCGAGACGCTGCAAGATGTACAATGAGACAAACAGGCAAACGAAAGTCGCGAATAACAGTGGGATGAAACGCTTGTATCGCATGGACCTGAGAGGAGACCTCAGGACAACGCGGTTGGCCAGGGGCGACAATACTTTTGATCGGACGGCTGCGGAGTGGCAGAGCTACCCCTGGACGAGGAAGATCAAGAGAAAGACGCTGGACTACATGCCCGGAAAGCCGCCCTTGGCTTTCATGGCTTGCATCTGGCGCATGGCTTTTTTCATGCCGCCGCCTTTGAACATTTTCATCATTTGCTGCATTTGCTGGAACTGCTTCAGCAACTGGTTAACTTCGACAATTTTTGTACCCGAACCATCGGCTATACGTTTGCGGCGGCTGCCATTGAGGACGTCGGGCTTGCGGCGCTCTTGGATCGTCATCGATTTGATGATGGCTTCGGTACGAGCCATGGATTTCTCCGCATCATCAGGAATTTGCACGCCGCTCATGCCGGGCATCATGCCCATGATACTCTGCATCGAACCAAGTTTCTTAACCTGTTGCATCTGAGCGAGGACATCCTCGAGATTGAAATCGGCCTTGCGGAGTTTCTCCGCCATCTTCTCGGCCTCCTTCTGGTCGATGTTTTCCTGCGCTTTTTCGACGAGCGAAACAACGTCACCCATGCCGAGGATGCGGGAAGCAAGGCGCTCGGGATAAAAGGTATCAAAGTCGCCGGTCTTTTCGCCTGTACCTATGAACTTGATCGGAACATTGGCGATGCTCTTGATCGAGAGCGCGGCACCACCACGGGCGTCGCCATCGAGTTTGGTCATCACGAGACCAGTGAGCGCGAGTGCGTCGTGGAAAGCTTTGGCGACGTTGACCGCTTCCTGTCCAAGCGCGCCGTCTGCTACGAGCAAGACTTCATCGGGTTGTATGCAGGCGTGGAGTTTTTTGACCTCCTCGATCAGATCCTGATCGATTTGGAGACGACCAGCTGTATCAAAAATGATCGCGTCGGCCGTCGCTGCGCGGGCGGCTTCGAGTGCGGCGACGCCGATCGCGGGCACGTCCTTCGAAACACGATCACAATAGAAGGCGAGTTCTTCCTGTTTCGCGAGGATCTCAAGTTGGTCGATGGCGGCGGGCCGATAAACATCGCAAGCCGCGACGAGTGGTCGGTAGCCGCGCTTCTTCAGGAGCTTGCCGAGCTTGGCCGATGAAGTGGTTTTACCCGAACCGTGTAAACCCACCATGAGAATCTTAAGTGGGCGGGCGGTGGAGAGATCGGTGGCGCCTTCGCCGAGGAGGCGGACGAGTTCGTCGTGGATGATCTTGACGATCTGCTGGCCGGGGCTGACGCCTTTGAGGACTTCTTGCCCGACGCACTGTTGCTGGACGCGTTCAACGAACTCTCGCACGACCTTGAAGTGTACGTCCGCGCCAAGCAGGGCGGTACGGACCTCTTTGAGGGCGTCCGCCATGTTTTCTTCGGTAAGTTTTCCGACACCGCGGAGGTTGCGGAGGGCGTTGCTGAGTTTCTCGGTGAGCGATTCAAACATGATAAAAGAGAAGGGAGATTGAAGGGGCATCCGGCCGCGAATCGACGTAATTTTCTAGAAAAATGCGGTCGGGTAGGCGGTACAGTCGTCCATAAACCCGCCGGATCGGCGAAAATAAGTGTGGATAAGTAGTTTCAAACTCTGCGAAGCTGACGGTCTTATGAACCCTGTTCTCAAGCTGTTGCTCGAAGGCCAGAACCTGACGACTGCGCAAATGGCGCAGATCTCCGGTTTGTCTGAGGCCGTAGTGAACCAGCACCTGGAACAGTTGAAGAAAGATAAAATCTTCCTCGGCTGGCGTCCGGTGCTCGATCTTTCGAACGAGGCCGCGGCAGCTGCAACCGTGCACGCGGTGATCGAGGTGAAGATCACGCCCGAGCGCGGCGGCGGGTTTAACCGTCTGGCTGAACGCATCGCGCGTTTCGACGAGGTCGAGTCCTGTTACCTGATGTCAGGTGGTTATGATCTTCTTGTTTTCGTTAAAGGTCCATCGCTGCAGAAAGTCGCGAGCTTCGTCTCGGAACGGCTTTCGACCATCGAAGGTGTGCTGTCGACCTCGACACACTTCATGCTGCGTTGCTACAAGGACCAGGGATTTCTGCTCAGCACGGGTGAAGCTCCGAGCACGCGGCTCAACGTCGTTCCCTAACCACCGCAAAGGAGAACGTATCCGATGAGCACCGACCCTAAACGTTGGGTAGCGGGCCACGTGGCCACGCTGCCGAAAAGCGGCATTCGCGATTTTTTCGAACTGGTGGCCAAGATGAAGGGCCAGGACGTGATCTCGCTCGGCGTGGGCGAACCCGATTTCGTCACGCCCTGGCACATCCGTGAGGCGGCGATCTTCGCTCTCGAACGCGGGAAAACTTATTACACGTCGAATCTCGGTTTGATTGAGTTGCGACGCGCCATTTCGAAATACGTCGAGGATCATTTTAGCGTCAGCTATCGTCCCGAGGACCAAGTCATCGTGACGGTTGGCGTGTCCGAAGCGCTCGACATCGCCTTCCGCGCTTTCTGCAATCCCGGCGACAAGGTGATGTTTCACCAGCCGTGCTACGTCTCGTATCATCCGAGCGTCACGCTCGTGCATGCGCAAGGTATCGCGGTTCCCACCTTCGCTAAAGACAACTTTGCGCTCACCGCAGAGGCGCTTCGCGCTGCTTGGCAACCGGGGGCAAAAATTCTCATGCTCAACCTGCCGTGCAATCCCACGGGCGGCACGTGCAGTCGTGAGCAGTTGGAAAAGATCGCGGAATTTTGCCGAGAGAAAGACCTTTTAGTTTTCAGCGACGAGATTTATTCGGAGCTCACGTTCGAAGGCACGCACACTAGTATCGCGAGTTTTCCCGGAATGGCGGAGCGCACGATTTTCCTGCACGGATTTTCCAAGGCGTTCGCGATGACCGGCTGGCGCATCGGCTATGCTTGCGGCCCAGCGGTGTTGATTGACGCGATGATGAAGGTCCACCAATACGCGATGATGTGTGCGTCAATTATTGCTCAAGAGGCAGCAATCGAGGCACTGCAACGCGGCTGGGACAGCGTGCTAAAAATGCGCGAGCAGTATCACCGCCGTCGTGATCTCATTGTGCGCCGGTTCAACGAAATCGGCCTCAAGTGCCATATGCCGCGTGGCTCGTTCTACGCGTTTCCTGACGTTTCCGTTACCGGCAAGACCGAAAAGGACTTCGCCGTGGGCCTACTCGAAAAAGAAAAAGTTGCGGTCGTTCCCGGCACGGCATTCGGCGAAAATGGTCGCGGCCATGTACGCGCCTGCTTCGCCACCAGCTACGAACAGCTTATCGAGGCCTGCAACCGTATCGAGCGGTACGTGCAGGCCATCAAGAAGTAATCAATAAATTCGGCCGCGAAGTTGCACCTGAGGAAGGATTTCCTTGGCGCTCTTCGCGGTCTTTGTGTTTAACCACGTAATTATGTCCCGCACCGTTGCCATCGTAGGCCGACCGAATGTCGGCAAAAGCCGCCTCTTCAATCGATTGGCGCGGAAACGCATTTCGATCGTTCACGATCAGCCTGGCATCACCCGTGATGTTATCTCCACCTTCATCGAAGACGACGCCTACACGCTACTGGACACCGGCGGCATCGGACTGAAAGAAGGCGCGACGCGCGCCGACATCATTAAAGCCTCGGAACTCCAGGTGCAGTTCGCCATCGAGACGGCCGATCTGATTCTTTTCATCCTCGACGGATTGTCGGGCGTCAGTGCGATCGATGAACGTATCGCAGGTAGCCTGCGCCGCAGCGGAAAACCTGTTTTGCTCGTCTTCAATAAAGCCGATTTCGGCGAGGAAAAAGTCGAACCAGCCGATGCCTACAAACTCGGTCTTGGCGAACCGATGTTTGTATCCGCCGAACACGGTCGCAACGAAGATTACCTGCGCGAAGCAATTCGTGCACGGCTCGGTCCATTACCGGTGGACGATGGATTGGCCAAAACCGCTTCTGATCCGCTTTGCGTGTGCTTTATCGGTCGCCCTAATGTCGGCAAATCTTCACTCGGCAACCGTCTGCTTAACAGCGAACGCTTGATCGTCAGTGACGTACCTGGAACGACGCGTGACTCCGTCGAAGTGGACTTCAAATTTCGCGGCCGGGATCACGAACTGCATCCATTCAAGTTGATCGACACAGCAGGTATCAAGGCTGCGACTAAGTTGGCCTCGCCGGTTGAGTATTTCTCTCGCTTGCGTGCACTCGATTCGATCCAACGGACCGACGTGGTCTTCCTCGTGCTCGACGCACTCGATGGCGTGACGCAGCAGGACAAAGCCATCGCGGGCGAAGCGATCAAAGAGCGCAAGCCGATCGTCATTGTCGTCAACAAGTGGGATCTGGTCCGCAAAGCCTTCGCCAAAACCGAAGGACTCGCCGGTTACAAAAACGAACGCGACTACCGCGAAAAGTACGAGAAAGCGGTGTTTGAGCGGCTGTTCTTTACGCCGGGTTCGCCGTTGATCTTTGTGTCGGCCATGAACGGTTACGAAGTCGACCGCATGCTCAACGCTGCCGTGCAGCTCAACCGCACGCTCGATCGAAAGCTTCCGACTGCGAAGCTCAATGAAACACTGGCTTACCTCGCCGAGCGCACGCCGCCACCGGCCGTCAGCGGACGTCGTTTCCGTGTTTACTACGCGACGCAAACTAGCACCCGTCCATTCCGGGTGAAAATGTTCTGTAACCGTGAGGAAAAACTAACCGAACAATATCGCCGATACCTCGAGGCTGGTTTGGTCAAAGAATTTGGCCTCGACGGCTGCCCGATCTATTTCGAGCTCGTCGGCAAAGACCGCTACAAAGACGGTACGCGTCCGATGCCCAGCGATCCTAAAGAACCCGTGTTCGTACCTAAATGGAAGCGGCGCGAAGACAAAGAAGCTGCAGGCGAGACCGACACTTCTCACACGATGGAAGATTGAGACGAGCCGAAGGCTAACCGCTAATTAACGCTAATGGACGCTAATTTCGGAGACGCAATTAAGGTGAAACGCGCAGTCCCTTGCGCGTTTTTTACCAGTGCCAGCGGAGTGCGGGTTTCACCTCTGCCAAGAATCGAAACGTGAGCGTTCACTAACGGTTATAAAATGCCTTTACCACTCCGCATCGTATTCCTCGGCTCCGATCCGATTGCGTTGCCGATGTTGGACTGGTTGTTAGGTGAGGGAAGTGCGATAGCACAACTCACGGCGATCTTCACCCAGCCCGACCGACCAGTTGGGCGCGGACAGAGAATAACCGCAAACGCGATCAAAACCTGGGCGCTGTCGAACGGATTGCCAGTTTTCCAGCCAGAGAAATTAACGCAGGACATTCGTCTGCAGCTCTCCGGACTGAACGCCGACGTCGGCTTGGTGATGGCTTACGGGCACATTTTGAGCGACGACTTCATCGCTACACCGCACTTTGGCATGATCAACTTGCATGCGTCACTGCTGCCGAAGTATCGCGGGGCTTCACCGATTCAAACCGCCATCGCCAACGGCGAGTACGAAACCGGTGTTTCTCTCATGCGCATCGTACGCAAACTCGACGCTGGACCTGTAGCTGACGTGGAACACGTGCGCATCGAAAAACTGGATACTGCACTCGATATAGAAGCAAAACTTGCTGCAGCTTGCGTTCCGCTCGTAATGCGAACGCTGCCGAAGTTGTGCGACGGCTCGCTTATCTTCACGCCGCAAGATGATGCGCAGGCGACGTTTTGCCGAAAACTGGTGAAGGACGATGGAACGCTGGACTTCTCTGCGCCTGCATCAGAATTAGCCGCTCGTATCAACGGCCTTTTCCCGTGGCCTGCTTGCTCGGTCGAAATTGCCGGTCAGCCTGTAAAAATCGGTTTGGCCGAGGCACTCGATCAGAAAGTCTCCGGAAAATCCGGTGAGATTGTACAGGCCGAAGGCGATTTATTAGTTCTAGCGACTGGCAAAGAAAATTTGAAGCTGCTCAAACTACAGCGTCCGGGAGGAAAGATGCTCACAACGGCCGAGTTCCTCCGCGGTTTTCACGTCGCGGTCGGCACTATTATACCGTCACGCCAAACGCCCTTGCTCGTGGACAAACAGCCTTTTCGGGCTGCGAAAAAACTGTAGCTGGCTTTACGGTTTCGCCCGTGTCTTGTTGGGCGACCGTTTTAAATGCCGAAGAAAGGCGTTGAGCGTCTCTTTGCTCACGTGGTGTTCGATCCCTTCGGCGTCGGCTTGGGCGACTTCTGATGGAATGCCAAGTGATTCCAAAAACGCGCCTACGATCTCATGTCGTTGACGCGTTTCTTCGGAAAGTTTGCGACCAGCTTCGGTTAGAAAAATAGAACGATAGGGCAGGGCAGTGACGAGGCCTGCGCGGCGCAAACGTTGGATGGTGCGGTTCACCGTGACATGAGTGACGCCGAGTTGGCGGGCCAAATCGGTCACACGCGCTTCACCGGTTTCGTCGATGAGTTTGGAAATCATCTCGACGTAATCTTGCGCCGTTTCCTGAGCGTGCTCCTTACGGGTGCGCTCAGGGTCGCTGAGAATGAGTTTGGGGCTGGTCTTGGCAGGCGGGGACGACTCGCGGCTCATCATGCGATGAGAATGAACATCGCGCACTTGACAACAACGGAAATCAAAATGTAGCTTGGGCTACAAAGTTGAGATGAAGCTAGAAAAAACCGATTTAAACAAAACCGACGACGTGGCAAAGACACAGGGAAGCGCCGTATCGCCGGCGGTAGCGGCTTCGGAGAAGCATTCATTGCCAGAGGCTCACCGGACGATTGAGGTACCCAAGTTCGTCGGATTTTGGCGAAAGCTCCTGGCGTTTTCGGGCCCAGGTTACCTCGTGGCTGTCGGATACATGGACCCGGGCAATTGGGCGACGGATCTGGCGGGCGGCTCGCAGTTTGGCTATACGCTCCTGAGCGTTATTTTGCTTTCGAACCTGATGGCGATTTTGCTTCAATCACTTTGCGCAAAACTCGGCATCGTAACAGGACGAGATTTGGCGCAGGCGTGTCGCGATCATTACTCGCGTCCAGTCTCGGCCGTTTTGTGGCTGTTGTGTGAAATTGCGATATGTGCGTGTGACCTTGCCGAGGTGATAGGTACGGCGATCGCACTGAATCTTCTCTTTCATATTCCTCTGCTGTGGGGCGTATGCCTAACCGCGTTGGATGTCGTTGTGGTACTCTACATGGCGCACAAAGGTTTTCGCGTGCTTGAAACGTTGGTCATTGCACTGATGGCACTGATTGCGGTGTGTTTCGGATTGGAGCTTTTGTTTTCGCGGCCTGACGTGCGTGAAATGCTGGGTGGTTTTATTCCGACGGTAGAAATCGTGAAGAATCCAGCGATGTTGTACGTCGCGATTGGCATTTTGGGAGCGACGGTGATGCCGCATAATTTGTATCTACACTCGTCAATCGTGCAGACGCGTAAGTATGAACAAGATGCCACCGGCAAAGCTGAAGCGATTCGGTTTGCGACGCTGGACTCGACGATCGCGTTGATGCTCGCGCTGTTTATTAACGGCGCGATTTTAGTCGTGGCAGCGGCAACTTTTCACAAGCAGGGGCGGTTGGTGGCGGAGATCCAAGATGCGTATGAGCTGCTTTCACCGATGTTGGGTGTTTCGGCGGCGGGAACCTTGTTCGCCTTGGCGTTGCTTGCTTCGGGGCAAAATTCGACGCTTACGGGAACGCTTGCGGGCCAGATCGTGATGGAGGGCTTCCTGAATTTGCGGCTGCGTCCATGGCTGCGCCGCCTGATCACGCGGTTGCTGGCGATTGTGCCGGCGGTGATTTGCACGGCACTTTATGGTGAAAGCGGCACGGCGAAGCTCTTAGTGTTCAGTCAGGTGGTGCTAAGTTTGCAGCTGCCGTTTGCGGTGATCCCGCTTGTCATGTTTACGAGCGACCGGAAAAAGATGGGAGAATTCGTCAATCCATCGTGGATCAAGGTCCTGGCTTGGATCACCACGTGTGTTATCGTTGTACTAAACTTTAAACTGCTGCTCGATTTTTTCCGGCCAGGGCACTAGAGATAACCTGTATCCCATGTACAACCGAATCCTGGTAGCACTTGAGAACGACAAGGCAGACACCTCGCTGCTTCCGCACGTGGCGGCTTTGGCGAAGATCGTGGGCGCGGAATTGCTGCTTTTACATGTGGCAGATGGTTGGGCCGCACGAAATTTTGATCAGTTAAAACTTGCTGAGTCGGAAGAGATAAAAGCCGACCGCGTCTATCTTGAATCGAAAGCCACGGAGCTCCGCGAAAAAGGACTGCGCGTGCAGACGGCGCTGGAAATGGGAAATCCTCCGCAGGAAATTTTAAAAGCTAGTGTCGCGCACGCATGCGATTTGATCGCGATGACCTCGCACGGCCACAAATTGATCGGTGATTTGGTCCACGGCAGCACGATCGAGAAAGTTCGTCATAACACCACGATTCCAATTTTAGTGGTGCGGGCGGCAACGGTTTGAGATTAAGTTTTAGAGATTCGTGTTTTGGTAACTTTCAGATTGAAAGCAACCTGCGCTGACGTAGTGGGTGTTGGCTGCGATCTAATTTTGCAGGCAAAAATCCTGGTTTTTCCACTTGCGGAGGGTAGTTGGCTTCGAGAGGCTCGTGGTTTGCGGCTGTTCTTTCAATCAAGCCAGCGAGCCGCATTGCTCCCGTTGGCTTTCTCACGTCAGTTAAACCTTCAACCCACGACCCCCAGCGGGTCAGCGCGGAAGGCCGGTGCCACGGAGCAAGGGCGGCGGCGTTTCGCATCGTTCACATGAGTTCAGTAATGCAAGAACTGCTCGCGCAGTCCTCCTTCGATAAATTGAAGGAAGGTTCCATCGTCCCAGGTACCATCACCGAAATCCGCCAGAATGAAGTTGTCGTCGATATCGGCGGTAAATCAGAAGGCGTCATTCCCGCCAACGAGTTCATCGATCTCGGCGAACTTCAGATCGGCTCCTCGATCGATGTTTTCGTTGAGAAGCTCGAAGACAAGAGCGGCGCGCCCATCCTCTCGTTCGACAAAGCCGAACAGAAGAAAAACTGGGACAACATCCTCACGAAGTTCCCCGAAGGCTCCATCGCCGCGGGTCGCGTGAAGGCCAAGGTCAAGGGCGGCCTGATCGTTTCGATCGGCGTCGATTCCTTCCTCCCGGCCTCCCACATCGACATCCAGCCCCCCAAGAACCTCGACCAGTACGTGGGCCAGACCTACGACTTCAAGGTTCTCAAAATCAATCTCGATCGTAAGAACATCGTTCTCTCCCGTCGCGAGCTCATTGAAGAGCAACGCACCAGCAAGCGTCGCAACTTGCTCGAGTCGATTCAGCCCGGTCAAATTCGCAAGGGCGTGGTTAAGAACATCACCGATTTCGGTGCGTTCATCGATCTCGACGGTATGGACGGACTTCTCCACATCACCGACATGAGCTGGGGCCGCATTACGCACCCGAGCGAAATGCTCAAGCAGGGTGAAGAAGTGCAGGTCATGATCATCGAGGTTAACCGCGATAAAGAACGCGTATCCCTCGGCCTCAAGCAGACCACCAAGAACCCTTGGGACGACATCGAACATAAGTTCCCTGTTGGCGCCAAAGTTCGCGGCAAGGTCGTCAATCTCGTGCCCTATGGCGCATTCATCGAAATCGAACCCGGCGTCGAAGGTCTCGTGCACATCACCGAGATGTCTTGGACGAAGCGCATTTCGAAGCCCTCCGAACTTCTCAAAGTCGGTCAGGAACTCGATGCAGTTGTCCTCGGCATCCAGAAGGAAGAGCAGAAGATCTCGCTCGGTCTTCGTCAGCTCGAACCAAATCCTTGGGACATGGTTCGTCACAACTACCCGATCGGCGCTCGCGTTCGCGGTAAGGTCCGCAACATGACCACCTACGGCGCCTTCATCGAGCTCGAAGAGGGCATCGACGGTATGGTGCACGTTTCCGACATGAGCTGGACCCGCAAGGTCAATCACCCGAGCGAAATGCTCAAGAAGGGCGACGAAGTCGACGCGATCGTGCTCGACGTCGATCCTTCCCAGCAGCGCATCAGCCTCGGCATGAAGCAGCTCGCGACCGATCCGTGGTCCGATATCGACGCTCACTTCAAAATCGGCGATGTCGTCAAAGGCACCGTTACCAAGATCACCTCTTTCGGCGCCTTCGTGGAGCTCAAGGATGGTATCGACGGTCTCGTGCACATCTCGCAGATCAGCGAAGAACGTGTCGAGAAGGTCAAAGACGTGCTCAAGCCCGCGCAGGAAGTTACGGCTCGTGTCATCAAGATCGATCGCGAAGAGCGTCGTCTTGGTCTCTCGATCAAGGCCGCCAACTACAGCAGCGAGCAGCTCGCCGCCGAGACCGCCACGTACGAGGCGCTCAACCGCAATGCCGGCAACGACATGATGAATCTCGGCGATATCCTCGACGAGGCCTCCCGCAAGGAGTAATTTCGCGTCACCGTTATTCGAATACAGCTTCAAGGCGCCCGGATTTTCCGGGCGCCTTTTTTGTACTCGCTGCCGGTCGGAAAGCACGAATGCCGGAGATGACGAGGTGAAATGCGAACGACGTAGTTGTTCGACAGCGACAGGAATAGCGGCGCGTTCGCAATCAATCCGAGAGCCAATCGGAGCGATTTATGATTTCATCAGCCCCGAGGCTTTTGTTTGTGCGGCGGCGTAAGCGGTCAAGGCAGGGATGTCGATGATGAGGGCGACGCGTCCATCGCCCAGTACCGTTGCGCCGGAATAAACAGGCGCCTCTGGGGCAATCCAACCGAGGGATTTTATCACAGTTTGATGGTTGCCCAACACCTCATCGACAACAAGCCCGAGACGAGACTGTTCGAGTTCCACGATGACGACACGTTCGCGCAAACCGGGCGGCGGTGTGTCATAGGCAAATAGATCACGAAGACGCAGGTAGGGGATGAACTCGCCGCGGATATCAACGAGGTTGCGCTCCCCGCGATCTACGCGGTGACTTTGGGGCAAGTCAATGGTTTCGCGAGCGGCGCTAAGGGGAAGAATGTAGTGATCCTTGCCGACGGCGACCATGAGTCCGTCAATAATCGCGAGAGTGAGCGGGAGTGACAGGCGGAATTCGGCGCCTTTGCCAGGCGTGCTATTGAGTTCAATTCGGCCGCGAAGCTGTTCGACGGTGCGTTTGACGACGTCGAGCCCGACGCCCCGTCCGGAAAGTGCGGAAACGATTTTAGCAGTGGAAAAGCCTGGCAGAAAAACCATCTGAAAAAGTTCTGCATTCGACGGATTGGTATCTGATGAGAGCAGGCCGCGCTCAATGGCTTTGGTACGAATGCTAACGGGATCCAGTCCGCGGCCGTCGTCAGAGACGGTAATGACTACGCGATCACCTTTTTGGTGGGCGGCCAGGCGCATCTTGCCAATAGGATTTTTACCGGAGGCGATACGTTCGGCAGGTGTTTCCAAGCCGTGATCGAGGCTGTTACGGACCAGGTGGACGAGCGGGTCGTTAAGTCGGTCCAAAATAGTCTTGTCCATTTCGGTCTCGGAACCTTCAAGCACGAGGTCGACCTGTTTGCCAAGTTCGCGAGAAATGTCGCGTGTGAGGCGGCGGAATTTTGCGAAAGTCTGCCCTATCTGCATCATCCGAATATTGAGCACCTCGTCGCGAAGCTGAGTGGTGAGACTTTGCAGTGTTTCCGAAGCAGCGTGGAGTGCGGCAGGTATTTCGGGATGCTGTGCGCAGGTATCCGTAACAGCGGATTTAAGAATAACGAGTTCGCCTATGAGGTTTACGAGGCGGTCGAGACGGTCGGAAGAAACGCGAAGCGTATCAGACGTTGTGGTGATAACCTTGCTGCTAGTAGGTAAAGACGAAGGTTCGGCTACCGGATCTAGTGGACGTTTGCTTACAGCTTCATGCGTTACGGGTGATTTTGCAATATGATCAGTTTGGGTCAGCCTGGTTGGTTCAATGAAAAGATCAGCGTCGGGATCTTCGGTCGATTCAGCAATTTTTTGGATATCTAGGTCGCAATCACCTTCGACGAATTGGAAAACTTCTCGAACGGCGGCTTCACTGACTGGAGCCGTAAATTCGATATCCCAACTGAAATAACAGGCTTCGGCGTCAAGCTTATCGAGTGAAGGCAGGTCGCGATCGGAAAGCTCGATTGCGCACGGGCCGAGCTTGCGGAGATCATCTAAGAAGATTCCGGGATCATTACCGGTTTTAAATAGATGCTGATGAGGTTGGAAATGGATGTGCAGACGTTGGTCGGCGACCATCGTTTTGCAGGTCTTTTGCTCGCCCGGCATGAACGCCAGTAAAGCATTCAAAGTCGGCTGAGCTGCGGCCAGAATGTCGCCAGCTTCAGTAGATTTTGCAGCGAGGTAACGGCGGATGGTGTCCCCGATTTTGAGTGTAAGATCGATCAACTCCGTGGCGACGGTTACGCGGCCCTCACGAGCGGCGTTGAACACGTCTTCGACGTGGTGGAGAAAGGCGGAAAGATCCTGATAGCCGCTGGTAGCGCCCGATCCTTTCAGGGTGTGCATGACACGAAACACCCGGTGAATAACCGCGGTGTCACCAGGAGAATTCTCCAGCTCCAGCAATGCACTTTCGAGTTCGCTGAGCAGATCAACGGCTTCAATGAGAAAGATCTCTCGGCTGCGTTGCTGGATTTCGTCTAAGTTCACGTGGGAAAGGAAGCTAAAGCGGTTAGATATAATTAAAGGTTGTCGTAGTTTTTAGATACATACAGTCGTCAAGCAGGTGGACATACTTTTTGAACCACGGCGAGGAACCGCGTCGGATCAAAGGGCTTTACGATCCATCCTGTTGCGCCTGCGCGCCTGCCGGCGTTTTTCTTTTCGTCGTTAGATTCGGTTGTAAGCATCAGTATCGGCGTGAATTTGTATTGAGGCAATGCACGCAGCTTGATGATGAGGGCGATACCGTCGACGTTGGGCATGTTTAGGTCGGTGATGACGAGATCGGCTTTTTCCTGCTGGCACACTTGGAGGCCTCGCGCACCATCCTCGGCGGTGAAGACCTTGTAACCAGCCGACTGCAGCGTCATCTTGACGGTTTCGCGGATACTCATGGAGTCATCGACGGTGATGATTGTTTTGGGCATGGCGGTAGGTATAGAATGAGTTAGGCGATACGAAATGGGTCGGGTGAAGCATAACGTGCAAAGGCGTCGGACCAGGGTTTGCTTGGAGCCAGCAATAGGGTATCGGTTGCAACTTGTGCGCTGGCCAGCAGCACTTGGAGTGCGGCAGCATCGAGACGCGTGAGTTGAGTCGCATCGATCGCAAGCGTATTTTCGGGGCGAAGGGTGTTCTTTAGCTTTTCAGCCAAAGCCTGTGCGTGCTCAATCGTAAGCTCGCCGACGAGCGTGAGCTGGAGGCATGATCCATCGAGATTGATCGTGTAGGGATTCATGTTGAAAGGCTGCGGTCTGCGGGCGTCGGATGCCCGTCGTTGGTCACGGAGGTCGCTGAAAGTTGCTCGAGGTAAAGCGACATCGCTTCGGATGAGTGTTTGTAAAGTGATTTTAGTTCATCCGGAAAGGTTTGCCATTCGGTGAAGCTATTTTTGCGGGCCGCAGCTAAGGCTTGCGCACATCGCGTGCCTGCACGAGTCCAACCCGTCATCATGAAACAGCCTTTGAGCCCGTGTATCGTTTGAGCGAAGATCGCCTGATCACGTTTTGTGCAAGTCTCGATGATTTGAGGAAGAACATCCTGGTAATCGGCACAGACGGAAAAATAAAGTTGCGATAATGAGGCGTGCAACTGCTCCGGGGTCATGCCCATCGTGATTGTGCGAAGATGCGTGGTGTCTACCCAAGGGAGACCGGCAGGAGCCGGGGTGATGGACTTAGTCGTTGGTTTAGGAATGGAGCTTTCGCCTGCCGCCCGATGGTCGAAGATGCTGCTTATGCATGCTTTAAGATCAGCGGGAAGGATGGGCTTAGTCAGGTAGGCGTCCATGCCTGCCTCCAAGCAGCTTTCGCGATCGCCGGGCAACGCGTTGGCGGTGAGGGCCACGATTTTAAGGCGCTGAGCGGGGTTTGGCATGATGCGGCAAATCTCACGTGCTGCGGTCAATCCATCCATGACGGGCATCTGGACGTCGAGGAGGAGAAGATCATAGCTCTTTTTTTGAACTGCCTCGACGGCTTCAGCGCCATTGTTGACGAGGTCAACCCCATATCCTAAATGGCTAAGAATGAGCTTTATCACCTCGCGATTAGTTCGGTTATCTTCTGCCGCAAGTATTGATAGTTGTTGCAGGTCGGCTTGCGGTTTTTCCTCACCCGTTTTTTTCGATCCCGCCGGTGGTCTTGAAGAGTTAGTGGTGAGTAAACCGGTGAGTGCGTTACTCAACTCTGTAGGGTCTATGTAAGTACCAAGACGTGAGGACGTGGTTGCACGGTTTGCGCCGAGGGAGATGTCTTTGCGCCCGTACCAAACGGTAGGGCATTTTAAAAGACGGCCGTTTAGGGCGAACTCAACTGGTAAAATGGCGACGTCTTCGGAGGTCTCCTGGATATTGCTTGCGGTGAGCTCAACCGACTCCATCTCCCACGTGCGTAGTAAGGCATCGAGCATTCGATGCTGTATCCCGTTTCTGCGTGATACGAGCACGCGCCGGTTTCTGAAAGCGGGTTGAGCGAGTGCCGCGAATGCCGTCGCTTTGTTGCCCGTCGTGGCGAGTTTGATGTTAAATTGAAAAACTGATCCGTGGTTAAAACGACTCCGGACGCTAATTTTCCCACCCATCAAATTCACGAAGGACTTTGTAATCGCTAGTCCCATACCCGTGCCGCCGAAGCGGCGTGTGATTGTATCTTCTGCCTGTGAAAAAGGGAGGAATAGTTTTTTCAGATTTTCGGCCGCTATGCCGATGCCACTGTCATGCACCGCGAATTCAAGCGTGCTGAAATCGTCGGCGACCTCGCGTACGACCAACTGAAGGTGAATACGACCTTGCTCGGTGAACTTTATCGCATTCTGTAGCAAATTCACGAGCACTTGTTGCAATCGACGCGGATCTCCCGACAACTCTGCGGGGGTCCTTGGATCAAACGAGCAGGTTAGGTTTATGCCTTTTGATTGTGCAGAGGTGGCGAACATGCGCAGCGCACTACCGGCAACATTTATGACTGAGAACGGTATTGTCTCTAGTTTTGTTTTGCCAGCCTGCAACCCCGAGTAGTCTAGAATCTCCTCGATGATCGCGAGTAGAGTTTGCCCTCCTTCGGAAATAAGATCGATCGCATGCCTATGCTCAGGCGACCAATTGTCCTGACCGAGGATCGCCGCCATGCCATTGATTACATTGAGTGGAGTGCGCAGCTCGTGACTCATTGTTGTGAGAAATGCGCTTTTAGCTTTGTTAGCTGTCTCGGCTTGTTCTTTTGCACGAAGAAGCTCCTCGTGGGCATGCTTCCGTTCAGTTATGTCATGGCAGTAACCCGTAATCCCGATCGCTTGGCCATTTGCATCGAGCACAGGACTCTTAAAAGTTTCGAACCACCTTCTTTGGTTTTCGATCTGCAGCGGCTCTTCGAACGAAGAAGATTTGCCTGCTTGCATCACTCGCGAGTCGTCGGCGCGATATCGGCAAGCAAGGTCTTGCGGCCAAATGTCCAGATCGTTCAGACCGATCATTTCTTCGGGCCTTGAGCGACCGCAGGCTTTGGCGAACTCGTGGTTTACCGCTAGGAAACGACTATTGGTGTCTTTTAACCAAACAAGGCCCGGTTGGTTTTCAATAATTGCGCGTAGGTATGACTCGCGCTGAACCAGCTGATATTCTGCGTTTTTGCGTTCGGTGATATCGTAGGAATAGCCGGTAGTTCCTATCACACGGCCGTTATGATCGAAAACAGGAGATTTAACCGTTTCGTGTAATCGCTCGATTCCGTTGATAGCAATTTTTTCTTCGATGACTATTGTCGAACGGGATTGGACGACCTGCCCGTCGAGAGCCTGGTAGCCTTCGGATAGTTCGGTCACAGTGATATCGGAATCGGTTTTTCCGATTATAGCTTCCGCCGGCAGACCGAATGCATCGGAAAAACTGCGGTTGACCATCAGGAAACGTCCGTCCAAGTCCTTCAACCAAACCATACCTTTTTGATTTTCAATGGTGGCGATGAGATAGGATTGTCGCTGACTGAGGGCTAGTTGGTGCTGCTTACGTTCAGTGATGTCCTCTTTGACTGCGATGAACTGGACGATTTTGCCTTGTTCGTTACGCACTGCCGATATCGAAGCTTGTTCCCAGAAATACGAACCGTCCTTCTTTTTGTTGCGAAATTCACCACGCCATTCGCCTCCAGCTTTGATGGTCGCCCAAAGGTTTTCGTAAAATGCTTCGGGCTGATCGCCGGCTTTTAAGATACGAGGATTGGCCCCGATGACCTCCTGGCTTGAATAGCCTGTGTTCCGTTCGAAATAGGGATTCACGTACTCGATGTTACCCTCGGGATCTGTGATAACGATGGACGCCGGGCTTTGTTCGACCGCGCGCTTAAGCAATTGCAGGCGCATCTCCACCTTACGACGTTGAGTAATATCGCGGGTGATGCCAACTAGGCCTATAAAATGGTTGTTCGAGTCAAAAAGTGGAGATTTGCGGACTTCTAGCCACTCGATTTCTCCATAATTGTGTTCGATCTCGGTGCAAAGAGGAATAAGTGACTGGCGCACGCTGGCATCGCGTGCCGCATAAAACGCCGCTTTTTCTGGAGAAAATATTTCGGAATCGCTCTTCCCGATAACGTCCTTCTGTGACTGATTATAAATTTTGCACCAAACCGCATTGACTGCGAGATAGCGCCCGTCGCGGCCCTTCAGCCAAGCTGCATCGGGAAGGCTATCGAGGGTCGACCGAAGATTGTGTTCACTTTCTTTGAGTGCTTGTTCGGAACGGCGCTGTTCTGTAATGTCGCGTGTCGTGCTAACAATGCCTTTGAGACAACCAGACGAATCAAAGAACGGGAGCTTTCGAATCTCCAACACGACAAGCCTGCCGTCCTTGGAATTATGCTCGATTTCCCAAAATAAAGGTTCGGGCGTTTTCCGTACTTGCTCATCTCGCTGCCAGTACTGAAGAGCCTGCTCGCGGGGAAACAAGTCGAAGTCAGTTTTTCCAATAATTTCGCTGTCACGCTGATCGTACCGTTTCCGCCACGCGGCATTCACTGCGAGGTAGCGACCTTCAAGGTCTTTTAAATTGATGGTTTCGGGAACGCTGTCGAGTGTAGCGCGTAGCTGACTCTCGCGATCTTGTAGTGCCAGCTCGTTCCGTCGACGATCCGTGATATCGCGACCAAAACAATATAAGCGTCGTTGCGGTGGTGGTGAGCAAGTGACGCTCATGTCGATCAACCTTACCTGGCCGTCCTTGCGTTTGGTCAGACGCTCGATTTGCACGGAACCGGTTTGAAGGATTTGACTAATTCCTGCTGCAATTTGTTCAGTGGTTCGGCCGTGCTCAAGTTGCACCAAATTCATGCATAGCAGTTCTGACCGGGTGTAACCGGTCATTCGGCAAGCTGCTTCGTTTACGTCAATGATGCGGCCGTCAAGGCCCGCCACCCAGAAACTATCCATCGAGGTTCGAAGGACAGATTTGAGCTGTTCTTCCCGTTCTAGTAACGTTGTCTCGGTATGCAGACGTTGAAATGCCATCTTTAAAGTAAGACGCAGTACTTCTTCCGTATAAGGCTTGTTTAGATACCCATAAGGTTGAGCCTCGATCGCGCGTTCGATCAATTTTTTATCGGGCGCTCCGGTGATCAAGACCGAAGGTAGCGAGAAGCGTTCGCGTAACTTGACCGCCAGGGAAATGCCGTCCATCTCACCGGCCAATCTGAGGTCGACTAGCGCGAGATCGAAACGAAGTTCCTCTGCGATTGACTCGGCTTCTTCACCCGAAGCGCTCGTTGCCACGGGATCGTATCCAAGCTCTACTAGTTGTTGGTTCAGCCGAGCGGCTGAAAATGGCTCATCCTCGACGACTAGAATGCGGGGGTTCATCAGTTTGTCTCAAAAAAGTTCTATGCCATCGCCGAGGTTCTCTTTTTTGGGTTGAGACGATGGTTGTTGTGACGGTTCAACGTCTGATTCCTGACCTATAGTATCGGTCGTGGCTGGAGGGAGATTTTCGGTGAGAGCCGGCGGCTCAGCGCTACTCGTATCGAACAAATCGATATCGTTTTTAATGGCTGCGATCTCGGTTGTTGAAAGAGGCGAGGCGCTCTTGCCGAGCACGTTGGAGTGAAGTTCGTTTTCTCGCTCCATGGTATAGCGATTTTGATGAGCGGCCAATTTTCGCACCCCTTCCTCGGTGAGATCTTCAGGGAGCGCGTACGCTAGCGTGGCGGTGCGCAATTTCTCGCATACTTCCGCCGCGGCGCAGTACGTGTCCTCGACGAGATCCTTAAAACGTAAGCGACCTAACAGCTGACTTTGGGCTTCGTGAATTGCTGTGAATTGCTTCCTGACATTGCCGGATCGACTTCCAATCTCGTTTCCAAGATCAGCGAGTTGCTTACTCACTTTACCTGCACTGCTCTCCATGTCGGTTTTCTCTTGCGTAACAATGCGCATGAACTCGTCGGCGTCGTTTTTTATGCCCTGGAGTTTTCCCAAGCACCCTTGAAGTTCTTTCGTCAGCTCTTCGGTCGCAGCCGCGTTCGCGTTTGCGGCGAGGCTGGATTCCTCGGCGAGTTTGTTTAGCGCTTCAGCTGAGTTCAAGCGAGCGGCGGCGATCTGAGCGTTGAGCGAAACGAGTTTTACCTCGAACTCATGAGAAGTGATTTCCTTGGAAAACACGCTCACGACGTCGTCGATTTTTTCGACGAGTCGAGAAATTTTCTGATTCGCTTTTTCGCTTTGGTCGGCGATCAGTGCGAGTTGATGAATTTCGCTTTTGAAGAGTTCCGAAATATTTGAATGCCCGAAAACTTTCTGTGCAACCAATTCAAGTTCGTTGAAATGGCTGATCAATAATCCACCGAGATCAAGCATCTGTTTTATGCCTTCCGAAACCGTTGTGCCGGCTTTTTCAATTTCCACTCGGGATGACGAAAGTTGCGCCTTTTGCACCGACGCGGCGTGGTGGATAAAGCCAAGTTCGGGGTTATCGTTTTGTTCGTGGCCGTTATCAAGCTCTTCGAGGTGATTCGATATATCGTCGAAGCCAGAGGCGACATGTTCTAGCTGTTGACGAACGATATCCTGATATTGCAGCGAGGTGATGATCTGCATGGTGAGTGGTCCGGTTTGCGCAAACAGCTCTCCGATTTTGCAGCTTAAGTCAGCGCAGGGCAGCAGGGCTTCTTTGTACGCAGCGAGCTCTTTTTGCAGTTTGTCTATGCTCAGCTGCGCACGCGCTTTAAGAGTTTGCTCAAGGCCGTGGAGAGCATTTCGCTCATTTCGGGCTTCTTCGATGACCTGCTCAATTCGTGTGAATGCCGCGGCGGTGGTTTGAGCGATTTTCCCGTCAATTTCGGCGATTGCGGCGGCAACGTTTAGGAAAACCGATTGGTTCTCAGAATCAATTCGCGAAGCCTCCATACGTATGCTCATCGTGAGAATGCGCAGGAGCAGATTGTTTCGATTGAACGTCTCACGCACACGGCAAGCGTGAGTAAGAGCCGTTTCCACTTCAGACATTTGGTGCTGCTCGGAAAGTGCGATTCCCATGCTGGAATGCACGAGATCGACCGAGCTCTTGTAGACCTGGTAGGCGGTTGCGAGGATATTGTCCTTGTCGCGTTGATGCAGAACGGTGTCGAGTGATTCGACCTGTTCACGGATTGAGGTGAAGCGGGTGTTTAGTTCTGACAATCCTTGTGCCAGTTCGGTGAACTCGGCATCGGTTTCTTTTCCGAAATCGAGCAGCTTATCTTTGCAAAGCCCAACTTCGGGCAAAATAAGAATGAGGTTGGAGATCGGATCGCCGGTGAGCTCGCCGTTTTTTTTCTGCCACAATCGCCGAACCAAACGTGTAGCACGATTTCGCACGCTCCGCCCGAGTGAGCCTACGTAAGAAGGCCAATCGTGTAACCGTGAAGGTTGTTCGGATAGGAGCGGCATGGCGAACTCAGGAGATGAGTTTCCGCACGGATTCCAGGAGTACACCCGGCACAAGCGGTTTGACCGCGAAGCCAATCTTCCCACTTCCGGCAAGGTGGCGAATCTTGTCCTCGACTGACTCAGAAGTGATAACGAGCAACGGAATACCGGCGTACTCAGTCACGGCTCGGATTTTCACGATAAATTCCTCGCCACTCATTTTTGGCATAATGAGATCGAGCAGGATTAAATCGACACGGTGCTGACGTACTTTTTCGAGTGCTTCAAAACCGTCACGTGCGTCCAGGCACTGATAGCCAGCTTGTCGTAAAAGGTTAGTGTGGTAGAAGCGGACGCTAGCGTAGTCGTCGACGACAAGAATAGTCTTCGCAATCGGTTGTGTAGTGGATGTTAGTGTTGGTTGCATAATCGTGGTGGAGTTAGCCACTTTTCTTTATCACTGCGGTCGCGATTTGATTGAGGGGTAAAATTTGATCGATGCCTCCCAGGCGAATCGCCTCCTTAGGCATGCCGAACACGACGCAACTCGCTTCGTCCTGGGCAATGGTGTGGGCGCCGGTATCATGCAGTTCCTTCATCCCTGCCGCGCCGTCGTCTCCCATTCCGGTCATGATGACCGCGATGGCGTTGTGGCCGACATAGCGAGCTGCCGAACGGAAAAGTACGTCAACAGAAGGGCGGTGCCGGCTCACTAACGGACCGTCACGTACCTCGACATAGTAGCGCGCGCCGCTGCGTTTAACCAATGTGTGACGACCTCCAGGTGCAATGAGAGCGCAGCCGGGAGAGACAACATCGTTTGTCTCTGCTTCTTTGACACTGATACGGCAGAGTGAGTCCAGTCGTTCTGCAAACGATCGCGTGAAGTGCTCTGGCATGTGCTGCACGACGACGATGCCGGGTGCGTTCATCGGCATGTGGGTGAGAAGCTCGACCAAGGCATCTGTGCCTCCGGTGGAGGCGCCAACGACCGTGATCTTTTGAGTGGTTTCGAAAGAGGGGCGGGAAGCGGATTTTGCCAGCACGGCGTCGGCCGAAAGTTTCCGCTCGGGCTTGGGAGCCAATCTTTGCGGGTGAATGCGCGCCGCGGCTTTGACCGCGTCGCAAAGAATAATGGTCGATTCGAGGAGAAATTCCTGAGTGCCAAGGTTGGGCTTTGCGATTACGTCGACCGCGCCGTACTCGAGGGCCTTGAGCGTGGCGGATGCACCTTCGGTTGCCAGGCTTGAGCAAATGATCACAGGAATCGGGTGCTGCTCCATGATCTTCTGCAAAAACGTAAGCCCGTCCATGCGCGGCATCTCGATATCGAGGATGATTACATCAGGCTTATGGTTTCGCATGAACTCCACTGCCTGGTAAGGATCACAGGCAGCGCCGATCACCTTAATGCCGACGTCAGACGAGAGAATATCGGCAAGTGTCTGTCGTACGACGGCCGAATCATCGACGATCAAAACTTGAATCGGATCGCTCATAGTTCTGTTCTCCCTTTGTGCGGCCGTACGAGTACCAAGCCGCTCCAATTTTCAAAATAAAGGCGCATGCCGGAGTTGCTCCCTACGCTCTCGCCCACGACCACGACCCGCAGATCGCTTAACGTCGCAAAGGCCACGCGGGCGTTTTCCGGCCCGACCGCTGATGCGTCATTGGCCAAGGCAAGCGGGCTGCCACCGCCAAAAACTTTGGCCTGAAGGTTTCGGGGCCGGCTGCCTAGATTGAGCATGCGTTGGTAGAGCTCTCTGATCGACCACTCGCCGTGCCGGCCACTGGCGCCGGGTGTAGGAAGGAGATAATGGTTCATGCCGCCGAAACAGCGCAGACTATCGAACAAGCAGACAGAAACACATGAGCCGAGAACCGTGGTCATGCGAATTCGTTTGTCGGATACAACGATGTCGCCCGCCCAGAGAGTCTCTTCGCCCACTTCGCTCGCAACCGGTGGAGGTGCTAGGCGTGGCATATGCCTGAATTGGGTGGGGGCTTTTTTATTCACAGTGGCGGTTCCCCTTTTATTCTTACGTACACCGCGGCTTGGATTGTTTCGATGGGTAGACCGAGGCCTTGCAACGACTCGGCATGAGCCGTGAAAATCCAATTTCCAACCGGCAGCAGGCGGCACATGCGACTGACGATTTTCTGTTGGGTATCGCGATCGAAATAGATCATCACATTGCGGAAAAAGATGACATCGAACTTGGTGCGAATGCCGTAGTTCTCAGAGAGAAAGTTAAGGTGGCCGAAACGCACGTGATCTCTAATTTCAGGCGCGATCTTGACCAGGCCTGCGGATGAATCGCGGCTGCGCAGGAGATATTTTTGACGCAGCGTTAGCGGGATGGGTGCCGCGTGTTCTTTATCGTAGGTCGCGGCCATCGCTCTTTCCAATACACGCGTCGACACGTCGGTCGCGAGAATAGTGAAATCGAACGAGCCTCGCACCTGTTGCTCCTTAAGCACCATAGCGAGTGTGTAGGCTTCTTCACCTGTCGCACAGCCGGCGCACCAAACTCTGAAAGGACCGCTGGGGGAGCGGGCCCGCCAGGCTGGCAACGCCTGCTGTGCGAGAAACTCGAAATGATCAGGCTCGCGGAAAAAATCGGTCTTGTTGGTAGTAGCTAGATTCAGCAAGTGCTCGAGCTCGTCCTGCTGTTCCTGCGGATCGGAGAAAAAACGTGCGTGGTAAGCATGCACGTCTTCCAGCCCGAGTTCGCGGGCACGCCTCAGCAACCGGCTCTGCAGCATCGTCCGCTTGGTCGCGGGCATTTTTATGCCGAGCCGGCTGGCTATGATCGTGCTGAAATCATCGAACTGCTTGCTGGTAAGTTCTGTTTGTTGCATGGCGCAGCCTCCCCAAGGCTGCACCGCCTATGCGGTGACAGTGTTTGTATCCGGAACTAGGTTCGACAGTTCGTCGGCGGTGAAGACGCGTTCGATATCGAGGATTATAATGAAGCTGTCGTCGCGACGACCCAGGCCGATGATGAGGTCCGTGCGCCAGCGCATGCCGAGCGACGGAGGATCGTTGATTTCGTTAGGTTCGAGTTCGAGGACTTCATGGACAGCGTCGGCAAGTCCGCCGACAACGACGGTTTGTCCGTCCATCAGGAGATCCATAACAATAATGCGGGTATGCAACGTGTCCTCGGTCTGCGGGAGGCCGAACTTGTCGCGTAGGTCGACCACCGGAATGGCATTGCCGCGCACGTTGACAACACCACGCAGGTAGCCTGGCGCGGTTGGGACGCGGGTGATGTGGGACAAATCGAGCACTTCCCGGGCCTTGAAGACGTTAATGGCAAAGACTTCGTTTCCCAAGCGAAAGGTTAGGTAGCGCGCTGTTTCGGTGATTTTTGCGGTACTCACGTTGAAACCTGGTTGAAGATTAATGGCGCTCGAACTCCTGATCGGAGACCGCTGGGACGTCAGGGCGGTCGAGTTCGATCATGACCCCGGAAGATTTGCTTCCGTTTGGCTGGGACCTGGGTCTGAGTGTTTGGGCCAGCCGGGAATGTGCGCTTGAACCACGATTTTTTCTAATGGCGGTTTTAATTGGGTCGTCAGAAACCTTAAAGAACTCGATGGCGGATTGGAGCTGTTCGGCTTGCGATGCGAGTTCTTCAGAGGAAGCAGCCATCTCTTGGGAAGCCGACGCGTTTTGCTGAATGACTTTGTCGAGCTCTTGCATAGCCTTGTTGATCTGGCTGGCGCCTGTATTCTGTTCTTCGCTACCGGCGGTGATCTCTTTGACGAGATCGGCAGTTTTGCGGATGTCGGGAACGAGGTTGTCGAGCATTTGGCCAGCGGATTCGGCGATTTTTACCGAGGAACTGGAGAGCTTGGAGATTTCCCCGGCGGCTTTCTGTGAGCGCTCGGCGAGCTTGCGAACCTCGGAGGCGACGACGGCGAAACCTTTGCCATGTTCGCCGGCGCGAGCGGCCTCGATGGCGGCGTTGAGCGCGAGCAGGTCGGTCTGACGAGCGATCTCCTCGATGATAGAAATTTTTTGTGCGATGTCTTTCATCGCCTGCACGGTCTGAGCGACAGAACAGCCTGCCTTTTGGGCGTCTTGTGCGGCCTTGGTGGAAATCTTGTCGGTCTGACGGGCGTTGTCGGTGTTCTGTTGAATGGAAGCGGTGGATTCTTCCATTGAGGCGGAAACTTCTTCGACAGAAGCGGCCTGTTCGGACGCTCCGGTGGAGAGGGTTTGGGCGGTGCCGGTGATTTCCTCGGAGCCGGAAGCGACGTTTTCGGCGGCGGAGCTAACGTTAGCGACGACGTCGCGCAGGTTGGCGACCATTTTCTGGAGGGCGAGGCCGAGGGTGTCTTTTTCAGAGGCGAGGATGACGTCCTGGCGCAGATCGCCTTCTCCAATCTGCAGGGCGAGCTTGGCTTTGGCGTCAAGGGCCTCGGCCATGTCATTGGCCGCACGGGAAAGCAGTCCGATTTCGTCTTGTGTATCGACAGTGACTCGGGCGGTAAGGTCACCAATCGCGATCTGCCCGAGACCGTTGACGAGGTTGCGGACCGGTCGGGTGATCATGCGTGTGATGAGAACACCAAGTGATAGCGCCAAAACCACAGAAATGATACAACCGACGATGAGCACGATGGAAGAAGAGGCGAGGCTGGAGGCCGAGACTTCGGACAGGCTCGCTGTGTCCTTCATCACGGCGCGCGCGGTTTCCTCGGCGACAGCCGTTACTTCGGTGGCGGCTATGAGACGTTTTTTCCCGAGTTCTGTGCGCTCACGCCAAAGTCCAAGCAACCGCTCAATTGCCCCACGAAAGTTTTCGCCCGCCGCGCGGCAGTCGGCGATTTGCTTAAGATTCACTTCCTGCCGGGTGATGGCTTTGAGTTCATCGAGTCGGGTGTTGATCGCGGCAAATTCCTTCAACGTTTCGTTGAGGAGTTCAGGACTACGGTAGGCGATGGACTTCCAAACATCGATTCGGGCCGAGCTTCCGAGATCAGTGATGTCATAGCAGTTCTCGATCTTTTTGACGCGCTCTCTGAACCGTTCTTCGGTGAGTTTTGAGGCAAGCAGAGAGTCGATTTCATTGCCGAGCGTCTTTATCTGGGAACTAAGGAAATCAT
>Ga0302322_100000655_pt1 | contig 26971 bp, 26 predicted proteins | sample Fen_T0_2_FD_203757 | JGI IMG/M metagenome (GOLD analysis project Ga0302322, IMG submission 203757) | Peat permafrost microbial communities from Stordalen Mire near Abisko, Sweden - Fen_T0_2 | ecosystem: Environmental > Terrestrial > Soil > Wetlands > Permafrost | place: Sweden: Abisko...
CCGGACGTAATCGTGATTCCTGCAGGAACGGAACTCAAGATCGATGTCGGCCAGCACAAGACGGTAGCTCCTGTGCGCGTGGGATTTGCCACTCCCATTCCCGCACTGTCGCAAGTCACAGTTCAGATGACACGCTCCTATGTATCCCTCCTGTTCCCGAGTCTTAGCTATCCCTCTTACACCCCTAACCCAAATGTGGACTACACCGAATACGCGACGATTACGGCGGTGAATGTTGAGGGCAAGACGTATCAGATGCAAACGGACTCGGTTCCACTTTGGCGAGGCGGGACGAACAGCGACGTGACGTTTGTCTTGACCGAAGCCCTGGAGATGTTGCGCTGAGTCCTTCAAGCGTTGGGGACGAACTTCCAGGCCTGGGAAAATTGTCCGCGCTTCGGGTATAAATGAAGGTCGACCCGTTTGCGGAAGTTGTGTCCGCAGGGCGAAATTCGGTCTTCCTATCTAGCGAGGAATCATGTCTAGCGTTACGAATCTGCATGCGCCCAAGGGATTAGAAGGAGTGGTCGCAACCACTTCGAAGATTTGCTACATCGACGGAGACGCTGGCGTCCTCGCGTATCGCGGATACGACATCCATGATTTGGCAGATCATTCCACTTTCGAAGAAGTTTGCTATTTGCTTTGGTTTGGCCGATTGCCCAACACCGAGGAACTGAAGCAACTTAAGTGGCGCATGGCGGAAGAACGCAAACTGGACGCTTCGATCATCTACCGCTTACAACTGGTGCCGAAACACGTGCCCGCGATGGACATGTTGCGCACGTTGGTTTCCACGCTCTCGTACTACGACCCTGAGTACAACAAGAACGACCACGACGCCAACGTTAACAAGGCGATCCGCCTGACCTCGCAGATCTCGATGCTGGTCGCCAACTACGATCGGATTCGTCGCGGAAAGCCGCTCGTGGAGCCGGATCGAGGCCTTTCGCATGCTGCCAATTTCCTGTTGATGCTGAATGGAGAAGCGCCGACCGCAACCGCCGAGCGGGCGTTTGATATCGCGCTGATTCTGCATGCGGACCATGAACTGAATGCTTCGACGTTTGCGGCACGCGTCACGGCGGCTACGCTGTCGGATATGCACTCCGCGGTGACGTCGGCGATTGGCACATTGAAGGGGCCCTTGCACGGTGGGGCAAACGAGGCCGTCTTCAAGATCTTGATGGAGATCGACCAGGCGGGAGTCGACCCGGTCGAGTACATCAAGGGCATGCTGGCCCAGAAAAAGAAGGTGCCGGGATTCGGACATCGTGTGTATCACACCGAAGACCCGCGGGCCACACATTTGCGCCAGATGTCGCACGATCTGGGAAAGTCGAGCGGGAACCCGAAGTGGTTTGAGTACTCGAACCGGATTGAAGAATTTGTAAAGGCCGACAAGAAGCTGAACGCAAATGTGGACTTCTACTCGGCTTCGACGTATCACACGCTAGGAATCGCCGTGGATTTGTTTACACCGATCTTTGCGGTATCGCGCGTCAGCGGCTGGACCGCGCACGTGATTGAGCAACTCGACGACAACCGTCTGATCCGTCCGCGAGCGGACTATCTGGGGCCAGTCTACCCCCAGAAATACGTAACGATCGCAAACCGTTAACCCGTCAAAGGGTTCGCTCCGGGTCCGGCGTTCTGGCGGGAAGAGCTCCGTCTCAGCTCATCCCCTTAGGACGCGCTTTTGCGTTTCTCGTGCCCAATCTCGTCAAAAGGCAACCAAAGTAACCCACCGTCATCCGCTCGCCCTTTGATCGAGGTTCGTGGAAAGTAATCTCCTGACCCGTTTGCACCGTAGAGTCCCCTACCAGACTATCGCCCGAGGCAAATATGAAGGGAACGATTCTCAAGTGCATGGAGGAGTTGGTTACCAGTCGATTCGACCCGACCACTTGGGCGGAGTCGTTGAAGAAGGCAGGGCTCTCCGAACACCGAATGTTCTCCACGATGGAAGACGTGGACGACGCGCAGGTAGTTGTGCTGATGAACGCTATTTCGGAGTCCACATCGCTGACGATGGATGCCTTTATGGACGCTTTTGGTACCTACTGGAGTACCGTTTATGCACCCGGGATTTACAAACCGTTCTTCGATCGAGCCAAGACCGCGCGCGAGTTTCTGCTAGCGCTGGATGAAATTCACACCGTGATGACGAAGGCGATGAAGTCGGCGCGTCCTCCGCACTTCCAATATGAATGGAAGGATGAGAAGCATCTGGTCATGCACTATAAGTCGCATCGCGGGTTGGTCGCACTCATGCCAGGTCTGGTGCGCGGTTTGGGGAAGTACTACAAGGAAAACTTGAAGGTGCGCACCGTCGGCGATTCCGTCCACATTGCGTTCGAATAAGCCGCGCAGTCCAGACGTTCTCATTGTTTCATTGCTGCCAACGGCGAGCCCAGTTTGATCAATACCTCGCGCAGTCTGGAATGCTTCTGGCTCAGGTGCAGATAGCGCATTTCATCAGGTTTGGATTTGGCGAGAATCAGATCGATCAAGTCCCGCTTTTCCTTTTCTTGCCATCGATGCAATTCCGTTCCATCCCCTAGGACTAACGCGAAGTTCTCGAATGCGGCCTTCTCCAATGGCTTCCATGACCTAGTGCGCACACCAAGCCTCCTTTCCAGGCTACGGACACAATGCGCACGCATGCGAGTGGAATCGCCATCGAAATCGCGAGCCATCCCCTCATTGACTCTTAGGCCGATGTTTCGTGTGGAAAATCCATCCCACGCACCAACTTCGGTGCCAGGGAGGTCGTAGAAGACGTGTCCTGACGCAAGGCGTTTTAGGGTACGGGCTCGAGTACGGTATTTGGGGTCGGCGGCAATCTTCTTTTCTTCCTGCTGCACCAGTTTCATCAGTTCTGGCTTGCCCGGACGGAATCCCAGCTTGCGATAAAACCAGAAGGCCCCGGATTCGAGGGCCTCATCGTTCTCGTGCCCCAGTTGATACGGATAGACCGAGACAACCGTAGTCCCCATCAGATGGCAAAGCGAGCGCAGCACCTGCGCGTAGATCCATCCCGCTTCGCCGCCGCGGAAGGTGTAGAAGGTGTTGAAGCCGACTTCCATCCACTCGCATAGGCCGATGGCTTCGATGTAGTTAATCGGGACGCCGTTCTTGAGCGTGAGGCCCGCGACGTAGGCACGCAGCGGGAGGCGGCGATCTGGTGGCAGGTTCCAAAGGAAAAGTTCAATCCCACGCGCTGCTTTGTAGTCGCCCAGATCGACGCGCACGACGGATCGCGGGTCCGCAAGTGTTGTGCCGTAGAGTTCGCGGTAGCGCACCAGCATGATCTCGCGAATCTGTTCGACGACTGCTTGGCCTTCTTGCAGCGAAAGACGCTTGAGCGCGGGGGGACGCTTGGCTAATTCTTCACTTAGCGAGACCTGGCTTCGAGAAATGAACGGGCTCTGGTGATAAAACACCTTCTTCGCCGGCTTCCAGTTGCGCGTGCGCGTGATGCGGGAGTTGCCCAGGTTCCAGCGGAGAGGAATGCGGAGAGATTCGTAGAGCTCAGCTTTCTGTTGATCGGGAAGCGGAAGACTTTCGAAACCCTCAATGAGCCAGCGGGCCGTCGCGGACTTCTTGCCGCTTGCCGTTTGCAGCCAGCGCTCAAAGGGCGTGTCGGCTTCGACGTTGGCGTCATCCTCGAGAAGCGGAAGAAAGCGTGGGCCAGTGGTGCCGAGTTCGCGACCGGGTTCGTAGTTTTCCCACGCGATTTCCACTTGGCCGGGCATGCGGCGGACCAACCAGCGGGCGACATCGAAGCTGGGCGTGTCTTCCATGATCGTGCCTGCGATGCCGGATGTCTCGTAAGTGTCGAAGGCGTCCATGTCGGCAGCGGCCTTGCGTAACGGTTCGATTCTTTTGTGGAAGGCATTGAGAATGGCTTGCGTTGCCTTTAAGACGGCCGCGCTTTGCGGGAAAGCACGAAGGAACATTAGCGCTTCGTGAAAGCGGATCAGGGAGGCAGGGTCAGAGAAGCGCGAGTGGTCAAGGGCTCGCAAGAGTTTCAGAATCGGACCGGATTCTTTGGGACCGAAGCGGTAGCGAGCAGCTTCGAGCGCGGAGAGTTGGCGGTCGTCGGTCGCGGTCATGAACGAGTCTCACTAAGAGCGAGGCCGTTCATCGTATTCCCTTGGTGGGGATGGCTTTTCCCGGTCCGACTAAAGCGCGGCCTGGGAACACGTTCGGTATCACTTTGCCTTCGTCCACCAGCACTGTTCCTCCGACTAACAAATAGCGCACTCCGACGCTGGGCTCCATTGGCTTTTGAAATGTGGCCTCGTCGCGAATGGTGGCGGGATCGAAGACTACGATGTCGGCGTCGGCGCCTTCCTGCAGGCGGCCTTTTTGGTGTCCGGCGGGCGTGGAACGCTCCAGCACTTGCGCGGGCATGAGCGTCATTTTGCGGAGCGCATCCATCAGCGTGAGCGTTCCTTTTTCGCGAACGTATTGGGCGAGCACGCGCGAGTAGGTTCCGGCGTTGCGAGGATGGCCTTCGGCGCCGTCGCTGGCGATCATCACCAGCGGATGAGGAAGCACCTTGTCCACCATCTCCTGCGTGTTCGAGAAGACGAGTACCGAGTGCGTCGTGGTGGAGTTGTGCAACTCATCAAAGCGTTCCTTTGTAAGGTGCTCGCCATTCTCGGGTAGGACCAGGTCGCCGTAGCTGATGCCGAACTTTGCCTGCCATCCGGGATTGAACAACGCGGAATTGATCGAGGTCATGCCGGCTGTGTAGGGATAGGCCTCGGTGGTGACGTCTAAGCCCCGCGCGCGGGCTCCAGCGACCATCGAAAGACACTCCATTCCGTCAGCGGCGCAGGTGCTGTTGATGTGCACGATGTGCAGGGACGCTCCGGTTATGGCGGCGGCTCCAATTACCTCGCTCACGGCTTCGATGGCCGATCCGGGCTCAATGCGTCCGGCGCTCCGCATGTGGGTATAGACCGGAACATTGCGCTCGGCGGCAAGGCGGAACATGTCGATGATCTCCATGCGCGTGGCACCGGGCGTGTACTGAATGCCCATGCCGATGGCGAGGCCCCCAGCGTCGAGTTCCGAGCGCAGGCGATCGCGCATTGCGTCAATCTGCTGCGGGGTGGCCGGTTGGTCGGTGGCGGGGCCGCTCTTGGGGAGAATCTCAGGAATTCCGGGATTGGTTTGGGAGGGTCCAGACGGCAATGGGGCTCCGAAAACCAGCCCCCGCGCCGCCGCATGACTGGCTGCGGTGCCGTAGTTGATCAGCGAATTGCCTTCTTTGGACCGTAGGAACTGAGCTACGTCGGGAATACCAATTTCCAGCTCAAGCGCGGTGGTCACGCCGTCGAGGGCTTTGACTCGTTGGCTGGCAAGATCCTGGCCGTGCTGGTGAAGGTCAATGAAGCCGGGAGCGACGACCAGACCCTTCGCGTGAACTATGCGCGGAGCGTTGAGCGGATCGGCGGAGATGCGGACGATCTTTCCGTCGCGAATGGCGACGTTACGGATAGCGTCGAGGCCGGTTTCGGGGTCCATGACGCGTCCGCCTTCGAGCACGAGGTCATATTGCTGGGCAGCGGCGAAGACGGCGAGCGTGACTAGGGAGAGGCAGACGATCAGGTTGCGCATAGTTGTGCTTTTCCGGACCAGCGATGATACCAAGCCGAGGCCGGGAACCGAGCATGGGCCCATGCTATAATCTTCATTCGCCTGAGGGTTTTACCGTTGAGGCTGATCCTGATGATTTCCTCCGTAGGCGAATCCGTAGTTCTTGGAATCACTGCAATTTTAGACTGAACGATTCGAGGTATTCCCATGTCCGGGCATTCAAAATGGGCAACAATCAAGCATAAGAAGGGCGCGCTCGACGCCAAGCGCGGCAAGATTTTCACCCGTCTGATTAAAGAAATTTCCATGGCAGCCAAGAGCGGCGGCGACCCCGATATGAACCCGCGCCTGCGCACGGCCATCCTGGCGGCGAAATCCGAGAACATGCCCGCCGACAACATCAAGCGCGCCATCCAGCGCGGCACCGGCGAATTGCCGGGCTTGACCTACGAAGAATTCGTGCTTGAGGGCTACGGCCCGGGCGGCGTGGCTTTGCTGGCTGAGATTTCCACCGACAATCGCAACCGCACCGTCAGCGAGATCCGCCACGTATTTGGCAAGAACGGTGGCAACATGGCCGCGGCGGGCTCGGTCTCGTATATGTTCCACAAGAAGGGCGACATCATCATTGCCAAGTCGGCGGCCACGGCGGATGATCTGATGAACATCATTATCGAAGCGGGCGGCGAGGATGAGCCCATTGACGATGGTGAGAATTGGGAAATTCTGACTGCGACGTCCGCCTACGAAGGCATGATCGAGGCCTTGAAGAAGGCTGGCATTACGCCTGCTTCGTCGAGCGTGGCCATGATTCCCGATACCTACGTCAAACTGGAAGGCCACCAGGCAGCGACGATGATTCGCCTGATGGAAGCGCTGGAAGATAACGAAGACGTGCAGAACGTGCATGCCAACTTTGATATCGATCAGAAAGTGCTGGAAGAAGTGGCTGGCTAGTAGCGCTTTTCTTCGCGAATGAAATTCAGAAGCCGTCCGCAACTTGTGCGGGCGGCTTTTTTCGTGAGACTCGCGGCTTTTCTCATTGGCTTCTTTCATCTGCGAGCCTGTTGAGCGGACTTTTCAACAGCGCGGAGGAAAAGTTTGTGGAAAAGCAGGAACTTACTCTTGTAACCTCCTGTTAACGAATTGCTTTTACGGTCTGCACCGCAAGGGGTGCGAGTTGCATCGCAGCACGGTGCTACTTGAACGTGCAATGAGGTCGGTTGAAGACTCGTCTCGACAAATTACTAGTGGAACGCGGATTGACTCCGTCGCGCGAGCGCGCCCAGGCGCTGATCCTAGCGGGGAAAGTCCTGGTCAACGAACAGAAAGTGGAAAAGGCTGGCGCATCTGTGAATGGCGATGCGGTGTTGCGCTTGCTCGGAGAAGATCTTCGTTACGTGAGTCGCGGCGGGCTCAAGTTGGAAAAGGCGCTGGAACACTGGGCGGTCGATCTCACCGGCAAAACCTGTCTCGATGTCGGCGCTTCGACGGGAGGCTTTACGGACTGCATGCTCCAGCATGGTGCGCGGCGAGTGGTTGCCGTCGATACCGGGTACGGGCAGATGGACTTCCGGCTCCGCAATGACCCGCGAGTGCGGTTGATTGAGAAGACAAACGCTCGCTATCTGACTGCCGCTGCCCTGAACGAAGACATCGAATTCATTGCTATGGACGTGTCGTTTATTTCGGCGACGCTGGTGCTGCCGGCTGTCGTTCATTCCGCATTCGTGCGGCCGCCGGCTGTGCGAGAAGAGACGTCTCCGAGTCACGCCGAAGCAGTTCGTACTATCCGGCAGATTGTTGTTCTGGTGAAACCACAGTTCGAGGTTGGTAGGGAACTGGTTGGAAAAGGCGGAATCGTTCGCGATGAGGCAGCTCAACGGTCCGCTGTCATCAAGGTCAAAGCGGCGCTAACGGAATTGGGATTTACCGACGCAGAGACCATTGATTCCCCCATCCTCGGCGCCGAAGGCAATCGGGAATTTCTTCTGCGCGCCATTTTCCCGGATGCCAAATAACATCCACCACGGAGGCACCGAGACACGGAGGAGGCTCAAGGCGCTGAATCGGACAAATGGAGCGTATCCGGTTGTGCCGCCAAACGCCTGCGTTGGTACAGGTTTCCAACTTCTACATTTCGACTTCTCACTTCTGCCTTCCACCCCGCAATTCTGTACAATCGGAAGTCCGGTTAGCAGACATGCCTGAATCGTCCAATAGTTCGACCAACACAAAAACCGTTGTCGTAGCGTCCAAGCCCGACCGGCCTGAGCTTTCGGATCTGTTGCCGCCGCTTTTGCAGTGGTTAAAGGAACACGGATACAAGGTGTTGGCCGACCGCGAAAGCGCTCGCTACTATCCCGGAATGGAGACCATTCCTCGCGACGATTTCGCCAAGGTCTTCCCAACATTGGCGCTGGTGCTCGGGGGTGATGGCACCCTGCTATCTGTCGCTCGAGCCGTGGCTTGCGTGCAAACCTTGATCCTTGGCGTTAACCTTGGCACGCTCGGATTTCTTACCGAGGTGCAGGTGTCCGGTCTTTATCCCGCGTTGGAGGCGATTGAGACCGGGGACTACATGGTTGATACGCGCTCCATGCTGAGTTGCTCGCTGGTGCGCAATGGCACGACGCTGGCGGCTCATCTGGCGCTGAACGACCTGGTAGTCAGTAAGAGCGCCATCGCGCGACTGAATCACTTCCAGCTTTTTGTGGATTCCGAATTCGTTTCCAGCTACAAGGCGGATGGTTTGATCATTGCTTCGCCTACTGGATCCACCGCGTATTCCTTGGGTGCGGGCGGCCCGATTCTGAAGCCGGATGTTCAGGCTTTTGTTATCACTCCAGTGTCGCCGCATGGACTGACACACCGTCCCGTGGTGGTTCGCGATTCTGTCCAAATCGAGATTCGCGTAAAGACCGGCGACGAGCAGGCATACCTCAGCCTCGACGGTCAGGTCGGCATGCCGATTCAGGATGGCGATGTGATTCGTTGCGTGAAGGCCGAGCACTCAGCCAAACTGCTCCGCTTCCAGAAAACTTTCTTTGAGGTGCTTGCGACTAAGCTCAAATGGGGAGAGCGGTAGAAGCGTATTCGGAGCCGTCCGACGACCCGCGGTAAAGTTTCAGAAGGGAACCATGAAATATTGCTCATTGCTGCTCGCGCTAGTTCTCGGCGGGGCGATGTCAGCTTACGGCCAGGCTAAGCCCGCCGCCGACCTCATCATCCACAACGCTCGCGTCTGGACCGTTGATTCCTCCCATCCCGAAGCCGAAGCAGTAGCCGTACTCGGTGATCGCATTGTTGCGGTCGGAACGAACCAGCAGATCGAAACCTGGCATGGTCCCCAGACGAAGATCGTGGACGGGGGTGGCAAGCGCCTCCTGCCGGGATTCAACGATGCCCACGTGCACTTTACCGATGGTGGCGCGCAACTCGACAACGTTGAACTGAACGATGCGACTAGTGTCCGCGAATTTGTCCGTCGCATTGGTGAGCGGGCAGCGAAGATGCCGAAGGGCGAATGGCTTCTCGGCGGCGACTGGGACGAGACCAAGTGGAATCCGGCAGAGATGCCGACGAAGGAACTGATCGATGCGCTTACGCCCGACCGGCCCGTGGCGGTGAATCGGTACGACGGTCACATGATTCTGGCGAACTCCGTGGCGCTGAAACTGGCGGGAATCACGGCGCAGACTCCCGACCCCGATGGCGGCGTAATCGTTCGCGACAAGCAGGGCAATCCGACGGGCGGGCTGAAGGATGCGGCTGAGGATCTGGTGTTCAAGGTCATCCCGCAAATGACGCATGCGCAGCGTCGGCACGCCATCGAGCGCGCGCTGGGACACGCGGCTTCGATTGGCGTGACTAGCGTGCAGCACATGAACCCCGACTACGCCGACATTGCGATCTACAACGAGTTGCTGGAGGAGGGCAAGCTCACGACGCGCATCTATGCAGCGCCGCTGATTTCGCAGGTCGATGACCAGGTGAAAATCGGCATCCGGCGGGCGTTTGGTGGTTCCTATCTACGGATTGGCGCGCTCAAGTCCTATGCGGATGGCTCGCTGGGTTCGGGCACCGCCTACTTCTTCGATCCCTTCAACGATCAGCCGAATAACCGCGGCTTGCTATCGGACGCAATGCATCCCATCTCGCTGATGCGCGATCGTATGATGCGCGCCGACGAGTCGAACCTGCAACTTTGCACGCACGCGATTGGCGATGCAGGAATCTCAGCTATTCTCGACATCTACGACGAAATTGAGAAAACACACGGCCCTCGCGACCGCCGATGGCGCATTGAACACGCGCAACACATGGCCGCCAAGGATTTCGACCGGTTCGCGTCCCTGCGCGTGATCGCATCCGTGCAGCCCTTTCACGCAATCGACGATGGCCGTTGGGCCGAGAGTCGCATCGGCCATGATCGCGCCAGCCGCACCTACGCATTCCGCACGTTTCTGAATCACGGAGTCCGTCTGGCGCTCGGCACGGATTGGAACGTCGCGCCGCTGAACCCAATGCTCACGCTTTATGCCGCGACCACGCGTGCCACGCTCGATGGCAAGAATCCCGGCGGTTGGTTCCCAGAGCAGAAGTTGACCATCCAAGAGGCAATCGAGGCCTACACGCTCGGATCGGCGTATGCGGAGTTTCAAGATAAGGAAAAGGGTTCGATCACGGCAGGGAAACTCGCCGATATGGTTCTTCTCAGCGACGATGTGCTGACCATTGATCCGGTAAAGATTCGTGATGTGAAAGTTCTGAAGACTTGGGTCGGCGGCAAGCTAACCTATGATGCAGATACCGCCGCACTCGCGGAAGGGAAGCGCTGACGAGGTCGTTCGTCGTGGCCGATATGCATCCAGGACTTAGTGAGCGTACGTTCGACACTGGCGAAGTGCAGCTTAACTACGCGGAGGGTCCGCCGAATGGCCCGCCACTGGTGCTGCTCCATGGCCTCGGTCGTCGCTGGCAAGTCTTCCTGCCGCTCATCCCTGCACTCTCCATGCGCTGGCACATCTTTGCGCCGGATCTCCGCGGTCACGGCAAATCCGGCCGAGTTCCGCGGGGTTATCGCGGCACGCAATATGCCGAGGACATCGCACGCTTGCTGCAGGAGCGTGCTCCAGGCCCATCCGTTATCTTTGGCCATTCTCTGGGCGGCATGCTGGCTATGTGGACTGCGAGCCACCACGCGGACCTGGTGCGTGCCTTGGTGCTGGGCGACAACATGATTGTCGCGAGAGGCCTGCGGAATCCGATGTACACGGCACTGTTTACGGCGTTGGGCGACTTGGCGCGGCGCGGTGGATCGCTCGAGGAGATTGCTGCGGGCATTGCGAGGATCCAGCTTCCTGTTCCCACGAGCAGCGAGCCCATTGAAATCCGCCAATTGCCGGGCAACGATGAGGCCTATCTTCTCTCCTGGGCGCGGTGTGTAGAGCAGGCCGACGCCGATGTTTACGAGATGGTGCTTGACGGCTCCTCGCATGAGAGCTGGGATGGCGAAGCCGTGCTACGCGGCATCACTTGTCCGACGCTGCTTCTGCAAGGAACTCCGGAATTGGGCGGGCTGATGTCCGACGCTGACGTTGCTCTCGCGACACGTTTGCTGCCCCATCATACGCATGTGCGATTCCGCAATCTGGGGCATGCGCTGTTTATTCAGCAACCGGAACCGGTGCTGCGGGCGGTGACTAATTTTCTGGAGTCGCTGTAGGGCTCGTTACTAGCTTTCGTTGCGGAGCAGGTCCGCAGCACTTTCGCGTTTCCGGATCACGCTGACTCCCGACCTAGACACCAGCACTTCCGCAGCTCGTCCGCGCGTGTTGTAGTTCGATCCCAGCACCGATCCATAGGCACCAGCGTCGAGGATGGCCAACAGGTCGCCCTCGTTCGTCACCGGCAACTTGCGGTCGCGGGCGAAAAAGTCTCCGGTCTCGCAGATCGGACCAACCACGTCGACGACCTCTGTCTGGGCAACCGATTGCTTCACCGGCACGATCTCGTGGTGCGCACCATAGAGCGACGGGCGGATCAGGTCGTTCATCGCGGCATCGACAATCAGGAAGCTCTTGTCGTCGTTCTTTTTGCGATAGATCACGCGCGCCAGGAGTACCCCGGCGGGGCCGACGATGGAGCGCCCAGGCTCCAACAGCAAATGAATACCCAGCTTTTGCAATGGAGTGACTACAGCTTTCGCGTACGCGGCAACTTGGTCCGCGAAGGATTCTTGCGCCCCTTCGTAGGAGATGCCGAGGCCGCCACCTGCATCCACGTATCGAATGTCGTGGCCCGCGCCACGAAGCTCACGAACGAGTTCCGCTAGTCGGCTAAGGGCATCGCCAAACGAACTGAAATCGGTGATCTGCGACCCAATGTGGACGCTGACTCCGGCCACGCGCAGGCTGGCAAGCTTTGCAGCCGCAGCGTAGAGTCTGCGCGCTTCGGGAATGGGAACGCCGAATTTGTGTTCGTGCAGACCGGTCGAGATGTAGGGATGGGTCTTGGCCGAGACGTCGGGATTCACGCGCAGCGCAATCGATGCTCGCTTTTTCAGTCGCGCAGCCGTGGCGGCCAACGCGCGCAATTCCGATTCGCTCTCCACGTTGAAGACGAGAATCCCGGCGCGGAGAGCCAGCTCCATCTCAGGTACGGTCTTGCCGACGCCGGAGAAAACAACCTTCGCTGCGGCCTTGCGCCGAACTCTCAGAACTCGTTCGAGTTCACCGCCGGAGACGACATCGAATCCCGCATCCTGCTTTGCGATCAGCTTCAGGATTCCGAGTGTTGAATTGGCCTTTATCGAATAGCAGATCGTGTGTGGGATTGCACGGAAGGCTTGCGAGAACTCTTTGAGGCGGGTGAGAATCGCTTCGGCCGAGTAAACGTAAAGCGGAGTGCCATACCGCTGCGCCAGTCGCCCGAGGTCTGCCTTCTCGCAGAACAGTGTGGAGCTTGAGTCGGACGTGCTTGATCTGTAGGCGAATCCGGGCGGGCGTACGGCTTGACCTTTAGCTCGCCGTTTCACTTGCGCTTACCGCCGCCTTTGACCTTGATTGCCACGACGGTCTGGTCATCGAACGTGTCTACTCCGGCGGCGTGCTCAGTGACCGCGTCGAAGATCCGCTTGACCACGCAATCAGCAGACTTTTCGGCACAACCGGCAACGATGGCCTCTACGCGCTCGCGGCTAAAAGACTGACCATGACGGTCGCGCGCGTCAAGAATGCCGTCACTGAAGAACACGAACAGGTCGCCTGGCTTTGCCTTGAAGCTTAGTTCGTCGTAGTCGGCCTGGTCGAACAGGCCGAGGGGCAGGCCGGTCGCCTCGATCATCTCAATCTTGCCGCCATGCCAGTAAATGGGCTGTGGCAGGCCGGAGTTGGCAACCAGCAGAGTCTGATTCTCGTCGTCCCACACGGCGTAGATGATGGAAACGAATTGCGCGGCAATGCGCCGTTCCGCCAATGAGAGATTCACGGCAGAAAGCATTTCGGCGGGTCCGGGTTCGATTGGCGCGTGCGAGCGCAGAATGCCGCTGACCAGGGCTGCGTAAATCGCTGCCGGAGCGCCCTTGCCGCTGACGTCGCCGACAGCAATTCCTAGACGAGACAGAGAGTAAGGGACGAAGTCGTAAAGATCGCCGCCAATCGCTCGCGCCGGAACGAACTTAGCTTGTACTTCAAGGTTCGTCATCTGCGGCAGCGCGTGCGGCAGCAAGCGAAATTGCAGTTCGCGAGCAAGCGCTAAATCGCGTTCCAGCCGTTTTTCTTGGCGCGCAATCTCCTCGTACAACCGCGCATTTTCAATTGCAATCGCCAACTGTGCGGCGAGAGTCGTCAGCGTGCGCTTGTGATCATCGGTGAAATAGCCGCGCCGGGTATTTTCCAGATCAAGCACGCCGATCACTTTTTCCTGGTAGATCAGCGGAACGGCAAGCTCGGAACGTGTTTCGGGATTTACAGCAATATATCGGGGGTTCTTACTCACATCCGGCACCAGAACGGCTTCCTTCGCCTCTGCTGCGTACCCCACCACGCCTCGTCCCATCGGGATGTCATGCTTCAGGTGGAGCCGTTCTTCGAAGCGCTGAGAAAACCGATGTTGCAGCTTTTCGCCGGACTGGTCCAACAACAGAATGCTGAACATCTGGTAGTCAATCAAACGTCGCAGAAGCTCGGCAATGCGCTTGAGGAGTTCGTCCAGGTTCAGAATCGAGGAAAGTTCCCGGGCGATTTCATTCAAAAGCAAGAGAGTGCGAGCCTGCCTGGTGACGCGCGTGTGCAGTCGCGCGTTTTCGATACCAACCGCCATCCGCGAGGCGATGAGCGTAAGCACGCGCTTATGCTCTTCCGTAAAGTAGCCTTTTTGGCGGGACTCCAAGTCGAGAACCCCGATGAGCCGGTTCTTGACGATCAAGGGTACGGCCAGCTCAGAGCGGACGTTGGGCAGAGCGGCGATGTAGCCGTCTTCCTGCGTGGCGTCCGCCACCAGGATCGCTTGTCGGCGGTCGGCAGCCCGTCCGGTGACGCCCTGTCCTACACGTACCCGCAGGCGGTCCGCGACTTCCTGGGGATATCCAACCTGAAAGCGGAGGTAGAGTTCCTGTTTTTGCTCGTTGAGCAGCAGAATGGCGAAAATTTCGTAGTCGATTACCTTGCGAACCAGTTCGGCGACACGTTTCAGCGTCGTTTCCAGGTCCAGGGTGGTATTCACCACGTCAGCCACTTCGAGGAGAAGCGGCTCCACTTCGGAACTACGGGCAGTGGTGACGGGGGGCTTCACAGGCATCATCATACCAGCCAATAAACGGCTCTGATTTACTGATGGAGCACCGTTCCGAACGAATTCTCAGGAAGGTCAGCCTTCGGGATTTTCAATCACGCAAACGTCCGGGAGATTGCGATAACGTTCGGCATAGTCCAGTCCATAGCCGACCACATAGGCGTCGGGAATCGTAAAGCCGATGTACTGGGCCTCGATCGGCTGTTTGCGGCGGGATGGCTTATCGAGCAGTGCCGCAATGCGCAACGTTCTCGGTTGATGCGCCCGTACGAGCTTCGAGATGTAGTTTAGAGTCAGTCCAGTGTCGAGAATATCCTCGACCAGAATCACATTCCGGTCGGCCAGAGACTGGTCCATGTCTTTCGTGAGCCGTACCTCTCCGAGCGAGTCCCAGGCGGCATGGGCCGCCGGATTTTCTTTCGCCGTCGGGCGGTTCCCGTAACTGGAAACGCCGATGAAATCGAACGTGGCGTCCAGCGCCACATGGCGCGCCAGGTCGCTCAGGAAAATGGCGGCGCCCTTCAAAACACCTACAAAAATGATGGACTGCCCATGGAAATCACGGGAAATGTCGGCGCCCATCTCAGCCACACGTTTGGCAATCTGCTCGCGAGACAGCAATACTTTCAGGTCTGGCATAAAGCCCAATCTTATACACGAAACAGGTCTGAATCGGAACGACGAATATCTTTCTTGGTTTTTCGGCGATTTTCCTTCAATTCCGCTGTGCCTCTGTGTTCTCGCGGCAGGGGTGTTGATCGCAGCCGCGAAGCGACCGGAGCGGATTCTCCAGGGATTCACCTTCGTTGCGCACGTTGGCGAGGCTCAATACAATATTGCTCTCGGCAATCAAGGGCGTCTGGCAAATCCGCTGGGGACGGTTTTCCGTCGGGGAAATCATGAATCTTCTAGGAATCAAACTTACGTGGCTGGGCCACGCCACATTTCGAATTGAAACTCCGGAAGGGAAGACACTTTACGTCGATCCCTGGGTGGGCGGCAATCCCGCATGTCCTGACAACGAGAAAGACGTAAAGAACGTTGACGCTCTCATTTGCACACACGGTCACTTCGATCACATCGCAGATGCGGTTGAGCTAGGGAAAAGGGATGGCGTCACGGTCGTCGGCATTTTCGAACTCTGTACCTGGCTGCAAAAGAAGGGCGTCAAGAACATCGCCCCAATGAATAAGGGGGGCACGCAGAGGGTGGCTGGCGTCAAAATTACGATGGTCCACGCCGTACATTCTTGCGGTATTCAGGATGGCGACCAGATCGTGTACGGCGGTGAAGCTTGTGGCTATATCCTGGAATTCTCTAATGGCTTGAAGCTATATCATGCCGGCGACACCAACGTGTTCAGCGACATGGCCATCATCCGCGATCTCTACGCGCCAAAAGTAGCCATGCTGCCCATCGGCGACCTGTTTACCATGTCGCCGCGCGAAGCCGCCTGTGCCTGCAAGCTACTCAAGCCCGAGACGGTGATTCCGATGCACTTCGGAACCTTCCCTCCGTTAACCGGGAGGCCCAGCCAACTCCAGGAGTTGGCTCCAGAAGTTAACGTACTGGAATTGAAGCCGGGCGAGACGATTTCTTGAAGTTCGTTAGAACCACCAAAGCAACGCGCACACAGCGAAGATCGAGGCGAAGACATGACTGAAGAAAGCCCCACGGCATACTGGCGAATGGGCGGAATCACCGTTCCGGAAGTCGAAGACTACCTGTACTCCATGCTCCCACCGCGGGACGAGGTGCTCGCAGAGATGGAGGCCGACGCGGCCAAGAACGACTATGCCATCGTTGGACCGGCCGTCGCGAGGGTTCTATACCAGTTGGCAGTTATCAGTGGCGCTAGGCGGATCTTCGAAATGGGCTCCGCCATCGGCTATTCCACGATCTGGTGGGCCCGCGCGGTCGGTGATGGAGGCAAAGTCGTCTACACCGATGGGGATCCCAAACGGGCAGAGAAGGCCCGCCGCTATTTTGATCGCGCCGGCGTGAGCCAGCGCATTTCCGCGCGCGTGGGCGACGCGCTGGAGATGCTTTCCGAAGAGAAAGAGCCGTACGACATCATCTTCCTGGATGTGGACAAAGTGGATTATCCGCGAGCCGCTCGACTGGCCCTCTCGCGCCTCAAGAGCGGCGGCTTACTTGTCACCGACAATGTTCTTTGGAGCGGGAAACTCACCAAGCCCAATCCCGACGAGGAGACCCGCGCCATCCTGGAGTTCAATCGTTTCATCTACGAGTCGAAGGAATTGTTCACTACCATCCTGCCCATTCGAGATGGGGTCTCAGTGTCCATCAAGAAGTAGTGGCGGACATCGGTATTTGGTGTCTCCATCACGGCCCGGCGGTTCATGCCGGTGCTAAAATACCCAGTTCGCATACCTCCCGATAGAGGCTCGCACTCTTGCAGGTAGAACAGATTCCGGAAACTCTGACCCGCTCCCAGGCTCACGCCCGGCCTGATTCTTTTGCTGACGTCTTGGTCGTTGGCGCTGGACCGACCGGCTTGGCTTGCGCTATTGAGGCGCAGAAGGCTGGCTTCAAGGTCCTGATCGTGGATAAGGGCTGCCTCGTCAATTCCATCTACAACTATCCGGTCAACATGGTGTTCTTCACCACGCCGGAGTTGCTGGAGATCGGCGATATTCCTTTCACAACGTCTCTGCAAAAGCCGACGCGCCTGGAAGCTCTCGAATACTACCGCCGGGTTGCTGAACATTTCCATCTTCATATTCGACAGAACGAGTGGGTTAAGACCATCACGGGCGAAGACGGAAAGTTTTGTGTGACCACCACTGACCGCCACGGTGCCATTCACGACTACCGCGCGAAGAAGATCGTGGTCGCCACCGGTTACTATGACCTGGCCAACCAGTTGAATATCCCGGGAGAAGAACTGGATAAGGTTTTCCATTACTACAAAGAGCCCCATCCCTATTTCGACACAGACGTCGTCGTGATCGGAGGCAAGAATTCTGCGGCCGAGGCAGCCCTGGATCTCTGGCGGCACGGCGCCCGCGTCACGATTGTCCATCGCAACGGGCAGATGCATCATCACGTCAAATACTGGGTCCGGCCCGACATCGAAAATCGCATCAAGGCCGGCGAGATCGCGGCCCACTTTGACAGCACCGTGCAGGAGATCGGTTCAGAGCATGTCGTCGTAAAGACACCCACCGGCACTTTGCGGCTGAAAAACGACTTCGTCTTTGCGCTGACCGGCTATCATCCCGACTACGACTTCCTCCGCAGTATTGGATTGGAACTCTCTCCTGAACAGCAGCGTCCGGTGTGCGATCCGGAGAGCCTGGAGTCCAATGTGCGCGGCATTTACGTGGCTGGCGTGATCGTGGCTGGCTCCAGGACTAATGAGATCTTTATCGAGAATGGCCGCTTCCACGGCAGGTTGATTGCCTCTCATCTCAGCGAACGCATCGGTGGCGGTAACCCGAATTTCCCGCTCGACGCCACGTAGAGAACTGCCGCGTCGGATCCCTCAAGTCGCCAAAATCGTCATCCCGAAGCCGAGTTATACTGAAAGGCATGGCGGGGACCACTGACAAAACGTTCTACATGGAAACCTTCGGGTGCCAGATGAACGTGCACGATTCCGAGAAGGTGATCGGCACGCTCGTGAGCGAAGGCTATCGCCAGGTCCAGACCGTCGAGGAAGCGGAACTGATCCTCTACAACACCTGCTCCATCCGCGATAAAGCCGAGCAGAAGGTCTTCAACCGCCTCAACGACTACAAGAAGCTGCGCAAGCAAGGCAAGAAATTCGGTGTTCTGGGCTGCGTCGCCCAGCAGGAAGGCGACGCGATTTTCGAAAAAGCTCCCTACGTAGATCTCGTTTGCGGCTCGGCCTCGTACAGAAATCTGCCGCAAATGCTCGTCCAGATCGAGGAAGGGAAGCGCGCGACCGGACTCGATGACCGCGAGACCGACAAGTGTTTCGAGACCGAATACACCGCGCGCACCAATCCGCATCGCGGCTACATCACCATCATTGAAGGCTGCGACAAATTCTGCGCCTACTGCGTGGTTCCCTATACCCGCGGCAAAGAACGAAGCCGGACTTCGAACTCGGTTCTGGCGGAGGCGCGCCAACTCGCCGACTTTGGTTATTCGGAGATTCAACTCCTCGGACAAAATGTGAATTCTTTCCGCGATCCCGATGGAGCCAAAAGCTTTGCGGAACTACTGGTGGCCATTGCCGAGGTCGGCGGAATCCAGAGAGTGCGCTTCACAACGTCTCACCCGCGAGATTTCGGCCGCGATATCGTCCAGGCCATTGATTCGGTCCCGACGCTCTGTGACCACGTGCATCTGCCCGTGCAGAGCGGTTCCACGCGTGTGCTCGATGCCATGCAGCGCCTCTACACGCGCGAAGAGTACCTAGAGCGGATCTCCTGGATTCAGGCGGCGAAGCGCGACATTTCTCTCACCACCGATTTTATCGTCGGCTTTCCCGGCGAGACCGAGCGTGAGTTCGAAGAGACACTTTCGTTGCTCGACGTGGTTGGCTACGATAGCGCGTTTACATTCAAGTATTCGCCTCGGCCCAACACGCCTTCACTGCAATTGGAGGACGCCATCCCCGACGAGGAGAAGGTGCGGCGTCTCGCCGTCCTCAATGAAAAGCAAAAGCAGATCTCGACCGAGCGCAACCAACGTCACGTCGGCGAGATCGTCGAAGCAATGGTGGAAGGGAAGAACGAGGCCCGCGGGCAGTGGATTGGCCGCACCTCACAGATCAAGGTTCTGAACTTCACCGGCATCGAGGGAATTACGCCGGTCGTTGGAAGCTACGTTAAGGTTCGAGTGACAAAGGGTTTTTCGAACAGTTTGGTTGGCGAGTTGGTTGCGGGCTGATCGCCGAGCCTGGGAGTTTTGAGGTTGCCATGGAAGTTGAAATGAAAATTCGGGGCCTGATGATGGACCCGGTGTCGAACATGCCGATCGTGCTACTCAAGGACATCTGTAGCGATACTGTCCTGCCGATCTGGGTCGGCGTGTATGAGGCGAATGCGATCGCGCTGGAGATTGAGAAGGTAAGCACGCCGCGGCCCATGACGCACGACTTGATCAAGAGCGTTCTGACGGGCCTCGATGCACTCCTGCACAAGGTGGTTGTGACCGAACTCAAGGACGACACGTTCTATGCGGTGATTTGGCTGGAGAGGGAAGGCCGCATCGTAAGCATCGATTCCCGGCCATCGGATGCGTTGGCGCTTGCGCTGCGCATGGATTGCCCGATTTTCGTAGAGGATGAGGTCCTCAAGCATTCCAAGCAGGCGGCAAACCTCTCGGATCGCGTAACCACCGACGAACTCCGGAAATGGCTTGAGAACCTGGGCGAAGACGATCTTGGCAAATATAAGATGTAGCTTCGAATGAGAAGCCTTCTGGTAATCTGCGCGAGCCTCTTGCTACCAACAGGAAGTGCGATCGCGCAAGGCAAGACCAGTTCTCCACCGCCTCCGCACGCAAATCAGAGCCCCAAAGTTGTTCCCGTTCTGCCCTCCATTCCATTGAATTCAATTTCGACCATGAACATTCTTTCCGAACTGGGAGGCGCGTTCATGTTCCCGGCCACGTGCGATGAAGACGGCGATCTCTACATTCGGAAGTATGCGAGTGATCGCCCAATGCTGGGGCCGATCGTTAAGATTGATGGAGACGGCAAGCGTGTCGCGCTGTTTGATCCGGTGGCATTCTCAAAGCTTGACCTGAGCCGCAGCGACTCCTTTACGCCGACTTCCGACGGCGGGCTTTATCAAATCGCGCAGATGGGGGTAGTGAAACCTCAAATTTATGTGCTGCATTATTCTTCGGATGGGTCGGCTTCTTCGCCGGTGAAATTGGACGCGGATTTTGAGGTGTATTCGTTCGCAGCGTTCGCCGGGGGAAATTTCCTGGTCTCGGGTCTGGATCGTGACGTCACGAATCCGAAAGATCGCGGCAAGGCCACTACCGCCGTGTTCTCGGCGGACGGGCGCAGACTGGGTACCGTGTCCTTCGCGCATGCACCGCAAAAGAACAGGGCGGGTACGAGGGCCGGGGCGATTTCATCTGAAGCATCCAAACAACAGGCCCAGCCCGATGACTTGCCGGAAGACACGATTGTGCCGCTCCTTGATCTGTCTCTAGCCCATGCCGCGAGCGACGGCAATGTCTATGTCCTGCATCCGGGCCCGCCGGCTGTTGTCTACGTGATTTCGCCGGACGGGAACGTCGAGCGCAGTCTAAAACTCAAGACAGATTCCGGGGATGATGTTTTCGCAAACGCCTTCCAAGTTTCGGGCAACCGCTTGGCGGTGTCGTTGAACAAAGGCAAGAGCGACGTTCAAACGATTGTGGTGGTCGACGCACAAACCGGTCACCCGATCGCCAGATACTCCATAGCGGCAGATGCAGGTCCGATGTTCGCTTGCTATTCCGCAAACGAGAGCTCGTTTACGTTCCTAGAGCTGGGGGAGGGAAATGCCCTGCAAGTGATCCGCGCCAAGGCCCAATGACCGGCAAGTTTTCATACTGCTCAATTCCCTATGCCTGATCCTGCCGAACAACTGCAACGCCTGTATATGGCTGGCTTTGAACTTCAAACCTTCGAGCGTTTCCCGAAGTGTGTGGGCGTGGTTCGGGGCGAATGCATTGCGCTGCTGGTGCCCGGCGTTGGCGGGATGCAGGTCCTGGGTACTCCGGGGTGGCGTTTGGGAGAGGTTATCGGAGTACTGACCGAGGAGTCGGGCCGGCAAGTATTCCGAGCCAAGAATGAGGTCGTGGAAGCCACGCCCGAACGACTGGAGGCCTTGAGCTCCTTCCGTAGCGACTTAAGGAATATTCTCGAACAATAGGTTGTAATGTTCTGATAAAACGATAGTTACCGAAGAGGCTGGTTTTCCGGGTGCATAGTCTCCGCTTAGCGCTCGTGAATCGTGAGTGGTGCTTATGAATCGTAATTGACATCAAAATGTAACTACTGGCATCATATAAGCACTATGCGCACCACCCTCAATCTCGACGATGACGCCATGGAGCTTCTTAGGCAGTACTCCGAATCCCGTTCAATTGCTCTGGGCAAGGCTGCATCGGAATTAGTTCGAAAGGGCAGTACAGCGGAGACCCCGACGCGATTGGTACATGGATTTGTCGTTTTTGACGTGCCGCCTGACACGCCGCCGATCACGACAGAACGGATCAGGGAACTCGAGTCGGAGTTGGAATGACGGCTTTTCTGCTGGACGTCAACGTCCTGATAGCCATGTCATGGCCAAGCCACCGCTCCCACGATGCTGCGCTTCGCTGGTTTGGAGCCAATCACCATCGGGGCTGGGCCACGTGCCCCATTGTCGAGATTGGCTTCGTCAGGATCATGTCAAATCCTGCTTTCTCTCCGCATGCAGTTCGTCCCCAGGAGGCAATCCGCGCTCTCAGCATCAGCCTCCAGCGTCCCACGCACAAGTTTTGGGCGGATGACCTTTCCGCGGCGGAAGTACTTCAGATTCTGGGAACGCAGATAAACGGCCATCAGCAAGTGACGGACGCTTACTTAGTGGCATTGGCGATTCATCATGGAGGGAAGTTGGCTACCCTTGATGCGAGCGTTGCTCAATGGGCGCCGGTGAAGCAGGTCGAAGTGATCAAGTGACCAGTTGGCGCCTCCATTTCCTAATAGTAGACATAATACCTGTTATCGGACATTGCAATAATGGCCGAACATAACCTTTCTCAATCGACCATGCATGAAAAACGGGGGCCGCCTTTAAGAGGCGACCCGCAACAGCACCGAACCGTTCCATTCCCCGCTTAGGGTCGAGCGGGATTTAAGGTACTCGGCCCACTCCGTTTGACCGGTCGCAGCGGCGGCGTGCAGGCATCCGAACCCGTCAGAACCAACGTCCCGGCGTTGTAGAACTTGTTGCCGGAGATCGTATTGCCGGATGCTGAATTGCTCAGAATCCCGGCGCAAGCGCCATTGATCGTATTGGCCGTAACCGAGTTGCCGATAGAGGCCCCTGTGCAGAGCCCATCCAGATGAATGCCCGCCTCATCGGAGCCGCTCACGATGTTGCTGCTGATCGTGTTGTGACTGCTGCAGGCGTCGATTCCATCGTAGGCATGCGTCATCGAGACCGTGTTGCCGGTGATCCCCGCGCCGTCGGCATCGCCCGGGTTCTGGCTATCCACCGAGATCCCAAGCTGGGTATTGCTGACGTTGTTCTTCACGATGCTCACGCTCTTCGAGGCATACACCAGGATGCCCGCAGCGGCGGCTGTGGTCGGGTCGACGTAGTCATCCGATCCAACCGTGTTGGCCTGAATTACTCCGGTGGCTCCGAAAGCAATCTGAATCGAGTTCTCTGCTGCACCACTGGTCAAACCCTGGCCGATCACCGTGTTGCCAGTGATCTTGGCCGAGGTTCCGACTTCATTCGCGGTGATACCGTTCTTTTGATAGTTCTGGACATTGTTACTGCTGACCGTGACGTTGGACGTCCCGCCTGACCCGCTCTGGACAAAAATTCCGAGGCCGCTTTGGCACCCGTTCAAGTCCGGCGTTAGAGCCTGATTCAACACGTTGCTGTGCGTTATCGTCCCCGACGAATTCTGATAATAGATTCCGATCAGATTCGGAGCACAGCCGGTTATCAAACTACTTCCACCATCTACGGTCAGATTGTTGATGGTCACTGAGCCGCCATTGGACTGGACGAGGATCTGCGCCGCAATCGGGTTACCGGAGGATAAGCTCGTAGCGTTCTGCACGATCCCACCCGCAGGCGCAGTGATCACAGCCGCTCCCTGATTGGCGGATACCGAGGAAAGCCCGATCAGGGTCATCGCGCTGCTGATCGTCACTTGCTCAGGATATACGCCTGGGCAAATGTTGATGGTAGTTCCGGCCGGTGAGGCCGTAACTGCGGCCTGAATTGTGGTGAAGTGGATGCCTGACTTGCATGTACCCACGACCACAGCACCGGCTGCGAAAACATGAGTCGTGACAAGCAGGGAAAATGTTAAAGCGAGCAGGGACGTACGCATTCGTATCTCCTTAAGAAATGAAGTTTCACCTGGGGTCTGTAACGAATAGCCTTGCGAAGAACTGTTGGAGAGAGTGTACTCCAGCGCGGCCATGCGTGACGACCGCGAAACAATAAGTAGATTGGATACTCTACGAAGCCACTTCAACCAGCGAGCGAAACACGATCCCCGGATGAAAGAGCGTGCCGGCTATCCGCGTGGCGATGGCAATGAGTTCTGTTTGTCCAGAGAATACTTTCACCAGCGGAGCGCGCGACATCTCAGGCAGATTCACCGAGCGGCCCGAGCGGATCATAGCTGCGTTCTCCTCGGTCGTCGTCACACACGGCATGTAGGGAAGCAGCTTCCGTGGATGAATAAAAAGTTGCTCAGCACTTCCCTTCCTATTTGCTGAATCAAGTTCGTCGATCGTGTGCGCCTCGTCGATCGTAAACTCGCCGACCCCGGTTCGTCGCAACACAGCCAGGTGCGCGCCGCAGCCCAACTTTTTTCCCATGTCGTGCGCCACAGAACGAATGTACGTTCCCGAACCGACCTGCGCCCGAAATGTTGCCCGGTCGTCTTCCACGGCGAGAATCTCAAGCTGTTTGATTTCAACCTGGACAGGCTGCAGGCGAACCTCCTGGTTCTTCCGCGCCATCTTGTAGGCGGGGACGCCTGCGATCTTCTTGGCTGAAAATGGCGGTGGAACCTGCTCGATAGTTCCAGTAAACTCCCGCGCGAGCGCCTCTATTTCCGGCAAGCTCAAAGAAACATCTTCCGCTGCCGACGTTGGTTCACCTTCAGCGTCGTACGTCGTCGTCGAAAATCCGAAGCGAAACACGCCTTCATATTGCTTTTCCGATTTCAGGTAGAACTGCGCCAGTCGCGTGAAATTGCCCACAACGACGGGTAAAACCCCAGTCGCCGCAGGATCCAGGGTGCCGAGGTGCCCGACCGAGCGCAGCCCAAGGATCCGCCGCACCCGGTTCACCACGTCGTGCGACGTCAGGCCTGCCGGTTTATCGATGATGAGAACGCCATTCATGAGGTATTGTGTAGTTTGGTAGTCGGTAATTTCAGAGTGGTCCTCATCGAGCATATCAGTTGGCCGAGTCGGCGCTCTTAAATTACAGAATTTACCAAATTGCAAAATTACCAATTGAATGATTCCCCTTCGCGACGACCAGCCCAGATTCTCTACACCGTTCATCAACTATTTCCTGATCGCGATCAATGTCATAGTCTTCTTGTGGGAGTTGTCGGTTGGGCATCGCGCTCTGAACGGCTTCATGCTTGAGTTTGGAGTCGTGCCGCACAACGTCCTTGCTCCTGTGCTTGGCCATTCCCAAGGGATTGCGGCCTCGATTCTGCCCCTATTCACGTCGATGTTCCTGCATGAGGGCTTCTGGCACGTAGCGAGCAATATGCTCTATCTGTGGATATTCGGAGACAACGTGGAGGACTACCTCGGCCACTTCACCTATCTGCTCATGTATCTAGCCAGCGGCGTGATAGGCGGTATGACGCACGTCCTGCTGAATTTCAACTCAAACATGCCCACCATCGGCGCCAGCGGAGCGATTGCCGGAGTGATGGGTGCTTATTTTATCCTCTACCCCAAAGCGCGCGTGCTGACTTGGTGGATCATCATTGTCCTATGGCTGCCGGCTTGGCTCGTGCTCGGCCAGTGGTTTTTGGTCCAGTTCCTTTTCACTTCTCAGGTTGCCGCGAGTGGCGTGGCGGTTTGGGCGCATTTGGGAGGATTTGCCGCTGGGGTGATCCTGATTAAAGTTCTACCGGAGCGCCCGCACCGATATCGTTACGGGACATGGTGATCTTCCGCGTTTGATTAGCGCCGCTCCGGCGCGGGGCCCGGAGGCAGGATTTCCTGCTCTCCCGGATGCATTTGCTGCCGCGTGACAAACCACACCGCCGCTGTCCACGTGGGGAAAAGATCGGCTCCCGGAATCAGTTCGGCCGCCAGCGTTGGCAGGAACGCCCAGTGCCACCCCAAGGTCTTGATCAGCACGAAGCCCACAATGAGGTCAAGGACCGAGTCTGCGGGAGACATTCCGCCTTCCACGAACAACGGGAACGCGAACATCTGCAAGGCATCTGCTCCGATCGCGATCGCCCACGCCAACCGATGCTCCGGCGACTTCATCGACTTAAAGCGTTCCCATAGAGACATAGCTCCATCCTCAAAAAATTAGATGCGCGGAACCGAGCCGACGTCTCAGCTAGAGCGCCCCGCTGGTGGGCATGATTACCAGCTTTTCCAAAGTAGTTTCCGGTGGCAACAGCAGCGCATGCACCACGGTCTGTGCCACAGTTTGCGGAGTCATCATCTTTTTTCGCGGCGCTTTCGGCCAGAGTGTTTTCCAGATATCGGTGTCGGTAGCTCCCGGAAGCAAGGCGATCACACGAATCTTCTTCGGCCGCAACTCTTCGCGCAGGGTATCTGTAAACCCGAGAGCCCCGTGCTTCGAGGCATTGTAGGCGGCCGATCCCGCGAAAACACGTTCCGCCGCGATGGACAGGTTGTTCACGATCGCACTTCCCTGCTTCATCACGGCCAGGGCCGCCTGGGACACCAGGAACGTGCCGGTCAAATTCGTCTCGATCACGTCCACCCACGTCGGATAGGGCAACTCGCCGACTGTCTGATTCGGATGGCCAATGCCTGCGTTATTAATCAGGAAGTCGAGCGGCCGACGCAACGCCCGCACCAGCGTAAACAAGTAATCCACCGACTCGGGACTCCGCACATCGCAAGTCTGGGCGAGCACCTGAACCCCTAAGTTTTCAATCTTGCGCGCCGCCTGTGCCAAAGTCTTGCCGTCACGCGACGTCATCACCAGATCGCAGCCTTCGCGTGCCAGCGCGATGGCGATCTCGAGGCCGATGCCACGATTGGCGCCCGTTATGAGCGCAAGGCGCCCTGAGAGGGGTAATGCTTTTTGTCTTTTCACTGTGCCAAGCGTACCGCAGTTTTCGGCGCCTGAGAGTGTTTAAGCGGTTACTGCCACAAAAGAACAGCCGGACCCGCAGGCCCGGCCGTTGCATTTCCAACAAGCTTTATACAGTATTCGGACGCTGCCGGATCAACGACAGGAACTCCGTCCGCGTCTCCTGCTCGGTTCGGAAACAGCCAAGCATGGATGAAGTCACTGCCGAAGAATGCTGCTTCTCGATGCCGCGCATCATCATGCACAAATGCCGCGCTTCAATCACGACTCCGACGCCTTGCGGTTCAATCGTCTTCTGAATCGTCTCGGCGATCTGCGTGGTCAGACGTTCCTGAATCTGCAACCGCCGCGAAAAGACTTCAATCAGCCGCGGAATCTTGCTCAGCCCAATCACTTTTCCGTTCGGAATGTATGCCACGTGCACCTTGCCAAAAAACGGCAGCATATGGTGTTCGCAGAGGCTGAACATCTCGATGTCCTTCACGATCACCATCTCGTCATAGCTGACCGTAAACAGGGCCTTCCGCAGCATGGCTTCAGGATCTTCCTGGTAG
>Ga0302322_100000656_pt1 | contig 26914 bp, 24 predicted proteins | sample Fen_T0_2_FD_203757 | JGI IMG/M metagenome (GOLD analysis project Ga0302322, IMG submission 203757) | Peat permafrost microbial communities from Stordalen Mire near Abisko, Sweden - Fen_T0_2 | ecosystem: Environmental > Terrestrial > Soil > Wetlands > Permafrost | place: Sweden: Abisko...
GCAAATCGGAAATATGACAGCATTTTTGAGTTACATCATGCTGATTCTTAGCAGCGTCATGATGGCAATTTTTATGTCACTACAAATTCCACGCGCAGCCGCTTGTGCTGAACGGATTCAAGAGGTTCTGGACACTCAATCGTCTGTGGTGGAGACACTGACTCCCAAGAATCCAGAGAAGCGTTTGGGTGTGATTGAGTTTGAAAACGTTGAATTTCGCTACCCGGGAGCTGAGCACCCCATTCTTAGTGGGATTTCATTCACCGCTCATCCCGGAGATTTCACGGCGATTATTGGGTCTACCGGTTCGGGTAAATCGACCCTACTAAATCTAATCCCACGTTTTATTGATGTCACTGGTGGAGCGGTAAAACTCGATGGAATTGATGTGCGGGATCAAGCGCTGGAATCACTCTGGTCAGAGATAGGTCTCATTCCGCAAAGATCCTTTCTCTTTGGCGGAACCGTGGCGCAAAACCTACGTTATGGCAAAGCCGATGCCACTGATGAAGAATTGTGGAGCGCGCTTGACGTCGCCCAAGCTCGTGACTTTATCGATGAACTTCCAGAGAAACTTGAAGCGCGCGTCGCTCAGGGAGGAACAAATTTCTCGGGTGGACAACGGCAACGACTCTCGATTGCCCGAGCTCTAGTTAAGAAGCCACAACTTTTGATATTTGATGATTCATTTAGTGCGCTCGATTACACAACCGACTCGAAATTGCGTAGCGCGCTGCACGAAGTAATGGGTCATACCACCATGATCGTTGTAGCGCAGCGAGTATCAACTATTTTAGAAGCGGATCAGATAGTGGTTCTCGATGAAGGAAGAGTCGTTGGAATAGGCACTCACTCTGAACTTATGAATAGCAGTGAGACCTATCGCGAAATAGTTCTCTCTCAATTAAGTCCTGAAGAGGCGGCCTCATGAGCCAGCGCGCACCTCAAGGCGGACGACCACCAATGGCAGGTGGCGTTGGTAGAGGCGGACCAATGGCAGGGATGATGGGCGGACCTCCGCAAAAATCAAAGGATTTCAAGGGATCATTGCGACGCCTTCTCGGTGAAGTTGGCGAGGAGCGCAAGACTTTGTATGCGGTTTTCGTGTTGATTTCTGCCGCCGTAACTATTGGCTCATTTGGTCCCAAGATTTTGGGCCACGCAACAAATGATATTTTCTATGGATTCTTAGGCCGCAATTTACCTGCTGGCTTCTCCAAAGCTCAGGTGGTTGCTGGACTTCGCGCCAAAGGCCAAAACACAATGGCAGATGTGGTCAATAAAAGTGGTGTTATTCCAGGCAAAGGAATTGATTTCACCGCAGTCGCGCATTGGATCTTCCTAGCAATTGGCCTCTACATAATCTCCTCGCTATTTTTATGGCTCCAGCAGTACCTCATGGCCGGAGTTACTCAGAAGACGGTATTTAGATTACGCCGCTTGGCGGAAGAGAAGATCGGGCGGCTGCCACTTAGCTATTTCGACGGCACCTCTCGCGGGGACCTACTTTCCCGGGTTACCAATGATGTGGATAATATTTCGACATCCATGCAGCAGGGTTTATCACAGATTTTGAACTCGGTATTGACTGTCCTTTCGGTATTAATCATGATGGTCTGGATTAGTCCACTTCTAGCTGTTATCTCACTGGTAGCTATTCCACTTTCAATGTTTGTATCGATCCGCATTGCTAAGGCCTCACAAAAACAATTTATTGCGCAATGGGATTGGACTGGAAAACTCAATGGGCACGTTGAAGAGATGCACACTGGTGCCGCGCTTGTAAAAGTCTTTGGTCGCCGAAAGCAAGCAATCACAGATTTTGGGACGCTCAACGAAAACCTCAACCAGAGTTCATTTAATGCGCAGTTCATGTCTGGCATCATCATGCCGTCAACAACCTTTATTTCTAATCTAATTTACGTGGGCATCTCGGTTTTGGGGGGCTATCGTGTAGCGACGGGCACCATGTCGCTCGGTGATGTGCAGGCCTTCATTCAATATTCGCGCCAATTTGGAATGCCGCTAGCTCAGATTGCTGGCTTGATGAATACCGTGCAATCTGGTGTTGCATCAGCCGAACGCCTCTTCGAGTTATTGGACGCTCCCGAAGAAGAGCCGGATCGCCAACCAAGCGTGTCCGTAACACGTGCGAGTGGGGCCATCTCGTTTAAGAATGTTTCGTTCCGATACAAAGAGGACCAACCCCTCATCGAACATTTCAATCTTGAGGTGACTCCGGGTCAGACAGTTGCGATTGTGGGTCCTACGGGTGCCGGAAAGACCACCTTGGTTAATCTCATTATGCGTTTTTACGAGTTAAATAGCGGGCGAATTACGCTCGATGGCATTGATACTCGAGATATTACCCGCGATGATCTGCGACGTCAGTTCGGAATGGTGTTGCAAGATACCTGGCTCTTCTCCGGCACGATTCAGGAGAATATTGCCTTCGGTTCTATTAGCCCTTCGATTGATGCAGTCGAAGGCGCGGCTAAGGCTGCGAACATCGACCACTTCATTCGAGGTTTACCAGGCGGATACGACTCACTCTTGACGGATGACAATTCAACTGTTTCTAATGGAGAGCGCCAATTGCTTACGATTGCCCGAGCCTTCATGGCCGATCCGGCGGTGCTCATTCTCGATGAGGCCACCTCTTCGGTCGATACTCGTACTGAAGTATTGGTGCAGCGCGCGATGGCAAAGCTTCGCTTGGGTAGAACCAGTTTTGTTATCGCGCACAGACTTTCGACAATCCGTGATGCTGACACCATCTTGGTCATGGATAAGGGAAGCCTGATCGAGCAGGGGAACCACGAAGAGTTGATGGCCGCCAAAGGATTCTATTTTGACCTTTACGCCAGTCAGTTTGCCTCCGCCGCAACGGAGTAATTCCATACGTAAAACCAGCGTCAAAAACCAGATTTTTGCCTGCAAATCTCTCGCATTTGGCCGCTTTCAGGATGTAAGGTCAGCGGATATCTCACCCGCGCATCGCTGGATGCTCTCTACTCGGAGGTCTTTACGTGGCGAATCACAATCAAGAAGAGAATGAAGTAGAAGAAAATAAATTAGCCTCAAATGTTTTAGGCCTCTTTGAATCCTCGATCATGGGTATTGCGGGCTCGGCTCCTGCGTACTCAATCGCGGCGACAACTGTCACTCTTGCGGTCACCGTTGGTCTCTTCGGACCGGGAGAACTCCTCTACTCCGGAATAGCGATGTTCGGCGTAGTAATTGCCTTCCATTACATGGGAAAAGTTCGGCAAAATGCTGGTGCAACATATGTGTGGGTACGCAATGCGCTACACCCCATTCTTGGATATTTAGCTGGTTGGTCACTTGTAACAGCATCAATTATTTTTGGACTCGTATCGACAGTCCCGGCTTCCACGGGCTTACTCTCGCTCTTTACTAACAACCCAAATACGGTTAGTAATGTTCACTGGACGACCTTCGTCGGCGCTCTCATATTTATTTTTATGGTGGCGATCATTGCCTATGGAATTAAATTCACAGCCAAAGCCCAAGTCGTAATGACAGTTATAGAGTTAGGGCTGCTCTGGATCTTCGACATCATTGCGTTGCTCCATCATCCACATACTCATCATTTTGATTGGGGTTGGTTCTCTTTCAACCAGATTAAGGCCTACTCAACTCCTGATAGCGCTTCATTCGGATTAAACCCATTCGATTCAAAATATGCGGTAGCTCATGGATTAAGCGCGATATTGATTGGTGCAGTTTCAGGCGCATTCTTCTACTGGGGTTGGGACGTTACTGCCAATCTCAACGAAGAAACAAAAGATGGAGCAGACAACGCCGGTAAAGGAGGAATCGTCGGAATCTTCTTCGTATTCTTCACATTCCTTTTAACACTAATCGCTATCAATATGGTTTTGAGCGATGCAACTTTGCACAATAGCAGCAGCATTTTGAGTGATTTCGCCGCTGTTCTAATACCCGGATGGTTTGGCAAATTCATTATCGTCTCCGTTCTCCTTTCGACGGTTGCAACAATTGAAACGCAGATGATTCAGGTCACCAGGACTCTCTTTTCCATGGGAAGAGATTTCACTATGCCAGGTGCTTTTGGCCACGTGCATAAGAAATTTCGCACTCCGTGGAATGCGACGCTATTTACTACTGTCTTTGTCCTTCTGTTCTTCGTCGGTTCGCAATTTATTTCAAAAGTTAATGACATCGCACAAGCAGGAGTTTCGGCAATTGGCATTCAAATCTGCTTCTACTACGCACTCGCGGCAATTTCAGTAATTGTCCTGTATCGACATTACCTATTGAGAGATATCAAAACCTTTCTGCTGGTGGGATTGTGGCCCGCACTTTCTGGCATCTTCTTAATTGCAGTTCTCGTGAAGGTAATTCCAACGCTCAGCCATCTTGCACTCTGGGTTGGTGTTGGAACGGTGGCGATAGGAGTCATTCCGATGTCGATCTTCTGGATGCAAGGATCTACCTACTTCAATAAAGTGACAAAAGAGGAGCGTCGAGCAGTTCTTGAAGAATAGTTCTTCACAACGTTTGGAGATCGGCCCGGTTGCTTTTCTTATAGCCGGGCTGATGTTTATGGAGTTTCTCGACGGTGCGATCCTGCCTACGGCCGCCCCCACAATTGCGCGTTCATTCCACATTCTCTCTGCCCAAGTCGGGATCTGCGTAACTACGTACATGGTGACGGTAGTAGTTCTGATTCCCATATCAGCCGGGTTGGCAGATAAATATGGAGTACGTTTTGTTCTATTCGCTAGCATTGCAATCTTTATGCTGGGTTCTCTCCTTTGTGCATTAAGCACGAATCTCTTTGAACTAACCGCGATGCGAATTTTGCAAGGTGTGGGCGCAGCGACGATGGTTCCAGTGGGGCGCCTTATCTTGATGCGCTCGGTAGATAAGTTAGAGGTAATTCGAGTTATTTCCTACTCAGTCTGGCCGGCGCTAGCGGCTCCCGTCGTTGCTCCAGTACTCGGGGGTTTCATTATCGCGCACGCTTCATGGCATTGGATCTTCCTCGTTAATCTTCCGATAGGTTTATTGGCGCTCTTGATTGGAATAAGAATCGTTCCCCGAATTCCAGGCGGCAAAGTTGACCGGCTAGATTGGAGGGGGTTTTACGGATGCGCTTTGAGTTTAGGATTATTGGTATTTGGGGCCGCCAACTTGGGTTCTCCACATATCAACATCGCTTCAACTCTTCTTCTCTTCGCCCTGGGCTTAGTGATGGGCTTTCCCACAGTTCACCATTTGAAAAATACAACAGGACCTTTGATTGATCTAAGCGTACTTAGAATTCAAACTTTTCACCTGAATAGTACGAGTGGATTGCTCTTCCGAGTCGCCCAAAATACTGCCCCCTTTGTCCTGCCGCTGCTCTTCCAAGATAAGTTTGGCTGGACCGCGGAACGAGCCGGAGGAGTCCTTTTCTTTTACATGCTCGGGAATTTGGGGTTTAAGGCAATTACTTCCCCACTAATGAAAAAATTTCGCTTCAAGCCACTCATCTTTATTTCGACGGTTATCAGCATTCCATTAACGTTAACTATCGGCTTGATGAGATCAACAACCCCGTTTATATGGATGGCCATCTTGCTTCTGATTACTGGCGGAGTTCGCTCTATCGGTATGACTCTGTACAACACAATTACTTTCGCCGATACCGACCAAGAGATCATTTCACACGCAAACACTCTGTCGAATATGGTCCAGCAACTCTCCTCTGTCATCGCCGTTGCATCCGCCGTAATTGCCATCAATTTCGGTCGCGTGTTCGTCGGAGTGCGTCATGAGTTCACTTTTGCCTTTTCATTTGCTATTGCCGCGTTGGTAATTTCACTCTGGCGGGTCTTTAAGCTCCCTCGTACTGCAGGGGACTCGCTCCGCAAATAGGCGTACTCTTAGCGCGTGCTTAGCCCAAGATTTCGCTTCGCTATCCTCGTCGCAAAGAGTGCTGGCGTCGCATCGCGCCTTCTCGGAAATAAAGGTGAAACGTTACCTGGACGAATTCTCCTTGCGATCGAGCCCGAGGCGATCTCAATTCTGGCGCAGGGTAAAGAGGTAATTCTGGTCTCTGGAACCAATGGAAAAACTTCAACCACCAAGGCGGTCACGGCCATCGTTTCGCAATTGGGCCCCGTTGCTACAAGTGGATCTGGCTCCAACCTCGCCTGGGGTGCAGCAAATGCGCTGATGTCTCCTGCTCCCTATGCCGTACTTGAAATTGATGAACTACACCTACCCACCATCATTGCCCAGACCGATCCAACCGTGGTCCTACTTCTTAATCTAACGAGGGATCAGTTGCATAGAATGCACGAAGTGAAGCGAGTGGCTGATCGTTGGCATGTTGAATGTTCCGAGGCAACGAATACCGTCTTCGTCGCAGATATCGATGACCCCTTCATTAATTATGCGATCGTTAACGCAACGAACGTGGTCCGTGTTTCTTTTGGAGGACGTAGACATCCGGATGGCGCAGTTTGCCCGCGCTGTGGATCGTATTTGGCTTGGGATCGTGGCAATTATTCGTGCACCTGTGGTCTCACCAATAAAATTAGTGAAGTTAAATTGAAGAAGGGATCGGCGGCGATCCGCAATGCTGTTTTGGCAAATATTGTTGGCGAGGTCGTTGGTGCCGCTCCGATAGAGTTCACGGAGTCCCAACTCGAACGAAGCGTTACTAAAGCATTTACTGGTAAGAGCGCTCACTTTAGATTAACCAAAAACCCAGCCTCTTGGACAGAAGCGCTGCAATCTCATTTATACGATGATGTCATTTTGGTTCTTAATGCGCGGCAAGTAGATGGAATCGATACCTCGTGGCTTTGGGATGTTTCATTCGCTGCACTTAAAGGTCATCGCGTAATTGTGTGCGGTGAGCGTGCACTTGACTTGGCTTATCGAATTCATGTTGAGGGAATTAAGTCCCACGTTGCAGATAACTTTGATCAAGCAATTTCACTAACACAAGGCAGCGACGTTACCGTCCTCTCCGCTTACACAGCCTTCTTTGAGTTGGTCATGTGATGTTAGAGATCATCCGAATTCACAATGAACTTTTGGGAACATATGGGGATCGTGGTAACGCCGATGTCCTTAAATTCCGGGCGGTTGCCCGCAAGATAAAGACCAGAATCACCGATATAACCTACTTAGATCCGCTTCCCAAGTCTGGCGATATATACCTCTTAGGTGGCGCAGAAGATGCCGCGCAATTGTTATCTCTTACGGCGCTTCGTAAAGGATCAATACTCGCTCGCACAGCAAACAAAGGTGCTGTTGTGCTTGCCATCTGCGCAGGTTTTCAAATACTCGGCGCTAAATATTCAACACGAGATGATGAGTTTGCAGGCCTGGGCCTACTTGATGTAGTTACGACGCCTGGAGATAAGCGATTGGTAGGGGATATCGCCGTTAAAACAGAGTTCTTTGATTTTCCATTAACGGGATTCGAGAATCACAGCAGCGTCACAACGTTAGGTGAAGATACTCAAGCCTTTGGAAGGGTGTTGCAAGGTAATGGAAATGGCATAGCTGCCCTTGACGGAGCAATTAATGGAAATGTATTCGGGACCTATTTACATGGGCCAGTACTGGCGCGTAACCCAGAGTTTGCAGATTTGTTGATCGAACGAGCAGTTGGAGGGGCTATTTCTCCGCTCGGTGATGATTTAGCTGAGCGCTATGCGAAGTGGCGAAGGACCTTCATTAAGTAGGTTACAATTAGGCGTTGCATCCGCAACACAACTCACAGAACCGCTGTTTGTCACCATAAACAAGTTCGTTTGCGAGTCTTACGTCAGTCTTAACTGATAAGCACCACGAGACACGCATCTATGTCTCGATTGGTATAGCTATGTCTACGTTCCGCAATTTAGGTGTTACCCCTGCGCTCTGCGAGGCTCTAGAAGCCGAAGGCAAGACCGCCCCATTCCCTATTCAAACTGCCACCTTGCCTGATGCGATCAAAGGTCGCGATGTACTTGGTCGTGGCCAAACCGGCTCTGGAAAGACGCTCGCATTTGGTCTTGCCATGCTCACGCGCCTCAATGGCCGTACCGCAAAGCCGCACAAGCCTCTTGGCTTGATCCTCTCTCCTACCCGCGAGCTAGCGGTTCAGATCAATGATGTTGTTTCACCGCTTGCCCGCAAGATCGGCCTCTCTTCTCAGGTTGTTGCTGGCGGACTTTCATATATCGGTCAGATTCAATCGCTCAAGCGCGGTGTACCTGTAATTGTCGCGACACCAGGTCGTTTGATGGACCTTCTGGAAAAGAAGCACATCGATCTCTCTGACGTCATGATCACCGTCCTCGATGAGGCCGATCAGATGGCTGATATGGGATTTTTACCGGTAGTTAAAGAGATTCTCTCACTCACCCAAGAAGGCGGACAGCACCTTTTGTTCTCTGCCACTTTGGATCGCGATGTCGATACCATCGTGAAGCGTTTCCTTAAAGATCCAATTACCCATTCACTTGAGAACGAAAGATCTCGCGCAGTTGATATGACTCATCACCTCTTGCTGCTCGATCAACAACATAAAGATGAGATTTCTGCTCAGATCGCTGCTCGTGATGGACGCACAATCTTCTTCGTTCGTACCAAGCACGGCGCAGACAAGCTCGCTGAAAAGATGCTTCGTAGTGGCGTGCCAGTTGGCGTGCTTCATGGCGGAAAATCACAAGGCCAGCGCACCCGTGTCCTTAAGGCCTTCAAAGACGGCCGCGCTTCTGCGCTTGTAGCTACAGATGTAGCAGCGCGAGGTATCCACGTAGATGATGTCTCATTGATTGTGCACGTAGATGCCCCAGCGGATCACAAAGATTATCTCCACCGTGCCGGTCGTACCGCGCGCGCTGGTGCAACTGGAACAGTAGTTACTTTGGCAACACACAAGCAGAAGAAAGCGGTCTTTGGAATCACCAACCGCGCTGCTGTGAAGTTGATCGAGAACAATGTTCGCCCCGGAGATTCAAAACTCCAAGAGATCACCGGCGCACAAGAACCATCTGGAATTCCGATTGCGGTAGAGGCAGAAAAGCCATCGCGCAATGACCGTAAACCAGGAAGCCGTAGTCGTTCCAACGATCGTGGTAACCGCGATGGTAACTTCAAGGCGCGCAAATCTGGTGGCGGACGTTTTGAAAGCCCAGTTAAGGCTGAAGGCGCAGAAATTCGCACCGAACGCAGTGAGCGTCCAGAACGTACCTTCCAAGCACCTCGTGAAGAGCGCCGTCCCAGTACTGATCGCACATTTGGTAGCGAGCGTCGTCCTGCTGCAGAACGCAGTGAGCGTCCATTCCGCTCTGCTCCTAAGAAGTGGGAAGACAAGGCAAGAGATTCGCGCACTCGTGAAGAGAGCGCAACTCCCGCAGGAAATCGTGGTCGCGTCGAAGGCGTTGCTCGTCCTGCAAAGAAAGCGCCTCGTATGCCGCTAGAAAAGCGCATTGCCCTTGAGAAGGCTGAATCTCGCGCCCGATCCGGAAAGAGCGCTGCTGGTCCAAAGAAGTTTGCCAAAGCTGGTGGAAAGCCTTTTAAAGGTGGAAAGCCAAGTCACGCTAAGCGAGGCTAATAACTCGATCAAAGTATTTAAAGATGGCGTCCTGATTGTGAGAAATCACCAGGACGCCACTCTCTTTTTTAAGCTCAATAATTAAATCAATGATGTTGGCGGTTGATTGTGAATCTTGGGCGCTAAATGGCTCATCAAGTAGATAATATTTTGCGCGCTGGCTTAGCGTTAGGGCCAAACTCACCCTTTCCTGCTGTCCAATAGAAAGTTCGGTGACTTTCTTGTTCATCAATTCTGCTAAACCCAATTGTTTGATGAGATATGAACTATCCGAAATTCGCAACCGCTTAGGTAGGAAATGTAGAACTTCTTTGACGGTGTATGCCAGGGTAAAGGAGCGACGTTGCGGCGCAATCGCGCGTAAGATCGATTGATCCTTTGTACTTAAACCACTGATGGCGTTGCCATCGATAGTGATTTTGCCGGATTGGGCTTGAAGTAAACCGCCGATTAATTGAATCAGTGTGCTTTTGCCAGCACCATTTGGCCCGGTAAGAAGAACGGCTTCACCGACTTCAAGTTTGGCGTCAAAATCTTTATATATCTGGTGCTCACCTCGTGCGAAAGAGAGCCCTTGAATTTCAATCATGGCTTACCCACGATGCGCGTTTCACGCGGAGGAGAATGATGAGGGCTGGTGCCCCCAAGAGCGATGTCAGCAAACCTAGTGGAATCTCATTGGGTTGAAAGAGAGTGCGCGCCAGCAGATCGGCGAGCAATAGAACTATGGCTCCTACCAGTGCACTGAGAGATAACATCTTGCGATGCGCCGGACCGATCAGCAAACGAACAATGTGAGGAACTAACAAACCAACAAATGCAATTGAACCAACAGCGCTGACGGAGGCACCGATGAGGAAGGCGAGGCCGATAATCGCATAAAGTCTCAACCTCTTTGGATTTACACCCATGTAATGCGAAGAACTTTCACCGAGCGAGTAGATATCGAGCCGACGAGATACCAAGAAGCAGATAATTATTCCGATTTCAATATAAGGCGCGATCATCCCTACCGTTGCGTTGTTAAGCAGGGTTAAAGAGCCAAAATTCCAAAAGGTAATGGACTGAATACTCGGCTTAGGAGACATGGATATGAGTAACCCGGCAATTGAGGTAAATACCGCAGATATGGCAATGCCTGTAAGCAAGAAACCAAAAGCTTTACCTGGCGCAATCCATTGGACCAAGAGCGCCGTGAGCGCCGCCGCTAGAACAGCCGCCGCGATATTTGAACGTGTTCCATAGACCGAAGCGCCAGAAGCGATGAGGGCGATGGTTCCCAGTGTTGCTCCACTGGAGAGGCCGATAAGAGTCGGTTCGGCCAAAGGATTGCGGAAGATACCCTGCGCGACGGCACCTGCGACCCCTAAACCAGCTCCAATAATTACCGCACCGAGGGCGCGGGGAAATCGAACCTGCCAAATAGTTGTCGCATCAACGCTGTGCTTGCCTATAAGCGAAAAGACCGAACTTTGCAGATGCAGAATGCCAATATTGAGTGATAGCCAAAAGAGAAAAAGTAGAAGTGCAAATCCACTGAGATAAATAAGTAACTTCTTCATAATTTCGCCGCGGCAATAAGGAGCGGTCGCAAAACTTTAGCCATCGGAATCGTTCGTGGCCCAAAAGAAAGGAGCAACGAATCATCGACGGTCACTACTCGTCGATGTTGGCCGGCGGGAGTCTGCGCAATTCCCGGAAATTGCACCAACCCTTTGATTCCACCGACAGATGCCAGCCCCTTGGTCATGAGTAGCAAGACGTCAGGCTGCAATTTAATTAATTCTTCGGCTGTTAGCGCGTTAAATGGATTCTTGAGGTTTGAAGCGCCAACATCAATAAAACCGGCTGCCTGCAGGACTGAATCTGCCCCCGAGCCTGGTCCGCCAATGAGATAGATAGATGCGGTCCCTCGCATATAAAGAAATGCAACTTTAATTCCGGTCTTAGCCGCCTTAAATGTGCTTACCTGGATCGCTAAAGCCGTGCCCGCTTTGGGAACACCTAAGGTCTTCGCGATTACATTTTCCTTTGCATAAATATCTTTCATTGTAAACGCGCTGGGAACGCTGACAATCTGAATCTTTGCTGCTTTTAAGGTGGCAATCGCCGTTGCGGGCGATGTGTTTGAATCTATAAAAACTAGATCGGGATGTTGTGAGAGCACAGCCTCTGCAGAAACTTGCATCGCTGATTCGTCGATCGGAATATTTTTAAGTTCGGGCATGGTAGAGGCAATGTCACGACCTACCAAAATATTCTTGTACCCCAGAGCGGCAACAATCTCTGCCGCCCCATTGGCGAGGGCAACTACGCGTTTGAATCGCGCCACTTCTCCGCTGTGGACGATCGGCAATGAGATTTGGTTGGCACTTATAGCCGACACTGCCGCCTGCGCCGTCGGAGATAAGGAGAGGAGGAGAGCGCTCATGATGACGACTGCAACCCCCCGTGATCTCATCAGCGTATTCTGGCACCTGCTTTTCCGACATGGGAGGCGAAGTTGTCGGAGCAAAAGTTCTTGGTTTCTCTTACATTAACGCCATGAAAGTGAAGTTCACCGCAGCCCTTCTCACCATTCTGGTTCTTGGCATTGCGAACGCTTCGGCGGTGACTGGGCAACATGGAGAAGTCATCACGGCTTCAAAAGTTTCTGGAATTAAAGCCGGACAATTGATCACCGTGAATGGAAAAGGCTTCGATAAAACTGTCGGAATTTATGTTGAACTCTGCCAGGTAGTTCCAGCAGGAACCCTGCCAAGTGTCTGTGGTGGTGGGGCCAATAAGTCCGGTACGGGAGCGGCCTCCTTTTGGATTTCTTCGAATCCCCCTAGCTATGGCAAGAACCTGGCGATCGCATATAAACCAGGTGGAACTTTCTCAGTCGGTCTCAAAGTACAACCCATGATTGGAAAAGTGGATTGTCGTAAAGTTCAATGCGCCATTTATGTTCGTGCCGATCACACCAGAACTCAGGATCGAACACACGATATAAAACTACCTATTACCTTTAGTAATTAACTCAGTCACCCACGAGAAGAGAGAAAATACATGAAGAAGAAGTTCATAGCTGGACTGGCAATAGCACTTGTCGTAGCCGCAGCACCATTAGCGAACGCGAAAGCGGTCGTAACTGCTTCCCCTACCAAGAACTTGGCCCAAAAAGGAGCTGTGGTTTCTTTCAAGTTTGCAAAGTTGCCAGCAAAGAACGGTGTTTATATTGAAGAGTGCATGGCCCCAGCAACCAAGGGAGCAACTCCAACTGTCTGCGATTCAGATCAGAGCGCACAAGCATGGGTTTCTAATGTAAAGGCAGATCTCGCTCAAGGTGCTACTTCAGGCAAGGGCAAGGTTAAGTTTAAGCCAGTTCCCTATTTCACTAATGGAGACTGCGTGCACACCACGTGCGTATTCTTCATAACGAACGATCACAATGCTGCCGGAGATAAGTCCCAGAATCAGACGATCCCGTTTACCTTCTCAGCTAAGTAATTAATTAAATTCGAGGTAGAGCTCGAAGTCCAGCCAGCGCAAATGCAACAGCGCTATGGATTTCGAGCTCTGCGTCATTTCCGGCATCAATTCTTATCGATGCAGCATCGGTAACACTCGCTAATAGTGCGGCGGCAGCTCGAACATTGGAAATTCCTGTTTCGATCAATGAATCTTGCAGTGGCGCCATCATGCGACGGTGGCCCATAACGATTTCTTCCTTGCGCTCATCTGGGGTATTAATTGTGTTTAAAGATTTCACCAACATATGACGACCATCGGCCACATAACGTAAACTCTCGGTGATCCAAAGTTCGATTCGTAAGTACGGATCAGTTGCATCTGCAACCGCCTCGCTCAGGCGCCGCGTGTAGTACTCAAGCTCTTCAAGAACAAGATCGGTGACCAAGTCTGCGCTTGATGCAAAGTATTCGTAAATTGAACTGCGAGCGAGTCCAGCTTTCGCAGCCACTGCCGCAACGGTAATAGATTCCGCACCATCTGCGATTGCAAGTTCCATAGCAGCGCTCATAAGTTGCTGACGACGCAACTCTCGGTGGAGCACAACAGTTGGGGCTTGGATCTTTGGCATAAGGGGGTAAGTATCTCACTCTTTTTCAATTGGCGGATAGTTGAACTTTCAACTAATATGGGCTTATCCCCCAACAGATAGGTTAAAAATGTCAGATTTACTACATATTGAAGTAAGCCCGCTCGGAGACCGTTCAATCTCCCGCTCCATTTCTAAGGAATTTCTCGCCGTTTTCAACGAAAAGAATCCAGGCGCAGTAATAGTCACTCGCGATCTTGCAGAAGATTCCATTCCGCACCTTGATGGAGAGACCATCAACGCTGGGTATACCCCAGAAGCCAATCGCTCTGCTTCTATGCAGGCGAAGCACGAATTTCGCACCACTTTGGTTGAAGAAGTCAACAACGCTAAACACATCCTGATCTCAACTCCCATGTGGAACTTTGCGGTGCCATCAGTGCTTAAAGCCTGGATCGATCAGATCATGATGCCAGGAGCAACAAAGGTGATCGGCAAAGTTACAGTTATTGTCTCTCAAGGTGGTTCCTATGCAGAAGGCGCTCCACGCGCTGGTTGGGATTGGCAGACCGGTTATTTGAAGCAGGTCTTCGGATCAATTGGTGCCACCGATGTAGAAGTCATCTTGTCAGAATTTGGCCTTGCAGGAGTTGTGCCTGCCATGGCTAATTTTGTTGACCATAAGAACGTTTCGATCGCAGCCGCCAAGAGCGCAGCTAAAGAACGAGCAGCCGCTTAAGCTTTAACTCCACGTCGTAAATTCATGAACCGTGATGCGATGACTGCGCACATCGTCATCGCGGTTCCTGTTAATAAATAGCCACTCACAGTTGTATGAGCAGCAGGAGCTAGCCAATCAAAGAGCAGCGCTCCAATTAATTGACCACTGACGCTAAAGGTGATGAAGTTGAGTAACCCAATATGTTTTAGGGTATACGCCGAAACTGCAATAAAGATAAGTCCGAAGATTCCACCTAGGTAGAGCCATGGACTTGTCGGAAGCCGACCGATGGTTCCACCCCGACCTATATTTATTGCCAAAGCAATGAGTAAAAAGAAGGTTCCGATAATAAAGTTGAAGAAAGTGGTTGCCAGCGGACGCTCTGAAACGATATTCACCCTGGCATTTACCGCTTGCTGAAAAGCAACCACGATCCCCGCGAAGATAGCTAGAAAAATCGGCAAAATCCTAAATGTCGAGTTAATCAAATCAGGATAGACAGCGATGGATACCGAGAGCAGAGTTACAGTAGCAATCAAAATTCGCGCGAAGGTAACTGGCTTTTTTCCGGATGGCGTTAAGCCAATTTTATCGACTAAAAGCGAAGAAGCAGTCTGACCCCCAACGAGTGAAATCGTGAAGAGTGCTACACCTATCTCAGGGACGGTAACGCCTTGAGTGCTAAGAAATATGGTGCCGCCCAAGCCACCAAGCATCTCCCACCAGGAGAGGCGCCCTGATCTGACAGCGGCGATTGTACGAGAGATACCTTCGCGCTCCTTTTTAAAGAGCAGGGCGATAGTAATCAATACGATGGAACCCACGGTATTTGAGATTAATCCAGCACCGATTCCATTGTGGATTTGAAAGGAGAGTTCACCATTAAATCGTGATTGCGCGGCCGTCAGGGCTCCGACGAATACTGCTAAAGCTATGTACATTAATTAACGCAAGGGATTCCAGACCCCGCCATGGCAGTTCCATTAGCTAAATGCGCGAAGTTAAATTTCGTTGGTTTAGGTTTTGGAGTTGCACTTGCAGTCACACTCGCCCCAGGCTTAGGCAAAGTTGTGATTTTAGGGGCCGGATAGAAGAGATCATGGACAAATTTACGTACCGTTGGGATATCGATGATATTTACATCTTGTTTGTTGCGAAGGGCATAACCTTCAATCGGTAGCGTGTGGAAAGTGATGTGACCGCCGGTGAGCGCCTTGGCTTGTGGCAAGAAACCGAGAACGTCCCATCCTGCATCAATGACAACATCTTTCTTTGCGACGGTAAGAAGCGACTGCAATTTACCGAGATCTCCAAAGATGCCTTGACTGCGGAATTTCGTGATTACTCCAGTGATAAACGCTTGTTGACGGTGGGTGCGATCTAAGTCGCCGTTGGGAAGCCCATGGCGTTGGCGTACGAACTGAAGCGCCTGCACACCCGTGATGGTCTGCAACCCGGCGGGAAAGATTGCTCCCGAATACTGGGCGTCATTTACTGCGCGATTGAGGCAGACCTGAATCCCGCCGAGAGCGGTGGCGAGGTCGTAGAAGCCAACGAGGTTGACCTCAGCGAAGTGGTCAATAGGAACTCCGAGCAGATTGGTGATTGTTGAGATCGTGGCGGTCCGTCCGGCTTCGCGACTCTTCTGTTCGCGCAGCGGATTTTGGACACCCTGTTTGATTAAGGCATTCTCAGAGGTGTACTTGGCCAACCCATACGCCTCTTTGATCTTCTGCATTCCCCAACCAGCCACAGCGACATAGTCATCGCGCGGGATTGATATTGCGACCGCGTTTTTACCGCCGGCCGGGATGTGAATCAAGATCATCGTGTTGGTGTTGTATCCACCCACCGCCGAGCTAGACCCAACGTGCATCAAATCGAGGAGTTTGCGCGGCAGATTATTTCCGTTGTTATCGCGCCGAGAATCTAGTCCGAGCAAGAGGATATTGGTGTCACCACCAGCAGATTGCTTGCCCCCATTGAGAACGTTAGACCGCGGGATCGCTCCACCGGCGGTCTTCTCAAAGAAGTTGAAGGAGAATGCGAGGAAGGTGATTGCGATGGAGATTGTCGCGATTACTCTCCTAAAGTGCATGGCGCGAATCCTACCGACTAGAGTCTCTGCATGGATCACGTCGGTGCCTTAGCCCTAGTGGGCTCTGGTGAGTTCTTGCCTGGAATGGCCCAATTAGAGGGCGATTTGCTGAGAAGCGGCATAGAGCGCGGTTTAAAAAACAGATTTGTGCAGTTGCCGCTGGCGGCGGGACGAGAGAGCGTTGATCGGCTGCGCTATTGGGAAGAGCTAGGTGCAGCCCAAGCAAAACGGCTTAATGCAGATCAAATTTTTCTTCCCATATTCACCCGACAAGATGCGATGCGCGAGGATCTGGCGGCAGAGATCGATGGCGCTGGCCTTATATACATCTCAGGCGGTGATCCTTCTTATCTTGCGAGCTCGCTACTCAACACGCCTGTTTGGGAGGCGATTGAGCGTAACTGGCGTAGTGGAAGTTCCTTGGCAGGGTGTAGCGCGGGAGCCATGGCACTTTCAGGTGATATTCCAAATTTCCGCAAACAGAGTGCCGTTGGAACGCAGGGTCTCAACATTCTTCCCACTTTGCGCACAATCCCGCACTACAACAAATTCTTTGGCTGGATCCCAGATAGCGCGGCTAAGTTGATGGTGCGCGCTCCAGAAGGCGTCTCGGTAATTGGGGTCGATGAGATGACCGCTGCAGTGGCAGGCCTTGACCCTCGTACCAGTTATGAAACCCTCACCTTTGCCGTGCATGGCGTTGGCGGTGTGCATTTACTAAGAGGTCAAGCGACTCATAAGTATGAACAAGGTGAATTAGTTCAATTTCATTAAACTTATTTTATGCTTAAGAAGATCAATGCATTTAATACCGGCCTGGCAGCCAGGATCACCTCAGGTGTTGCAACGATGTGGTGCGCATATGCATTTGCCGCCATCGCGCTGATCTCTCTCCCCGCCGCTCTCAAAACTGGTGACCTTATAACGATCGTCGCTTGGGTCGCGCAAACTTTTCTGCAGCTGGTACTTCTCTCAATTATCATGGTCGGACAAAATGTTGCGGCAGCGTCGGTTGAAAAGAAGATCACCGAGACCCATACTGCTTCGCTAGGTGAATTTGAATTAGCTAAGGAAGCGCGTTCCCTTAATCAGCAAGAGATCATTGAATTGAAGAAAATAGCTGCTGATATCCACCGCGTACTGATAGATATCGAGACCAAGACCACGACATGACTGTTCGCGCCACTCTTGGCCATCGGTATATCAAGAGGTTCTTTCTCGCGCGCTTCATCTCCAATTTTGGAAATGGGATGGGGCCTATTGCGCTCGCCTTCGGGATTTTGCACTTGCCCCATGGCAGCGCCAAAGAGTTAGGGTTCGTACTTGGGGCTTTGACGGTTGCGATGCTCTGCATGCTTCCTTTTGGGGGAGTTATTGCGGATAAATATGGGCGAATTAGAATGCTGGCCATCTCTGATGTAATTGCTGGTCTAGTACTCATGGTTCAGGTCTATTTCTTCCATACTGGACACGTCCCGATTGCGGCTCTTCTCTTTTCAAATATTGGTTTCGGCTTAATGTGGGGCATTTTTTGGCCCGCCTTCTCTGGGGCACTCCCGGCGCTACTTTCTGAGGATCAGTTGCAAGAAGGAAATGCGATAAATCAATTCATCGCCAACTTCGCGCTGATAAGTGGAACTGCTGTCGGCGGGTACTTGATTAGCGCTTTTGGAAGTACCGCCGCTCTCTTCATAGATGCATTTACTTTTATAGTCTCAGGCATCTTGGTCATAAGTTTTCGACATCTCACCCCGGCGCGCGTTGAAACCGGTGCTTCGATTAGATCTGATCTGCGCGAAGGTTGGCGCGTATTCTCTTCATATCCGTGGATCGTTATTACCGTTGCTGGCTTTTCTTTCGTAGTGATGGTCTGGGCTGGCGCGCAAGATGTGCTTGGGCCGGTAATCGCATTGAAACATTTTCATGGCGCCAAGTCATGGGCGATTGTGCTCACCTGCGAATCGATCGGATATGTCGTTGGCTCGCTCTTAGCTATAAGAATTAAAATAAGGTACCAGATGCGTTTTCTAACTCTTATCTCGCTGACCCTGACCGCCTACCTCGTGCTTCTCGCTAGGCCAGAACCCTTGGCGGTTATCTGTGTCGGGGCGTTCTTCTGGGGTATCACTCTTGACCTTTGGGGTGCGCTCTGGGGGACCGCCTTTCAGCGCACTATTCCGCGCGAAGCCCTTTCTCGCGCCTCCGCCTTCGACGGGATGGGAACGATGCTCCTGCGACCGGTTGGGCTGGCGATAGCCGCCCCCTTGGCTAGCCTCTTAGGGGTGAGTCATACGATTCTCATCTTTGCTGGAGTGTCACTTGTGGTCATCGTCACCCTCCTCGCTATACCGGCTGTCTGGCATATGGAGTTACCGGAATCTCTCTCAGAGAACTCTTAGACACCATTGCGTATTCTTTAGGGTCTAGCGACTTGAATTGCGCATAGATATTTTTGCGACGAAAGGGATTATTCGATGTCAATTTTCCAGAGGATCAATGGCCTGAGCACTATTTCTAAACTTACGATCGGCTTTATAGCTGGGGCAACTGCCATCGGTGGAGTTGCTACTGCTGCTAACAGTTTAACAACCGCAAGTGTGGTCACAGCTTGTGCTGATAACAATACGAACGCGCTATATGCCAGCACGACCGGCACCTGTACCGGCAATCGCACCGCAGTAAGCGTGGGCAATGGATCGCTGAAGAATATCGTTAATAAAGTAGCACCTTCGGTTGTCACGGTCGACGTTCTCGATAGCAGCGGATCTGGTGATACCGGTTCTGGTGAAATCATCAAATCAGATGCGACTGGTTCCTATATCGCTACCAACAACCATGTCATCGATGCGCTAACAGTTGCTGGAAATCCCTACACACTTAATATTGATCTCAATAATGGAACAAAAATTCCAGCTACTTTGGTGGGACGCGATATCTCATACGACTTAGCCGTTCTTCATGTTTCAACTCCGAACCTTCCAGTTATTGCAATTGGTGATTCTTCAACTATCTCCATCGGAGATCCGGTCATTGCCTTTGGATCACCGCTCGGTTTAACAGGAACTGTAACTGCTGGAATTGTCTCGGCTCTCAATCGTCCAGTAACTACGCAGAGCACTAACTCCACAACTCAGTCCTATGTAGATGCGATTCAAACCGATGCTGCTATCAACCCCGGCAATTCAGGCGGTCCCTTGACCGACTCTCAGGGTCGCATGATCGGTATCAACAGCGCGATCGCATCTAATGCATCAACGGGAAGCACCGCGGGATCTATTGGACTTGGCTTTGCAATTCCCATGAACGAGGCCCAACGCACCATTAACGAGATCATCACCAGTCCAACCCACACGTCAACCAGACCTGTTCTTGGCGTCTACTTTGATCAGAACTACACCGGCGTAGGGGCTAAGGTTTCACAACTCGTAGCTGGAGGCGCTGCAGATAAAGCAGGGATTCCGGTCGGCGCGATCATCACCAATATTGGTGGAAGTCGTACTCCTGATGCAGAAACCGCAATTGTCCGAATCCGCGCTTATGCTCCTGGCAGCACCGTCTCAATCACTGCAACTCTGCCAGCGGGTAACAGCAAGGTATTTACCGTCACCTTGGGATCGGCACCTTCGAATTCTTAAGGGTGTAAACCGTGACAGACTATAGGGAGTGAATTTACTTAACTTAGAGTCGGTCTCGAAAGCCTTCGATATCCGCCCACTCTTGGATGGCGTCTCACTCGGCGTCGCTCAAGGTGAGCGGATTGGGGTCGTCGGTCGCAATGGTGATGGCAAGAGCACACTCTTGAAGATAATGGCGGGCACCCTAGATCCGGACGAGGGTCGCGTTGCTAAATCCAATGCGGTTCACATCGGAATATTGAGTCAGGCTGATGATGCAGCCGCTGGCGCTACGATTCGCGAAGTAGTGCTGGGTGACTTACCTGTACATGAATGGGCGAGCAACAGTCGGATCCGAGAGGTGCTGCAGGGTCTCTTTGATGGCCATAGCGATGATCTACTTGATCGCACATTTCATTCCCTCTCTGGCGGTGAGCGGCGCCGCGTGAACTTAGCGAAATTGCTCGTTGCCGACCTCGATCTCATCTTGCTCGATGAGCCGACAAATCACCTGGATGTTGAAGGCGTAGCCTGGTTGGCTGCACACTTAAAGTCACGTGTAGACCTTTCCGTTGTAGTTATTACCCATGATCGCTGGTTCTTGGATGAGATTTCAGACCAGATCTGGGAGGTCGTAGGTGGAAAAGTGCTGGAGTACGAGGGTGGTTACTCGGCATTCGTGCTCTCCAAAGCCGAACGATCTCGTCAATCATCGGTGGAAGATAGCAAGCGCAATATGTTGATTCGCAAAGAGTTGGCGTGGCTAAGACGAGGTGCGCCAGCACGAACCTCAAAGCCTAAGTTTCGTATCGATGCGGCAAATACTTTGATTGCAAATGAGCCCCCACCGCGGAACGAAGCAGAGCTCCTCAACTTTGCAGCCAATAGGTTGGGTAACACTGTGTACGAACTTCATCAAGCCTCCATCAAGGCTGGTGAATTAGATCTCCTAGAGAAAGTTTATTGGAATATTGGGCCAGGAGATCGCATTGGAATTGTTGGAGTAAATGGTGCCGGCAAAACGACGCTGATGAAGGTATTGCAAGGTGAGGGAAAGGTATTTGCAGGCAAACTTGTCACGGGAGTTACGGTTAAAGCTGCCTATCTCTCGCAACACCTAGAGGAGTTAGATCCCACATGGAGAGTATTGGAAGCAGTTGAGAAGGTAGCAAATCGAGTGCAGTTGGGTAACGGAAAGGAATTATCCGCAAGTCAATTATGCGAACGTTTGGGATTTAACAAGGATCAACAGTGGACTCCGGTAGGCGATCTATCCGGTGGAGAACGGCGTCGTTTACAACTCACTCGATTGCTTATGGATAGTCCCAATGTTTTACTGCTCGATGAGCCAACTAATGACTTTGATGTCGAAACTCTCACCGCGCTCGAGGATTTATTGGATTCTTTCGGTGGCACGCTCTTGGTTATTTCGCACGATCGCTACTTCTTAGAGCGAGTCTGCGACACCTTCGTCGGCTTGGTAGGAGATAAATCCTTGCGAGACTTGCCACGCGGGATTGACGAATATCTCGAAATGCGAAGGGCCAGCTTAGCCATCTCGAATAAGGAATTTAGCGTTAAGAAGGAATCGAGTATTCTGGAGCAAAAAGCTCTGAAAAAGGAGATTGCGCGCATTGAAAAGCAGATGGAACGCCGGCTATTGCGAATTACCGAGATCTCAGATGAACTCAATTCAGTTTCTACGGATCACAACAAACTGATTGAACTACATACCGAGCAGGAGAATTTACAACGTGAGTACGACGATCTCGAATCGACTTGGTTAGAGTTGAACGTCTCTTAATTGCTGTGCGGATTGCTCGGGCTTAAGGTCCATGATGAAAGCCCCCATAGCGGCTTCAGAGCCCGCTAAATACTTGAGCTTTCCGGGTGCGCGTCTAATGCTCGTTATCTGCCAATGCAAACCTAATACATCGCGGCCGGTACGGACTGGTGCTTGATGCCATCCAGCGATATATGCCATTGGGATTCCAAAAACCCCATCTAGGCGCAGAAGTACCTCTTTGGCAATTTCTGGAAATGCATCTGCGACCACATCTGTGAGTTCGGCTAAATCTGGAACAAATACTTTTGGTGCTACATGAATTTCAAAGGGATATCGCGCGGCGAATGGAACATAGGCTATCCAATGTTCATTCTGCGCGATAACGCGAACTTCATCTTTAATCTCTCGAGCGATGATACTAGTGAGCAGCGGAGTTTTTGTTTTGTCGAAATGTGCTTGCGCCACCTGCAGCATCTTGGTGGTGCGCGGAGTTATAAATGGGTAAGAGTAAATTTGCCCATGTGGATGGTTGAGTGTGACGCCAACTTCCTCGCCCCGGTTTTCAAAGACAAATATCTGCTCTACATACTTCAATTTAGAAATTTCGCGAGTGCGATCGATCCATGCCGCTAATACGGTGCGCATCTGTGCCAGATCAAGGCTGCCAAAGCTACCCTCATGTTGATCGGAGAAGACCACCACTTCACAGCGACCCAGCGCTTGAATAGTCTCAGGTGGAAGCTGATCTGATGGCGCGGCAAAAGATGGAGAGCGATTTTCAAAAACAACGACCTCAAAAGTGGAGTCAGCGACCTCGGTACCGAAGTCGGTCTTGGTGGGACAGAGCGGACAGAACTCTTTAGGAGGTAAGAATGCACGCGCTTGGCGATGAGCTGCCATTGCAACCCATTCACCGGTGAGAATATCTTCGCGCATATCACCGGGAAGTGGTCTTGGTTCAAAAGGTCTTAAATCTATTGCTGAGCGTTCAATAGGGGTGCGGTCATAATAGAAAATCTGGCGACCATCGAACATCGCAAGTTCAGTGCGCTTCACCGGGGTCATGCCGAGATCTTAATCTATGAGCCACTATCGCTAGGATTGCTCCATGAATTCTGCAGCTTGGTGGCGCGATGCCGCGATCTATCAGGTATACCCGCGTTCCTTTCGTGACAGCAATGGGGATGGAGAAGGTGATCTGCAAGGAGTAATTGCTGGATTGCCATATCTCGCAGAGCTCGGTGTGGATGCCATCTGGCTCAGTCCTTTCTATAAATCACCCAATAAAGATGGCGGATATGATGTATCTGATCCTCGAGATGTGGATCCCCGCTTTGGGACGCTGGCTGACGCCAAAGAGTTGATTGAAGCCGCCCACTCTCATGGCATTAAGTTCATAACGGATATTGTCCCGAATCATTTTTCAGCCGAGCATCGCTGGTTTCAAGAGGCGCTCATTGCTCCAAAGGGATCGATCGCACGCTCTCGATTCCACTTCTATGACGGTCGTGGCGAGAGCGGTGAAATTCCACCTAATAACTGGATATCGATCTTCCGCGGTCCAGCATGGACACGAACACCTGACGGGCAGTGGTATCTCCATCTCTTCGATTCCAGCCAGCCAGATCTCAACTGGAATAATCCCGATGTTGCAGCGGATTTTGAAGCGACTTTACGCTTCTGGCTCGATCTTGGAGTAGATGGATTTCGTATCGACGTAGCTCATGGTGCGGTAAAGGAAGATATTTTGATCGACCATCGAAATCCCGAGCGATTAGTAGATGCGCTCCGATTGGATTTCCTCGAAATCAGCGAGAGCGAACGAGCAGGGCTCTTGGGCGATATTCCCTTCTTTGATCGCGAAGGTGTTCATGACATTTATCGTAAATGGCGTTCCATCTTGAATGAATATCCTGGCGACCGAATGACGGTTGCCGAAGCCTTTGTTTATCCTTCAAGTCGCGCCGCCCGATATGTACGGGCAGATGAACTCAACCAAGTTTTCAATTTCAATTTCATGATGTTGGGTTGGGATGCAGCGGCAATGAGAGCCAGCATCGAACGCACGCTGGCAGAGTTGGTGGATGTAAAGGCCCCCGCCACCTGGGTGCTTAACAACCATGACACCCCTCGTGTTGTTTCCCGCATCGGCGGTGCTCGAAAGGCACGAGCGCTCGCGATGTTGACCCATTCACTTCCAGGTGGAATTTATATCTACCAAGGGGAAGAACTCGGGCTACCAAGCGCGGAATTACCCGATGCAGCGCGGCAAGATCCAGCGTTTATTCGCAGCGGCGGTACCGATAAGGGACGCGATGAATGCCGGGTGCCACTTCCTTGGAGTTCATCTCTACCCAACTACGGATATGGCACTGCAACGCCTTGGCTGCCACAACCAACCGATTGGGCTCAATATGCAATGGATATTGAGGCAAAGGACCCAACAAGTAGTTGGGCGCTTTACAAGAAGAGTCTTTCGCTACGCCACTCTCACCCCGCTCTTGGTGGAGAAGGAGTATTGACCTGGGTTGATGCACCCGCGGGTTTGCTACATTTCACGCGCGATCCCGGGCTAGAAGTAATTGTTAACACAACCGATCTGACCGTTGAGACACCTGTTTCAGGTAACTCTATCCTGCTTGAATCGGCAGGCGGCAGTTCACTTCATGATGGCAGGTTGGCTATAGCAGCCAACACAACCATCTGGTTGCAGCGCTAATTACTTAACTGAACCTGCCAGCAATCCGCGGACAAAGTAACGCTGCAGCGAGAAGAAGACGATCAGTGGAACGACAATTGTTACGAAGGCGCTGGAAGTTAATAGTTCCCAGTGACTTCCCCACGTTCCAGCCAACCCCGCCAGTTTATTATTGAGGGGATCGATACCTTCAGTTCCACCGGTGAATGTAAGTGCAACGAGGAGATCGTTCCACACCCAAAGGAATTGGAAAATCGTGAAAGCTGCAATGGCTGGAATCGATAGTGGCAAAACAATTCGACGAAAGACCACGAAGTGGCTCGCTCCATCTACGTTGGCGGCCTCCATTAAATCTCTCGGGAGTGAAGAGATGAAGTTGTGTAGTAGGTAGATTGCCAATGGCAGTGCGAACATGGTGTGCGGAAGCCAGATGCCTAAGAATTTTCCAGCTATATGGAGCGCCGGAACAATTGTGACTGTGCCTATATGAACTCCGCCGGTGAAGAGATTGAGGAGTGGGACTAAGGCAACCTGAATAGGAACAATCTGAAGCGCAAAGATTCCGTAGAAAAGCGCGTCGCTGCCGCGAAACTTTACCCATGCCAGGCAGTAAGCAGCCATCGTTGCTAAGGTGATTGGAAATATCACCGCTGGAATAGTAATTACAAATGAGTTGATGACATACGGCAAAATTCCGTTAGGAATTCCACTCACCGTGCTTGTGCTGAAAATAGCGGAGTAATTACCTAGCGTTAGATGTGGATGAGTAAAAAAATTCCACCATCCATTTGTTGAGATATCCTCTTTAGGTCGGAATGAAGTTGTGAATAATCCCAGAGTTGGGATTGTCCAAAAAATAGCAATAATCCAAACCGTAATTGTCGCCCCACGGCTTCCAAAAAGTTTACGCCCAGCGTTGTGTTCGGCAATCTTAGGGGCTTTATTTCGAGTTAATAGGCTCATGAGATTGTCCGCTCCCGACGTAGATTAATAATGTTATAGACCAAGACCGGAATAACAAGTAAAAAGAGAACGATCGCCATTGCGGCGCCGCGACCTGCGTCGTAACGGATAAAGGTTTCCGAGTACATCTCATTAGCAAGAACTGAAGTCCCGAAGTTTCCACCAGTTGATGCACGGACTATGTCAAAGAGCTTGAGGGTTGCAACGACCATCGTTGCGAGAACAACGATAAAAGTAGATCGAACCATGGGGAAAGTAATCCCGCGGAACAAACGCCATCCAGTGGCCCCATCGAGCGATGATGCCTCCATGACATCGGTGGGAACATTCTTGATCGCTGCAGATAAAATCACCATTGCAAAACCGGTCTGCGACCAGACGAAAACAATCATCAAAAGAAATGTATTAAGCGGTTGGGTTAAGAGCCAGTTAGTCGGTTCAAAGCCTAAATGTCTTGCTACTGAGGACATGAGACCAATTTGAGGTTGGTTTGGGTTGGCGTACTTGTAAACAAATTGCCAGACAATCGAAGCGCCGACAAATGATATTGCCATTGGCATAAATATTAGAGATTTTGCAACGGATTCCCTGCGCATGCGATCTAGAAGAATCGCGAGCAATAAGCCCAGGCCCGTGGTGATTATCGGAGTAAAGAGAATCCAGAAAATTGTATTTCTTAATACGATGCGCATACTTTCATCGGTAAATAGCCATTTATAATTGCTAATTCCAACCCAGCTATGAGAAGCGGAGCCCTTAAAACTGAGCAGTAGGGTTCGAATGGCTGGTCCAAGCAAGCCAAAGAGAAGAAGAAGCAATGCGGGACCTAGGAATACAACGATCGCGATCGGTCGCTGTTTCTTACCATTTGCTTTTCCCGCAATAAAAAAGATGACGGCGAGTACTGCGAGAAAGATCGCAATTGCCGCGAACATCTGGCCGAGCTTGGGAAGATTATCGCTCCAGAAACTAGACATGGACTCACTTTCCTATAAAGAACTAACTATTCAGGGTGCAAGGTTAACTGGTCTCAAGGTAAATAGTAATGGCGGGGGCTATTGCCCCCGCCATTACTTGGACTTGCTATTTACCTAATTAGTTACCAGTTGGCCAAGCCGAATCAATTCGGGAAGCAACTGTCTTCACTGCGGTTCCGTTAGCGAACCAATCAGTAAAGCCAGTCCACATGGCACCGTTTCCGATAGCAGCTGGCATAGCGTCAGATGCATCGAAGACGAAGGTTGAATGTGGATCAGAGAGGTACTTAGCTGACAAAGCATCCAAAGGATTGGAGTATGTAGAAGCAGGTACGCCACTGTTAGCGCTCAACCAGCCACCGTTTGAACCGGCAGCCTTAACGCGGGCAATAGCCCACTGTGGTGTTGAGAGGAAGGTCTGAG
>Ga0302322_100000657_pt1 | contig 26876 bp, 25 predicted proteins | sample Fen_T0_2_FD_203757 | JGI IMG/M metagenome (GOLD analysis project Ga0302322, IMG submission 203757) | Peat permafrost microbial communities from Stordalen Mire near Abisko, Sweden - Fen_T0_2 | ecosystem: Environmental > Terrestrial > Soil > Wetlands > Permafrost | place: Sweden: Abisko...
CTCAGAAAGCGCGGGTCATCAAGGCGCTGCACACACGCGGCCATGTTGTGGGTTTCCTGGGTGACGGCATCAACGATGGCCCAGCGCTCAAGGCGGCCGATGTGGGTATCTCGGTAGATACCGCGGTCGACATAGCCAAAGAGTCCGCAGACATCATCTTGCTCGAAAAGAACCTCCTGGTTCTGGAGCAGGGCGCCATCGAGGGGCGCAAAGTCTTTGGAAATATCACCAAGTACATCAAGATGGGGGCCAGTTCCAATTTCGGCAACATGTTCAGCGTGCTCGGCGCCAGTGCCTTCCTGCCGTTCCTGCCCATGGCACCGGTCCAGATTCTGGTGAACAACCTTCTGTACGACTTCTCGCAGACGACGGTCGCGACCGACACGGTAGACGACGAGTATCTGCGCAAGCCGCGCCAATGGGACATCGGTAATATTGGCCGCTTCATGCTGTTCATCGGGCCTATTAGCTCGCTCTTTGACTATGTGACGTTTGGCACGCTGCTGTACTTCTTCGGTGCCTGGGACAACGAATCGTTATTTCAAACTGGCTGGTTCGTTGAATCGCTACTCTCGCAGACGCTGATCGTGCACGTCATCCGCACCGGCCGCATTCCGTTCATCGAAAGCAGGCCAAGTTTTCCACTGCTGGTAACGACGGTGGGCATCTGCCTACTCGGGCTTTGGCTTCCGACTTCACCCTTTGCTGCCTCTTTGGGCCTTACGCCCTTGCCCCACGCGTACGGACTGGCGTTGGTCCTGATACTAGGCAGCTATATGTTACTCACGCAGGTGGTAAAGAGCTGGCTCATTCGGCGCTTCGGGTTGAGCTGAAGAACCAAATCGAGCCGTGCCGCGTGGAACAAACGTATCCGCCGGAACACGAAAATTCCAGCCGTAGATGCACCTGCGCATCCCCCAAAGGTATCGGCGACCGGTCCAAATCCATGTAGGACACTATGGTCGTCCATCCCGACAAGCACAGCACTACTGGCAACAGACCGCAGCAGAGCAATGCTTCTGAATGAACCACTGAGCGGCCGCTTTCACGCCGCTGAATGTCAGCTTACCGGAAGGCCCTGCGGCGGCTGAGGGTCGTCTTCTGGCGCATGAGGTCGACGGCCATTTGGCCGCGCCTGGCCATTTTCGTTGAAACACTCGATTCATAGCCGAGGTCTCCCTGCGTGTGATCGCAGATCGTGTTTTTCGCTAACGGATTGCCGGTGGCCGTGGAAGTTGATTGGTCTCCATTGTTGCATTATGCGGAGATCGGACCGCCTGCGGTGCTGCAAACCTCAGTCACTTCGCTATTCGTCGCAGTACTTGCGGAATGGCGGCGAGCAGGAACTCATCGCGCGTACGACTCGGCGCCCGGAGGCGCGAGCGATCTAGCTTGAGAATGCGCTTGAGGGCGAGCATAGAGCATCTCGACCTTCTTGCTGTCCGCGCGGTCGCCAGTAGAAGAGCGCCCGTAGCCGCCCACGGTCCCCACCCGCCGGCATCTGAAGCTTGCCGTCGGCCGGGAACCGTTCACACGACCGAAATTCAGGCGTGAAGCTGTAGTCCGCCGAGAGCCGGATCTGACGCGCTATCCTCGCCGGTTTCTACGTGACCCGCGAGTCGGTATTCGAAGGCTGCATCGCCCTCGACTCGGACAACAAGGTCGTACCAGCCGTGGAACCCACGCAGAGACCATTCATGGTCCATATCTTCGTGACGCTTCAGTAGCTTCGTGAATTTGCGGCCGGTGTAAGCGTCAAGCACTGTCACCGCAGCGGAGCTTTCACCAGTGTTGGTGATATCCAATGTGACTCCGCCGTGGTCGTCCGTTTCATATTTCGCGCGCACCTCAAGCTTCGAGCGCATGGTGCCGGGCGCAACACTGCCCTTGAAGGAGCGCAGGAAGCCGTTTGGTCCGTATACGGAGAGGTCATACGTGGCGCCAACATTCCACTTGTCGGCGATTCGCGCGCCCGCCCCCACGGTGTAACTGCGGGGCAGATCGGTCGCATTGCCAGGGCGAACCTGGAATACCGCCGCGGCACGGCCCGAATTATTGAATTGGAGGAGAAATGTATGGTCCGAAAAATTTGGCGTGCCCTGCACATTCAATTCGTAGGGCAGTGCGCGGGCCGGGCGGATACCGGATTCCTGCAGCGGCACGCCAAACACCACGTTTGATGGCGACACAGGATAGCTGTCGTGACGCTGCGAATCCGGTGGCACGTAACCAGCGGTGCTAGGCAGGCCAACCTTGGCGTCGTTGGGCGTCTCAAAATCGAAAATCGACGTCAAATCGCCACACACCGCACGACGCCACTTGGTGATATTGGTCTCGATCAAACCCGGGTGGGTCGGACCGAAGCGCTTTTCGATGAAGCGGATCAGCGAAGTGTGATCGAATACTTGCGAATTTACCCACCCACCCTTGCTCCACGGCGAAACTGCGAGCAGCGGCACCCGCGCGCCCAAACCATAGGGACCGCTGACGTTCGACGCGTCGCCGGCATAAATTTCGTTGGTGATGTCCACCGTGGACAGTCCGTTCGCGCTGGTCTGCGGCGGCGTCGGGGGTACGATGTGATCGAAACCGCCGTCGTTCTCGTCATAGTTGATGAAAAGGATGGTCTTGGACCACACCTCGGGATTGGAGGTCAGAATGTCAAGGAACTGGGAGATGTACCACGCGCCAAAATTCGATGGCCAATTCGAGTGTTCGCTAAAGGCTTCGGGGGAGGCGATCCAGGACACCTGCGGCAATTTGCCGGTGCGCACGTCCAAGCGGAAGCTGTCGAACAGACTGCCGCTCGCCGAGATGTTGGTGCCAACCTTGGCGCGGTCGGCAAGGGGCGTTCCCGGCAACGCATTCTGATATTGATGGAAATACAGCAGCGAGTTGTCGCCGTAGTTACCGATGTAGGGGTCGTCGGTCCAACCCCAATAGCCATCCGCAGTCAGTCCGTCACCGATGTCCTGGTACACCTTCCAGCTGATGCCTGCCGCCTGCAGGCGCTCCGGAAACGTTTTCCAGTCGTAACCCACTTCGGCGTTGCTGATGACAGGGCCGCCGCCCGCACCGTCATTGCCGACCCACCCGGTCCACATGTGGTAGCGATTGGGATCAGTCGGGCCCATTACCGAGCAGTGATAGGCGTCGCAGACGGTGAAGGCGTCCGCCAGCGCAAAGTGGTAAGGAATGTCGTCGCGCTTTAGGTACGCCATTGAAATTGGCGTTTTCGCGGGCACCCAACCGTCATACCTGCCGAGATTCCATGCATCGTGACTAGACTGCCAGTCGTGCGGTGTGCCCGGCAGATAGGTCAGGCCAAGACTGGGCAAATTCACGCGGAAGGGCGGCAGCTCAGGAACGCCCAGCTGATAGTAGTCAGGTACATTGGGTTGATACCAGACCGGCCGGCCATTCGGCAGCTTTACTGCGCGCGGATCGGCAAAGCCGCGCACGCCGCGCAGCGTTCCGAAGTAGTGATCGAACGATTGATTTTCCTGCGTTAGTATGACGATGTGTTCGACATCGGCGATGGTTCCATTGCGGTTGTACGCCGGAAGGGCGAGCGCCTTGCTGATGCTATCGGGCAAGGCAGTGGCAATGGCGCCGGAACCCAGCACCTGTAGAAATCTGCGGCGATCGACGTTGCTCATGTTCGTCTGTGCCTCCTCTGCTGTTGATCAGGAACACCCAAGGCAAAAGGTAACAATCATGCGTTGCACCATCATTACCCTTGCAAGTCGGCTTGACGCATACCGAGGCTCCAATCCGGCGAAGACACGGCGCCGCAGACAAAAGAAAGAGGGCTCGGACGAGCCCTCCGAACGGTCGGATGGAGGTTTCCAGCCTGGCCCGTCTACACGTTGTCAGTCGTCGTCGCCGTTGTCTTCATTGCGATCGCCTGGGTGTGCCGGCTGCGACATAAGCAGGAGCTGCCCGCCTTCGACGGTTTCCAGGTCGCCGCTCGGAGCGTGATTCTGCGCAACGAAGAGGTTGTAGACACGTCTATCCTTGCGATTCAGGATTTTCGTGACATCGATGACGCCGGAAGTCTCTTCGTCCTTGGTGAGGGACCCCGGAGCGCCAACGTCGCCGAAGAGTACCGGGTCGAAACGCGCCAGCTTGACCAGGTCACCCGTCGCCGGATTGAACTTCCACATCTTGCCGTTATGCGCGTTGTTACCGACGTCCTCCAGCAAGATCAGACTGCCGTCATCGTTGACCGTGATGTTGTCGATCATCTGGTATTCACCGTTGGCCGTGGTGCCGTCGAGCAGCATTTCGATGGTGCCGCCAAGTTCGGGCCTTGAGGAGTCCTTGAAGTCGAGTGCCCAGAGACGCGACCGCCCAATCTGATTTGCGGGGATGTCGGGGTTCAGGTTGCCATCTTTCGCCGCATCCATCGTGTCAGTGGTCACAAAGTAGTAACGGTCCGGGTCCAACTTGTCCCACGCACCGTCTTCAGGGCGCTGGAACTTGGTGCTCGCCGCGTTGCCGGTATCGGCACCCGCAACTAGGCTGAAGTTGCCGGCGTAATTGCCGCTGCTGTTGCGAGCCAGCCCAAGTCCGGCGTCGGCAGCACGGGTCTCGGGTGCGCTGCCATTGACGGCGACGCGATAAAGCGCGCCGCCTATCAGGCCAGCCCTTTCCACATCGTTGCCATGGCCGGATTTGGTTCCTACATATACGTAAACACCGTTTGTGCCGCCGTCCGCGTTCCCGATGACGACCGTTCTGTCGCCCGAATACGGATTTGCAAGCAGATTCTCCCAGGACGCATTCGCGGAGGCTGCCCAGGGCAGGACGTAAGTGCTGCCTTTGTCCGGCCCCGTGACGACGTGTGCGAGACCGCGCTGATAGGTCGGGCCGGACTCTTCCCCATTGAGAAAGATCCGATTCGGCGTGCCCTTGTCACCGTGGCGCAACGCGCTTCTTGCTGGCAGGTCGGCAGAGCAGAACCGCGCAAACGAGCTTGTCGTACCGAGGGCGCCGAGCGTTGGCACGAGAACCCAGGCTCCCTGGGCGTCCTTCTGATACACCCGCTTCATCAGGTCTTCACCGGACTGGACCGCAAGGGTCTTCTTGTCGACTACCCACATTGACACGTACGCGCCGGTGCCTCCGTGCGCACGGATCTTGCCCAACGGAGGCTGACCGCTGTTGGCGAAGATCTCGTGGTTCATCAGTACCGTGAACGTGCCATTGCCGTTGTCGTAGGCACCCAGTCCGTCCGGAATGCCGCCCATCTTGTAGGCGCCGACGAACTCGCCGGTGGTCAGTATCGAGGTGATTTTCACACCCGGCACCATCGCCTGCAGGTAGGGTGCAACACCGGTGCTGGGGCCTTGATCCGCCATCGCGGGGGTCGCGACGAGCGCAGCATTGACCAAGAGTGCTAGCAATTTGATCTTCATGTCTGAGTCTCCTGTGAATCGGTCGAATACTTGGCAAGAACGTTCGCTTGACGGCTACCGTCATACAGCCGCATGATGGCTGCCGCTCCGAACTTCAAGCAGCGTAAGGAGTCTTCATTACATGCTGATGGATTGTTTGTTGCACTATTCAGACGCACTGGACTACTCGATCCTCTAGCGTATCCGTTCGTCTGCGTGACGATAATTTTTTGGTACGGGACTTCGCCGATGGTGAGGAAGAGCAATGCCGGCGAAGTGCAGCGTCAACTCGTGCGGCTATTGTCCCTGCGCACATTGACTTCGTTTGCAATCCATTTTCGGTGATGGCGAGAACGCGGAGACGTCGCTTTCTCGACGTTTGGCATTGGCCAGAGCAGGCGACAAAGCGGATTACGCTTGGTCGCCCGTGGACGTTTGTACTTCGCCAACTCCTAATGACCCAAGTACTTAGAGTTCTAGACCGAATATTGCGAACGCTTCGCGCTGGCTTGTATCGCTCGCAATGTGGGGGGAGTACTGCATCGGCGGTTCAACGCCGCCTGACTATTCGATCGCGCCGCCATTGCAGGAATCGCCTCAGGACTTCCGCCGCCGGGCCGCTTCCATCGTTCTCAATGTCGGCTTCCTGTTCCGCCAATTTTCAGTACATAGTCGCGAACGGTCATTGGTGATAGGGCGGTCTCGGCCAGAACCGGTCAGCCTCCGGCGCCTTCGGAATCGCTTGCAACCGGACGTTGCTATGCCGCGCGGCGGAAGAGCACCGCAACTTCGGCGCCGAGGCCATCTACCGCGCGCGACGACCGCCATGGGACGAGTCGACCGAACTGCGTTTGTTACGCGTGGGCTTACGTCGCACCCGGTGCCAGCGCGGCGCCCGGCGGCACGGAGAGGTGCAACTCGGCCAAGGTGGTGTCGAGAGCTTCGTCAAGCGGTGTGCACGGTATCGCTCCGATGGCAGCCCGCAGTTTGGCGCCTGCGAGGCGATGGGGCTCTCGCCACAGGTAGCTCATCTTCGCGAGTTCGCGTAGCAGAGGGTTGAAGAGCCCGGCCACGCGAACCAGAGCCCAAGGCATTCCCTTGACGACGGGCTGGCCGTTCATCGGCAACAGGCCGCGGCGACGGGCTGCCCGTGTGATTCCAGCCACGAGTTCATCGCCGGTCAGGGTATGACCCGGGAAGTGGAACGAATCGTGAGGTGCCTGCCGGCCGCGCGCTTCCGCCAGCAGGACGAACGTCCGGGCGAGATCGGGCAGGAACGCCCAGGCGTGCTCCAAGTTGCGAGGACCGGGATAGGTGATGCGCCCCTTGGCGAGGTCCTTGACGATGGCCTGGTCCATCCACGAGCCGGTGCCGGGCCCGCCGAAGAAGTCGCCGGCGCGGACGACGATGCTGCGGGGCGCGCCGGCCCGCATGGCTGCTTCCACCTGGCAGCGGATTTCGCCCTTCCGATTGGTGGGGCGCTCCGGAGTCCTTTCGGTCAGTTCGGCGGGCATCGGCGAGCCGAAGTTGTAGACGTTGCCCGGTAGCATCAGGGTCGCGTTCAACGAGCGGGCGATGGCGGTGGCGGCCGCGTTGAGGGGAAGGGCCTCCGCGTCCCAGTTCGTATACAGCGGATTCATGGCGTGGACGACGACCGAGGCGTCGGTCGCGGCCGCAACAACGGCATCCCGGTCGGACACCGCGGCGCCGAGATGCCTGATCCGAGGGTGGGCGGGGTCGACGAGCGGCTTCCTTGCCTGGGCAACGACGTTCCAGCCGGCATCGGCAAAGGCGCGCGCCACGACCCGGCCGAACCTGCCGTTGGCACCCAGGATCAGGGCTGTTTCTTTCATAGCGGAACTCCATGGGTTGGTTAATCATGGCCGCATTGTGTGCGGCGCCGCGTTGCTGCACAATTGCATGCATTTGCATATCACGCTATCGATAATGAATAACGCGGCTGCCACGGCACCGTTCGACTGGACGCTGATGCGGTCATTCCTGGCAGTGCTGGAGCGGGGCAGCCTGCTGGGCGCGGCCCGGTCGCTCGGGAGCAGCCAGCCCACGCTCGGGCGGCATGTGGCGGAGCTGGAGCGCCAGCTGGGGGTGGTGCTGTTCGAGCGCACCGGCCGCGGCCTGGTGCCGACGCGGATGGCGCTGTCGATCGCCGAGCACGCGCGCGCGATGGCCGGGAGTGCCGAGGCCATCGGGCGGACGTTGACGGGCCAGACCCGGCAACTTGCGGGCGCGGTCCGCATCACTGCGAGCCAGACCGTTGCGGTGCACATGCTCCCGCCGCTGCTCGCCAAATTGCGCGAGCAGGAGCCCGCCATCGCCATCGAGGTTGTCGCGTCCAACGCGATCAGCAACCTGCTGCGGCGGGAGGCGGACATCGCAATCCGGATGGTCCGTCCCGACCAGGCTTCGCTGATCGCACGGCGCATCGGCCAGGTGGAGGTCGGTGCCTATGCGCAGCAGGACTACCTGCGCCGCCGTGGTGTTCCCCGAACCCCCGCCGATCTGCTGCGCCACGACCTCATCGGCTTCGATCATGATGATCTCATCATCCGCAGCTTTCTCGCGATGGGACAGCCCATCGAGCGTGACGCGTTCGGGCTGCGCAGCGACGATCACCTGGTGATGTGGCAGGCGCTGCGGGCCGGGCTTGGCATCGGCTTCGCAGCCCGGTGGCTGGCGGATCGCGAGCCGAGCGTCCAGCGAGTCCTCCCGGATCTCGCCATATCGCCGCTGCCGGTGTGGCTGACGGTTCACCGGGAGATCCGGTCGAGCGCGCGCATTCGCGCCGTGTACGATTTTCTCGCACGGGCGATCCCCTCGGTACTGCTCTGAACCCGAGCCAACTGCTCGTACGATCATTCCAGCCTTTTGGCGCGTCGCGACCTGGAGGTGGCATTCGCAATCGATCTGCATGCAGTCAGGCTAGACCTTTCAGCTTCTCTTGCAGGGCGGGCAGCGCGCGACGGGCCGCCGCTTCACCGATAGTGCGCGATTCGACGAAGTAACTGCGCCAGGGGCCTGCCCAATAGCCTAGATCGGGGTGGATCAGGAAGTCTGCCTTCGCGACTTCGGGTTCGATGCGGGCGCGACGCCGCAGGTCGCGCAGGCGCATCGCCTCCGGCGCCTCGGGCGGTGTGGAGCCCGCGCGCGCGGAAATGTCGACGGCAATGACGAAGCGTGAGCCAGCGGCACGCGCTGCCGACACGGCGAGCGGTAAGGACCCGTCGCCGTCTTCGTATTCGACGCCGTCGATGCCCACCGGCGAGACAATTCCCGGCATCGCGCTTGAGGCGCGGACGGCAACGCCAGGGTTGCCGCTCGTGAAGTAGCGCGGTGACTTGTCGTCACGACGGGTTGCAGTCACGATGACCCGTCGCGGCAGGTCCTCGAGCCTGCGTCCGCGCAACTGCTGGTTCACATAGTCCTGCAGTTTCTGGCCCCGAATCCAACCCCGGTCAGCGAACGGCGACGGATCGAAGAGCGTTAGCGGACCACCCTGCATCGACAATGCGTCCAGCTCCGCTGCCCGCATTCCGCTGGCCCAGAACACACCGATCAACGATCCGACGCTGCTGCCGACGACGAGGTCGGGCTCGATTCCCGCCTCCTCGAGCACCCGTAGCACGCCGATGTGCGCGTACCCGCGTGGGCCGCCGCTGCCTAGCACGAGGGCCAGTCGGGACGCCGGGGTTAGCGCTTCAGGTTCCGCGATGGGTTGTGGCGCATCCGGCGCGGCGTAATTGAAGGCCGCGCAGCCGGGTAGCGCCGCGAGGGGCAAAGCGGCCAGACTCAGCAAGGTCGCACGCCGTCCAAGGTTGGCGCGTGAAGTTGAATGGGAGGGATCGGTCATGGTCGTCAGCTAAGGATGAGGTTGGTCACGAGGGGGCAATCAGCGTTGGACACTACGTCGCCCCAGGGTTGACAGTGTCTACCAGCATAACTATCATGGTTGACACTGTCAACTCATTGCCGGCTGCAGTGCCGGCCCTATCCGGAGATACTCATGAACAAGCAATGTTTGCCCTGGTGGTCAACTGTCCAAGTTGCGACCGGTGGGCTGGCCGCGCCTCGCGCTTGTGCGTACGTTGAGCCCGCTGCGACGACCGATGCCATTGAGCTTGCCTTCGACGGGAGCGTTGCGATATGAGCCCCCGGAACAGTGCATTCATCGAGCGCTACGGACCCTGGGCCGTGGTGACGGGAGCGTCCGATGGCATCGGGCGCGCGTTTGCCAAGCATCTGGCCTCGCTCGGCCTGAACCTGGTGCTGGTGGCGCGCCGCAAGGACGTGCTGTCCGATCTGGCCAAGGAGTTGAGTGCGGCTCACGGGGTCGAATGCCGCGTGAATCCGGCCGACTTGTCGGACATGGACGCGACGCGCCGGTTGGACGAGTCCACTGCGGACCTGGATGTGGGACTGCTGGTCGCCGCCGCGGGCTTCGGCAGTTCCGGGGCGCTGCTCGCCGCCGACCTCGGTGCCCAGACCGGGATGGTCGATGTCAACTGCACGGCGGTGTTGGCGCAGTGTTGGTACTTCGGTCGTCGCTTCACGCAACGCGGGAAGGGCGGCGTGGTGCTGATGAGTTCGCTGCTGGCCTTCCAGGGCACACCGCTCGCGGCCAATTACGCGGCGACCAAAGCCTACGTGCAGTCCCTGGCCGAAGGGCTCCAAGGGGAATGGTCCGGGCACGGAGTGCATGTGATCGCTTCGGCCCCTGGGCCCATCGATTCCGGATTCGCGGCACGCGCTAACATGCGCATGGCGAAGGCGCTTCTGCCCGATGTCGTGGCGCAAAGGACGCTGGCAGCGTTGGGCCGCAAGGGCACAGTCCGCCCGGGCTGGCTGTCAAAATTCCTCGGGTGGTCGCTTGCAACGGCTCCACGGTACGCGCGGGTCGGCATCATGGGGCGGATCATGGCGGGCATGACCGCGCATCAGGAGAGTGCCCACGGACGGTAGCCGGGAGCGGGTCGATGCGGCGAAGGCGGGTTGCCGCGACCGTACCGCCGCTACGAGGATCAGATCATGCCCAGGAAGAAGGAAGCGCCGGTCAATCTGAAGGAAGCCTGTTTGCGGGCCGCGCATGAAGTTATCGCCGAGCAGGGCGTCGAGCAGCTCAGCTTGCGCGAAGTGGCGCGGCGGTTGGGCATCTCGCACCAGGCGCCGTACAAGCATTACCCCAGCCGCGATCACCTTCTCGCGGAAGTAATCCGGCGCTGTTTTGAGGGTTTTGCGCGATACCTGGATGAGCGCCCCACCTATGACGACCCAGCGGCCGATCTGGCTTCCCTAGGAAAGCGTTATCTCGAGTACGCGGGCCAGCACCCGCTGGAATACCGATTGATGTTCGGTACGCCCTGGCCAGAACCTGCGATACATCCCGGCCTGGTGAAGGATGCCATCCACGCTTTCGATGTCCTGCGAACGGTCCTTAGCCGTGTTCACGGCACCGGCGCCAAGCATCGTGCTGCGGTAGATCTAGACGCGATGTTCATCTGGTCGAACATGCATGGGTTAGCTTCGATCACGCAGTCCAATGTGATGGAACATCTCGAACTCGCTCCCCAGGTTCGCGCAAGCGCAGTCGAACACAGCATGAAGATGATGGCGTTGGCGATGGAGGCAAGGAAGTAGACCTCCAATGCACCTGGCGAACGGAAGCTATAGCGCCACGAGGACCAAAGCGCGACAGTCTCTAGTCGGCCATTTCCGGCCCGTTGGCACTGGCGTCGAGTTTTCCAAGAAGCGGCCGGTCGCCGTACCTTGGCTAGTTTTGTCTAAGGCACGAGCGCATCTGGACCGAATTTGGCGGAAGGAGCGATTTCAACAACAGGCCCGAAGTGATCTTGGCGCTGGTTGGAATCACTTTGCCGGGGCCACGTCGGTAAGGTCCTGGAAGGTGAACAGCTTGGCCTCGACGAACTTGTCCGTCGCATTCCCGCTGTAGGTCTTGCCTCCCGCCAGTTCCAGCTTCTTCACCGGGGCGCCCGGTCGGAGATCCAGATCGTCGAGCTTCACCCAGAACGTCGCGGGCGTCATGGCCGAATCGAAGATCACCACGCGGTTGGTGCTGTCGCTCACGGTCCGCCAGATGGTCGACGAGACCCAAGGCTGTTCCTCAAGCGAAAAGCCCAGCGGGGTGCCGACGCTGCGCATCAATGACAGCACGGACATCGGGGCTTGGAACTTGAAGTCCTGCTGCGGTGTTCCGCTGATGTACTTCTTGGACGCCTCGGCCGGCAGCGCGTCAAGCAGGTACGTCGTCCGTACGAATCGGTCGGCGGCGCGGGAGGTGCCGGGCAGCGACTTCTCCAGGCCGCCGGCTTCCTTCCAATACTCCATGATCGCCAACTGCTTGTCGTAGGTGGGCGAGTTGGTCACGACCTTGTACTGCTTGCCGTGGTGGATAACGAGTTTGCCGTCGATGTACTCGAACACGGCCGAGTCGCCGGTGGCGTCCGAGATCACCAGATGCATGTTGGCCGGCCGGCCCGTGCCCAGCACCACGGTCTGCACGCGGAAGGGCTCCTTCCGGAGGTCGGCGACGGCCTCGGCGACCGTGGCGAAGTTATCCAGTACGTACTGCGGCCAGGTGCTGAGCGAGATTACCTTGGCGCCCTCCGGCGGCTTGCCGTAGTTCGATTCGACCAGGGCGAGTTCGTTGACGACCAGCCCTTTCTCGTTCATGCCTTCGGCCGTGCCGATGTCGTAGGCCGTCACGATCAGGCTGCCATACTTCGATTCCCACGCGATCGTGTTCTTGCCGCCTCGGCCATCGCGCTTCATGCCCCGAGGCAACACCCACATGTTGGAATGCATGTCCTCGCCCCAGTCCATCGACCGGCCGACGATGACGGTGCCATCCTTGGCCTCGAAGAGCGCCCGGGTGCAGGCCGCTACCGGCGCAGGGGTGGTGGACAAGGCGACCGCTACGATGAGCCCGATCACGGTTGCGCGGCAAGCAGGGCTTGTTCGCATTAGTCATTTCCTGTTAGTCATGGGCGATAGCGTTCCATAGACGACGGCCTACAGCCACTGGCTGGACGCCCACGCTAAGATGCCAATCGAGTACGCCGACAGTATGCTGCAGGTCGTGACTCGACAGTGGAATTGATCCAGCGAACTCACACAATCGGCCACGAGCGGAAGCTCAGGCAATTCCTCCACCGCCGATCGAATTGAAGCTCCCGCCGACATAGAGGGTGTTGCCGGCGACTGCCATCGTCTCGATCCCCCCATTGGGTGCGGGATTCCATGCCGCCAACGTTCCGGTGGCGGCGTCCACCGCCGCGAGTCCCGACCGCAGTTGGCCGTCCAGAGCGAAGAATCCGCCACCGACAAACAGCGTGCCTCCGTAAAGCGCCAGCGCGTTGACGTATCCGTCCGCCTGAGGGTCCCAATCGGTGGCGACGCCATCCGCGATGCCAACGGCGGCAAGGTTCCTGCGCGCCTTGCCGCCCATCGTCGTGAACGAACCGCCGACCACGATCGCGTTGCCGGTCGCGCACAACGAATAGACCTTCCCGTACGCGCTGCCGGCCCCCGGATCCCAAGTCAGGTCGACGCTTCCGTCGGTATTCAGCCGGCCAATGCTCGACCGCGCGACGCCATTGATTGATGTAAAACTTCCGCCGACGACCGTCCTGCCGTCGGCCTGCACGGCGAGTGCGTAGATAGCACCGGACACCTCTATCCTCGCGGGAAGCGGCAGCGGCGGCTGCACGCTCAGCGCAGTTCCGGGCAATCCGAGCGCAAGGACAACTGCAAGCATCCGACGCATAAGACCCTTTCACCATAGTCAGACTGCCCTTGGAGCGAACGCCTGTGGACAATAGGATAACTCCGGATCGACGGCTCGGAGAGTTGCGAAGCGATGCGAGTTGGCAACGCTACGAAGGGCCGCTACCTCACCAGACAGCGTCAGCTTATCGCAAGATTGACAGTCCGAGTTGCGTCGAACTGCGACCGTCGACGACCGGACCGGTCTCGCCCATTGGACGTCGCCGAAGATTTGCTATGCCCGGCCAGTCTCGAGGATAGTCACTCGTCCTGCTCCCTATCCGGTCCGGCGTTTCCGCCGTCGCCGTCACGCGCTGCCTCAATCGCAGTTGCCGCCTCCGCCTGAATCTTTCGGCGCAAGAGATCACACGCCGCGGTTGTTCCATCGGCATACGCCATCAACTCGTTTAGAGGGGTCGAATACACCTGATCCTCGATTATGCTCAGGACGAACATTGGCATAGCCACCTCCGAAGGTTAGGGAGTCATTCACCCGCCCATGATCCGCGAAATGGCTGGCGCTGTGAACTGTAGAAATCTTCAGGTTCGGACAAGAAAAAGAGCTGAAGCCGCTGGGATGGACGCGTTGGAATTCGCCTGAAAGTATTCCGAGCGCTCGAGTTTGTCGTCGAATCGAGGGCGAAGCCGATCGGGCACAAGCAGGTGCGCCTTGGCCACAGTTGCTGATGTCACGCGCTATATTCGCGCGCTGGTGTAATTGATAGTTGGACGAATGGTATTTTCGCGCCTCTTGAATTTTTCGTTTGTCGAAGCCATGCTCTTGCTCATGAACGCAAGTTGTCAACCACTGCCAGTGCCTCTGATACGCCCTTGGGCGTTCGTTCTCTCGATTTCTAATTTCGTTGAGAGCGATTGCGTGGGTATGCGCTGACGTCACAGTACGCGACCATGCTGCGCCGCCACTTCGCCCTGGACGATGCCAAGTCATTGTCGGCAGCTTGGAGGAACGCTAGTGGCTGACATTTGGTTCGCCGGCGACAATCATTCCAGATTTCGTCACATCATCGACGCCGTAAAGCGCCATCGGCCTTCCGCGATCGTGCTGCTCGGCGACGTTCAGGCGAAGAGGCCGTTGCACGACGAGCTCGCCGAGATTCTATCGATCGCGCAAATCTTCTGGATCCCGGGAAATCACGATAGCGATTCCGTCGAGGATTACGACAACCTATTCGGCTCCGCTCTCGCCGATCGCAACCTTCACGGACGAGTTTTGAACATTGGCGGGGTGCGCATCGCCGGACTCGGTGGCGTGTTTCGTGAACGAGTATGGATGCCGCCAGCCGAACCTGTGCACGCGAGCGCCAAGGAGTTCATGCGCGTCGCGGGAAAGGGTAATAGGTGGCGCGGAGGACTTCCTCTACGGCACCGAACCACGATTTTCGCGGACGACTACTACAGTCTCGCGCGCCTCAGGGCGGACGTGCTGGTGACCTTGCGGCATCACCTCACTCGATGGCACGAAGATCCTTGCCGGCGAGTTGGACGAGGCTCGCGCCCACAGGAGACTGTTCAGTTGACCTACGACAGACAGCTAGGAATTGCAAGAGGCGCGAAGTGCCACTCGTCCAACCATTCCTCACACCACCGCCCAGCAAGAGTCGGCCGCTTGTCATGTCGCAGCGTTCGTGAGGTCCAGGAGTGCTTGAGGACAACATCACCGCGCTAGGTCAAGCCAATGTCCACATTCCACGCAGCGCGGACGAAGAAAAATTGGCACCTCCCACTCACGCGGGAGGATCTATCGCCGCAACAAGTGCCTTGACCAAGACCGCTCGAGGAACGTGACGTGAGTTGTAGCGCCAAATCGCTTCAGAAAGATAATGCGGAAAGGTCCTGGCTGAAACGGACTTGTAGCGGGAGATATGGCTAACGACATATGCGCCCGCAGCTTTAAGTGTTCCGAGTGCGTAATGACGCGGAAGTGCCGGAGATGCCTTTACTCGACGAAGACCCTTTGGAAAGGCGATAACGACCGATCTTGAAACTTGTGTCATGAATATGCAGCGCCCGTGAACGCGTATCACACCAATTGCTGTCGCTCTAAGCGTCACGATCTGATGCCTTGTGAGTTTATGAACACGTAGCCGTTTCAGCGGAATGCTGATCCTAAACGCCACGAAACGCTGACGTCGCCGCTCGTCACTTATTGCGCGAACACTAAAACGTGTCACGGATACGTGTTCGATCGAGCAAATGTATCGGCGAAACCGGCGACATATTCGCGCGTAACTCGCCGCGGACATACTCGGGGACTTTGCCACGCCGCCCGTTTTGCCGACCCCCAAGAAGGCCTCAGCGGCTTCACGGATCCAATCTCCTTTCTTCGTCACGGTTCGCCAAGACCATCTCTTGTGGCAGCGTTGGCACTCAAGACGGCCGTCCCCCAGTGGCCAAGTCTGGTCTCCGGCGCAAGCAGGGCACACCGACGCGCCCGGTGTACGCGCCGACGGCACTCCAGATTTGACGACCTTCGACATCTGAAATAGTTGTTGCGCGATTGCGACAGCCAGAATGACAGGCAGTCCGATTGGGGAGATCAGAGCCCCGAGACCCGAACGATATACCCTTTGAGGAATATGAATCGACAGCCGCTTCGCAAGCCGTTTGACCCCAACAATGGAAAAGCGAACGATGGTCGCAATTAGTGTTGTTGTAGGGAGATTGGCGTGGCGCGCGGTCAACGAATTACAGACGATTTGCTCAGGTCATGGATCGCGTCCGGGCGCGGCTTCGGCTGGTTCGAAGGGTACCAATCGTGGTTGCGACTGAATCGGCGCAACGCATCCCCGTTCTCAACGCAGATGTCGGGCGGCGTTCCGCCGTTTCGCCGGATGTGCCACTTCTGGTGTCGCTCGGAGTTTCTCATTGCCATTCTTCTGGCGTGGCTCGGCGCGTGGGTTCGGGAACAGGTTCCGATTTGGCCGTGGCGCCACCCACATCCGTTGTCCGCGCTGAGCCAAGACCTTGACCCACTGCTGCCCTACTGCATCGGAATGGAGGCAATTTGCGCAGATGCTGGCATTGATCACGGCCGCTTCATCGGAACGTCGATCCCATACATCTGGACTATCGACATTGTCGCTACCTGGCCGTGGTTCACTCCGGACGAATGGGCATCGATCATCGTCTCCGTGAAACCGGTCGAAGCCGATAGGTTTAAAGATCCCGACCCGATATGTCGTGAGGTCGAAAAGCTGGAAGCTGAGCGGCGGTATGGGTTGGGAGCGGAACTGCCGTACTTCGTTTGCGATCGCACGCTGTTTCCAGGACCTCTCCTGGGCAACCTCGAGTTCATTCACAAGGCAGCCATCCTGCCGCCGGAGCCGGCGGCAGCAGGTGTTCTCAAGGAATTCTTGCAGCGGCATGGTTCCGCTCTCCAAACCGAGCCACCCCTGCACTGGAGCCAACTCCTACAGATCGACTATCGGGCAACGGAAGCGTTGGCGACGCACATCATTCACCATTGCCTATGGCACCAATACATCGATTCTGACCTGACGTTACCTCTGAACTTGGCCGTTCTACCGGTTCCCAGGGGGCGGGCAATCCAACGCGCCCTGCGCGCTCAATTCCTCGGCAATCGGGCCCGGTGATGGATCCGTTGCCAAATCAGGTGGTGGTACCAACTCGCGATGGTCTCGGCATTGAAGGGCCGCACCGAGTGCTGCGCTTCGACCGTGCGCGCGACGAAGTTGTACTGATCGCCGTTGAGCCGTGCCGAAAAGACGAGCAACGCCTGTACTTCCATGGGCCGCGGCGCTTCACACTCAAGCAACTCGGCTTCGAGGAAGACAATCCGATGCCGGGCCTCGTCGTTCAGGACTACACGCCAAGGCCGCTCGCACGCCTGACGAATGAGCAGCTAAACATTCGATTCGGCGCGCCTCACGGAAGCGATTGCCCGATGGTGGCTGCCCGCAAGACTCGCTATCGGTTGATCCAGCCGCTAATTGCGCCTAACGACTCCCTGCCCCAAGACATACCGGTGGAGTGTAGTTCGGTTGTAAAACTTGGGGCGGTCCAGCAAGCAACGGCTCGGGAGAAGACGCCGGAAGCTGCGCCGTTGCCCGACATGTTGGACCCTGATCAACGCCGGCAGGCAATCGCGCGGCGGGCCAAGGCACTCGAACCGAATCAGAAAAAGCAAATACGTGTCCGGCGATATCTGGAGGAATTGTTGAACGCCTGGTGGGCCGGGGGCGGTGTCAAGGAAGCGCTGACGCCCTATAACGATGCGTGTGGCAAGCGAAAGGATGGAAAGGAAAGACAGTCGCATGGGGCAAAGCTGGGTTGTGAAAACGCACTGACCAGAGCCGGGGTGGAAGGCAAGGAGGGATTCGTCAGCTCCGAAACAGACAAGGAAAATATGCGATGGGCTTGGCGCACCTACCTTCCCGATGGACTAACCATTGATGAGGCATTGCGGCGTCTATGGACCGTGTTCTATTCAAAACTGATCCAGGACGCCGACGGCCGCACGAAGGCGGAGTGGCTACCCATGGAGTGCCGGCCCACAAGAGCCCAGTTCGAGCGTGCCGGTAGATTGCAGGATGAAAACCACGAGGCGTGGAAACTCATACTGGGTCCATCGAAGTATGCGAAGTCATTCCGCCCCCTCCCGTCGTCGGCGCGTCAGGATATTGTTGGTGTCGGCCAGCGGGGTGCGATCGACAGTACGCCACCGGACATGCAGTTCGTTTCGATTCTCGATCCGCTGCGGCGAATCGGTGGCGCTTGCCGGATACTCTTGGTCGAATCCATGTACGACTTCATCGCGGGCAAATATCTTGGTTTGGACGGCGCGAGTACCGCGACCGTCAAGCTCGCACTCCTCGATGCAATGAAGGCCACTGACGAGCGCCGGCAACGCCTCAGCGATCTGGGCCTTGATCCAAACCTTGCGGAGTTCTACCTGCAAATCGTATTTGCCGGGATATTGGGGGACAACACCGACACGCGAACCGAGGAAATGCGACTCAGCCTTCACGATGCGGACGTAAATCTCCTTAATGTCGCAGTTGGACGCTCCGACATGAATTCGCTGGCGGAGGCCGGACATCACAAACTGCATCGACTGGTCGATCACAAGCTCTTAGGTACAACCTATGGCAGACGGCGCGAACGCGGCGAAAAGGGCGCCGACCTTCGCGCACGGCATACGATTATTGGTGGAGCACGCGAAACAGAGCGGGCAATTATCGCTCACAACACCATGCGACTCGACCCGTCCGTCTTGCCGTTGGACATGCGTCGGGATGGTGTCCCGCCAACGCGATTCCACATGACCAAATGGGCGATCGAGCATGGCCTAGTCGCATCATCGATGGGTCGCCTCGATATACAGGCGGCACGAATGAAGCTTATGCCGCGTTGGCCCGGTACATTCACCGAAAAGGGAGTAAGGCTCCTGCGGACAGATACGGGCGCCAAGCGCGAGTACATCAACTGGTTTCGCTACGTTAGCCAGGACCCTCGTGTCCTGGCACTTATGAGCGCAGCGCGCTTCCCGGCGAGAATGAAGCCGCAAAGCCTTGACTACGACTTCCTCGTTGACCCAAACAGCCCGAAGTCCATTTGGTTCGTGGATTTGCTTACGGGTGATCTCATCGAACTTACGCTTGTAGTGGATGACCCTAAGCTCTGCGCCGAGGCGACGGTTGCCGACGTCGTTGATTTGATGGAGGAGGACAAACTCGTCCGGCCCGCGTTAGCGGACCAAACGCACCAATTGGTCGGAGGGATAGAGCAATCGCAACGCGGAGCGGACGAAATCGCCGATCGGGAGCACCAGGCCGCTGTGGAAGCGTTGGACAAACCCCCGTCAAATGCGGCATTGGTTGCGAACAAGGCCCCGAATCGTCAGGCAGAGAAAGGCGACATGATCCTCGGAGTGCCAATTTTGGTGTCCGGGACGGGGTTCCCGTCGAACGACGGAGCAGAGCCCCCGGCGGAACCGAAAGCGGAAGCGGCGCCGGCAGCAGCACCGCCAGCGGCGCCGACAGCGGGGTCGGCAGCGGAGCCGACAACGGAATCGCCAGCGGAGCCGACAGCGAAACCGGCGGTGGAGCCCGTGAGCATGGCCGCCACTACGAAGGGCGAGAGTACGTCAACGAGCAAGGAGCAAGCAAGCGAGAGCGAGGTCACGATGGGCGCAATGGAGGCAGCACTTGCGAAGCGAAGGAGTAAGTACGGTGGATGAAGTAGACAAGACGTCGGAACACTGGTTTCTGGCGGAAAACCCGCTTCTCGAGGGCATTCCGCAATTCTCGTTCGACGAACTGGCTGAAGGGCTGTCGTTTTCCCCCTTTGCTGGGATCAATTGGGCGACGCTCTCTTCGGCAGATCAGCTGGAAGCTCTCCGCGTGCCGCGTGATCCGTACGAGCCCACAAAGTTGGGTCTGCGTGCAGCAGCCAACGTTTTGGCTATGTTACGTGGCGGTCTTCGTGCTCGCAATCCTCTCCTCAGTGCGAATCGGCGCGCCTTGGCGAAGATCTTGCAGGCCGAAGCAAGCGGCGAAGTGGTCCTTCCCAAACTACCTCACGCTACCTTTTCGGTTCAGGTCTGGATGGGAGTTACTGGGACGGGCAAGAGCGCGCTCCTGGCGTCTATCTTACGGCTGCTTCCGGAGCAAGTAATCGAGCGGGATCCGTGTCCCGACCTGTGGACTCGACAGAAGCAACTGTTGTATTTGGTGATTAGCATGTCTCACGACGGATCGCGGGGCGGGCTCCTCGAAGCGATCCTGGAGAAGATGGACGACCAACTAGGCACGACCTATGCCATTGATCTGCCAAAGCAGCACCGGACCGTGGAACGTCTGGTCGTTGCTACGGTGGCGCGAATGCACGCGCACTACCTTGGGCTGTTTGTTTTGGAGGAGGCACAATGGCGCAACCTCGTCGGTTCCGCCCAGGCTGAGGTGATGCAGCTGTTCCTGCTGGCGCTGATGAATACCGGCATACCCGTCCTCATGATCGGAAATCCTCGCGCGTTTGACTGGATCACGGAATTCAGTCAAGACATGCGCCGGCTTAACGAGCATGCGATCGAGTACTTGCATCCCGTTGGTGCAATGGATGAGCCTTCGTTCAAAAACGACTGGGACGCGGTCCACTATGGAGTGACGAACGTCTACGTCCTACCCCTGCCGCCACGCGACCACGACGAATGCAAATTATTCTTGAAGCGGGCGAGTGGGGGCATCCCCGGGCTGGCACTGACGTTATGGTGCAACGCGCAGAAGACCGCGATTGAAGAGAACTGGACTTCGATCGGGCTGGAGGACCTGAAACGAGAGTATGAAGCTACGGGGTACGCGAATAATCGACGCGTGGCGGATGCATTCCATTACCGGGACGCCATAGCGTTGCGCACCGTCAAAGATGCGCCCTTTGAAATCTACGAAGCAGCTTGGGGAAAGGGCCCGACTACTGCGCCAGTTTCAACCTCGACGAGCGCGGCACAAGGTGGCAATTCGGGTCATGCAAGCACGACCCAGCCCAAAGCCACGGCGCAGGCCGATATCGACGCCGCCGCCGCCCAGGTGAGCAAGAGGGACCGCACGAGTCAGAGGGCTAGCAGTACGAGAGTAAAGAGGCAAGACGAAGTTCGTCAGACTTTGAGGGAGACGCTTTCCGAACAGGACATGAGGATCGAGGGCCTGAAGCAGCACGCTATCGAGGGTCTCAATGCCATACTTGAACGCGTCGCCAAGAACGGAAAGTAGCAGGCATTGCTCTGAGTGGCGGCAAGGGCACGGCCGTATCCTCCTATTGCGTCAATGAAGTTGCCAGTTCGGCCGGACCTGGTACGAGGGCTGACAGGACGAGCAGGTTCGCGATTGCGTGGTCTTGGAACCCCACTCCGTTGATGAATTCCCCGGCCCACTCTCTGTCTTCGTTCCCCTGTTTGAATTGCACAAGTTCCAGCGCCTCCTCGCCAAACTGTGAAACGATGGCTTCACGAAGCAGGTCGGGAAGACCGTCCGAATTGTCGCCCTCCGTGATTCCGAGATGATGTTGAATGACCCCGCGGCGCTGTTCAAACGTGGTCGTTGGCAGTGTGCATCCGAGGCTCGATTCAACCCACTCCGCAAAGCGAAGCCAAGCTTCTGGTCGCTTAGCGGCAACATCGCCAAATGTCGTTTGACTCGGCGTGATGCGGAGAGGCCGATCGAAAAGCACGCCATATTTGGCCACGGGTTCGTGCTTGACTGGGGCTACACATCCCAGGGGAATTCGATGGGTCGGACAAAGTTCCACACCGATAACCTGGTGCGTGCGATGTGCGTAGGCGTATCCGAGCAAGGAGAGCTCGTATTCAACACACGCGGCACAGAAGTGAAGTGTCTGCTCGGGACGTCGAATGATTTGGGTGGGGAACGCGTGCCGATTGCGGATTGGGTGTGTTCCTAGCACGTACAGCATCAGCATTTCATAGCGGGTTGGATCGAAGAAAGGACGGATCGCAGGGATGTAGCAGTGATTGGCGATCAGCTTTTGGGGGGAAGCGAGGCCAACGTTACCAAGCCAGTCGTAACAAAATTTGACCTTGTGCGGAAAGGAGACATCGTACTTAAATGTCCAAGAGACGTTCGCGGCATGCAGGAATTGCGTGACATTCATCCCGTTCCGGATCCACGTCAGCGCCAGCAGGCTCGCAAGTGTTTGGTCTGGCTGAGGGTAAGGAATGATGCTTGGCGCCCGAATTGCATCCTTCATCGCTCGTCCTTCGGACCAATGGTGTGACGTTGGTGGAGGAGTCGAGAGAGCCATGGACGGTCGTTGCGATAAAGCCACGCGTAGCCGCTCTTGGCTGACTTTCTGATCGTCCTGACTGGCAATTTGGGATTGGATTCCAGTAGTGCACGGAAGTGTTCGCGATTGTGGCGTAGCAGGGCCGTTGCCCGGCCATCGGCCCAGAGCAATTCGAGATCCGGATGCGTAGCAAGCAAGCGACTCAATGTCACCGGGGAAATGCCAACCTCGTTGGCGAGCACTTGTTTTTCCTTGCCAGTCGGCAACAGCTCGCGCAACCGTTGCAGAAAGACGGCATCGATCTTCTTTGGTCGGCGAGCAATCTTGTGGCCGGCGGCGGCGGCCCACTGCAAACCGGTCGCAGTCGATACCCCAGCCGCCTTGGCTGCGCCACGAACAGATTGTGGACACGCACACATTATGCTCAGGAAGACCTTGCGGTTGGTCTCCAAGTTCCGCAATCTTGGTAGGGAATGAGCGAGATCAAGTTCGCTATTTGCTGCGCGGTATTGCGAATGTTCATAAAGAATCTTGAAATCCTCCCAATCGTCAAATAGCAGGGCCATCAAGCAGACGTGCTTATGCGGATGAGCAGGCCTCGGTCTGCGACGACTGATCGTTGGGGCACAAATGATCGCGGCCTGATCGTTGAGGCGTTGGTTCCCAAAGCCGGGAAGGTTTTCCAATCCCTCAACAAAACTGGTCACAGCCTTGGCGAGGTCGGTGAGTCTCAATTGACCGTTCTCCGTGGCCATACCGAGGGCGGCCATTCGTGTCCGGTAACTTGCCGCAAGGGTCGCACCTTCTAGCGCTCCCGGGGATTCGGTAGAGAGGGCTATTGCGAACTGAGCGATCTTTGAAAGTTTGTTACGCGCACTGCTTCCCTCCAATTGAGGTCTGACCCACCTCGGTTCTGACCCTAGACGAGGAAGAATCCAGTCACGCAGGTGAACAGGAGTGCTCCTGGAGTCCGCATACCAAAGGACGGTGCCGTGTCGCGGACATACCCAGACTGAAGGGATTTGGTGGTCAATGTGCCAGTGGGCCGTTCCATAAGTGGCCTCGTCTTCGCTCATGCAGTCAGCACATCCCTTGAGCGGATGCGCCGCGCCCAAGCGGCTCGCCGGTATCCCAAGACGAAATTTGAGATCGGGAACGCTGTCCTCAAGAACGCGGCGCAGAAGGAGACCCGCCGACTCTCGGTTCTGGCAAGCGAGGAAGAAGCCAAGTAGCGTTCTGTTGAGCGCGAGATCCTCGGGCGCGCCTAGGAGTCCGCCCGTCCGGGCGGATAATTCATGGATTCTGGCGGGAAAATCATGCAGCAGTGCGGTGTAGGGAGCACCGTAAAGTGCAGTGCTTGTCGCTAGCGCGTTTGAACTACCACACCAGCGGTGAACCATGCCGGCCCAACTATACAGCGTCTCACCATGGCGAAGCGCCGGTAGAATTGGGGGGAGCGGTAGCTGGCGCCGGGCGTGCACGAATTTGACGGAAGTTTCGGGATTTCCTTCTCCACCAGATTGGAATTCGCGCTGGTTGGCTCATCAAGAGTATTTACAAGATTTGCCGTTACGTTTCGATTTGGTTGACGCTTCGTATTCGTTACGACATATTTGAATTCCGGGGGCCCCCAAACTGGGCAAGTTGGCTCCTTCGCTACGACTTTGCGGGACTGATCTGTTCGATAAAGCTGAGCTTCCCCGCTATGACAACGACCTTAGGGCGTCGTACGTTTTAATTCATCTCAAACAATTGGCGACTGCCAAAGTTAAGGTGTTCACGTCGACGATTGCTGTGGTGACCATGAACGCCGGCAGGACCATGAGTACCCCCGCCAAAGCAATCTTTCTCAGCTAAGCCTCGCAAGACGCCGAAGCAGCACGACGCATTTGCGAGGCCCTGCGCGCGGCGGGCCTCCAAGTCTGGTTCGACCAGAACGAATTGCGCAGCGGCGATGCCTGGGATGCGTCGATCAGGAAGCAGATCCGGGAATGCGCGCTTTTCGTGCCGGTGATTTCCGCGAACACGCAGGCGCGAGAGGAAGGCTACTTCCGGCGGGAATGGAATTTGGCGGCAAACCGGACGCTGGACATGGCGCACGACATGGCGTTTTTGCTGCCGGTCGTGATCGACGATACCAGTGACGCAGTTGCCCGCGTTCCGGACAAATTTCGCGACATTCAGTGGACGCGCCTGCCTGGCGGGGAGACGCCGCAAGCGTTTGCAGAGCATGTGCGCGCGTTGCTGTCGGGCAGCGCGCTGCCGACAACGGGCACCGGCCCTTCATCCGTGTCAGCACGGGGCGCGAAGGCCTACAGTGCGCCCGCGCGCCAACCCCTCAAATCGCAGACTAGCCGCACATGGCTCATTGCAGCCTTTCTTGGCGTCCTGCTTCTCGCAGGCACGGGAACGTGGCTCTACTCGCGTTGGACCAGCGCAGCCCCCATCGAATCCATCGCGGTACTGCCGTTCATCAACGCCAGCGGCAGCGAAGATGCCGATTACCTTTCGGACGGGATGACCGAGACGCTCATCGGCTGTTTGTCGCAATTGCCGAAGCTGAACGTGAAAGCACGCTCGGCAGTGTTTCGCTACAAGGCCAAGGAGTTTGACCTGCCGAAAATTGCGAAGGAACTGCAGGTGCAGGCCATTCTCACCGGCCGGATAGTGCAACGTGGCGAGGACCTGACGTTGAGCCTGGAGCTGGTGAACACGCAAACCGACAATGCCGTGTGGAGCGAGACTTACAACCGCAAACAGGCAGACCTCGTCACGCTGCAATCCGAAATCGCACGCGATGTATTGGGCAAGCTGCGGGCCAAGCTGTCGCATACCGACGAAGCGAAGCTCGCGAAGACCCCCACCAACAACCCGAAAGCCTACGAGCTGTATCTAAAGGGCAAGTTCTACACGAATCAATTTACCCGAGCTGGTTTTCGCAAGGGCCCGGAGTACTTCGACTAGGCCATCGCAATCGACCCGAACTTCGGACTGGCCTACAACGGGTTGGCCTACAACTACATCAACCAGGACGATTGGTATATCGCGCCCAACGAAGCGGGACCCAAAGCGAGAGACGCTGCCAGAAAAGCGTTGGCGCTGGACGAAAACGACGCCGATGCCGTTCTGGCATTGGCCATCACCACGCAATGGTATGAATGGGACTGGATCGCCGCAGATCGCCTGTTCACGCGCGCCATCGAGTTGAATCCAAACAACGCGGAGGCCCACGTCTACTACACATGGTTCCTGGCGCCGATGGGGCGACATGAGCAAGCCCTGGCCGAAGCGAAGCGTGGCTTGCAGTCGGACCCTGACTCGTCGCTTGCCAATTTCGGCGTGGGTTCGGCGTTGGTCTTCAGCCGCCAGTGGGATCAGGCGATCGAGCAGTTGCGCACGGCCATCGTGCTCGATCCGGATTACTGGTTTCACTATCTATATCTGGGCCGAGCCTATGAGCAAAAGGGGAACCTGCCCGAAGCAATCGCCGCATTTCAGCGTGCGCTCGAGCTGGACCGTGACCAGGTCGAGAACTGGTCGGCGTTGGGACACGCTTATGCGTTGTCGGGAAAACGAGCTGAGGCGCAAAAGGTCATCGATCACCTGAAGGAAGTGTCGGCGCACAGCTACGTCGCACCGTACAACATCGCCATCATTCATGCGGGGTTGGGCGACAAGGATCAGGCATTCGCCTGGCTCGATCGCGCCTACACGGAGCGGTCGTACATTCTGGCCGTGTATCTGCCGACGGACGCACGCCTGGACCCTCTTCGCGATGATCCGCGATTCAATAACCTGATTCGTCGCGTTGGATTGCCCCTGCGTTGAAAGGTAGCGGCGCGCGGGCTGGCCGATGCGAGCAACGATCTCGAAATTCTGGAAATCACGTAGCCGGGGAAGATCGCGAATTCGGCGGCTGCCGAGGGAGATTTGCCGTTTGTGGGACAATTTCACCTTCGACGCCACGCTTTCGCCATCTCGCCCATGAACGCCCTCCTTCGCCTGCTTTCCTCTCCCACCCGCGTCGCCCTGCTGCTGGGCGTCGTCTGCACCGGCCTGGTCGGTGCCAGTTTCTACGTCCAGCACGTGCTCGGCATCGAGCCGTGTCCGCTGTGCATCATCCAGCGATTCACCTACCTGACGCTCGCCGTCGTGTTCCTGGTCGCAGCGCTGATGCAATCCGGCGGTTCGCTGCAGCGCGGTCTGCTGTGGTTCGCGGCGTTGCTGACGTTGGGCGGATTGGGCGTGGCGGGCTATCAGACGAACCTGCAACTTCAGCCGCCGACGCTTGCGGCCACCTGCAGTGCGAGCCTGTCATACATGCTCGAAACGCTTTCCGTCACCGACGTGCTGGCGCGGCTGCTGGACGCCAAGGGCGATTGCTCGGACACGTCTTTCAAGATCCTCGGGCTGACGCTGGCGCAGGCGTCGCTGCTGATATTCACCGGGTTTACGCTGGTGCTCGGCATCGTGCTGCTGCGCCGCCGTGCGCTGGCATGACCGACCCACATGATGCGGCCGTGTCTTGACCTGAATCGACGCCGCGCGCTACAGGGCGCCGCCGCGGTGCTGGCAGGATTCGCGTTTCCCGCCTGCTCGATGGCCGCCGATGCCGACCCTGCCGTGGCAGCGATCCGCGCGTTCTACGATGCGCTGCTTGCGGCAATGAAGCAGGCCGAGCAGCTGGGCGTGCGCGGGCGCTACGACAAGCTGGCGCCGGTGATTCGCGCGACGTTCGACCTGCCCGCGATGACGCGCATCGCCGTCGGCCCGGAGTGGACGACGATACCGCCCGAGCAGCAGGCGGCGCTGACCGACAACTTCTCGCGCATGACCATCGCCACCTATGCCAGCCGCTTCGACGGCTGGTCCGGGCAGAGCTTCGAAGTCGACCCCGAGGTC
>Ga0302322_100000660_pt1 | contig 26851 bp, 19 predicted proteins | sample Fen_T0_2_FD_203757 | JGI IMG/M metagenome (GOLD analysis project Ga0302322, IMG submission 203757) | Peat permafrost microbial communities from Stordalen Mire near Abisko, Sweden - Fen_T0_2 | ecosystem: Environmental > Terrestrial > Soil > Wetlands > Permafrost | place: Sweden: Abisko...
ATCGGTCTCGACAAGTACACGGTCTACGAACACACGGGCACGTTCGTGCTGCGCGCGCACGGCAAGCGCACGAAGCCCGAGGCGAAGCTCGAGGCACTCAAGGCGACGATCAGCGGCCTGACTTGCCAGGACGGAGGGACGTGCATTCCTTATAGCGAGGAGCTCGCCTACGCGGGCACCGGAGCAGACGAGCTCTTCGCGGCGGCCGTGCAGCCCGCCGGCGCGACGCCCGCGCCGGCTCCGGCGCAGAAGCAGGAGGACTTCGCGCTCTGGGCCTTCCTGCTCTCGGCGGTCGGGTGGGGGCTCTTCACGCTGCTGATGCCCTGCACCTACCCGATGATCCCGATCACGATCAGCTACTTCACGAAGCAGGCGGCGCAGCACAAGGGCAGCACGCTGCCGCTCTCGCTCGCCTACGGTGTCGGGATCATCGGAACGTTCGTGCTTATCGGTTTGGTCGTCGGGCCGCCGATCATCGTCTTCGCCTCGCACCCCGTGACGAATCTCGCGATCGGCCTGATGTTCGTCTTCTTCGCGCTGACGCTCTTCGGCGCGGTCACTCTGCAGCCGCCCGCGTTCCTGCTGAATGTCGCGGGCCAGGCTTCGAGGAAGGGCGGACTCGCGGGCGTGTTCCTGATGGGGGCGACGCTGGTGGTGACCTCGTTCACCTGCACGGCGCCTTTCGTCGGCACGCTGCTCTCGACCGGTGCCTCGAGCGGGGGGCTCGGCCGCGTGGCGCTCGGCATGGCGGTCTTCGGCGCGACGATGGCCGTGCCTTTCGTCGGGCTGTCGATGCTGCCCGGGAAGGTGAAGGCGATCCCGAAGAGCGGCGAGTGGATGCACACGCTCAAGGTCGTGCTCGGCTTCGTCGAGATCGCCGCGGCGCTCAAGTTCATCTCGAACGTCGATCTCGTCTGGCAGTGGGGCTGGCTCTCGCGCGAGCTGTATCTCGTGCTGTGGGTCGGGATCTTCCTCGCCTGCGCGCTCTACCTGTTCGGGATGATCCGCCTCAAGGACGAGGCGACGACCGAGATTTCGCCGGGCCGGATGACGGCCGGACTCGTATTCCTGCTCGTCAGCCTCTATTGCCTCTACGGCGCGATGGGCAACCGCCTCGACAAGATCATGACGGCGATCATTCCGCCGTACTCCAACCGCACCTTCGAGAGCGGCGCGAGCGTGCAGGCGCGGCCGATCCTGATCGACGACTACGAAGGCGCGCTCACGCGCGCGAAGCAGGAGGGCAAGCTGCTGATGGCCAACTTCACCGGCCACACCTGCGTCAACTGCCGTCAGATGGAGGAATCGGTATTCAGGCAGCCCGCGGTCGAACGCGAGCTCGGCAAGATGATCGAGGTACGGCTGCACTACGACGGCTCGCGCGGAAAGGAGATCCGGGCCCTTCAGCGCAAGCTGCTCAACTCGATCGCGGCGCCGGACTACATCGTGGTCGATCCGCAGACGGGCGCGATCTTGCGGCGGCAGGACGGCCCGACCGACGAGGAGAGCTTCCTCAAGTTCTTGCGCGGCACGTACTGAGCCGAGCGCGTCAGGCGAAGCCCAGCCAGCGGCCGCCCTGGTAGACGACGAAGCTCGCGACCCAGGCCAGCACGCCCATGTAGGCGAACAGGAAGACGGGCCACTTCCAGCTCTGGGTCTCGCGCTTGACGGCGGCCAGCGTGCTCATGCACTGGCAGGCGAGCGCGAAGAAGATCATCAGCGAGAGGCCCACGAGCGGCGTGTAGACCGGCTTGCCGTCGGCGCGCGACTCGGCCTTGATCTTGCTCCGCAGCGTCGCGCTCTCCTCGTCCACGTCGCCGCCGGCGCCGTAGACGACACCCAGCGTGGTCACGAAGACCTCGCGCGCGGCGAAGGCGCCCACGAGGCCGATGCCGATCTTCCAGTCGAAGCCCAGCGGCGCGATCGCGGGCTCGATCGCGTGGCCGACCTCGCCGCCAAAGCTGTGGCGCATGTTCTCGGCCGCCTCGCGCGCGTCGAGCTCGGAGTGCGACTCGCCCTTGGCGACGAGTGCCGTGCGCTGCGTCTCGAAGCTCGAGTCGCGCGCCTCGTCGCGCGGGAAGTGCAGCAGCACCCACAGGATCACGGTGCAGGCGAGGATCACGCCGCCGGCCTGCTGCAGGAAGGCGCGGCTGCGCTGCCACATCATGCGCAGGACCGAAGGCCAGTGCGGCATGCGGTAGGGCGGCAGCTCGAGGATCAGCGGTGGCGTCTTGGCCTTGAAGAGCGTGCGCGAGAGCACGGCCGCGGCGACGAGCGCCATGAGCGTGCTGAAGAGGTACATCCCGACCATCAGCAGGCCCTGCACCGGCACGAAGCCGAAGACCGCGCTGGGCGGGAAGAGCGCGCCGATGATCAGCGCATAGACCGGCAGGCGCGCCGAGCAGCTCATCAGCGGGATCACGAGCATCGTCAGCGTGCGGTCGCGCTGGCGCTCCATCGTGCGCGTGGCGAGGATCGCGGGCACGGCGCAGGCATAGCCCGAGATCATCGGCACGAAAGCGCGGCCCGAGAGCCCGATCGAGCGCATCACGCGGTCCATCAGGAAGGCCGCGCGCGCCATGTAGCCCGTGTCCTCCATCAGGCCGATGAAGAGGAACAGCATCAGGATCTGCGGCAGGAAGACGAGCACGCTGCCGACACCGGCGATCAGGCCCTCGGTCAGGAACTCGCGCCCGAGTCCGGCCGGCAGCGCGCCGCGCATCCAGTCCGCGAGCGCGTCGAAGACGCTCTCGATTCCGCCCATCATCGGGCTGGCCCAGGTGAAGAGCGACTGGAACACGATGCCCATCAGGAGCAGGAAGATCCCGAAGCCCGCGACCGGATTGAGCAGCAGCGCGTCGATGCGCTCCGTGCGGCTCTTGGGCTTGTTCGCGGCCTCCTTCAGGAAGCGCTCGAGATGCGAGTCGATCCAGGCGTAGCGCGCCTGGATGATCTCGGCGTCGATGGTGCGTCCGGCCGCGGCAGCCTGTTCGCGGCGCTCGCGCACGCAGGCGCGCATCGGCGGCGGCACGTCGGCGAGCTCGTCGTGCTCCTCGAGCGAGAGCAGCGCCCAGAGCGCCAGCGCGCGCTTGCGCTCGAGGCTCCCGCGCGACCAGACGAGCGGCACGGTAGCGGCCACGGCGAGCACGTCCTCGGCGAGCTCGGCGCTCTCGAGGGCCGTGTGCCTGCGCGGCACGTGCGTGCCAGCCGCGGCGAGCGAGGCATCGATCGCGCCCAGCAGTTCGGGGAGACCCTTGCCCGATACCGCGCTGCATTCGACCACGCGCACGCCGAGTTCGCCTTCGAGGGCGCGCGCATCGACCTCGAGGCCGCGCTCGGCGAGCATGTCGGTCATGTTGAGCGCGATCACGCAGGGCAGTCCGAGCTCGAGCACCTGCAGCACGAAGTACAGGTTGCGCGAGAGCTGCGTGGCGTCGGCCACGACCACCACGAGGTCGGGCGACTTGAAGGGCTCGAGGCCCGCGATGGCCTGGATCGCGAGCTCTTCCTCGCGGCTGCGCGCCGAGAGGCTGTAGGTCCCCGGCACGTCGATCAGGTCGATCGCGCCGCTCTTCTGGAGCTGCAGCCGGCCCTCGTGGATCTCGACCGTCACCCCGGCGTAGTTGCCGACCTTCTGGTGCGCGCCGGTCAGGCGGTTGAAGATCGTCGTCTTGCCCGTGTTGGGGTTGCCGGCGATCGCGACCCGCGCGCGCCGATCCGCACGGGGGCCTGCGGGCGCGCTGCTCATCTGGGCGGCTCGAGGTACAGCGCCTGCGCTTCGCTGCGCCGCAGGCTGATGTGCGCTCCGCGCACCTCGAGCTCGATCAGGTCGCCGATCCCGACCGAGCGCACGAGGCGCACCTCGGTGCCCGGCAGGAAGCCCATCTCCATCAGGCGCCGGCGGAAGCCGCGCTCCCCGCCCACGCGCGTGAGGCGCGCGCGGTCACCGGGGCGGAGGTCGTTCAGGGGGCGCATGGCTAATTGAGACTGGGTCTCAGAATACCCCATCGGCACGGGCCGGGCCAGGGCTTGAGTTCGTAGGCCGGGAGGGGGACTTTTGCGCAGGCCGAGTTCCGGAAGGGCCTCCCGGGCTCCCGGATGGGGGGCGAGGGCCGCCTGGCTCGGCAGTAGGATTCCGACCCATGCCGCCCCCGACCCCCTCGAGCATCGATCCGAAAGAGACCTCCGGGCGCCGTGCCGCGGATTTCGCGGAGGACGGGATGACGCTGGGCCTCGGGACGGGCTCGACCGTGCACTTCACGCTCGTGCGCCTCGCGGAGCGCATCCGCGAGCAGGGCCTGCGCGTGCGCGGCGTCCCGACCTCGCTCGATACCGAGCGCAAGGCGCGCGAGTGGGGCATCCCGCTCGTCGAGCTCGGCGCGGTCGAGTCGCTCGACCTCGCGATCGACGGCGCCGACGAGATCGATGCGCAGTTCCGCATGATCAAGGGCGGCGGCGGTGCGCTCTTGCGCGAGAAGGTCGTTGCGAGCCTCGCTGCGCGCGTCGTGATCGTGGTCGGCGAGAACAAGGTCGTACGCAAGCTCGGCAGCACCTTCGCGCTGCCGGTCGAGGTCGTGCCGTTCGCGCTGCCCTCCGTCGCGCGCGCGATCGCCAAGCTCGGCTGCACGCTGAAGGAACGCGAACGCGAGAGCCGCACCTACCGCACCGACAACGGCAACGCGATCCTCGACTGCAGCTTCGCGCACGGCATCGACGACCCCGCCGCGCTCGAACGCGCGCTGCGCACCATTCCCGGCGTCGTCGAGAGCGGCCTCTTCATCGGCCTCGCGCATGTGCTCGTCATCGGCAAGAACGACGGCGACGTCGAAGTGCGCCAGCGCTAGGGTCGGAAACCCGCGAATACGGTGCCAGTCCAATTCTTCACGGGTTTCCGGCCGGTGCGATGGAGCTGCCGGCCGCGCGGCGGAAACCCGTGAAGAATTGGACTGGCACCGTATTCGCGGGTTTCCTCCGTCAGCTCTTGCGGTCGGCTGGCGGTCGCGGATGTGGCCGGCTGGTCGCGCTCAGAGCGACGAGATGTAGGCCAGCAGGGCCTCGATGTCGTTCTGGATGTTGGTGCCGGACTGCAGCGTGAGCTGGACCTTCGAGATGCCCTGGACGAACTGTTCGTGGCCGCGCAGGTCGTGGACCTCGTTGAAGATCTTGTTCAGGCCGGGATAGGCGGGCTGACCCGGGAAGGCCGGCGAACCGTAGATCGGGCTGAGGGCCTGCACGTCCGGGTCGAGCAGCGCGCGCAGCGAGTAGGCCGCGTGGTCGTGGAAATACGGGCCGGTCGAGAAGATGCCCAGCTTCTGCGGGATCGAGAAAAGCGTCTTGTTGCGCGCGAAGAGCGTGAAGGGGTTGGTCGCGTCGCAGTTGGGATCCGTCGCGGGATCACAGGGGCAGAGGTAGCTGTTGCCGTCGTCGCGGCGGAAGCCGTCGTCCTTGTCCAGGTTCATGATCGCGTAGGTCTCGAGGTCCGTGTAGCCGTCGAAGTTGCGATCGAGGTCCGGGATCCCGTCCCCGTTGATGTCCACGTTCGTGCCCGTGTTCACGTTGCGGATGTTGATCGCGACGATGTTCTGCTGCAGCGAGAAGCAGGTCGGATCGAGCTGGCCGAGCGTCTCGCCGTGCGAGAGCTGCGGGTTGATGAAGTCCGCGGTGTAGGCGCGCGGGCCCGGGAAGCTGCCCGGGTTGCTCTCGAAATCGGGGTGGCACACGGCGCAGCCGGCCTGGCGCAGCAAGGGATTCAGGCCGGTGTTGTTGAGCCCGAAGTAGAGATCCTTCCCGAACGCCGCGAGCGAGCTGTAGCCGCTGCCCACCGGGTTCAGGTTGGGGTTGAGCGGGAAGGGGATGATCTCGTGGAAGTCGCGCAGCGCGGCCTGCTCGGCATCGCTGAAGACGCCCGTGCCGCCGTTCTCGCCGCCGAACATCGGACCGGTCTCGCCCATGTTGAGGCGCACGCCCTTCCACAGGATCAGGCCCGTGCCCAGCGTCCCGCCGTACGTCGGCATGGTGCTGCGCGGGCCGTTCGAGCGCTGCCAGACGTTGGCATCTTCGCCGCCCTCGAAGTGGCACGAGGCGCAGGAGTTGTTGAAGTTGCCCGAGGTCTGCGGGCGCGAGGCGTCCTCGAAGAGCTCCTCGCCCAGGATCTGCGAGCGCGTCAAGGCATCCGCGCCGAGGTGCGTCGGGATCTGGCTCTTGAGCTTCTGGATCGTGCCCGCGGTCCAGTCCACGCGCAGCACCGAGAGCGTGCGCGTGACCTCGTTGATCACGTACACGCGCGCGTCGTCGTTGGTTGTGGTGGTGTCGGGCACGACCGCCATGCCGAGCGGCAGGTCGCCGAGCGGCGAGCTCGTGTCGAGCGGCGCGCGCGGCGTGAAGCCGTAGCGCGGCGGGAAGACGGTCTGCAGCTCGAGGTCGTTGCCGCTGACCTTGTAGAGGAACAGGTCCTCCGAGCCGCGGTTCAGCATCAGCAGCGAATGGCCGCTCGGGCTGTAGCGCGCGAACTGCGGCTGGCCGGCGCGGTAGCCGAGCTTGTCGAGGCCGTGGCCGGCGCTGCCGGTGACCCAGCGCAGCGCGGTCGAGTAGGCCTGCTCGCCCGAGGGATCGGTGATCAACGCCTGCGCGATGCCGACGAAGTTCGTGGCGCTCGCGGGAATCGTGTAGCTGACGCTGTTGCCGGTCATGTTCAGCACGAAGCGCGGACGCACGAGCAGCGTGCCCAGGCTGCCGCTGAAGAGATTGACCTCGGACTGGCCGAGGATCAGCTGCGCCGTCTGGCCCGCGACCATCCCGGAGACCACGAAGGTCACACTCGTGCCGGGGATCGGGGCGCCCACGCCGCCGAGCGTCGGCAGCCCGCCCGAGGCCATCTGCTTGCCGCGGCCGAAGGGCACGAACTCCGCCGGGTGCAGCGGGTCCGAGAGCTCGTTGTGCAGCCGGCGCGAGCCGTCACCGGGCTGGCCGAAGCTGTTGTTCGCCGCATCGAGGATCGTGAGTGCCGGGTAGATGCGGTTGGCGAAATTGCCCGCGAGGCCCGGGCCGAAGTTGAAGTTCACGTCGTGGTTGATGTTGGCCAGGATGTGCGGCACCGCGAGGTGCGCGCCGTCGGGCGAGAGCGCGATGTCCTCGAGGAAGCGCGGCTTGCCCTGGCTCTGGATCGTCTGCACCGGGACCGGGTTGAAGACCGTGTCGAAGGGGTACTGGTCGGTGTTGATCTTGGTCAGCACGCTCGCCGCCGTCGGCAAGCCGAGGGCGTTGAGCGTCACGTCGACCACCGAGACGAAGGGCGACTTGTGGTGCACGACGTAGATGCGCTGGCTGTCCGAGCGGATCACGAAGCCGCGCGGATCGCCCGTGTCGGCGACACCGTCGCGGTTCGAATCGACGTCGGCCATCGTCAGCGGGGGCGCGATGTTGGAGAGGTCGCGCGGGAACTGCAGCGTGACGAGCGGCGCGAGCGTTGCCGCGTCGTAGAACTTGAGCGTGCCCTGGCGCGTGCCGCTGACGGCGAAGTACTTGCCGTTCGGCGCCGTCACGATGCCGTAGGGCTCGACGCCCACGTCGGAGAGCGTGCTCGTCACCGTGCGCGTCGCTACGTCGATCACGCTCACGCTGCCGCGCAACTCGGTCCCGTTGAACGGCGAGACGAAGTTGCGGTCGATCGGGACGTCACCGCGCCGGTTGGCGACGAAGACGTGCGTGCCGGCCTGGTCGAAGGCGAGCGAGCTCGGGTGGACGCCCACGGGGATCTCGCTGATCACCTGGCTCGTCGTGACGTCGATCACGGAGACCGTCCCGTTGTCCTTGTTGCAGACCCAGACGCGAGCGGGGTTGCCCGGCTGAACGGCGACGTTCGAGACCTGGGCGTGCTGTGCGCTGGCGACGCCGGCGCACAGGCTTGCCGCGAGGAACGGAAGGCTGCGGAGAGAACGGAGGAAGGTCATGGTGGCTCGCAGTAAATAGCGGACGACGGCATCCACTGCCGCGGGCTTCGGCAGCAGATGTCCAATTGGGTTCGGGGACGAGAGCGGTAGACCAGAACAGCTTACCTCGGATACCTATTCTCCGTGCTCCGCCGCGCCGCGGGGCAGGAGGGCACGACAGGGCCCGGGTCCCCGCTCTGACTGCCGCCGCAAAGACGTCGCGCAGGAGCCAATTGTTCGCATCCAAACCGTCCATCCGGAACCTCGAGCGGAACTCCCTTCCCACCCGGTTCCAGGCTGCCGGATGGGGGCACCGGCGCAAGGTTCGCTCTAGCAAGCACTTCGGGCTCGGGCCGTCGCTTGGCAACGGGCTTGCTCCCTTGGACAGCGATGGAGAACTCCACGAGTCTCCGTTTCTTGGAAGCAAGCGGACGGCCGTCCGGCACGGGACGGCCGTCCCTTACATCTCCGCGAGCGGATCAAGAACGCGCCGGCCAAAGCCGGAAGAGCGATCGTTCGAGCGACGATCAGGCGCAGGCCGCGCGCGACGAGCGCGAACTGCGCCGCAAGTCCCGCGCGCAGACCGACACGCACAAGCACGCACCGGGAGCCGCGCAGGAGGAGCAGAAGCCCTTCGACGAGTTGCTCGAAGGCGCCAAGCAGGCGCCCGGCACGGAAGGACAAGCTCCTGCGGACGAGCAAGCTGCGCAGGCCGCGCCGACGAAGCCCGCTGCGGGCGAGACGGCGCAGGAGGCGAACGGCACCAAGTCGAAGAAGGGCGAGCCCGCGGAACCCGATGCGAGCCTGCTGCAGGTGCTCACGGACTCCGAGCCGAAGACGCTTGCACTCCCGCTCACGGCCCTTCCGGGCGGCGCGGCACCGTCCGCGGCGAAGAACGCGCGCCCGCAACCGGACGCGAGCGCACCCGTGACCGCTGTCGCGGTCGCAGCGGCGGGCAGTGCGCCCGAGCAGGGTGCGAGCGCTGCGGTGGAGGAACTCCCCGCGGGCTTCGAGCTCGTGGAGGCGAACGACACACCCGTTCGAGCGACCTCGGAGCTTGCGAGCACGCACGATGCTTCTCAGTTGACGCAGCCGATGCTCCCCGCGCCGGCGAGCACCCCAGCCGCTCCGCCGGTCGAGGCCAAGACGCCGGCGGCGCCGCCGCTGCCGGCCGACAACGAGCGCGCGGGCGAGATCCTGCGCCAGATGCGCGTGCAGCTCTCGCCCGAACTGCGCACGGCGACGATCCAACTCTCACCGCCCGAACTCGGCCGGATCTCGATCCGCATGCGCGTCGAGCGCGGCGAATTGCGCGCGCACGTGCGCGCCGAGCGGCCCGAGACGCTGCAAGCGCTCGAGCGCCACGTGCCCGAACTCAAAGCGACACTCGAGTCGCTCGGGATCCAGGCGCGCGAGATCGATCTGCAGCTCGGCTTCGAGCAGCAGGGCACGCGCCAAGAGCCGCCCGAGCCGCGCGCGAGCGGCGCGCACGGCGTCCAACCATCCGACAGCCAAGTGCGCGAGCACGATCGTCGCCTCGCCCGAACCCTGGCCGCCCGCACGGGCGGCATCGACACCTACGCCTGAGGCCAAACATGACCGTTTCCTCCCTGACCTCCCTCGACACGTCCAGTCTCGCCTCGACCAGCGCCACGCAGGACATCAACAACGCCGCCCTGGACAAGAACGCGTTCACGAAGATGCTCGTGGCGCAGCTCCAGAACCAGGATCCGATGGCGCCGCAGGACAACCAGGCCATGGTCGCGCAGCTGGCGCAGTTCTCGAGCCTGGAGCAGATGCAGCAGCTCAACCAGAACATCATGGGACTCGCGGTGCTGCAGCAGACCAACGCCGTGATGTCGCAGCTGACGCAGTCGAGCGCGTTGATCGGCCAGAACGTGACCTACGTCGATCCGGCCACGAACGCCTCGGCCACGGGCACGGTCACCAAGGTCAAGATCCTCGACGGCGTGGCGACGCTCGAGATCGGCGGCCAGGACGTGCCGCTCGGCAACGTGACCGAGATCCTCGGGCCGGCCGACACGGGCAGCGGCAGCGGCTCCGGCGGAAGCGGCTCCTGATCGCCGCGCACGGCAGCACATCCACAACGACACGACGCACACACCCAAACCCGGACACGCACCCACATGTCAAGCTCCCTCTACTCCGCCCTCAGCAGTCTGCAGGCCCACCAGAGCTGGATCGACCTGATCGGTAACAATCTCGCGAACTCCAACACGCCGGGCTTCAAGGGCTCGAGCGCGATCTTCAGCGATCAGTTCGCGCAGACCTTGAACTACGCCTCGGCGCCGTCCGCCGGACGCGGCGGGCGCAACCCGACGCAGATCGGCATGGGCGTGCGCTTCGCCGCGACCGCGCGCAACTTCTCGCAGGGCGCCTTGACGACGACCGGCCGAGTGTTCGACCTCGCCTTGCAAGGCAACGGCTTCTTCGCCGTGCGCAACGGGCTGCAGAACCTCTACACGCGCGCCGGCTCCTTCGGCCTGGACGCGAACCACTTTCTCGTCGACCAGCGCAGCGGCAGCCAGGTGATCAGCCCGAGCGGCAACCCGATCCAGATCGACACCGACTCGCTGCTCTCGCCGAGTGCCACCACCACGGCGCAGATGTCGGGCAACCTTCCCAAGGTCGTCACGGGCCCGCTGCCGGAGGTGCTGACCTCCTCGACCGCCTACGCCAACGGCTCGCCGGCGTCGCTGACCTCCTCGAACGCCGGCCCGTACACGATCCCCACGGGCGAGACCTGGACGATGAAGATCACCGTCAACGGCTCCGCGCCGCAGACGGTCAGCCTCACGAGCACCACCGGCAGCGTGACGGCGCAGGACGTGGTCGACCAGATCAACACGCTCGACGGGGTCACGGCCACGGTCAATGGCTCGGGCGGCGTCTCGATCACGAGCAACGGCGTGGGCGACGACATCACGCTCAAGGTCACCTCCGGCAGCGCCGGCCGCGACCTCGCTGAACTGCTCGGCGTCTCGACCTCGCTCGTCACCGGCTCGCAGTCGGCCGCGACCTCGAGCACGCTGCTCAACGACATCCCGGGCAACACGACCGACTACGTGGACGGCGACACGATCACCGTCACGGGCGTCGATACCGACGGCACGGCGATCAATGCGACTTTCACCTACGGCTCGAGCAACGACGGCACGACGCTGCAGGACCTGGTCAATTTCGTCGACACGAAGTTCACGGGCGCGACGATCAGCCTCGACTCGAGCGGCAAGCTCGTCGCAAAGGCCGATACCGCTGGTGTCGCCAACCTGCAGCTCTCGATGCTCGACGGCTCGGCCGCGACGGGCACGACCGACTGGACGCGCTACGCGATGTCGGTCACGACCGAGGGCACCGGTCCCGATGTCGTCTCGACCGCGATGGAAGTCTTCGATCCCGCCGGCGTGTCGCACACGCTCACGCTCAGCTACGAGCGCCAGGCGGACGGCAGCTGGAACATCAATCCCTCGCTCGACAGCACCGACGGCAGCGTGATCAGCGGCCCGATCACGGGCCTGCGCTTCGCAGACGACGGTTCGCCCACGGCGCTCGCGGGCGTGGATTCGACGATCACGATGTCCTTCGTGGGCCAGTCGAGCCCGCAGTCGATCAACCTCAACCTGGGCACGGACGGCGTCTTCACCGGCCTGACGCAGTTCGGAGCGGCGGGCGAAGTGCTCGTCAGCCAGCAGGATGGTTATGGCGTGGGCCAGCTCGCGAGCATGTCGGTCAACACCGACGGCACCGTGATGGGGCTCTACACCAACGGCCAGCAGAAGTCGCTCGGCGCGATCGGCATCGCGACCTTCACCAACGCCGAGGGCCTGACCCAGTCTGGCGACAACCTCTACGCCGAGAGCACGAACAGCGGCGCGGCGCAGGTCTCCGCCGGTGGTGTCGGCCGCGCGGGCAGCGTGGTCGGCGGCGCGCTCGAGAACTCGAACATCGACACGGCGGAGCAGTTCGTCAACCTGATCGAGGCGCAGCGCGGCTTCCAGGCCAACTCGCGCGTGATCACCGTCGAGAACGAGCTGATGCGCGACCTGACGCAGATCGTCTAGTCCTGAAACTGGCGCGCCTCCCGGGGGGGAGGCGCGGGCCGGAGCGGCGCCGGGGGGCGACCGAGCCGGGCGGAAGGGCTCCTTCGGGGAGCCCTTCCGGCTTTCAGTGGTTCAGTGCGCGACCTTCGCGCCCGCGGGCTGGTAGTCGCCGAGCATGATCGGCGTGGCGATCTTCACCAGCAGCGTGAACACGAGGAACCCCGTCGCGAACACGCCCGAAGCGACCCACAGCTCGGTGTGCGAAGGGAAGTACTCGTAGATCTCGCCCAGCGTGTCGGGCGTCATGCCCGGGATCACGAGGCCCATGCCCTTCTCGAGGTACACGCCGACCCAGATCAGCGCGCAGCCGAGGTTGAGCCAGATCGGGTTGCGGCGCGTCTTCGGCACGATGAAGACCAGGAAGGCCGCGATCGAGCAGAAGACCGAGAGCCACATCCAGGGCACGATCGCGTGGTGTCCGCCGACGCCCTCGAACATGTAGCGCATGTGGATCAGGTGCTCCGTGTTCGAGTAGTAGTCCTTGAAGACCTCGGCGCCGAGCAGGATCAGGTTGACGCCCATGGCATAGGACATCAGCTCGGCGATCTTCCAGATCGCCTCGTTCTGGATCTCGAAGCGCGTGAAGCGCCGCAGGATCTGCATCAGCACGATCAGCACCGCCGGTCCCGAGCAGAAGGCCGAGGCCAGGAAGCGCGGCACGAGGATCGAGGTGTTCCAGAACGGACGCCCCGGCAGGCCGCAGTAGAGGAAGGCCGTGACCGTGTGGATCCCGATCGCGGCCGGGATCGAGAACAGAACCAGCGGCAGGAAGAGCTTCTTGTTCGGGCTGCGGCCGGCGTGCAGCGAGAAGAGCAGGTAGGTGACGATGATCACGTTGAGCACGAGGTAGCTGTTCAGCACGACCACGTCCCAGGCCAGCATCGAGCGCGGCAGGTTGAGATGACCGAGGCCCGGCAGCAGGTGCCACAGGCGCTCGGGGTGCCCGACGTCGACGGTCACGAACAGGCCGCACATCGTGATGGCCGAGATCGCCAGCAGCTCGCCCAGGATCACGACCTCCTTGATCGGCTTCCACTCGTAGACGTAGGCCGGGATCACGAGCAGCACGGCGGCTGCCGCGACACCCACGAGGAAGGTGAAGTTGCCGATGTAGAAGGCCCACGAGACCTGGTCGCGCATGCTGGTCGTGATCAGGCCGTTGCGCGACTGGTGCACGTAGGCGAGCACGCCGGCCGACATCAGCAGCAGCAGGAACGCGACCCAGGTCCAGTAGAGCTTGTTGCCGCGCGTGATGCTGCGCAGGCTGTCGAGCACGAAGCGGGCGAAGAGCGTTGCTGTGTTCATCTGGTTTCGCCCTCTCCTAGAGGCCGTAGAAGTAGAAGAAGCGCGGACGCGTGTTGAGCTCGTTCTTCAGCACGAACACGCGCTTGTGCTCGAGGATGTAGCGGATCTCGCTGTTCGGATCGGAGAGGTTGCCGAACTTGCGCGCGCCGACGGGGCAGACCTCGACGCAGGCGGGGTAGCGTCCCTCGCGCGTGCGCTGCACGCAGAAGGTGCACTTCTCGACGACACCCTTCATGCGCGGGCGGTTGCCGAGGTAGTGCATCTTCGGGTTGATCTCCTCGGCGGGCACCGAGGGATCGGTCCAGTTGAAGTGCCGCGCGCCGTAGGGGCAGGCGGACATGCAGCAGCGGCAGCCGATGCACCAGTCGTAGTCGATCACGACGATGCCGTCGGGCTCCTTCCAGGTCGCGCCGACCGGGCAGCTCTTGACGCACGAGGGCTGGTCGCACTGCTGGCAGGCGACGGGCAGGTAGAAGTGGCCCGGCCGCGGCACGGTCTCCGCGTCGTAGTACGCGTTGGCGTGCGCGAGGTCGATGCCCTTCTCCTTGTCCATCTCGAGTACGCGGATCCAGTGCACCTGCGGGTCACGGCTCTGGTTGTTCTCCTTGACGCAGGCGTAGACGCAGCGGCGGCAGCCGATGCAGCGCGAGATGTCGAGCGCGTAGCCGAACTGCACGTCCTCGCGCGCCGGCTGCGTGCTGATCGTCACGGGCTTGCCGAACTTCTCACTGAACTCCTTCTCGAGGTCGGCCACGATGCTGGCGCGCTCCTCGGGGCCGAGTTCGCGGAAGCGCTTCTGAAAGAAGCTCGTGTGCGTGATCTCGCTGCAGCCGCTGACTCCCAGCGCCGCGGCACAGCCTGCGATGACGCACATGAACTCGCGGCGTGTGGCTTCCTCGACCTGCGGGTCGAGCTCTTCGGTGGCGGCGTGTGCGCCGCCGCAGCCGGCTCCGGAGCCGCAGCCCTCGTTCTTGCAGGACTTGCTCATTGGTCACCTCCGTGGGGCCGCGTCGGAGGCGGCTTGGGTTGCAGCGGTTTGAAGGCAGGCGAGTGCGCGTTGTGGCAGTTCACGCACAGGAGGTAGGTCTTGTGCCCGTCCCAGTTCCCGCTGCGGCGGCCGTGCACGCCGGCGCGCCAGTCGCGGTACTTGTCGCCGTGGCACTGGCCACACAGCTTGTAGGACTCGGTGAAGTCGATCAGCTCGCCGCTGGCGAGGTGCAGCTTGTCGCGATCGGTCGCCGAGTGGCAGTCGAGACACCAGCGGTGCTCGACGTCGTGTTTGAGGTCGATCTCCTGGTGCGCCATCGAGAGCTGGCGCCGCTTGGTGTTCACCGGAAGCGTCGGATCGTGGCAGTCCGAGCAGGGGAAGATGCCTTCGGAGAAGGGCGGAGGCGGAACCTCGATCTCCTCCTTCACGGGGGCGATGGCGGCTTGCGCGGAGGAGCCCCAGCCCTCTTCGCGTTCGTCTGACCCGCCGCAGGCGCAGACGAAGAGGCTCGTCAATGCCAGGGCGAGAGCGGTACTTGCTTTCATGGATGCCTCGGAGCGGTGTGTGGCCTTGGGTGGGAGGCGAGGCCCGGCCTCGCATTCACCAGCGAGGACATCGTCAAGGTATGAGGCAACTACTCACCCTGGATCCGTACGCACGGCGTAGTGCGGGATCGCCTAGTGCGTAGTCGCTGTTTGCATCCCATGGGGGCTTCTCGGGCACCACCGTGGGCTCGTCTGCGCTTCCCGAGGCACCGCAAAGCGGAGACTCGTGCGCGGTCCCCTTCCTGACTACGCACTCGTACCCACCCTCCGACCGACGCAAGGCCCATCCCCGTCCCCCCCCAGGGGAGGTGACCTTGAGCGTGCGAAGAAACGCTCCTCCGATACAGAGCGCGAACCCTTCGCCCTGCTGCCATGCCTTCAACAGCCACCTCGAATCCGGACAACAGCCCCGCGCGCGGCATTTGGTGCACAGCACTGCTCGCCTCGGCGCTCGCCGGTTGCGCGAACCTCGGCAACGAGGCCGTGCCCGCCGCCGACCCACCGGCCAAAGTTGCCGCGCCCGCGCAGCCGACTGCCGCGCAAGCACCGGCCGCGCAAGCACCGGCCAGGGCGCCCGCCGCAGGTGAGCCGGCTGCCGCGAGCACGAACAGCGCGCCGCCCGCGCCCGCCGCTGAAAAGCCCGCGCTGCCGGCCGAGCAGGGCGCGCGCCTCGAAGGCTCGATCGCCTCGCGACTCGTGCTGCGCTCCTCGGGCAGCGACCACGACGCCGACTTCAACAACCTGATCTCGCTCGACTGGTCCGATCCGCGCCACGCCTGGGTCAAAGCGCACCTCGTCACGCGCATCGACATCGACCTCGACGGCAAGCAGGCGGGCAACGTCTTCAACGGCCTGACCGACATCCACAGCGGTGCCGTCGACGTCAAGCTCTACGAAGCCTGGTTCGACATCGTGCCGCCCGAGGGTCTCGGCCAGCTGCGCCTCGGCCGCCAGATCGAGGCCGATACCCCCGAGATCATCCAGTTCGACGGCCTCGACTTCCGTACGCAACAGACGGGCGAGCACGATTTCAGCGCGGGCTTCTACGGCGGCGTTCCGGTGCGGCTCTACCAGGGCACCTCGGACAGTCGCTCGCTCGCCGGCGCCTTCGTCGAAGAGCGCCCCTGGCAGGGCGGCCGCGCACGCGTCGACTGGATGCACCTCGTCGACGAGACCGTCAACCCCTCGGGCAACGGGATCCTCGGCCTGAGCTTGTGGCAGCGCTTCGAGAACGGCTGGTCGGGCGATGCCGAGTACACGCGCCTCGAGGACCAGGACCGCGACCTGCGCCTGCATGGACAGTGGACGAGCCCGCAGTCGGGCTTCACCGCCCAGGCGAGCTACTACCAGCTCTTCCAGACGCAGAACCAGCTGCCGCAGGGCATGGACCCCTACACCTCGATCCTGATGGAGCTCTTCCCCTACGAGCAGTTCGGGGCCTCCATCTCGACCGAGATCAGCGAGAAGATCACGCTCGACCTCGCCGCCGATGCGCGTCGCGTCGGGGATGCCGGCAACCTGGGCGAGTTCAACCGCGACTGGGAACGCTATCGCGCAACGGTCGTCCTGCCGGCCCTGTTCGAATCCGGCTTCGATCTGTCGGTCTTCGATGACCTGTGGAACGGCGACGGGCGCGACATCTCGAGCTGGGGCCTCGACCTCAGCTACGACACGAAGGCGCAGTGGAAGTTCGCGGTCGGCAGCTACTACTCGCTCTACAAGTACGACCTGTTCCTGAACACCGAGCGCGACGACGTGCGCACCTACTACGGGCGCGCGAACTGGAAGCTCTCGAAGCAGCTCTCGTTCGAGCTCTGCTACGACTACGAAGACGACAGCCTCGACACGTACAACGCCTTGAGAGGAGGTGCCGTATGGCGCTTCTGAGAACATGGAGCTCCCTGGGCGCGCGCGCACGCCGCGCCTCCCTGGTTGCGCTGCTCGGCCTGGCCGGTTGCGCGCTCATCGGCTCGCTGCAGACGAGCGAGAAACCCTTCGCCTTCAGCCACAAGCTGCACGTCGAGGACCAGGGCCTCGCCTGCGCCGACTGCCACAACAAGTGGGACAAGTCGGACGAGCCCGGCATGCCCAGCGCCAAGCAGTGCGCGCTGTGCCACGCGGATATCGACGCGCAGAAGTCGCCCGAGAAGCAGATCGGCCAGCTCTTCGAGGGCGACAAGTTCAAGGCGCACGGCTTCCTCGCGCTTCCCGAAGAGAACATCTTCACGCACCAGAAGCACGCCGCGCGCGACAGCGACTGCATGTCCTGCCACGCGGCGGTCGCGACGAGCGAGCGCGTCGAACCCAAGCTGCGCCTGCGCATGGACGATTGCCTGAAGTGCCACGCCGAGCGCAAGGGCCCGTCCGATTGCAGCGCCTGCCACAAGCAGATCCGCAACGACGTCAAGCCGCCCAATCACGGGACGGACTGGAAACTCCAGCACGGCCACGTGATGCGGGCGCACAACGACGACGTGCGCGCCGAGCGCTGCGACACCTGCCACACGGCCGCGAGCTGCGAGTCCTGCCACATGGCCGAGCCGCCCGCGAACCACACGAACTACTGGCGCCGACGCGGGCACGGCCTGACCGCGAGCATGGACAGGAAGTCCTGCACGGCCTGCCACCAGCCCGAGTCGTGCAACGCCTGCCACAGCGAGACCAAGCCCATGAACCACTCCGGTGCATGGGGAGCTCCGCAGGACCGCCACTGCCTCACCTGCCACGAGCCGCTGCGGCTCGAGGACAACTGCCAGACCTGCCACAAGAGCACGCCGAGCCACGCACTCGCGGCTCCGATGCCCGACTGGCACATCCCTGCGATGAACTGCAGACAATGCCATGGACACGGACAACCTCTCCCGCACGTCGACAACGGCTCGACTTGCATCGAGTGCCACCACTGATGGGGGCGGTAGCGCCAGCACGGCGCTACTGACTCACGAAGGGTCGCATTCAGGCCTTGTGCGTACAGCGGTCGCGAACGGAACACCCGATTCTGTAACCGATCGCCCTCGGCAGCTTGCCAATGCTCGAACAGGGCTTCCGCTCACAACCGCTCCCATCCGAATCACGGCCGCGAATCAGCGGCTTCTACCGACTGCTACCCGCTTCAGCCATTCCACGGAGAACGACATGAGAGTCAATCATCAAACCCCCGCTAGCTCCCGCAAGACGCTGCTCTCGACCTGTGCGCTCTTGTTGCCGCTGCTCGCGCTCGCGGCCTGCAGCGGGAGCAACGGCTCCGCGGGCCCGACTGGACCTCAAGGCCCCCCCGGCGACGGCAGCGGGACGAGCACCACGCTCGATCGTGGCCAGGCTCTCCCTGGCATCAACGTCGCGATCGTTTCGCTCGGCGGCGCGAGCGGCGCGAGCGGCGCATTCCAGGTCGGTGACCACCTCGCGCTCACGTTCTCGGTCACGAAGACCGACGGGACGAACTGGAATCTCTCCGAGATGAACTACGGTCGCGTGCTCGCCTCGGGCCCGACCTTCAACTACCAGCGCGTGCTGCCCGAAGTGACCGACGTCGCGACGGCCTCGGTCGACAACGGCGACGGCACGTTCACCTACACCTTCGCCGCGCCGATCCCGGCCGTGTACGTCGCGCCGTTGAACGACTCGACCGCTTTCGGCACCGACGACGGCGAGCTCACCGGCCAGGCGCTGCTCTCGGGCACCTACACCGTGGGCATGTACTTCGGCTGGAACTACACCGTCGAGGGAACGGCCTTCCGCGACGCCGGCAATGCCACGCAGGACTTCCTGTTCGGCAGCGCGACCACGATCGACACGCGCGAGGTGGTCAAGCAGGAGAACTGCAACGCCTGCCACATGAGCCTGCGCGCGCACGGCGAGCTGCGCCGCAACGTCACGCTCTGCCTCTTGTGCCACACCGCGGGAGCCGAGGACCGGATCTCGACCGCGGCCGGCGGCACGCCGGGCCTGAGCATCGACTTCAAGGTCATGATCCACAAGCTCCACGACGGCGCGCACCTGCCCTCCGTGCTGGGCATCACGACGGCCGACAACGGAACGATCGACTACACGGCGACGCCGAAGCCCTACCAGATCGTCGGCTTCCAGGACTCGATCTCCGACTTCTCCGACGTGCACTTCCCGGTCTGGCCGAACTTCAACGTCGCGATGCCCAAGGACGCCAACTACTCGACGCTCTCGGCCACGGACCCCGACGGCACCGGCCCGCTGCTCAGCCCGAAGGTGCGCAACGACACCGTCCGCACGGGCGTCACCTTCTGCGCCAAGTGCCACGGCGATCCCGACGGCGCTGGCCCGATCACGGCCCCCGCTCAGGGCGATCTGTACAAGACGCAGCCGAGCAAGCAGGCCTGCGGCTCGTGCCACGACGACGTTCGCTGGGGCTTCCCCTACACGACGAACCTGCAGACGATGCCCGACACGGCCAACAACTCCAACTGCGTCGAATGCCACGTCGTTCCGCCGCAGACCGGCCCGGGCACGCTGCTGATCGAGAACGCACACCGTCACCCGCTGCTCAACACGACTCTCAACCCGGGCGTCAACGCCCAGATCACGAACCTCACCGGCGGCACGGGCACCGGCGGGAACTTCCAGGTCGGTGACACGCCGACGATGGAGCTCTCCATCCAGAACGACGTGGGCGCCGACATCGGTCTCGCTTCGCTGGACTCCGCCAGCGCCTTCTTCATGGGCCCGGCGAACAACCAGCAGCTGGTCATGCCGCTCACCTCCGCGAACGGCATGAGCCTCAACCCCTTCGACTTCGTGGGTCGTCTGCAGTCCGTCAGCAGCTCCAACAAGGGCTCGATGGGCAAGCTCTTCCTCGGCGCCACGGCCGTGGACGAGACGCTCACGGTCGAGTTCACCTCCGCCACGGCGTTCAACGTGACCGGTTCGGTCTCCGGTTCGCTCGGATCCGGCACGGTGCCGGCCTCCCCGAGCACGAACCCCTCGGGCGGCGCGGTCTCGGGCTTCGAGATCAATCCGGCCATCGCCGCAGGCGGCGTGACGATCACGTTCTCCGATGCGACGCACTTCGCCGTCAGCGGCGCTGCGACCGGCACGGGCGTGCTGCCCAACGCGACCGCATCCTCGATGCGCTTCACCTCCACGGACATCTCGTTCAACATCGCGGTCACGACGACCCCGTTCGCGAACGGCAACGCGATCTACATCGGGCTCTTCCACGGCAGCGTGGCGAACCCGGTGGTGTTCCCGATCGTCGTCGGCCGCACGGCCTTCAGCGCCACGGCCGGCGCGCCCGACCGCTTCTACTACGAAGTGCACGCGGACGCCGCGACCTACACGGTCAACATGCCCATGGACATGCAGCTCGAGTACCTCGGCGTCGGTTCCGGCTCCGCGGGTCAGGTGCTGCACACGGGCAACACGCCGGTCTACTACGGCCGCCAGCAGCTCTGGGAAGCGACCACGAGCGCGACCACGACCACCACTTCGGCCGCGGCCGCAGCGATGGATCGCGGAGTCGACGTCGCGGGAACGACCGGATGGGCCGCGGGCGACACCGTGGTGGTCGAGCCTGCCGGCGCCGTCGGCGCGCGCGAGTACGTCACGATCACGCCCGCGAAGGCGGACTTGACCGCGGCGACCTCCAGTGACACCACGGCGCACATCTACTTCAGGACGCCGCTGCGCTATGCCCACGCCTCGGGCGTGACCGTGACGAAGGTCACGCTCACCCTGAAGCAGGAAGGCGCCAGCAACGCCTACAGCCTGACGCCCGGCGACCGCACGGCGGGCTCCGCGCTGATCACCTCGAACGTGGGCCTCAATGCCGCGGCGGGCATCGTGCTGACCTATCGCACGGATGCGCGCTTCGGCTACTACCGCCACTACCAGGACACGGTCCAGTCGAACTACGTCTCGCCGGCCAACAACAACGGCACCATCGGCGCGGAGCAGGGCAACTGGCAGGGTCTCGCGTACCAGAGCGGCACCTACCGTGCCTCGATCTGGCTGCAGAAGAACCTCGACCTCGGCTTGCAGGGCGAAGTGCAGACCTACCGCTGCACCTCGAACTCCGCCAACTCCTACTTCCTCTACGGCACAGCCACGGAAGTGGTGCCGCACGAGATCATCTCCAACACCGACACGTGCCTCTCGTGTCACAACGACGTGCTCTTCCACGGCGGTGGCCGCCGCGGCATCGACACGTGCCTCACCTGCCACAGCATCAGCGGCAACACGAGCAACCTGCTGCCGGGCTCTGCCGATCCGATCGAGTTCCGCCAGATGCTGCACAAGATCCACATGGGCGAGGATCTGCCGGACGCCGCGACCTACCAGTTCGCGACCGAAGGCGGCTTCCCCGCGATGCCGGGTGGAACCGCGCAGTGCGTCAAGTGCCACGGCAACACCTCGTGGCAGGCTCCGGCGGATCGCGAGCACGTTGCCGCCAGCGCCCCGGTCCGCATCTGGGGCGACGCCTGCGGCTCGTGCCACGACTCCGACGCGGCTGCGGCGCACATCGCGGTGCAGACCTCGATGTCGGGCTTCGAGTCCTGCTCGGTCTGCCACGCTGCAGGCCGCGACTGGAGCGTCGAGGTGATGCACCAGGCGCACTGAGACAGTGATGCGCCTGCGTGACGACAAACTGATCCTCGGGGTGGCGGCCGGCCTCGCGCTGGCCGTCACCCTCGTCGTCAGCAGCACGCACCCGAACGGAAAAGTCGAGCTGCTGGCGCAAATGCCGGTGGCCGAGAATGCCGCAGGCGCGGAGCCCGGAGCCCTCGAGGTGCCCGAGGCCTCCGCCGCGGACACGAAATCGAACGTTCGAACGCGGGCGTCCGAGGTTGGCGGAAGTGACATTCCCAAGCTCGATGCCGAGCGCCGCCGCGATGGGCGGCGGCGCGAGGCCGAGTTGTCGGCAGAGTTCACGACCCTGCGCAAGGAGCAGGGCGACGAGGCCTTCGAGCACGCGCTGCGCGCCGTGCTGGCCTCGAAGAGCGAGCCGCAGGAGCGCAAGCTCTGCGCATTGCGCGCCTGGAACACGGCCGAGCTGCCGGGAACGGTGGCGCTGCTCGCGGCGGTCGTCGAGGAAGAGACCGACGTCTCGGCCAGCTCCTCGCCCGCGCTGTCGCGCAGCGCACTGAAGCTGCTCTTCGAGCGCGCGCCGTCCAGCGAGGACGCGCGCCGCGCGCTGGCGCGCTTCTCCTTCGTCCCCGATGCGCACGTGACGGAGGAGCTGCGTCGCAGCGCATCGAGCTACCTGTCCGCCTCGATCCGCGCCCCGCAGCACGACGAGGCCGCGCGCCTCTTGCGCCTGGATACCGACGCGGCGGTACTCGACGGCGCGCTCGCCGCGCTCGATCGGGATCCGAACTTCGCCGCGCGCCGCGGGCAGTAGCGCGCACCGCCCCTTCCTTCCGCGCCGCGAAACTTCTTCCCGCGAGAGACGCGGAAGCAGGCTACGGCGGAGTCCCGAAACCCTTGCTGGCAGCGGCTTTCCGCAGGCAGGCCGACTTGGCCCCGCGCTTGCGTATCGGTCCTCCAGATGGAATCCGGACTCGAGAGCGGCGTGCAGGCCCTGGGTGCTTCCCAGAAGCGCATGGACTACATCGCGGGCAACCTCGCGAACCTCCAGGCTCCGGGCTTCAAGCGCCTGCAGAGCTTCACGCACGTGATCGACTCCATTCGCGACGGCCGCAAGACGAGCGAGATGGACACGCAGAGCGAGATCGATTTCTCGCAGGGCTCGCTCGAACACACGGGCAACGAGTACGACTTCGCGATCAACGGCGACGGCTTCTTCACGCTCGAGACCGGCGGCGGCGAGACCTACACACGCAACGGCCGCTTCCACATCGATTCGCAGGGCACGCTGCTCAACGAAGACGGCTACGCGGTCGCCTGGGAGGGCAGCCAGGGCCGCATCCAGCCCATCGGCGAGAAGGTCACGATCGACTCGACCGGCGCGGTGCGCCAGGGCAAGAACGAGATCGGCCGCCTGAAGCTCGCCGACTTCGAGGAGCGCTCGAAGCTCGCGCTCGATGGCCACGGCTACTTCCACGCCGGGCCGCGCATGCAGCCCGTGACCGCCACGGGCGAGGTGGTCGGCGGCTCGCTCGAGCGTTCCAACGCGGAGAGCATCGACGAACTCGTCTCGATGATCCGCGTGCAGCGCACCTTCGAGAACGCCACGAACCTGCTGCGCTCGATCGACCAGTCCTACAAGCGGCTCAACACGCCGCGCTAACCCCCGCAAGTACAGGTACAGGGAGTCCCCAAGCATGATCCGCGCACTGATGACCGCCGCCTCGGGCATGAAAGCCCAGCAGATGCAGGTCGATTCGATCTCGAACAACATCGCGAACGCGAACACCGCCGGCTACAAGAAGACCGAGCTCTCGTTCCGCGCCTGCTTCTACCAGACGTACAAGGAGCCCGGCGCCCCGACCTCGTCCAGCCAGCGCGCGCCGACCGGATTGCAGATCGGCAGCGGCACCGAGGTCTCCGGCTCCTCGAAGATCTGGGAGCAGGGCGAACTGCAGCCGGCCTCGGGCAAGTTCAGCCTCGCGATCCAGGGCGAAGGCTTCTTCAAGGTGCGCCTGCCCTCGGGCGAGTTCCGCTACACGCGCGACGGCTCGTTCCATCCCGACAGCGCCGGCACGCTGGTCACGAACGAGGGCTTCATCCTCGACGGCGCGCCGACGATCCCGATCGACTCCATCCCGGGCAACACGACCGTCGGCCCCGACGGCACGATCGAGGTCATGACCACGGAAGGCGGCACGCCCTCGAACGTCGGGCAGCTGCAGCTCTACCGCTTCCCGAATGCCGCCGGCCTCAAGGCGCAGGGCGACAACCTGTTCTCCGAGTCAGCGAGCTCGGGCACCGCGCAGTCGGTCACGCCCACCCAGACCGGCGCCGGGAGCATCCAGCAGGGCTACAAGGAAGCCTCCAACGTGCAGGTCGTCGACGAGCTCGTCGCCCTGATCGTCGCGCAGCGCAGCTACGAGGTGAACAGCCGCGCGATCAAGGCTTCGGACGAGATGCTCCAGCAGGTCAACAACATGGTGCGCTGATCATGGCACTCGCCTCCCTCCTCCTCAGCGGACTGGTCGTGGTGCTGCCCACCGAAGCGCACGTGCGCGGCACCGAGCTCACGCTCGGCGCCGTGGCGCAGATTCGCGGCGACGACGCGGCCCTGGTCGAACGCGCCAAGGCGCTCGAGCTCGGCTGGGCGCCCTCGCCGGGCTACACGCGCCTGCTCCAGAGCTGGCAGATCGAGCAGAAGATCGCGCTCTCGCTCGCCGGGACGAGCGTCACCTTCGAAGGCAGCAAGGCCTGCCGGGTCGCGCCCGAGACGGCGCACGTCGCGGGCACCGCGATCTCGGCCAAGGCGATCGACGAGCTGCGCGCGCTCTTCGGATCGCGCGAGGTCACGCTCGTGCCGCAGAACCCCGCGCTCGATCTCGACATTCCGCTCGGCAACAAGCCCTGCGAGCTGCGCTGCGCGATCGAGCACCGCGAGCTGCACGCCGGCGCCTGGTCGGTACCCGTGCAGGTCTGGATCGACGACACGCTCTACCAGACGTCCTGGGTGCCGGTCTCGGTCGAGCTCTACGACCTCGTGCCGGTGCTCGCGCACGACGTGCGCCGCGGCGACGTGCTGGATGCCTCGGCACTCGAGCTGCGCCGCACGCGCATCGCGAGCGATCTCGGCGGCGAGCCGCTCTCCGTGCAGGCGCTTTCGGGCTCGGTCGCGCTGCGCGACCTCGGCGCGGGCAGCCTGCTGACCGACCGCGACGTGCAGCGCGCCAAGCTCGTGCGCAGCGGCGACACGGTGCAGCTGCAGGTGCGCAAGGGCTCGATCACCGCGCGCGGCAGCGCGATCGCGAAGGCCGATGGCGCGGCCGGCGAACGCATCCGCATCTGGAACTCGGACAAGACGCGCGAGCTCAGCGGCACGGTGATCGGCCGCGGACTCGTGGAAATCGACCTCGGCGGAACGCAGTGAACGACTCGAGCAGCCCCATGAAGAACATCCTGATCCTCCGTCCGCTCCTCGCGCTCTCGTGCCTCGCGGCCTTGGCCGCACCCGCACCGGCGCTGGCGCTGCTGCAAGGCCCCGTTCAGGGCCGCCGCGGCTCGATCTACGACCCCGACGCCGGCCCCTTCGGCCTCGTGGCCAACAAGGTCGGCAGCCGCGTCGGCGATCTCGTCACGATCGTGATCAACGAGACGCAGGACGTGAAGAGCGAGGAGTCGAGCGACCTCAGCAAGCAGACCAACCTCAACTACAAGCTCAACAACTTCGACATCAAGCCCAACGCCTTCAACCCGCTGCCGCAGATCGACGCGAGCTCGGACGACGGCCTCAAGGGCACGGCCAACTACAAGAAGAAGGGCACCTTCACCGCGCGCGTCACCGCCGTGGTCATCGACGTGCTCCCCAACGGCAACCTGGTGGTCAACGGCCGGCGCGAGATCCGCATCGACAAGGAGACCAAGCTGATCGAGTTCTCCGGGATCATGCGCCGCTACGACATCTCGGCCGACAACAGCATTTCCTCCGAGCTCGTGGCCAACGCCAAGGTCAGCTACGTCGGCAACGGCCCGCTGACCGAGAGCACCAACCGCACGGGCATCGGCGCGCTGATCCACAGCGCGATCGCCTGGGTCTGGCCCTTCTGATCCCGGAGCAAGCCATGCTGAACATCCTGCTCTCCGTGCTGCTGCAGAACCCGGTCCCGCCGCAGACCCCGCAGCCCCTGCCCGATCCCGCGCCCGCGCCCGCCCCGGCCGATGCGCGCGTCTGGGTCGGCGGCGGCGTGCAGGCTCCCGAACAGCCGCACAAGGAGTCGAGCTCCGTGATCACGACCGGCGAGCGCATCTCGCCCGTCTCCGGCACCGGCCACACGGGCGTCATGACGACGCCCGTCGCGAGCCTCGTCAGCGTGCGCGGCCAGGAAGACAACGTCGTCTTCGGCATCGGCCTCGTGACGGGCCTCGCCGGCACGGGCGACTCGATCAACGCGGCCAAGCAGCTGCTCGCGAACCTGCTCTTGACGCGCAACATCAAGATCGACCAGCAGTCGCTGGCGACGAAGAACATCGCGATCGTGCAGGTCGAGGCGATCCTGCCCGCCGGCGTCAAGCCCGGCCAGCGCGTCGACGTGACCGTCTCGACCATCGGCGACTGCAGCAGCCTGCAGGGCGGCACGCTGGTCTTCAGCGAGCTCGCCGACGTCACCGGACGCACGGTCTACGCCACCGCTTCCGGCCCGGTCACCGTCGGCGGCTTCAACGTCGAGGGCCAGGGCGCGAGCGCCAAGAAGAACCACACCACGGTCGGCACGCTGCCCGAGGGCGGCAAGGTCGAGCGCGAGGTCCCGACCTCGCTCGCCAGCGAGCACGGCTGGATCTACCTCGACATGCGCAGCGGCCAGGACTCGCTCACGAACGTCGTGCGCATCGTGCAGTCGGTCAACGCGCTCTTCCCGACCTGCGCCGAGGCGCTGCCGGACGGCAAGACAGTCAAGCTGCGCGTGCCCGAGGGCCTGCCGGAATCGGAGCACGTCGCCTTCCTGAACAAGGTCATGCACCGCGAGGTCGAGTCGGAGTCCGTGGCGCGCGTGATCGTCAACGAGCGCACGGGCGTGATCGTGATGGGCGGCGACGTGCGCCTGCGCGCCGGCGCGATCGCGCAGGGCGGCCTGACGGTCACGATTGCCGAGTCGGCGCAGACCAGCCAGCCCGGCCCGCTCTCGAACGGCACGACGACCACCACGCCGCGCACGGATCTGCGGGCGCACGAGGAGAACAAGGCGCTGGTCGTGATCCCGCAGGCGGCCACGCTGCAGCAGGTCGTGGACGTGCTCAACGTGCTCGGCGCGACGCCGCGCGACCTGATCAGCATCCTGCAGGCCATGGCCCAGGGCGGCATGCTCGCCGCCGAGATCCGGAGGATGTGAGATGCGTATCCAGCCCCAGGACCCG
>Ga0302322_100000661_pt1 | contig 26843 bp, 18 predicted proteins | sample Fen_T0_2_FD_203757 | JGI IMG/M metagenome (GOLD analysis project Ga0302322, IMG submission 203757) | Peat permafrost microbial communities from Stordalen Mire near Abisko, Sweden - Fen_T0_2 | ecosystem: Environmental > Terrestrial > Soil > Wetlands > Permafrost | place: Sweden: Abisko...
CCAGCAGGAAATTTCCGCCATACTTGTGGTGGTTGTTGCCGGGTTTTTTGCCATTCGCAGAAAAAACAAATTCGCCTGGATATTTCGGCTCGGTGTTCACCTGCCGGTCCGACATCAGGCGGTTTTGAGGGGAATCCAGGCGGCGGCCCATGAAATAGGCATAACTGATCTTGTGTTCGCGCAGCGGTTCGCCGGAGGGGATCTGCGGATCCCGGCCGCCGGGGCAGATGAAGATGGTGGTGTCCGCCGTGTAGCGCGGCACCAACGGGTCCAGCGCCGCTTCCGCCGTGGTCGCCTGCGGGTTGAGCGGCAGCGCGCCCTTGAAATCATTCGCGTAAATCTGCAACGCCAGGTAAATCTTCTGGAGATTGTCGCCGCACAATTTCTTCTGCGACCGCTGGTGGCTCGCCGAACCGAAGCCATAAAGCATTGATGCCAGGATCAGCATGACCGCCAGCGTGATCATCAGTTCAATCAGCGAAAAACCGTCGCCCCGGGAAAGCTTCATCCCGGTTTTGTAGCCCAAACCGGCCCCGGTGGCAACGGAAAGTCGGTTTTTAAGCCAAATTGATGGGCCGGTTTGGAATTTTTCGCTCGCAAAACACCCGCCACCAAAAGAGAATTGTCATTTGCATCCGACCATGAACGAACAGATTGTCATCCTTGATTTCGGCTCGCAGTACACGCAGGTCATCGCCCGGCGCGTCCGCGAGTGCAATGTGTATTCCACCATTGTCAGCTACCGGACCCCGGCGGCCGAGATCGCCGCCATGAAGCCCCGCGGCCTCATTCTTTCCGGCGGCCCCTCAAGCGTTTATGCCGCGAACGCCCCGTTGCCGGACAAAACCATTTTTGAACTCGGCGTGCCCGTCCTCGGCATTTGCTTCGGTGTGCAGCTCTTCGCCCACTTCCTCGGCGGCAAAGTCGAAAAAGGCCTCAAACGCGAATACGGAAAAGGCACCCTCACCGTCAACGATTCCCAGTGTGCCCTCTTCGCCAAGCTCCCCAAGAAGCTGCAAGTGTGGAATTCCCACGGCGACAAGCTCACCAAACTGCCCGAAGGTTTCAAACCCGTCGCGGTCACGGACAATTCCGAATTCGCGGCCATTGAGAATCGTGAGAAGAAGTTCTTTGGCCTGCAATTCCACCCCGAAGTCGTCCACACCCCCCGCGGACGGGAGCTCGTGGCCAACTTCGTCCACGGCATCTGCGGCTGCGGCAAAAGCTGGACCATGCGCAACTACGTGGACCAGGCCGTCGAAGAAATTCGCGCCCAGGTCGGCAAAGATGAAGTCATCCTCGGCCTGAGCGGCGGCGTGGATTCCAGCGTGGCCGCCGCCCTGCTGCACAAGGCCATCGGCGACCAGCTCACCTGCATTTTTGTAAACAACGGCCTGCTCCGCGCGAAGGAAGCCGAAGTGGTCCAGGAGGTTTTCGGCCGCAACTTCAAGGTGAAGCTGCAATACGAGAACGCCTCCACCCTGTTCCTGAAGAATCTCAAGGGCGTGACCGATCCGGAAAAGAAGCGCAAAGTCATCGGCAAGACCTTCATCGACGTGTTTCAGGCCGCGACCAAGCGCGCTGGCAAGGCGAAATTCCTCGCCCAGGGCACGCTCTATCCCGATGTCATCGAATCCGTCCCCATCGCCGGCAACCCCGCCGCGCTCATCAAGAGCCATCACAACGTCGGCGGCCTGCCCAAGGGCATGAAGTTCAAGCTCGTCGAGCCGCTAAAATGCCTGTTCAAGGACGAGGTCCGGCTGCTCGGTGAAGAACTCGGCCTGCCCAAGGAAATCGTCTGGCGCCAGCCGTTCCCCGGCCCCGGCCTGGGCGTGCGCATTCTGGGCGAAGTCACGCCCGCCCGTTGTGAAATCCTCCGCAATGCCGACGCCATTGTCGTCGAGGAAATGAAGTTGAGCGGTCTGTACTACCAGATCTGGCAGAGCTTTGCCGTGTTGCTGCCTGTGCGCAGCGTCGGCGTCATGGGCGATGAGCGCACCTACGATTACACCATTGCCATCCGCGCCGTGGAATCGCAGGACGGCATGACCGCCGACTGGGTCAAGCTGCCCTACGACCTGCTGGAGAAACTCGCCAGCCGCATCATCAACGAGGTGAAAGGCGTGAACCGCTGCGTGCTCGACATCACCAGCAAGCCGCCCGGAACGATCGAGTGGGAATAGATGGGTGGCGTCGAGCTGGTGGCAGGACTGCCTGGTCAATCCTCGCGGGTTTTGACGTGCCTGCGTAGCTTCGGTTGCCCCATGTGAGAACCCATTTCTCGTGATAATTTAATTGGCGTGGGCGCGGCTTTGCGTGAAATTCTCCCCGTGCAAAAGCTCGGTAAAAATCACAACGGCTACCACGGCGAAACCATTGACATCCACGCCGTGCTGCGCGCCGCCGCCAGCGCGGCCCCGGCGCATGGCTGGACGACGGAAGTTTTCCTTGAAACCGAAGGCTTCCAGTGGCTCGCGCTGTGCCGCCCGGCCCGGCTCACGCCGCCCGCCGCCCGCTTCTACCTCAGCACCGGCATTCACGGCGATGAACCCGCCGGCCCCCTGGCGGCGTTGCGGTTGATCGAAGAAAACCGTTGGCCGGACGCTGCGGAGATCATTCTGCTGCCCTGCTTGAACCCCATTGGCTTTACCCTGAACCGGCGCGAGAACGCCGGCGGCATGGATTTAAACCGCGATTATCTGCACTTGGAATCCGCCGAAATCCGCGCCCATCATGCCTGGCTCAACCGGCAGCCGGCCTTTGACCTGGCCCTGTGCCTGCACGAGGACTGGGAGTCGCACGGCTTCTACGTGTACGAATTAAATCCCGACCACCAGGCGCAACTCGGCGAGCGGATGGTGGCCGCCGTGAGCGCGTTCTGTCCCGTGGACCCGTCGGAAATCATCGAAGGCCGCGCGGCGGTGGGCGGTGTCATCCGCCCCGAACTCAATCCCCTCACGCGCCCGCGTTGGCCGGAGGCGTTCTGGCTGCTGCGAAACAAGACGCGCCACTGTTGCACGCTCGAGGCCCCCTCGGATTTCCCGTTGGACGTGCGCGTCGCTGCTCTCGTCGCCGGCGTCAACTCCGCCCTTACTAATTTCAGCAGTGCGAAATAGGGTAGATCTGCTCGTGTTGAGTCCCGAAAGAAAGCCGACGCTTTTCGTCTGCCCTCATTTCATCGAAGGGACTTTTACCGCGCCAAAATAATGGCTGCCTAAAAACTCAAGCGCAGTCCGCCCCGGGCCAGTCCGTAATTATCGCTTTTGTCCGGAAAAACCCAACGGGCATCAACAAAGAAGCCCACATGATGCGTCTTCCGGAATTCAAGACCCGCGCCAGCCTGACCAAAAGTTTGCTGTATCTGGTCAAATTGATGGCCGGCGCCGCCAAAAATATAAGGGGCAAAGCCGGTGTTGCCAATCGGCAGCCGCCCGATCAAGTTTCCTGACGCACTGTCAATGAACGGCCCCTTGACGTTTTCACTGTAGGCGTCGCCACCGATGCCTAGGTAACGCGTGAAGAAAAAATTGGCACCCACGCCGGCACCAAATCGGGCATCATGCCGCAACGTGCGCCCGGATAAATGATCAATGTAGCGCTGGCCGATTGATCCGCTGGCGAACCCATCCACTGAAAATTCATTCGCGCGATAAGGGGAGAGCTCAACCTCATCCGGGGTGCTGCTTTTTTGCATGCCTGAATTGGTCGCGTCTTGCGCAAACGTGGGAAAAACCACTCCCGCCGTCCCAATCAGGACTAACATTCCAATGCCAAATGTGTGCTTCATAATGCGTGCGTTCCTTTCATGTTGGTTTTGCGGTCCTCTGGCTTTATCGAGGCCGCGTGTTATTGTCGGCAGTCTTTAGCGGAAAGCGTGCCAGCCTCGAACTCCATGAACTTCAGTGAATATTCGGCGAAGACAGGATCAACCAGGGCTGCCAGCTCCTGTTTTTTGCAAGTCCCGCCGGTGAAAATTTGCAATTTGCATGAATGGAGCCGTCGACTTTGGTTGCAGTCAATACCGTTATGGTGTGCGGCCATCGCGTGAGGATGGAGGCAACTACGGCGTTCAAAGAGGCGGCACAAAATCATAAATTTGGCGCGGACCTGCTTTGACAACTTATGGATTTCCCGCTGGACGTGCGCGTCGCTGCTCTCGTCGCGGGCGTCAACTCCGCCCTCGCCAATTTCAGCAAGGCGAAGTAGCCGGTTGCCGGCGCGGGTGCGCAAAATTACTTGCCCGCCATCCGCATTCGTCCAAAATTTGCGCCCAATGACGGGCATGGCAACCTTGGCAATTTTGATCATCACGGCGGTGGCGACGGCCGTGGCGTTTCGTCGGCCCGACCTCCGGGACCGGTGGATTTTTAATCCCTCGGCAATCCTGGCGGACAAGCAATTTGACCGGATGTTGACCTGCGGGTTGATCCATGCCGACTGGCCGCATTTTCTCTTCAATGCCTTTAGTTTTTACAGCTTTGCCAAAAACATTGAGGTGGAATATGGGGCGAGGACACTTTTGCTAATCTATCTTGCTTCCATCCTGGGCGGATCGCTTTTGTCGCTCATCATTCACCGGCACCATGAGTACCGGGCCCTCGGCGCCTCCGGCGGAGTCTGCGGCATCATCTTTGCCTCCATCTTTCTCTCGCCGGGAAGTTCCATCCGCATGTTTCCGCTGCCGGTGGGCATCCCCGCCAGCGTGTATGCGGTCTTGTTTTTAGCGGGCTCGTTTCTGGCCCACCGCCGGCAAGCGGACAACATCGGTCATGATGCCCACCTGGGCGGCGCCATCGTCGGTCTGTTGGTGGCCACGGCGCTGTATCCGGAACTGATTTTTGCCGCGCCCGGGTTGTTTGCCACGGTGCTCGGCCTCGCGCTCCTCATTTTGCTGTTCCTGACCTATGCCCCTTTGCGACAGTTGTTTCAATCCGATGGCCAGCCCGGCTTCGCCGATGGCGGCGAACGGGTTCGGCGCTACCATGAAAACCAGCAGCGGAACCAGAAGCTTGCCGAGGTGGATGGCCTGCTCGAAAAAGTCTCCCGCGCTGGCATGGACAGCCTCTCGGCCGCGCAGCGGAGAAGGCTGAAGCAATTATCGCTCGAACTCTATGACCGGAAATGAAGGCGGCGCACTTCTAAGAAACTCCCAAAGTTTCTTCCCTGAGCACGGCCCCGCGCAGCGGATGCCGGCTCCTTCAGCGCCGGGAAGCGCTTTCGCTCAAGCCGCCTTGCCGAAATGCGCCTTCACCTTCGCCACCGTGTTCGCCACGGACAGCCCGTATTTCAGGCGTAATTCATCCTGCGTGGTGGCGTGCTCCACAAACTGGTCCGGCCAGCCGATGCGCACGACCGGCGTGGTCAGCGCCTTCTCGCTGAACAATTCCAGCACCGCCGCCCCGTAGCCGCCGATAATCACATGGTCCTCCAGCGTCACGATCAGCGCGGCCTCGCGGCCAAACCTTTCGTGCACCGCCATATCAATCGGCTTCGTGAAGCGCGGATTGATCACCGCCGCATCATAGCCCTCCGCCGCGAGCTGCGTGGCGGCCTGCCGCGCAATCGCGTTCATCGGTCCGAGGCCGAACAGCGCCACCTTGGGCCGGCCGTTGTTCGCAAATTCCTGCTGCACCAGCGCCGCGCCGATTTCAATCAACTGCGGCTGGTCTTTGATCGCCACGCCTTCTGCCGCGCCGCGCGGATAGCGGATGAACGTCGGATGAGTCGCCTTCGTGGCCGTGAACATCATGTCCGCCAGTTCGTCCTCGTTGGCCGGGGCCATGGCGATGACGTTCGGAAAACAGCGCAGGTAGGAAATGTCAAAAATGCCGTGGTGCGTGGGGCCGTCGTTCGCCGAGAGCCCGGCGCGGTCCAGACAGAATATCACCGGCAAATCCTGGAGGCACACGTCGTGGTGAATGCAGTCGTACGCGCGCTGGAGAAAGCTGGAATAAATCGCCACCACCGGGCGCAGGCCCATCGTGGCCATGCCCGCCGCGAAAATGACCCCGTGTTCCTCGGCGATGCCCACGTCGTAGTAACGGTCGGGCAGGGCCTTTTCCAGATGCTTCATGCCCGTTCCGCTGGGCATGGCGGCGGTGATGCCCACCAGGCTTTCATCGGCCTTGCACAGCTTCACCAGGGTCTGGCCCATCACATCCTGATAATTCGGCGGCGTGCCCGCGCGCACGGCCGGCGTTTCGCCGGTCTGGGCGTTGTAAGGTCCGAGGCCGTGGAATTTCTCCGGATGCTTCAGCGCGGCGTCAAAACCCTTGCCCTTCTGCGTCAGGATGTGAATGACAATCGGATGATCGCACGTCTTCGCAAATTCCAGCGTGCTGATGAGCAGCGGCAGGTCGTGCCCGTCAATCGGGCCGAGATAGCGCATGCCCATTTCCTCAAAAAACACCGGCGAACCATACCCGCCACGGCCGTCGGACTCGGTGGCCGGGGTCGAGGGTCGGAGACCGACGCCCGTCAGCGCGCCCTTGAACCCGCCTTCGGCGCGGTGCGCCAGCTTGAGGGCCAGATCGCCCTTGGGCAGACGGCGCACAAACCCTTCAAAATCCTTGGCCAGTTGGTTGTAGCGCGGATTCGTGATGAGCTTGTTCAAGTAGCCGGAGATGGCCCCGACGTTCTTGGCGATGCTCCACTCGTTGTCGTTGAGAATGCCGATGAACTTCTTCGTCGTGTGGCTGACGTTGTTCATCGCTTCAAAGGAAATGCCGTTGGTCAGCGCGGCATCGCCGAAGATGCAGACGATGTTTTCATCCGAGCCGCGCTTGTCGCGGGCGGCCGCCATGCCGAGCGCCGCCGAGAGCGCGGTGCCGGCGTGGCCCGCCCCAAAACTGTCGTGCTCGCTCTCCGTGCGGAGCGCAAAGCCGTTCAAGCCGTCCGTCTGGCGGATCGTGCGGAAACGTTTTTTACGGCCCGTCAGGATCTTGTGGATGTACACCTGATGGCTCACGTCCCAGACAAACTTGTCCTTGGGCGTGGCGAACACCTTGTGCAGCGCGATGCTCAGCTCCACGACGCCGAGGTTCGGGCCGAGGTGGCCGCCGCCCTTGGCGAGGCCTTGAATCAGCTCGGTGCGGATTTCGCCCGCGAGCTCCTGCAATTGCGAGACCGTGAGCTTTTTGACGTGCTCCGGGCTGTCCACCATGTCCAAGTAACAACTCATGTGATTGATTAAAAAATATGAAGATATGTTGGCGGCAAAATCCCGGCAACGGGATTTTTTGGGTTGCTCAGCCTTCGATTTCCGCGGCCAACGGCTTGAGTTTGAACTCTCCGTCCGCGGCTTGCTCCAGTTGCTGGATTTTTAATTCCGCTTCCGCCAGCTTTTCCTGGCAGAGTTTTACCAGTTGCGCGCCTTCCGCATAGCGGGCCAGCAGCGATTCCAGCGGCAAATCGTCCGCTTCCATCGCTTCCACAACGCCCTCGAGCTTGTGCAGGGCTTCTTCAAATGGCAGGGCGCCCTTGGCCGGGTCTCCGGCCTTGGCTGGTTTTGACATGGTTGGAAAATAGGAAATTTCCCCGTCCGCGTCCAGCGCGGAGTCTGGCACGGGAATTTTACAATTTGGGTCTTGAGCTGGCGGCAAACCCCGCTTTACTTGGGGGCGATGAAGTTAAAAAACCTCTGCTTATTGACCTTGGTGTTCGTATTAACCGCCTTGGTCGGCCACGCCCAGACCAAGGTCAACCTGCGCGTCATGGCGGCGAACCTGAACGGGAATTCCCAGATGTATGAACCCTTTGCCATCCGCATTTTCCAGGGCCTCCAGCCGGACGTGGTCGCCATCCAGGAGTTCAATTACACCAGCACCAACGGCGCGGGGGTCAGTACGCCCGCCGCCATCCGCGAAATGGTCGACTCCGCCTTCGGCACGAATTTTTATTATTACCGCGAGCCTTATAACGCCAGTGGCGACCTCGCCAATGGCATCATCAGCCGCTACCCCATCATCAACTCCGGCTCGTGGACGGACACCTTGGTGGCGAACCGCGGCTTTGCCTGGGCGCAGATTGATCTGCCCGGCACCAACGATCTTTACGTGGTCAGCGTCCATCTGCTCACCAGTTCCGCCGCCAACCGCTCCAGCGAGGCGGTCAATCTTAAGGCCCTGATCCAGGCCAATTTTCCCGCCAACGCCTGGATCGTGGTCGGCGGTGATTTCAACACCGGCAGCCGCACGGAATCCACCACCATGACCACCTTTGGCAGCTACGTGAGCGATTTCCCCGTGCCCGTGGACAATGTCGGCAACTCCGACACCAGCGGCGGACGCAACCATCCGCACGACTACGTCCTGCCCAGTTTCGCCCTCACCAATTATGAAACCGCCACCGTGCTGCCGTCCCATTCCTTCCCGAACGGCCTGGTCTTCGATTCCGCCGTGTACACGCCCCTGACCGATGTCCCGCCCGTCCTCGCGGGCGATTCCGCCAACGCCCAGCACATGGCCGTCGTGAAGGATTTTTCGATCCCCGCCGATGGCGTTACCACGAACCCGCCCGGCATCACCGCCCAGCCCGCCAGCCAGACCATCGCCCCCGGCAACCCTGCGACCTTCACCGTCGGCGTTTCCGGCACGGCGCCCTTCAGCTATCAATGGCTCTTCAACGGCACGAACATTTCCGGCGCCACCAACAACCCGCTCGTGCTCACCGGCGTCCAGCTCACGAATGCCGGCAATTACTCCGTGGTCATCACCAATCTCTACGGCAGCACCAACAGCGCCAGTGCCGTCCTCACCGTTACCAATACGCCGCCGACCATTTCCGGCGCCCCGCAGAACCAGAGCGTCCTGGCCGGCCAGACCGCCACGTTCAGCGTGACCGCCACCGGCACCTTGCCGCTGAGTTTTCAATGGCTGTTTAACGGCACCAATCTCGTCGGCGCCACCGCCAATCCCCTCGTCCTCGCCGGCGTCCAGGTCGCGAACGCCGGAAATTATTCCGTCGTCATCACCAACGTCGCCGGCAGCGTGACCAGTTCCGTGGCCGCTCTGACCATCCTGACCAGCAACCCGGCGATTGTGGCCCAGTGGAATTTCAACAGCCTGGTTCCGGATGGCGTCCCTACGACCGGGGTCACCACCCCTTCGATTGGGAGTGGTGTGGCGTCGCTCGTGGGCGGGGCCACCGCCACGTTTGCCACGGGCAATGCGACTCTGGATCCGGCGGGCAGCACGGACAATTCCGGCTGGAACACGGCGACCTATCCCGCACAGGGAACCGGGAATAAAACGCGTGGAGCACAATTCGCCGTGAGCACGGTGGGCCGGGAAAATATCGTCATTCTCTGGAGTTCGCAGGCCAGCAGCACCGGCAGTAAATATGGCCGCCTGCAGTATTCAACCAACGGCGCTGATTTTGTGGATGTCACGCCCGCCTTCACCAATGCCCCGGGCAGTTTCACCGCCAAGACCAACAGCCTGGCGGCGATTCCTGGCGTGAATAACAATGCGAACTTCGCCATTCGTTTCGTTGCTGAATTCGAGAGCACCGCGGCCGGAACGGCCAACGCCAATTACGTGGCTGCCAATGCCGCCAACACCTATGGCACGGGCGGTACGATACGTTTCGACCTCGTCACCGTCTCCGGCACGGCCATTATCACCAATGTGCCCCCCGTGGCGCCGGTGTTTGGCACGCCCGCAGTTTCCGCCGGCCAGATCCAATTCACCGTGACCGGCACCGCCGGGGCCGCCTACGCGGTGCAAACCGCCGCCGACCTCGGCGGCACCTGGACGCCGGTCTGGACGAACAGCGCGCCGTTTACCTATGCCGACACCAATCTGGGCGTCGGTCCGCAGAAATTTTATCGCGCTGTCTCCGTGCAATAAGAGAATGCGGCAAGCTGTTTAAAATTCGCGCCCATTCGCGAAATTCGCGTAAAACCATCCCCGTCCCCGGACCGAACCGCGAGTGGGTGATGATGTTCCTGCCCTGAGTTGCCGCATGGTCGGCCATAGTTCAGCCTCAGCGTGGCGGGACGTATGCTTTCAATTGCTTGACCATTTCCACATAGTTTTCTTGAGGGGCGCCTCGTTGCGTGGCAATGCTGGCGGCCAGTTCAGCCACGGCCACGCTTTCTTGAACGCGGGATTGGGACAATAAAAAATTCACGTGCCGATACACGGTCTCAAGTGAGTCCGGGGCGAGCGCCCAAGCCTGGCGAAACGCAAAATCCGCCTCGCGCAGCAGGCGCTCTTTCACCGCCGTCGCGGACGCGTGCTCCGCCCGCCATTGGTAAAGCCCGGCGATGGCGGCGCGTGACCGTGAATACATTCTTTGCGTATAGGCGTTTTGAATGTAGCGCGGGTCGCCTTTGAATCCGTTGAAATTCCGCAAACCGTAGGTCTTTTCCGCAAAGGCTGCAATTTCGGCGATCGAGGTGTTGTCTTGCAACCAGTCCCCGACCATCGGCTGGATCAATTTTGTCCAATATTCATGGTCGCGGTGGACAATTTCGTCGGCCAGAACCGGCGCTGCCTGACGGTTCAGTTTAAAAATGAGCCCATGAGGTTCGAGTTGCGGATACGTCCAGTCAACCGGAAAGCCTTCGTTAATGAAAAATTCCCGCTCGGGATTTTTCTCGAACATCACTTTGAGCAGCATTCCGTTGAGGTCCATGTATGGATAGGCCGTTATCTTGGTGCCTGATGGCCGCCGCATGATCTCCGCCATGATGTCGGCATGACATTTCTCAACGTCATGGTCGGTCACTATGTAAATCGCCTTTCCATACATTTCGTGCAGGTATTGGCGATATCCGTATTTCGCCAGTTCATTTTGTGCGAGGGTGAAAAACGGATCGCCGTTCGCTTGCGACCGGCACATCGCCGGCACGATGTTTTTGCCCGAATTGGGGTCGCCTAGAAAAACGCCGCCTCGTGGAATGGAAGCGATGATCTCCCGGCCATAGGCTGTGGTGTACTGTTCATCCCCCAGCACAAACGCCTCCAGGGCGCCACGGATCTCTTCCAATGCTTGGCCGGGTGTTTCGTCCAGGCGCGGCGGCGGTTCAGGTTCCCAGTGCCCGCCCGTTTTTGCTGCTGTATCCGAGATGAAATCTTCAACCGCCCCTCGCAAGCCATGCCAGTGCGGCATTCCGTACACCAACGAACTCCGATACCCAATGCGTCCCTGCAATTCCTGCATGGCATTACTCATCGCCAGCCAGTTGCCGCGCTGGGCGTATTTGAGCATCGTTTGAAATTCGGACGGCAGATTATTCGTCGCGGCATTCGCCTGGCTGGTTTTCGCCGCAATGAACCGCTTGAGCATCGTTTCGGTTTCCGGATTTTTGAATGTGCCCCAGACCGACGTCCGGAAATCAAAACAAGTGGCCAGCAGCAGGCTGACCCCCGCAACCACCAACCCCATCAGGATGATATTTTTTCTCAATGCGCGTTCTTTCTATGCCAGATAGACACCGCCACTGCCAAATTTGTATACGGTATATCGGTCGGTCGCTGGTCTTCGCGCCGGCAACCGCACAATCGCCGTCGCTCAGACCTCAGCCCAGCGCTACAGCTTTGCTGGAAATGCTCTAGCTCTCCCGGTTGGCCCGTGAAGACATCGGGAATGGTGGCCTGGCGAACAGGTTCAGTCGAGTTGACGCAGCCGGAAAAACCGCGCGGTGGCTGCGGACGAAACCGGCACGGTGACAGTGTCGTTGGTTAGCATCACGGTTTGGAGTGTCTGCCAGGGCAAGCCCGTCAGCCCGGCGGCGTATTCCACCGCATAATGCCGCCCGCGCCGTCCCTGCATTTGCAGTTTAAAACCGCCCGGCCGGGTCAGCGCCAATTGCGGCGGGGCCGTTGGCTCGACCGTGAAGGGCGTTTTTAGAATTTGCAGCGGCATGGTGGCACTCGCCGCGTACACATATTGGCCATCTACCCAGAGCGCTTGCTCATCACCTGAAAAGGAAAACTGACCGGCCCGGATCGGCTCACCCGGCTCGCGAATATCGTATACCAGCAGCACGCTTGGACCGGTGCTCAAGCCCAGAACAGTGCCATTAACGGCCAAGAAGCTGACAAACATGTAGAGGTGGTCATTCGCAATATGGTAGCTGTTTAATGCGGCATAACTCGCCACCGGAGTCAGCAAAGTCGATAAAAGGATCGCGGCCGGTTCCGCTGGATTGGTAATGGAAATAACTGAGCCATCGACATAGGCCACCTGGTCGCGGACGGCAATGTTATCAACCCGGCTGTCATTGCGTCCGACTTCAATCGGTTTGTGCGGATTTGAAATGTCGACGATCAGCATCCCCCCGACCCAATACAAATAGTTTGAAAAATTCTCAAAGTGTGTCGGGGGCAGCCCGGTCAGATAGGCGAAGTTACCCGCCAGGCAAACATGGCTGGGACTCAGATTCGTGGTAAAGCTCCCCATAAGTTTTGGGGCGGTGGGATTGCTGGCGTCAAGGATGGCGAGCCCACCATCGCCATTGGCCATGTACACCATATTGCTGCGCACGACCAGGTCCAAGACCTGAAAGGAGGTGGCATGGCGCCCCAAAAGAACCGGCGCCGCGGGATTGGTGACACTGAAGATATCCACCGCCGAGGCATCGGCCACAAACGCTAAACCATCGGTCACTTGAATGGCCGCCGCGTAGCCGGTGGTCTGATAGCCTCCCAGCCAGATCGGACTGGCCGGATTGCTGACATTGAGAATGGAAAACCCATTGGTCCCCCGCGCCAGATAGGCCAGACCATTCGTTACAAAAATGGCCACCGCCGTCTGGGCATTCTCACCCACTTTGGAGATCGGCGGCAACACCGTCAGCAACGCTTCCTGACCCATGATTTTCCCCGCGGAATTGCTGACTTCAGCGGCATAAACCCCGGCCTCATTCGAAGAAACGCTTTCGAAAACTTGACGGTAACTCTGATCATGCAACAGCCATGTCGGCCAGAAAAAATAAGAGGGTGGGAGTTGCCGCGGCACATCCGTCCGGCTCCAAACCACGCTCGGATCTGGCGTGCCCGACACTGCGATGGGCAACCAAGTATAGACCCCGGCCGCCACTTCCACACTGCGCGGTTGCCGGAGAATGGTTGGGGCGATAGACTCAATCACCGTCACGGTCGCGCCGCCGCTTTCGATGCTGCCCCACGCATTGGAAACAAACAGCGTGTAGATCCCCGCGTCAGCCAGGGAGAGGTTGGTTATCTGAAGCCAGGTCCAATTTCGGTCCGGCAGATTCAAGCCGTCCTTGCGCCATTGGTAAACCGCTGGCGAGCCGTCCACCGTGGCCGTCAAGTTCAGACTTTCGCCAGTATAGGCAACCGCGCCTGCTGGCTCGGCGGTGAAGAAAGGGGCGGCCGGGGGCAAGACCGACAGCAGCGCGTCGCTACTGGTAACGAAACCCTGGCTGTTGCTGACCACAACCGAATACAGCCCGGCGTCATTGGTCGTCACCGCCTCCCAGTTTAAGGCGGTATTGGTCGCATTGAGGATGTTGGTTCCATCCCTGCGCCATTGGAAATGCATCGGCGGAGTGCCAATCGCCCCTGCCCCCAGATCCAAACTGGTGCCTGCGTAAACCGTGGCGTCCCATGGTCCATAAAGCAAGGCCAGTGGTCGCGGCGCATCCCAAACAAACTCATCCAAAAAGAAGGCATCCGCCGCATTCACTTGGTCGCGGCCATAAACTGTCCAACGCAGCACGTTGGTTCCCTCGCCCAAATCAAAAACACTCTCGCTCCAGGCGCTTTCCATGGGCAGCGGCGTCCCCCACGGATTCCCCCCGTTGAGGGTGAAAAGCGGAGTTACGGGGGAATCGCTATAGCTCGCCATCTCCCAGACCCGCACCGTTCCCGGCCCGACCACTGTGGTTTCGATCCAACTGGTTTGGTTCGAACTGAGCAGCGGGGTTTGCACCGCCGCCACTCCGTCATGCGTCTTCGTCGTTTGCACTGGCCACGGTGCGTCACCCCCGGTCGTCCACACCAGATTCGTGGCATTCAACGCCTCCGCCAAAGTTTGCGCCCCTCCGGCGAGCGTCTCCGCGAGCACGAGCCCGGCGGTTAAAGCCGCCAACAACCGTCGCCGCCGATAAAATTCCATGGTCATAAACATATCCTGCCGTATTTCCTGCGCCGATCTTGCTTATCCAAGATCTTCAAAAACAGTCTCTTGGTTATGGTCGGCAAAGTCAATTACCCGCTGCTTTCGCTGCCTTTGCACAAACAATTTTGCGGCAAACCAAGGGGATCAAACCCGTCGAATCCCCGTCGGGACGGGGAAAAGATCCAGCGCTGGTCCGAGTGACTCATCCCAAGCCCGCCGCTAGACGGGTATCCCATTTTTTAATCCATAGGAAATCCTCCGGCTATGCCGGAGGACTCGCAAAGTTTGACGTTTCCGGGATTCGCTCCTGAACAGATTGGGTGTGAATTGGGTTTGGATAAACACCGGTAACAGGAGTGTGGAATTGACGGCTGTTCTCGTGAGGGTGGGTGACCTGCGCCGCAGTCGGAGCGGAGAGTCGGCCTGTATGGTGAAACTTGTGAGATGATTCTGGAACAAACGCATGAACCATCGCCCGCAGGGCCGCGCGGCTTTGAGCCGCTCCACCTCTGCCAAGCCTCCGGCTTTGCCGGAGGTCGCTGACTTCGCGCCCATTCGTGAAATTCGCGTAAACCCGTCCCCATCCCCGCCCCGCGAGTGGTCCCAACTCGCACCGCTTCCGTTTCCCCATCCGCGTCATCCGCGAAATCCGCGGTTCATTTTTCCTAATGCAAGCTCCCGCATTGCCATGAATCCCCTAGCCAGCGAGGCCCGTCCCAGCCTCCTCCTCCACCTCCGCCGGGCGTCGGTCCATGGCCCGCAAGCCGCTGTTTCAAACCCGGAAAGCCTTCTCGTAAAGTACTGCCCACTAAATGTTTAAACATTCCTGCGTCTCCCGGAGCCCCGCTCCGCCGACCCTGTTCCTCCGCTTCCTGACCCAGTAGGCCATCCTGAATTCCCTTGACCGGCTGGGGGTTAAACCAATAATGGTAACCGCAGTGATGCATGCAGGTCGGCGGCGGTTGCGATTTTAAATTGATGCCTATGAAAATGAACCGGATCGTATTCGCGGGGGCAGTTGCGGTGTCAGCGGGTTTTCTGCTGGTTGGTTGCGCCCGGACGGAATTTGGCCACACCAGTCCCTATCATCCGGGGCCGGTCGCCGGCAAAGCCGTCGGTTTGGGCGTGGGCGTCGTCGCGGGTAATGCCGTCGGCGCCGGCGTCGGCGTCGTCGAAGGCACGGCCGCCGGTCTCGCCGCTCCATTCGATACGCGCTACCACATGGTGCGCAGTTGGAAAACGGAAGTTACTTCAGATGGCCGCACCATTCAGGTGCCGGTCGATATTTTGGTGGATAAATACGGTCGCCCCGTCAACATGCCCGCCCCCACGGGCAATTCTCCGGATGCGCCTCCCACGACGTCCACTGTGACGCCGGCCCGGCCCATCAAATAAATAAAACCAGCTTTTGTTGGTCCCTCTTCCGTACAGAAAAATTATGCAAAAATTCATCCGTTCCTGTTTGCTGGCGGCCTTGGCTGTGACGTTTCCCGGCGCTGTGCTCGCCCAGACGAATCCCATCGAAACCGACGCCAACCTCAAGGACACCACCACGCACGTGGTCGTGGAGCGCAAGGTCATTGAAACCACCAAGGTCTATCAGCAGGATACGCCCCGCGATGCCCAGCGCAAAATCGCCATCATCGTCGAGAACCGCGCGGACGGCGGCTTGAACGACAAGGTGCCCGTCTTGGAAGATCTCGTGAGCAGCCGCGTCGCCGGCAAAGGCTTCACCGTCATTTCGCGCGATGTCGTCACCCGCTCCCTGAAAAATTATTCCACCGGCAAGGACCCCAACGGCGAGCTGGGCACGCTCGACCGTTCGCTCGAGGACAACAGCTCCGCCCTGCGTCTCGCCCAGAACCTGGGCGCCGATTTCATCCTGGTGCCGTCCATCGTCAGCCTCGGCACGGAAAAGAAGAGTTACGCCGGCAACGGCATCGCCACGCTGAACATCACGCACCGCCTGCGCGTGAGCTACAAAATCGCCGAAGCCAACGAAGGCGGCGCGGTGCGCGGCGGGGCGTTCGTTTCCGAAAAAACCATCCGGCAGTCCGCCGGCTTGCAGGTGGAGGACACCGATGTGATCAATGAGTTGCTCGATGACGCTGCGGATCAACTCGCCGCCGCCATGGTGGAAAGCGCCAAATCGCTCCCGGCCCAGGTGGCCAAGGCCGCGCTCGTCAACTTCAGCGTAAGCTGCTCCATGGCCGATCCGCGCCAGCAGCCCGTGCTCATCTCCGCGCTCGGGATCACGGATGACAATCATGTGGTCATCACCAACCAGCCCGTCGTCATGCAGGCGATGGATGTCACGGTGGAACTGGATGGCGTCGCGCTGGGCTCCGCCCCCGGGTCGTTCAAGGGCCGTCCGGGCCTGCACAAGCTCCGCCTCTCGCGCGAAGGCTTCGATAACTGGGAGCGCACCGTCAATATCTATGAAGGCCAAAACCACTACGTCGCCTTGCAGATGAGCGCTGCCGGCTACGCCCGCTGGGCGGACACCACGTCCTTCCTCGCCACGCTCGATGCCAATCGCAAGCTGACCGATGCCGAAGTAAAACGCCTCGAAGGCATTGCCGAATATTTCAAGAACAGCCATTACCGGGTGGACACCAAGGAAAATGTCCACGTCTACAAAAGCCTGTTTTGATTTTGCTTAACCGATAATTAATTACTGCCCCTCTATTTATTTATTCTGAACATGAAACACATTTCATTCCGCAAAACCGGTTTGGCGCTGCTCGGCGCCGCGCTGCTGCCCCTCCTGGCCTCGGCCCAGGAAAAAGCCACGCTGGCCGTCTCCTCCATCAAGCCCACGCCGTCGCTCGCCGCCGCCATCAATTCCAAGACGGTGTTGCAGGCAACCACCGCCGCCGCCAACGGCGGCCAGAAGCAGGAAACCGTTGTGATGGACACGAAACAGGAACTCGGCCGCATCATCGAATCGCTCGACAGCCAGCTCATCGACCGCATCAATGCCACGCGCAAGTTTGATGTCGTCGGACGCAGCGACTTGGGCGACGTCATGAAAGAGCAGGATTTGGGCGCCTCCGGCAACGTGGACGCCAAGACCGCCGCCAAGGCGGGCAAACTCGCCGGGGCCAAGTACCTCGTCGTGGCCACCGTGGATGATTTCCAGGATTATTTCGAGCGCGCCGTGTTTGAAGGCACCGGCCGCAGCGCCACCAAGCGCGTGTTCCGCTTTTCCGTCGTGGCCAAAATTTATGATTCCACCACCGGTAAACTGCTGGAATCGGCCAATTTCCAGACCGGCAACGACGCCTTCAAACAGATTCAGCAGGAGCGCAATTACTCCGTCAGCAGCGGCCAGTTGAGCGATGAAATGATGGTTGCCGTGGCACGCACGACGGCGGAAAAGATCGCCAACCGCCTGGCCGACGTGATTTTCCCTGCCAAAATCATGGTCAAGCGCGAGACCGTGGTCACTATCAACCGCGGTGAAGGCGCCGGTGTGGCCGTGGGCGACGTGTTCAATGTGTTTGCGCTGGGCGAGGAACTGATTGACCCCGACACCAAGGAATCCCTCGGCCGCGAAGAGGTCAAAGTCGGCAAGGTGAAAATTACTGAAGTGAATCCGAAAGTTTCCAAGGGGGACGTTTTGGAAGATACCGGCGTTGCCGCCGGGGCCATTTTGCGCAAAGCCCAGTAACATCTGGGACCACGCATTAATTCAGCTTCCAATCAGGGAAACCGCTAATGAAATTGTTTGGCATTGAAAATATCCAGGCCCGGCTCCGGCTGGTCTTGCTGGCCGGTGTGGCGGGCTTGCTCGCCACCGGCTGCAAAACTTACGAGGAGAAAAACAAGGTGATCCGCTATTGGCAGGAAGGCAACCTCCCGGCCGCCGTCTCCGAGGCGAAGTCACGCGTGGATGATAATGCCAATAACAAGGATACCATCATCTGGCAGTTGGAGCAGGGGGCCGTATTGCGGGCGGCCGGCCAGTACGCCGCCAGCAACGACGCCTTTGACAAGGCGCAGGGGAAGATTGATGACTACGCCCAGAAGGCCAAGGTCCGGGTGGGGCAGGAGACCGGCGCGCTGCTGTCCAACCAGGCCGAACTCGCCTACGAAGGCCGCTCCTACGATGGCATCATGCTGAACACCTACAAGGCCCTGAACTACCTGGCGCTCGGCCAGCCCGACCGCGCCCGGCCGGAATTGATCCGCGCCTATCAGCGTCAGCAGGATGCCGTTGATGCCAACAAGAAACGCCTCGAAAAAACCCAGGCCGCCGTGGATGAAAACAAGGACAAGGCCACGATTGAAAGAGCGCAGAACGATCCCAAGCTGCAATCCCAGTTGTCCGGCACCACCGCCGGTCTCGACCGCGTCAAGGTCTATTCGGATTACGTCAATCCCTTCTCCGTGTACCTCGACGGCCTGTATTTTCTGGCCAATGCCGCCGACGCCTCCGATCTGGAGCGCGCCCATAAATCCTTCGAGCGCGTGGTTTCCTTTGCCCCCGATAACCCCTATGTGCAGCAGGATCTCGCCGCGTCCGAGGCTGCCATTCAGGGCAAGCCGTTGCCGCCCATTACTTACGTGGTTTTTGAGACCGGCTGCGCGCCGTCGCGCGGGCAGATCCGCATTGATATTCCGATCATCGTTTCCCGCGTCTCCTATGTCGGCGCGGCGTTTCCCACTCTGAAAATGCAGGAAAGCTATCTCTCCGGCCTCACCGTCAGCGGCGGCGGCACCACGGCCGTCACGGCCACGGTGGCCAGCATGGACGGCGTCGTGGTGACGGATTTCAAAAACGAGCTGCCGGTGATCATCACCAAGACCATCGCTTCCACCGTCGTCAAGGCCGTGGCCGCCTACGCCATCAATGACGCCGCCCGGACGTCCGGCGGCGGCAATGTGGGGCTGGGCAACAACATCGCCGGCCTGCTCACCCAGGTCGCCACGGCCGCCTACCAGATCGCCGTCAACATCGCCGATACCCGCACCTGGACCACCCTGCCCAAGGAATTCCAGATCGCCCGCCTGCCCACGCCGGCCGATCGCAAAATTGATTTGACCACGTCCAACGGCATGAAAACATCAGTGACCGTCGGCGACGGTGTGGTCAACGTGGTGTACGTTAAATCCATCAATCCCGGCACGCCGCTGCTGGTGTCACAGTTTAAATTAAAATGAAATCTGCAAAGTTTTTGCTCCTGATCCTGGCTGGCAGCGCCCTCGCGCTGACCGGTTGCACCACGGTCAACACCGTCGAAAATGCCCAGAAAGTGGGCCAGCGCAACATGGTCACCGACCAGCGGGTCATCACCGACGGCAGCCTCAGCCGCAAGGTCTCCATCGTCGGCGTCAATTCCTCTCAGACCCCCGGTGGCCTGCTCAAGGTTCAGGTCGAACTGCTGAACCGCACCCGTTCCCGCCAGGCGTTTCTCTATCGCTTCGAGTGGTTTGACCTGAACGGCATGCAGGTTGAAAACATCCTGTCCGCCAACATTCCCGACCAGATCGAAGGCCAGGAAAGCAAATTCATCAATGGCCTCGCCCCCACCCCCAGTTGCCATGATTTCCGGGTGAAATTCATCGAAGCCGACTGATTTTAATCTCCTTTTATCCCGTTTAATACCAACATGAAAAATAAACTCCTCCTCCCCCTCATTGCCGCCGCCGCCCCGCTGTTTTTCGCCGGTTGCGCCACGGACGCGCATTATGTCCAAACCGGTGATAAGGAACAGGTTGTCAGCCTGGGCCAGATCAACATTCAAGACTACGCCAACGCCGCCAATGCCGCCGTCAAAGACCTGCTGGCTTCCGGCGCGCTGGATAAAGTCGCCAACCCCCCCGCCTTGCTCGAGCTCAGCCGCATCGTCAACAACACCAGCCAGCAAGTGGACACCGATTTGCTGACCAAGAAAATCAGCATCGCCCTCCTCCAGAGCGGCAAGGCCCAGACCAAGACCGTCGATGCCAAAGCCACTGGCTATCAACAGGAAGCGGAATTCATGAACGACCAGAAGACCACCCGCCTCCCGGACTTCACCCTCTCCGGGAAAATCATTGAAACCGTGGACCGCGCCGGCTCAACCCGCCGCACCACCTACAGCTTCCAGCTCTCCCTAAACGACCCCAAGGCCGGCGTCCAGGTCTGGGAAGGCGAAAAGGAAATCGGCAAGCAAGGCACTCGCTCCTCCGTCGGCTTCTGAGCCGTCGCCATCTAACGCATTGTTTTAAAACAACTTGCTAAACCTGTCTCAGGTTTGATCTCCGCGCGGTGGAACACTTTATTCCACCGCGCTTTTGATTTCCCCCTCCGCCAGCCGCGTCCGCAATATCTGCCCCGCTTTCACCTTCGCCGCACTACGCACCACCCCGCCGCTTTCCGCATCCAAAGTAATCGAATACCCCCGCCCCAAAACCTGCTCCGGCCCGAGCGCATTCAGGCGTTTTTCCAGTTGCCGCAGCGTCTCGCGCCGGGCCTTTAGCATCTGCGCTGGCCGTATACGCGCAAATCGGCCCGCCGCGTTGGCGTAGACCAAGCTGCGCGACTGTACGGATGATTTTAGGCTGCGTAGCAAGTCAGATTGCAAATCATCCAGCCGCTGCAAGGCGTCGTTCAGTCGCCGCCGCGGATGCAGCCGCGCCAATCTGCCGGTCAGCGAATCAAAATCTTCGTGCGCGCGGTCCAGTTTCCGCCGCGCAAGCTGGCGCAACCGCAACGGAGCGTTCGCCACCAGCTCACGGCTGGAAAAAAATCCTTCAGTGATGATCTCCGCAGCCGCGCTGGGCGTCGCGGCCCGCATATCTGCCACAAAATCTGCGATGGAAAAATCAATCTCATGTCCGACCGCCGAGACGATGGGAACGGCGGATTCGAAGACCGCCCGCGCCACCGCCTCCTCATTGAACGCCCACAAATCCTCCAGCGAGCCGCCGCCGCGCGTGATGAGGATCAAATCCAGCGGTTGGTTTGTGGCGGCTGAAAACGCATTCAGCAGCCCGATGGCTTGCGCGATTTCCCGCGCCGCGCCGTCGCCCTGCACGCGGCAGGGGGCGAGAATGATTTCGAGGGCGGGATTCCGTCGCTGCACCACGTGCAGCACATCGCGGATCGCGGCACCTGTCGGCGAGGTGACCAGGCCGATGCGCTGCGGATAGCGGGGCAGGGGACGCTTCCGCTCCTGGGCAAACAAGCCTTCCGCCGCAAGCTTCAGCTTCAATTTTTCAAACGCGGCCTGCAGTGCGCCGATGCCCTGCAATTCCACTTCGCGAACGATGAGCTGATATTGCCCGCGGGCTTCGTAAACCGTCACGTCGCCGTGCAGCAACACCTTCTTGCCATCCGCCAGCAGGCTGCGCTGGGTGGCCGCAGTGCCGCGAAAGAGCACGCAACTCACCTGGGCCGCAACATCCTTGAGGGTGAAATAAATATGGCCGGAGCTTTGCGCCCGCAGGTTCGTGATTTCACCGCTGACCCAGACGGCGCCCACTGATTTTTCCAGCAGCCGCTTGATGTCGGATGTGAGCTCCCAGACGGATAAAACCTTGCGGGTCTGTTCCGTGGGGAACAGCTCGCCGAAATCCCATTGTGACTTGCCGGGTTTGCTCATGCGCGGGAATTAAACCACGGATGCCTGCCGAGCAAAAGGCGGATCCGGGGGCGGCGGGTTTTTCTGGCAGGATGATTTGGGAAAGGGGCGGTCCCAAGTCGCCTGTCAGGCGGTTCATCAAATAAGCAGACGACCACAATGGCTGGTAACGATCATTTTGGTCCGTTACGCCTCGTCGCAATCTTCACCGGTTTCTGGCACTGAATATGCTATTATAACTCCTTCTTGGACCTTATTAAATTGAAAACATTACTTCTGAAAGCTGTAAATGCCTCTTGGACTTTGGATTTCCGGCCCACCTTGAACCACCCATGGCTCCGCAAAAGCATCTGGCTGGGCTTGTTCCTCGCGGGAAATCTGTCGTCAATTTCGGCCGCCACGTATTACGTGGATGCCGTTAACGGCAACGATTCTTCCAGCCAGGGAACTTCGGCCAAACCATATAAAACCCTGACCAAGGTTATGACAGTGCTGGCTTCGGGTGATACAGTGCTTTTGAACAGCGGCACTTACGCTACGTTTGTCGTCGGCCGCACCAACGAACCGAATGTGGGGAACCGCGCCATAAATCTGTTTACCAATTGGGTCACGTTCAAAGCCGCGCCGGGCCAGTCGCCACATATCAACCAGCTGGACATCGGTTCGCTCAACTATATTGGCAGTTCCGGTAATTTGGTGAAGCTGGATATCGGGCGCGACAATCCCCAGGGCAATGCCAACCACTACCTGCGCTTTGAGAGCCTGACCATCGATGATGGCGTGAGCATCGAGGGCAGCCGCTACATTCAAGTTACGAACTGCACCGTCAAACGCTTGGGCGCGCTGAATGGTTCCGTGGACAATATTGAAAACAAGCCCGGCATTGATTCCCAATACGGGGCGCATCTCGCTTTTGAGAGCAACGAAGTCACGCATGCATCCACCGGCATCGCCGTGGCCGGCAGCGACACCATCATCCGCAACAATAACATTCACCACAATTCCCATGACGGCATTCATGTGCTGGGCGGACCGGACTGGTTGATTGAAGGAAACTGCATCCACGACTTGGACGATGGCGCGGATGACTGGGCTCAGTCCTTGAGCCCGGGCGACCCCGGCTATGACGCGCGCCGCGATCGTTCCAGCAGCAGCTATGATGAGACCGCCGATCCCGCGTGGGATGCCTCCGCCAACCAGTCATGGAACCGCCATGTCGATGGCATCCAGATTTACGACCTCAATGGCGATGGCTCGGACGCCGTGACGAACCTGACCATCCGGCGCAATTTATTCTATCACCTGGAGTGCATGGGCATGATGTTGCAGTGCAAAACGGACAGCATCCCGGACAGCGACCTGGTGCCGCCGCGCCGCTTCACCAACTGGGTGATCGAGGACAATGTGTTCGGTCCGTGCGGCAGCCAGGCGATTATTTTGGGCGTGGATATTCATGGCGGCTTTGTCCTGCGGCACAACACCGTGCTGCATGCCCCGAATGATTCTTGGACGAGTCTCTTTCGGGCCATGCCCGCGCCTAGTTCCACCTCTTACATCATCCAGATGTGGGCCGATACCACGCTGCCGGAATTCATGGGCATTCTCAAAGAGTACCGGGTCTACAACAATATCTTTGGCGATGCCGGGTTCGGCTATTCTTACACCACGTTCACGAACATGTATGGCTACGTGGGCGGCAATCTCTTTTATGGCAGCGGCAATGCGCTGGGCAAGGGCGATCGCTGGTATACCACCCAGCCTTATGAAACCATTCCTGGCAATATTCAGGCCTGGCTTGACGCCGGTCACCTGCCGGGCCAATTGCTGGCGGGCAGCGCGGCCGTGGATGCCGGAAGCATGGCCTATGTCAACGAAGCCCCGGATGATTTCCGCGGGCTCCCGCGCGATGCCAAACCTGATATCGGGGCGTGTGAATATGCCGCACCGGGTTCTTACCTGGCATGGGTGATTACCAATGGCTTGAGCGGCTCCGCCGCTCTGCGCATGTCGGATCCGGATGGCGACGGCTGGGTGAACCTGCTCGAATTCGCCCTCGGCTCGCCGCCCGCCAACCCCGCCACCGCCCCCTACGTACCTGCTGCCACCGGCACCAACTATTCGGGTGTATCATCGCTTGCATTCAGGCATCGCCTGAACCAGACGGCCAACCTGACCTGGAGTTATGAAGTCTCCACCAACCTGACCACCTGGCAAACAACCACCCTGACCAACTCAGTCCTCAACGCCGACGCCGACGGGAATGGCCGGGTGGAGATTGTCCAAGTGCTGCTGCCCATCACCAACAGCCAGCCCAAACAGTTCCTCCGCTTTGGCGTGAAGGAACCGTGAGTTTGCAGACGAAAGAACTTTGCGGGCCTGTTGTTTTTAGAAAAGTTCGCCGGACTCCCAATGCGACTTTCCGGGTTTGCTCAAGCGCGAAATTGAAATCGCGGCGGCACGCGGCGCAAACCGCGATCAGTGATCAGCGGGCTTTTCCGGCGGCATGATCTGGATCTGGAGCGGCCGCACAGTGTCCAGATGCAGGTCGCGCTGCGGGAAGGCCATGACGATGCCGCTCTCAGCAAAGGCGCTGGCGATCATGTGCCGCAGGTCGCTGCCAATCTGGGAGGCATTATGGTGGTGCACATCCACCCAGTAGCGCAACTCAAACGTGAGGGCGTTATCGCCAAAATCCTGAAAGATCACCAGCGGGGCAGGTTCCTTTTGGATCACGCCGTGCCGTGCTGCCACCTCGGCCAGCAAACGGGCCACCTGGCGCGTGTCGGAGCCGTAGGCGACGCCGACGGTGAGGGCGAAGCGCACGTTGCGGTCGGAGTAGGTCCAGTTGGTGAGATTGTTTTCCAGCAGAGAACTGTTGGGAATCAGGGTCTCGGTGCCGTCGTTGAGCTTGAGCACGCTGGAGCGGATGCCGATGCTGACCACCGTGCCGCGATGATTCGCCACATCAAGCACGTCGCCCACCCGGAACGGCCGCTCAAAGAGGATGATGATGCCGCTGACGAAATTCTTGAGCAGGTTTTGCGTCCCAAAGCCCAGGCCGATGGCCAAGGCGCCGCCGAGGAACGCAAAAATCGTGAGCGGGATTTTGACGGAAACCATGCTGAAGATCACCAGCCCCAGGATGAGCAGCACCCGGACCCAGCGGCGAATCAGGCCGGCCTGATTGGATTCGACCTTGAGGCGTTTGACGACCAGCCTCTCCATTACCCGCGAAACGATCAACGACAGCCAGTAGCCCACCCCAAGGATAATCAGCGCCATGGCAATTTTTCCAATGGTGACGCTGCGCCGGCCGGTAATGGTCTGGCCATCCACGGTGACGGTGTCCACGGCGGCGAACAATTCAAAATGCCAGAACTTGGATGCAAAGGAGGAGAATTCGCTGAACAAATCCCGCACGCGGGTGAGGGGCGGCAGGTCGGCGCGTTGCTGATCGAGTGATTCTTTCCACCGTGTTACCAGTCGCTCCAGCGTGTCGAGCGAGCGCAGGCCCCGCTGGTCCAGTTCCTCGCGTTGTTGCAGGCTGGCCAGCATTTCCGCCGCGATCTCCGGTTGGGCATCGGTCCGGTTGCGCTGCTCGCCAATGAGGCTGGCGACCAGTTGGAACTGCTGGAGAAAATACGGACGGACGATCCGGATCAGTTGCTGCAGATGTTCGAGGCGCTGGTAGCCTTCGCGAATTTTGGCCAGATCCTGTGAATTAAACGCGCCAAAGCGCATCTGCCACAGGCCGCCCTCGCTGATCAGGGTGTCGGTGAGGCGTCGGAGCGAAGCCAATTTTTGCTGGGCCGTTTCCACCTGGGTGCGCCGGAGTTCCACCATGGCTGCCTGCTGGTCCGTTGAGTTGGGCTGGTTGGTGGCGGCCGGTTCGGTGGCTGACCGCAGCGCTTCGCGGCTGCGGGTCAGTTCCTGCTGGCGGCCGGCCAGTTCGTTTTCCGCAGCCGTGATTTCCGTTTGCAGTTGCTGCTGTTCCGCCGCCAGCCCGGCCAGAACATGCTGGAGATCCGCCTCGGAAAAACGCACCTGCTGGCTGGCAATGGTCAGCCGCCGTTGCGTAAAGGCCAGTTGTTGCCGCTGCCCGGCCAGATCGGCAACCACTTTGAGCCGTCGCGTTTCATTCAGAGCCGCGCTGGCGCTGGCCTGCCGGTTGCGGAGCTGTTCCAATTCGCGCAGCCACTCCAGCCGGGTGACACGGGAAACTTCCTTCTCGGATTCCAGTTGCTCGTTCAATTGCCGCAACTGTTCGTCGGATTTTTTCAAGGCCAGGGCTGCATCCTGGCTGAATGTCTGCAAAACCTTGAGCGTCGTTTCCGAGGCGGTGATATTCGCGGTCAGGGACTGGACCGAATCACGCAGTTCATCCACGAGGAGGATGGAGTAGGGCGGGGGCTCCGCAAAACCCCGCCAGGCGCCCGCCTGCTGATCTAATTCCTGCTGGTGCTGCTGGGCCTCGTTCCAGCGCGCGAGTTCCTCCAGATGATCCTGATACGACCGCATCAGGGCGCCGGCGATGAGCGGGTATTCGGTGGCTTCGGCAGCAGTCGCACCCGGCGGCAGGTTGGTGGTTGCCCTGGCGGCGGCTGGCAGGAAGCCAAACTCCGCCTGCGCTTCACTCAGCCGCAGTTGGAGCTGCTTCGCTAGTTCAGCCGCGTTATTCGCAGCATTGGTGACGGCGGTTTGGCTGAACGCAACCAGCGTGCTGGCGAGCCAGCACGCGAGGATTGCGAGGCGGCAAATTCTAAAGGAGTTTTTTGCCGGACGCAGTGGGGAAGGGGGCCGCGACAATGAGAACAGTGGGGAAATCATTTTGCCGCGCTGGCGGGTAAAGCAGAATTGGTTTTCGTCATGGTCTTACGGAGAGCTTGTGGCGGGCCATTTTCAGAGTCAATCGCAGTTTTAGGAGGTGGTAATAAATTAAGGCAGCAGGCTGGCACCAAAAGCACCAGCCAGATTGCTGGCTTAATTTATTTCCGCCGCCTTAATGGTTTTTGGTGCGGCCATCGCTGCAGCTTGTTAACCGCTTGGTAACCAGGCAGCCAAGCCGATCCGCTTGGTTCTTCGCTGTTTTCGATGGAATAGGCGATTGGATTTCAGTTTTCGAGGACTGGCCGGAAGGAATCCAGGGCTGAGCCCGAGCCAGGGTCGCCGCCACCTTGGCTG
>Ga0302322_100000664_pt1 | contig 26802 bp, 28 predicted proteins | sample Fen_T0_2_FD_203757 | JGI IMG/M metagenome (GOLD analysis project Ga0302322, IMG submission 203757) | Peat permafrost microbial communities from Stordalen Mire near Abisko, Sweden - Fen_T0_2 | ecosystem: Environmental > Terrestrial > Soil > Wetlands > Permafrost | place: Sweden: Abisko...
CTCGCCGCCCAGGGGGACAACCTCCGCGACGCGAGCGGTAGTGTGCCGTTTCGCCGAAACAATCTCCAGACGCACCTGAATTCCCTTAACGATCGAGGCCGGAGCAATCAAACCGCAGCCATGGGCATTGACCAGGGTGGTATTGCACTGCTCGGAAAACGCAAAATCATGAGCCATGCTGGTGACTCGGACGGGCACTTCCAACGGCAGGCGCGTGCTGCGCCGAATGGCGTGCTGTGAGTTTTCTGCAGAGCCCATAAGTCAGCGGGGAATTTCGGCGTAGAGCGGGCGTGGAAACACACGACCACTCCGGACCCGAGATCCCTAACTTATGCTAGATCACAACACGTAGAGGACACAGTGATTTCCGTCCCGTGTGTTTGCAAGTTCGACACTAGCTCGATTTAGTCGCGGGAGATTCAAGTTCTTGCAGCATATCGATGTAGGCATTCGCCAGCAGAGCCTCGCGGCCGATTTCAAATTCTTCCAGCAGGTCCTTGGCGATCCGCTTTCCATCTTCGTCGTCCTGGCCTTCGCTAAGGACGACTTCGAATTCCAGGAAATCGCCAAGACCTTCGACTTGATCAATGTGAATACGCGTTTGGCCTGCAAGATAGAACGTGCGCGTCTTCTTGACGACACCGATGATTCCGAGAGTTTCTGCGAGGATACCGCGAAGAGCTTCGGGGTCGGACGTACGCGCGAGCGTGTAGTGGGAGCGGCGGACTTCGGCACAATCTTCACGTTGGTAGCGGATAAGTTCACCGTGGGTTGCGTCGAAGATGCGGAGTTTGAGACGAGCGCCGTCACAACGAAAGAAGACGTCTTCCTGTTGGATAGTCTCCGGGCCGGAGTCAGCCAGGTTAACCGCGGTGGCTAGAGCCTTGGAGCGGTCCGTCAGTTTGGCTTTGATTTCTATGTTGGCAGGCATGTGGAAGAAAGATGACGGGCTAGGACGCCCACCCTCCCGACCTACGTAATGCTAACTTCTGTATAGGTTCCGTATACCTGCCGCAAGGCCTCGCAGATTTCCCCGACCGTCGCGTAAGCCCGGACCGCATCGATAATGTAGGGCATCGTGTTCGCGTCCGAGATCGTGCCGTTCGTCCCCGCATCCGGAGCCTTGGCGGCGGCGCGCTTGAGGGCTTCAAGCCGGCGCTGCACTTCATCGCTGGATCGGCGAGCACGCAGAGCCTTCAACTTCTTCTCTTGGGCACGGCCAACCGACTCGCCAATGTAGAGAATCTGCGGCGACTCTTCTTTAATTACGAAATCGTTCACGCCGACCGTGATCTTTTCATTTGCCTCGACGGCGCGCTGGTACTGATAACTAGCTTCGGCAATTTCTTTTTGTGGGTAGCCGCGATCGATGGCTTTGACCATCCCGCCCATCTGATCGAGCTTGGCGAAATAGTCGAAGGCTCCCTTTTCCATGTCTAAAGTCTGCTTCTCGACGAAGTAGCTTCCACCGAGCGGGTCCACGGTGTTAGCGACGCCGGACTCATGGGCGATAATCTGCTGCGTGCGCAGAGCAATGCGCGCAGCTTCTTCGGTGGGCAGGGCTAAGGCTTCGTCGTAGGCATCGGTGTGAAGCGACTGCGTGCCTCCGAGGACCGCTGCCAACGCTTGCAAGGCTACGCGCGCGATGTTGTTCTTCGTCTGTTGCGCGGGTAGCGATACGCCTGCCGTCTGGGTGTGGAAGCGCATCAGGCGTGTGCGGTCGTTCTTCGCTCCGAAGCGATCTTTCATCAGTCGGTACCAGATCTTGCGAGCAGCCCGGTATTTCGCAATCTCTTCGAAGAAATCGTTGTGGGCGTTGAAAAAGAAACTCAGGCGCGGACCAAATTCGTCCACGTCTAGGCCGCGACGGCGTGCCCACTCGACGTACTCGACGCCATCGTAGATCGTGAACGCCAATTCCTGTAACGCGGTCGAACCGGCTTCGCGAATGTGATAACCGGAAATCGAAATCGTGTTGAAGCGCGGCGTGAACTTCGAACCGAATTCGAAGGTGTCAATCACCAGCCGCATGCTGGGCGCTGGAGGATAGATATATTCCTTTTGCGCGATGTATTCCTTGAGAATGTCGTTCTGAATTGTGCCGGAAATCTTCTTCCAATCAGCGCCTTGCTTTTCAGCCACTACCAGATACATCGCCCAGAGCACACTGGCAGGCGAATTGATGGTCATCGAGGTTGTGGTCTTCTCGAGATCAATGCCATCGAAAAGAATCTCCATGTCTTCGAGAGAATCAATCGCGACGCCGCACTTGCCAACTTCCCCTTCACTGGCAGCGTGGTCGGAGTCGTAGCCCATCAGCGTCGGCAGATCGAACGCAACGCTGAGTCCGCCGCCACCATGTTCGAGCAAATACTTGTAACGCTGGTTGGTCTCCTCGGGCGACGCAAAGCCCGAGAACATGCGCATGGTCCAGAGTTTGCCGCGATAACCCGTAGCGTGAATGCCGCGCGTGTAAGGCGGCTCGCCCGGGTAGCCTAAGTATTGGTCGTAGTTCCAATCGGCGGGCAGGTCGGCCTGCGTGTAGAGGCGGCGGATTGGGACATTGGAGATGGTGCTGAAGCGGGCATGGCCGTGCTCATCGCGATTGGTTCCGGTGGGTGCACCGATCGGCCTCTCGGGAGCTTTCTCGATCGTCGGCGACAGTGTGTTTTCCGCCCAGATCTTTTCCGACGCTGCTGGTTGACGATCCTCGAATATGTCTGCGATTGGATCGTCGGCAGCGACCGGTGTGCGCAGGTCGGCCTTTGTCTTGTTCTCAGGCATGCGATTCCCCACTTCGATTCTGATAATAGAGGAGGGTAGGAGGAGTAACAAGGTTGCGAGCCGACCGAGCGGTTGGTGAAGAATGAAGTCAATTCTCGATCCTGGGCCCTTGAAGGAGCTTAAGCAGCATTGGGAAAGACAAAGATTTTTCTCGCCATGGCGGAGTCGAGAGTCGCCCGCGAATAGTAGCGCTCCAGCAATCCGCCCTCCCGGACCAGCAAATCTGGGTTAGATTCGGCAAACTGTTCCCACGACTGCGCACCATCTGCCAGCGCCACGCGTTCCGTGATCAGGAGCAGGTAAGCCCACGTGATGGTCTGGTGATAAAGGTTGTTCTTGCCCTGCGCCAGAGCAAACCGCTTGAGTGCTGCAGGGAATTTTGCGAGCGCTTCAAGCAGGGGCATCTCAGAGACATACGCGAATGCGATGCGCACATGGTCCGCGTGGTGAAAGCCTCCCCGAACGACTCCCATTTCGAACTCGGCGATTGTCACCTGGTTGTTCATTGCGAGAAGAACCTTTTCACTTCTTCCTTTCCGTCGAGGGCATGGCTGCGGCGCGCCGCTTCCCTTCAATCAATTGGTGGCTGGCGCGTGAATCCAGGTCCAGCCCATAGAACTTCTTCAAATCGCGGATGCGCCCCAAGGAGTCAGCACTAAAAGGAGTCTTACCGTCGAAGGCGTGCAACACAATGCCTTCCAGCAAATCTCCCAGCGTCATGTCGTGATACTCAGCAAATCCTTTGAGGACTTTCAGGATGCGCTTTTCCATCCGAACGCCAGTCTGCACACGTTCAATCAAGAGCTTCGAATTGTTGCTGGATTCTAGAGACATGGTACAAATGTACCACGGTACATATATAACAACAATCGGAATTGCCCCATGCGCGGCGCAGCACCCGGATGTGGTAAAGGACTCTAGAGGTTCCGCGTAACCTCCCGTACAATTCCATCCATGCACCGGGGAATCACGAACGCGTGGATTGTCCCTGCCTTGATTGGCGGAGCGTTGCTCCTGTCCCTCGCGGGTGGTTGCGGAAGGCCGCCGGGGGTACCCGACTCACCGTCTGGAGAAGCCCAAAAGCTTCCTTTTGATCGCGAACCACGTTCCGGGGGAATCTCGCCGAGTCAGTCGGTCATCCCCGCGTCCGTTCGGTTGCCCGAGGGAACATCGTTAGCGGTACGCTTACGCGATCCGCTGTCCAGCGCGTCTGCGCAGCCGGGCGACCGATTTGACGGGACGATCGATGAACCCGTAGTTGATGAAGGAGAGCCCATCATCATGAAAGGCGCACCGGTTACAGGCCGCGTTCTGGAAGCGAGGCCGTCGGGCAGTGTTCAAGCTGCTGGATATCTTCGCATCACGCTGGTGAGCGTGGAGATCGGGGGGCGGACTGTGCTGATCGATACGTCGAGCATCTTCACCAAGGCAGGCGCTCATGAAAGCAGGACGGCGATTGCCGGCCAAGAGTCAAGCGGCCATCACGAAATTACTCTCTCCACGGACCGACGCCTTACTTTTCGTTTGGCGCGAGCGATTGAGCTGAAATAACCCGTCACAATCGCATTCCTAGGATTCCGAAACCGACCTGACGTCGTCCCGTTTTGGCATTCTTTCGAAATCAGGAAGCTCCATGAGCTGGATTCGTCACAAATATGACGTGACGGCGGACACTTAGCTTTCAAGGTCATTGGCGATAGACTTTCCCTATTCGGGTCAGCTTGCACCGATCGCGGAAGGCCTTCCCAGGTTGAGACGCGACGCCCAGCGAAACCCAAGGGCGGTTTTCTCCGGACCGCTGTAGTAGCTCACGACTCGTCGGGCGCCGAGCTGAATTTCAGGGACCGGTGCGCGTATGGATTTCTTGAATCTGACTACGTCTCAAGTCATATCCGCCAGCGAGTCTTATCGCCAACTGCGTTTCCCGCAGGTTTTTGAAGCAGCTGCCATTGGGATCGCCCTGTGCCATTTCGATGGGCGCATTCTGGAGGGTAACGCGGCACTGGCACGGATTCTAGGTTTCGAAGCCAGGGAGCTAGCAGGACTTAATCCCTGGGAATTTCACTCGGTGGATTCTGCGGGCAGCCAGCAGCTTGCGGAACTGTTGCACGGAGAACGCGAATCGTTCGCCATGGAACGGGCCTACCACCGGAAAGACGCTTCCGAATTCTGGGGGCAAGTCACCGTGACCATCGCACACGACCGCCAAGGCTGTGGCACGTTTCTGGTGGTGCTGCTAGACGATGTCAGCGAACGCAAGCGTCTCGAAGAACAATTACGGCAGGCGGAGAAGATGGAGATCGTCGGGCGCCTGACCACGGGGGTTGCCCACGACTTCAATAATCTGCTGACAGGTTTCCTTCTTTACTGCGATGTTCTGTTATCAGAACTGGAACCAGGACACCGTCTTCGCGAGCACGTCGAACAGATTCGCATGGCGAGCGAACAGGGTGCAGCGCTGACGCAGCAACTGTTGGCATTCGTCCGCAAGCAGGCCGTTCACCCCCAAGCCCTCCTGCTTAACGAAACCGTCTCGTCCATCGAAGGTTTCCTGCGGCGGATGATCCGGCAGCAAATCGATCTGGCCTTCAGTGTCGATCCTGAAGCCGGAATGGTCTTTGCCGACCCCGCACAGATTCGTCAGATTGTGCTGAACCTGGCACTGAACGCCCGCGATGCGATCTCGAAAAATGGCAGGATTCGGGTCTGCACCCGTGCAACCAACTTCCCGGGCGGCACAGAACGAGCGTATTCACTTCTGGTGGAGGACACCGGATCCGGCATGTCCGAGGAGACGCGTCGGCATATTTTCGAGCCGTTCTTCACAACAAAAGGGGAGGGGCAAGGGACCGGGATGGGATTGGCCACGGTATGCCGCATCGTAGAGGAGGCGCACGGAAAGATCGAGGTGAACAGCGAGCTAGGCCGTGGCACCCGTATTGAAGTTTTCTTCCCTGCACTCTGCAGTAAGACAACGGATTCCTTGCTTTGGGAGCAGACAGACCAAAACACGCTCATCCCTTCGGCTCCTCCAGCGGCGATTCCGATCCGGCAACTCCCGGGCGAGCCGGATGCGGGCTCGAACCTCACCATCGCCGGACCCGTTCGAGAGAACGAAGCCAGACCTCACACGGGAGAATCAGCATGCTAAGCGCGACCGCCACAACGCTACAGATATGTCCGCAGTTGCAAGCGGCGAATTTTCTCAACCTGCTGATCGTTGATGACGACCATTCGATGCGGGAGGCATCCGTCGACATTGGCCATTCGCTCGGCTTTAGCACACACCTAGCCGACTCCGCCGAACACGCTTACAGACTCTTGGAGGCCGCCAATATTGATGCGGTGCTGCTTGACCTACGGGTCGCGGGCGGGGGCGGAATGGAGGCACTCAGAAAAATCAAACACCAACGGCCGGACGCCATTGTGATTGTTGTAACCAGCTTCAGTACAGTTCAGTCCGCAGTTCAGGCGATGAAATGCGGGGCTTACGATTTTGTGACCAAACCGGTAAGCATGGAAGAACTGCGTGTCTTGTTCCAGCGAGTAGCGGTTGATCTACGCAGCAGAACGGAAAGCCGGCTTCTCCGCGAAACCATCAAGACACGCTCGGGATTCGGCAACATTATCGGCCGGGCGCCGGAGATGGAGAGGTTATATCGGATCATCGCGAAAGCCGCTCAGAGCGCACATCCGGTGCTTGTGCTGGGCGAAAGTGGAACCGGAAAAGAGATGGTTGCAAAAGCAATTCATGTATCAGGGCCGCTCCACAACAAGCCTTTCATCCCGGTAGATTGCGGGTCACTGGTGCCAACACTGATCGAAAGCGAGTTGTTCGGACACGTGCGGGGAGCGTTTACCGGTGCCGTCGGACAGAAAGAGGGTTTGCTTGCCATGGCAGATGGCGGAACTGTCTTTCTCGACGAGATCGGGGAATTGCCCGTCGATTTGCAGGCGAAGCTCCTCCGCGCGATTCAGGAAAAGGAAATTCGTCCGGTGGGGAGCACCAGGCAGGTTCCAATCAATGTGCGGATTCTGGGCGCCACCAATCGAGATCTCGAGCAAGCGGTGACCGAAGGAACTTTTCGTCGCGATCTGTTCTTCCGCTTGAATGTACTAACGCTGCGCATCCCTCCGTTGCGCGAACGGCGACAGGATATTCCCCTTCTGGTGGCTTACTTCCTTGAGCGAATCGGCCGCGACTCAGGGGCAGAAAAGACGATCGCGGATGATGCCCTTAAGATACTGCTCCACTACGACTGGCCGGGCAACGTACGCGAACTGGAGAATTCTCTGGAGCGTGCCTGCGCACTTTCAAGTGGAGCGGAGTTGCAGGTGCGCGACCTTCCCACGAATCTTGGTAGCGCACCCGCGACATCCCACCGAGGCGTTCCCAGCAACGGCATCATTCCAATGGCGGATTTGGAAAAGCAGACGATCCTGCACGCGTTAGCGCAGGTGAATGGCGACAAGATGCTGGCCGCACGACTGCTGGGAATCGGCAAGACGACCCTGTACCGCAAATTGAAGGAGTACGAGTCTCCGATCTGAGTCCCGGAAGGGACCGAGCGGCCCGAAATGGCACGTCACGGTTCGGCCTGCAGTAACTGATTCCGACCTGACGGGCTGCGCCGCATTCCAAAAGGTCGAACCAGTCATTCAGAAATTGCTAGTCCGAAGTGCGCGCATCTTGTTGCATCCAAGATGGATCGCTGTGGTCACGAAAATCCTTTCCCGCTACCACGTCCTGTTGGCACTGTGTTTACCCGTTGATGGTAGTGCGGTTGCTACTCGCCAAATCATGATCCTTCTTGTCACTGCTATCGAACGCAGCGTCGAGTGCGCTGAGGCTCTTCGCAAAGCCACCGGACAATCTGTTGCGATTCAACCGAACCTGCTGGCTGCAACCACTCGGCTTCGTTCAGAATCTTTCGAGGCGGTGGTCTTCGAACAGCACTTGATCGAACGCGAACCGCAGGAACTCGACATCGCGTTCGCTCACCTTGAAGGCGCCGTGTCTGTAGTGGTGAATCTGGCAGTCACCGGAATGGACCGATTGATTGGCGAGGTGCAAGCTGCGCTTCGACGGCGGATCTGCGAGCAAACGGCGGCTCGAAAGATTGCAGGCGCTAGCGTTCGTGATGAACTTAACGGCACCGTGATGGAGTTGCTCCAGCGACTTGACGTCGTCGTACAAGCCTCCGATATATCCGTCGAGGCCGCAGAGAACATTCGCTCGGCTCGCGAACTCACGCATCGATTGCGTTCTCAACTAGCGCCGGTAGTTTGACTTCTTGGCCACCGTCACAATGCCACCTACGCCCACACCGGCATTATGTTCCGGTGACAGTTCCCTTGCACTTCTCATTTCTCGTTTACGAATCTCTACATGAGTTCCGCGCAAGTGAGGGTGTAGAGTTCGTTCCTTCAGAACACGGGGCCGCACTGCCAGCGAGTTTCCGTCAATCCAACGGAGGTTTCGCATGTCGCATCGCAGTGTCGCGAACCAAGGTATGTCGATCGATCGAAAATCCAGTCCAGTTCAAAACCAAACTATGCCATCCGAGCCGATTTCGTCGCACCCAACGCTCCTCTACGTGGATGACAATCCGCGCTCCAGTCGACTGTTGACCGGCGTGCTTGAAGAGTGCGGGTTTCGCGTCATTGCCAGGAGTGATCCCAACGAGGCTCTTTTGCTTTGCCGACATACCTATTTCGACCTAGCCCTGCTGGATTATGAAATGCCGTTGATGAACGGCGCGCAGGTGGCGAGGGAGGTCAAGTATTTGGCACCGGACGTTCCGGTGGTCTTGATTTCAGGGCGGGCAGAATTACCGCCTGCTGAACTGGAGTTTGTGGACGCCCATTTCGGGTTCGGGACGGACCTGGACGATCTGCTGTGGAGTCTGCGTATTCTCAGCCGTTCGCAAACGGTACAGACGAAGGCGATCGGGACGCACCTGCAGGATCGTGAGGGCTATCGCTCCTTGGAAGAATCGCGCTGGGCGGACTCCACTTAAACAACATGGAACGGCAATGAACCCACACGTCGCGCGCCCGCGATGTGTGGGTATTGATCACCGGCTTCCTCCACAACCCGAGATTCTACGGCTGGCCAAAAAGATGTCATTGCAAAACTAACTTCCCTTCCTTGTGAGTTACCCAGAATAGACACTCTTTTCTTTAACGGCTCGCCGCTAAACTGATGCGGGGCGTCCCCCCAATCTTCCCACGGAGAAACTCCAAATGAAAAAGATGTTAGTAAGCGCATCATTCGTAATGTTGTTCACAGCGGCAGCGATGGCAGATGGAGGCGGTCTACCGCCCGTGAAGCCACCCAAGGCCCAACCACCAAAAGCAATCACGGCAGTTCCCTATCTCGTCGCTGACGGTGGGGGTCTGCCGCCGGTGAAACCGCCCAAAGCTCTGCCGTCACTGCAGGCCGTTCCGGTCGTTGTCGTCGCTGACGGTGGAGGCCTGCCGCCGGTGAAGCCACCCAAGGCCGTCTAGAGCGCAAAACGGCTCGAAAGGCCGGGGCAGATACGGTAATCTGTCTCCGGCCTCATGGTTCTTCTCTCGTACACACCGACGCTCCTGATGCTGGCCTTGGTTTGTGTGTTGGTACAGCGACGCGCCCACCACCAATTTCCCTGTTTCTTTACTTACGCCGTTTTTGCGGTAGTGGCCGATTTGGCCCGATTCAGTGTCCGGTCCAATCCTGACGTTTACTTCTACGCATACTGGGTTACAGAGGCGGTTTACGATGTGCTCGGCGTTGCATTGATGTATGAAGTCTTCCAGAAAGTGTTTGGCGGACTAGTTAAAGTATGGTGGGCCAGGCTGGTGTTTCCCTGCATCGTTGCGGCTGGGATCGCGCTCAGCGTCACACGAGCTCACGCGACCTCTGAACAACTGGGCGGCCGTCCCATGCTCGCCATTGTGATGGGCGAGATTGCAGTACGATTCGTGGAGGTATTGGTTTTCATAATCCTGGTGAGCATGGTTCGCCTGCTGGGTCTGCGGTGGCGTCAATACGCATTTGGCATTGCGACGGGATTCGGCTTTTATGCGACCGTGGCCTTGTTGACGACCACAACATTTTCGGATTTCGGAACAGATTTCAAGTTTTTGTGGGGCGCAAGCCTTATTGTCTCGTATAGTGTTGCCGTACTGATCTGGATTTGGTTTTTCAGCGTGGCTGAAATAGCCAGACCCACGGGCCCCGCAGCGCCGTCACCTTCCCCGGAAGAGTTAGAAAGATATAAGGAAGCACTACGGAGACTTCACTAGCTGTGATTTCAGTGTTTGTAACTTGGCTAATTATTGCGTGTGGCGCGCTCGCCTGCGTTTACATGCTATGGGGAGCTTGGTCCCGTTTCCCACGTCGCGATTTTGACGATGTCGTTCACTTCCTCTATCCGGTAGATCTGTCGCTGGCGGAAGCACTTCTCGATCCAGCGGCTGAGTTCGATATCAGCTGGAAACTCGCTCCCCAGGAATTCCGGGAAGCACAGCGCAAACGCATGAGCCTTTACGTCGAACTGGTTCGACGCATGGCCCACAATTCCAAGGTCCTTGTTGAGTTCAGCAACGCCGAGATTATTCGCGAAGACCTCCTCCGCTCCGATCGTGCCCGGACACTGCAGCAAACAGCCATTGAAGTGCGCATTTATGCGTTGCTTACTCTGTTGAAGCTTCGGGTTTGGATGTGGGTCAGTAAGACACCGACTATGCCGCACCTACGCAAAGCGGCTCATGTAGATGGCCTGAAGACCTATGACGCGCTGAAAACCGCAGCAGAAGCGGCGTTTCTTCACCTTCCGCCGACGGATCTTGAGACTTTGACCCGCAACTTGTAATCCCCCCTAAGTACCATCCAACTGTCCGGCCTGCGTTCCTTGCGGAGATGTCCGTCGGAAAGGGCCAGGAAACAACACCTTCGACGAAAAAATGACTTTGCTCCGAGACCTCCCGCCTCTACACTAGGAAGCACATTGGCCGCCGTTCGGCCCATTCCCGGGGGTTCTGTGCGCGTTCTGGTGACGACGGACACTTTCAGTGGCGCTTGGACCTATTCACGCGAACTGGTCACCGGACTCATCACGCAGGGCGCACAGATTACGCTCGTCAGCTTCGGCGAGATTCCGCTTCCCGATCAAACAGCCTGGATGCAGACACTGCACGGACTGGAATACCATCCGACCGCGTTTCGCCTCGACTGGATGCAGGAGGGCGAGCAGGATTTTCATGCGGCACAGGACTACTTGTGTGAGATTGTCCACGACACACGCCCGGATGTCTTGCACCTAAACCAGTTGAGTTTTGGAGCCTTGCCAGTAGCCACACCGCGGGTGGTCACCGCGCACGGCGACATCATTACCTGGTGGCTGACGATTCACGGGAAGGAACCGGCGCGCTCAGCTTGGCTGGATTGGTACAGGGAAACCATGATCGGTGGGTTGAGGCGCGCCGACGCGGTCGTCACAACGACACGCTGGATGGGCGAAATGCTGCGTCTAGCCTATGAAGACAGCTTCGCATGGCAAGTGATCCCGGCGGGACGGAATCCGATTTACTTCAACCCGTTTGTAACGAAAGAAGAATTGGTTCTGGCGATCGGGCGTTTGTGGGATTCCGGCAAACAGGTTTCGCTGCTGACGCAGCATAAGCACGGACAGCCAGTCTGCATCGTGGGAGCCGATAATCCGATTCCCGCGCCAGCACTGCCGATCCGGGCCGATGTACGCATTTCGACCGATGCGCACGAGATTTCGGTGAAAGGCGCACAGACCGAGTCGCAACTTCGCAGTCTTTATAGCAAGTCCACGGTATTCGCGGCGACTTCACGCTATGAAGCGACGGGGCTGGCCTCGATGGAAGCGGCGTTCTCGCGGTGTGCCCTGGTAGCGAACGACATTCCCGTCTATCGCGAGTTATGGGGTGACGCAGCACTGTACTTTGAACGAAACAATGCGGACAGCCTGGCGGAAGTACTGTTGCAACTTGACCATGACCGGGAAATGACCCGACTTTATGGCACCCGGGCCTACAATCGCGCGCGGGAACGATTTACCTCGCGCAGAATGGTGGACGATTGCCTGCAACTCTACCGCCGCCTGCGTACATTAAAGACCGCCGTCGCCTAGAAGAATCCCGCCAACCGATCATCTCCCGTATTCCCTGCTAGTTCAGGATCCACCTCCGCGATTCGTCTGCCTAGATGAGATTCATTGGGAGGACGGTGGCCACGGTTGACGGCATATGTCTCAATTGATATAGTTCATATGAGATATATCATGAGAGATATAGACAAACAACATTTTGGACTTTGGGATCTAGCCGTCTTGAGCATGCTGCGCGAACGGCCAATGCACCCATACGAAATGCAGCGCCTGCTGAAGGATCGCCATAAGGATGACGTGCTGGTATTGAAGCGCGGATCGCTCTATCACGCGATCAACCGCCTGCTGCGCTGGGAACTGATCAAAGTGGTTGAGACCAGCCGGGCCGGACGACGTCCCGAGCGCACCACCTACCGGATTACCACCGTGGGCGAGCAGGAGCAGGTGCGCTGGTTACAGAAGATGATCGCAGTTCCCAAGCGAGAGAATTCCGAGTTCATGGCCTCAGTGAGCTTTCTGGTGTACCTCACGCCGAAGGATGCGTTGGTACAACTGGGCACTCGCGCACAGCACCTGGAGCAGCAGATTGCCCGATGGGAGTCCACTTTGAAGCCGTTGACGAAATGGCTCCCGAGAATCCATCTGGTGGAACTCGAGTACTTGGTCGCTATGCAGCGGGCGGAATTTTCGTGGGTTCAGAACATTGTGGCCGACCTCAAGTCCGGCGATTTCACCTGGGATTTGAAGTCCATTCTCAAGGCACCGCCGAAAGCGCCGACCGCAAAGAAAAGTGAGGCGAAGATATGAGTACGGTGACCGCAATTTCGTCAACAGATACCGGCGATCGCACAAGCGGGCGATCCGTCGCACCCATCGTCGTCCTGGTCTTGCTCTCGCCACTGGTCGGCGAAGTTCTGAGCGGCGCGACAAAGCTCAGCTACCTGTTCGCATACCTTCCGGAAGTCATGATGTGGGGTTGTGGGACGCTGCTCATCCGGGAACTGGTACGTCGATGGGGAGGCAATTGGACCAGCATGCTGCCGCTGGGACTGGCGCTGTCAATAACAGAGGAGTTCATCGTGCAGCAAACTTCCCTGGCGCCTCTGCCATGGCTGGGCACAGCTCCCATGTATGGACGCGTCTGGGGAGTGAACTGGATCTACTTCGTTTTCATGCTCGCATTCGAAAGCGTGACCATTACCATGGTCCCGGTGCAGATTGTGGAACTGATCTTTCCCGAGCGCCGTAAGGAACCATGGCTACGCAGACGTGGCCTCGTGGTCGCAAGCACGGTCTTCGTCGTCGGCGCATTTATCGCATGGTTTTTGTGGGTAAGGGTCGCGCGCATTCAGGTCTTCCACATGCCCGACTACAAGCCTCCCATGGTGACATGGGCCCTGGGATGGATTGCGATCGCCTTTCTTGTGAGCGTTGGTTACGCTTTGCGGGGCTCGCGCGGAACTACCGCCGCGCGCGATGCTCTCTCGCCGTGGCTTGTGTTGCCCTTCACGCTGCTCCTTGGGTTCCCATGGTATGCCTTGATGGGGCTCGTGTTCGTTCCGAATCCGCCCGCGGTGCCCCTCTGGATCCCCGTTACCGCAAGCATTGGATGGGGAGTGATGACGATCTTCCTGGTGCGGCGTTGGGCCTCGGCATCTGGCTGGGGAGAGATGCAGGAATGGGCTCTTTCGTTCGGCGTGCTGCTGGTATTAATGACAGCCGGCTTTCTCGGTAGCAGCTTATGGATCAAAATGGATCTGGTTTTCAAGGCGCTCCTGAATGCCATCGCTTTCGCGGGAATGATCGTGCTGGCGATGCGGATCGCGAGACGCGGGGCGCGCTAGCAACGCCTCACTGCGAACCGCATGTTATACTTTCTAAGCGTTTTCCCCCGCATCCTGCGAACGGAGGATCAGTATCGATAAGCGTTTTATCCGCATGAATGAGCGCATCCGCGCACGCGAAGTGCGTGTGATTGGAGCCGAAGGTGAACAGGTTGGGATCATGACTCCCTTCGACGCGCTGAAGATGGCCCGCGAAAAAAACCTCGACCTGGTGGAAATTTCTCCGACTGCACAGCCTCCGGTTTGCCGGATCATGGATTATGGGAAATTCCTGTACCAGAATGAAAAGCGTGAACGCGAGGCCAAGAAGAAACAAAAAGTTATTACCGTCAAGGAAGTGAAGTTTCGTATCAACGTGGATGATCACGATTACGACACAAAAAAGAATCACGTGTTGCGCTTCCTCGACGAAGGCGACAAGGTCAAGGCAACGATCTTCTTCCGCGGACGCGAAATGACGCGGCAAGGTCTGGGACGAGAAATCCTGGAACGCCTGATTAAGGACGTCCAGCACAAGGGATTGGTCGAGTTCCGGCCACGGCAGGAAGGAAACACGCTGCACCTGATCCTGGCGCCGAAGAAAAACGAGGCTGGAGCGAAAGAGAAGCCAGCCGCGAAGCCGGCGCCCAAAGCGCCTGCCGCTCCTCCTCCACCGCAGCAAGGTGGAGCGCAGACAGCGTAGAAACAGGCTGTCAGTCGTCAGTTATCAGTCATCAGTTCAATCTCCTGGTGCGATCACTAACGAAGGGTTTGATCGATGCTCTGCATAGTGCCGAGCACGTTGTGGTCGTAACTGAGCACTGACAACCAAGAACTAGGAATTTACTTTTATGCCAAAACTAAAAACACACAAGGGCGCTGCGAAGCGCTTTAAGAAAACGGGTACGGGCAAGATCAAGCGTCACAAGGCAAATTTGCGTCACATCCTGACATCGAAGGCGAAGAAGCGCAAGAAACAGTTGGGCTCTTCTACTCTAGTGAGCGATGGCGACTACAAAAAAGCCGCGCGTATGATTCCGTACGCCTAACCGGCCTTCGGCTTTCGGCTTTGGGCTCTCGGAACACATGAGAGCTTGGAGCTAGGCCGAGAACCCAGAGCCGAAAGCCTAGAGCCGCTTTCGATAACCAAGTCTGCGGATCTTTCGAGAACCGCAGCGGCGAGTGAAGAGGTCAGACTTCAGAAATCCCAACAGGTAGAAGTCGCCTTACCTCCAACCGTCAAACGAAGTAAGAAAGGAGAACAACAATGCCTCGTGTAAAACGCGGAACTAAACGCCGCGCCAAGCGCAAAAAGATACTTGAACGCGCAAGTGGATATTTCCTAACAAAATCAAAACTTTACAGGTCCGCAAAAGAAGCAGTTGAACGCGGATTGAAGTTTGCCTACTCGGGCCGCAAACAGAAGAAGCGTCAGTACCGCTCGATCTGGATCGTGCGCATCGGCGCCGCCGCGCGTCTACATGGACTCAGCTACAACAAGTTCATCAATGGACTGAAGAAGGCGGGCGTAGAACTGGATCGCAAGATCCTCGCAGATCTGGCGGTGAAGGATCCGGCGGGATTCGGGCATCTGGCGGAGCAGGCGAAAGCCGGTCTCGCCGCTTCCGCTTAGGCGTTTGCGCTTAATCGTTAGTCGTTAGCTCCAGCTTTTCGTTCTTTTGTAGCGCCGGCATCCTGCCGGCTGTCGCGAGGGCATCTTGCCCTCGCAGAGTGCGTTCGGGACACACGCACGACAGTCGCTGGGACACGGCGGCGCTACAGTCACACATCCCATGTACTCAGTCCCCAAACTAACGGACTTCTCGGCGCCAGCCCTCGATGCTGCCGTGCGCGAGATGCTTTCTGCCTTGGAGCAGGAGTCAGCCGCAGTTGGTTCCGAGAGTGATTGGAAGATCTACCGCGATCGCTGGATGGCACGCAAGAACGGCGTTCTGACGCAACTCAACGATCTTTGGTTAAAGGCGGCGCCGGGTCCTAATAAGAAGGATGTCGGGCAGCGCGTTAACGAAGTCAAAAGAAAAGTTGAAGAAACGGTAGAAGCGACGCTGGGACGCGTGCAGGGTGGTGCCTCGTCGTCGCGATTGACCGCCGAGCGCGTAGATGTCTCCCTTCCGGGAATCCGGCGCGTGATCGGGGCCGAGCATCTGGTCATCAAGACGATGAATGAGATTGTGGGCGTGTTCCGCAATCTCGGCTATTCCGTCGAAGAAGGACCCGAAGTCGAAACCGACTACTACAATTTCGAGGCGCTGAATTTTCCTCCGAACCATCCGGCGCGCGACACGCAGGACACGCTGTTTATTGCCGGTCAGGACTCGAAGCAGCAGCGCGACCGCTTGTTGCTGCGAACACACACTTCTCCCGTGCAGATTCGCACCATGCAGAAGATGAAACCGCCAGTGCGAGTCGTGTGTCCGGGGAAGGTGCATCGCAACGATGCGCCCGATGCGACGCACTCGCCGATCTTTCACCAGGTTGAGGGTCTGGCGGTAGATACGAACATCACATTCTGCGATCTGAAAGGCACGCTCGACCACGCCATGAAGGCGCTGTTTGGATCGAGCGTGAAGACACGGTTTTACCCTTCGTTCTTCCCTTTCACCGAGCCTAGCGCTGACGTGCAGATCAGCTGCATTTTTTGCGATGGCAAAGGCGTGCGCGACGGCGGTCCCTGCCGCAACTGCAAGGCCAGCGGATGGATCGAGTTGCTCGGCTGCGGGATGGTTGATCCAAATGTGTATGGCTTTGTGGATTACGATCCAGCCAAAGTTTCCGGGTTTGCGTTCGGTATGGGCGTGGAACGCATCGCGATTTTGAAGTACGGCGTGGACGATATTCAGTTGTTTTTTAACGGCGATGTCAGGTTTCTGGAGCAGTTTGGTTAGACGCCACTGGCTGCGGACCGCGAGCCTCGCGCGATCGTTCGGCGCGTCAGGTTCGTTCGAGGCTCGCGACTCGTAGCTCGAAACTTTTTCGATAATGAAACTCTCTCCCTCATGGCTGCGCGACTTTGTTGAACTTCCCGTCGACTACGTTCGTCTTGCGGATGAACTTACTCTTGCAGGCGTGGCTGTGGAAGGCATCTCGGGCTCGGGCGAATCCACCGTCTATGAGATGGAGATCACGACCAACCGTCCTGATGCGATGAATCATTACGGCGTGGCGCGGGAGGCTTCAGCGCTCTATGATCTTCCGCTCAAAGTGATTGAGCCGAAACTGCCTGCTGCGCACGGCAAGTCCGAAGTCACCATTGAAATAAAAGAGCCGGAACTGTGTCCGCGGTTTACGGCGCGCGAGATCAGCGGGGCTCGTATCCAAGCTTCCCCCGCACAAATCGCAAACCGCCTGCAATTGCTCGGTCAGCGTCCGATCAGCAACGCGGTCGATGCTACGAACTACGTTCTCTGGGAAAGTGGCAAGCCGACCCACGTTTTCGATCTTGACCTTCTGGAAGGCCGCCGTCTAGTCATTCGCAAAGCCAAGGCTGGTGAAACTCTCAAGACGCTCGATGGCGTGGAACGCAAGCTGACTCCGGACGATTTGGTCGTTGCAGACTCGGTGAAACCAGTGGGACTCGCGGGCGTAATGGGCGGGTTCGACACGATGATCACCGACAAGACGCGGAACATCCTGATCGAGTCGGCATGGTGGGATCCGGTGACGGTGCGGCGGATGTCGAAGCGACACGGCATTCACACCGACGCTTCCCATCGCTTCGAGCGTGGAGCGGATTTCGAATCGACGGTCGTTTCGACGAACCGCGTGGCGGAACTGATTCTGAATTCTGGCGGCGGAACGCTGGTTGGCGACATAATCGACGTGATCGCGCGCAAGATGGACCTGGCTCCGGTAGAACTCGATCTGCACGAAGTGCACCGGATTCTCGGGGAAAAGATCTCCGAATTCGAAATCAACCGCATTCTGACGCGCCTTGGCTTCGTGTTGACGGCCGGTGGAGAAGATCGACCCCTGGTGCACATTCCGAGTTGGCGGCTTGATGTGGAGCGCGAGATTGACATCATCGAAGAAATTGCGCGGTTGCACGGGTACGACAAATTTGCGAACACACTGCCAGCCTACAGCGGCGAAGTTCGCGACCTGCCCGACGCGCACAAAGATGAGAAGCTGCGCTCGTCACTGTTGGCGCTCGGCTACAACGAGACGATTTCGCTGACCTTTATTTCGAAGGACGATGCGAAGCGATTCTCGAAAGCCGCGGAACTGGATCTGGAGAACCCGCTAAGCGACGAGGCTTCGGTGATGCGCACGTCGCTGGTGCCGTCGATGCTTACCATGCTGTCCTACAACCTGAATCGCGGCAATGAGAATGTGCGGCTCTTCGAGGCGGGGAAAGTATTTGAAGCAGTGGGTGAGAAAGCGGCGGAGTCGAAGCGGATCGTGATGGGCGGCACCGGCAATTTGGATGCAGGAGTTGTGCGAGGGCTTGCGGCGGGCGCGGAAACGCGAGCGCTGTCATTCTTTGATCTGAAGGGCGATCTTGAAGAACTGCTGGGGCATTTCAGCCAGTGGGAACTCGGATTTGATACTCAGACGGCGGATTACTATCACCCGGGGCGCTCGGCGCGAGTGTTGATGGATGGCGCGCTGGTGGCCCAGTTTGGACAGATTCATCCGGACGTCGCCGCGGCACGGAAGTTGAAGCAAGACGTTTTTGTGGCCGATATCTTTCTTGATCGTCTCTACCAGCATGACCTGCGCGCCGTGCGCTACGAGGCCCTTCCCCGTTTTCCGGGCGCAGAGCGAGACTTCTCGTTCGTCTTCACGGACACCGTTGACTTCGAGAAAATTCGTCAGAGTGTGATGGGACTGGCGATTGGCGAACAACGGGCGTTTATCCCTGTAGAAGTGTTCCGCGGCGAAAACGTTGGAGCGGGCAAGTATTCGATCTTGATGCGGGCGAAGTTCCAGTCGAGTGAACGCACGCTACGCGATGGTGAAGTAGCTACGTGGGCGGGACAGATCACAAAAGCTCTCGAGGCCCTCGGGGGCATGCAGCGGTAGTCGAGCCGACGTCCTGTTGTACTTACTTACGCTCATCTGTGGCTCCGTGGCTGGATGAATTCTTCCTGTGCTAGCCTTTCTTACCATGACTATGGCATCTTCCCTCCCCAAGCACTATCTTTCCGACAAAGTTGAGCACTTTACCGAGTCTGTCATCCGCGAGATGACACGACAGGCGATGCAGCATGGGGCGATCAATCTGGCGCAGGGGTTTCCAGATTTTCCGGCGCCGGAAGAGATCAAACTAGCTGCCCAGCAAGCCATTGCCAAGGACGTGAATCAGTATGCAATCACCTGGGGCGCCAAGAGCCTGCGCGGCGCCATTGCTCGTCAGATGCGGGAGTGGCAAGGGATCGAAGTAGACCCGGAGCGCGAGGTGGTGGTCTGCTGCGGGTCGACCGAGGCGATGATTGCGACGCTGCTGGCGGTCTGTAACAAGGGCGATGAAGTGGTAGTGTTCGAGCCGTTCTACGAAAACTATGGGCCGGATTCGGTTCTGAGTGGCGCCAAGCCTCGATTCGTGAGCTTGCGGCCTCCAACGACGGGAGAGGGCGAGTGGACGTTCGACGCGCAGGAATTGCGCGAGGCCTTCCAGCATCACACGAAAGCGATCATTCTGAACACGCCCAACAACCCAACCGGCAAAGTGTTCACGCGCCAAGAACTGGAACTGATTCGTGACCTTTGCGTTGAGTACAACGTGCTTGCGATTACAGACGAAATTTATGAGCACATTCTTTACGACGGCGCCAAGCACATTTCGATTGCTTCGCTCGAAGGCATGCGCGACAGGACGATCACGATCAACGGACTTTCGAAAAGCTACAGCGTAACGGGATGGCGCGTGGGTTGGGCGGTTGCGCCTCCTGCTATTACAAACGCGATTCGGAAAGTGCACGACTTCCTTACGGTTGGCGCTCCCGCGCCGCTGCAAGAAGCCGGAGCGGTCGCGCTCAGTTTACCTTCGACCTACTATCGCGATCTGGCTGACAAATATCGTGCGCGCCGTGACCACTTGATTCCTTCGTTGGAAAAGGCGGGGTTCCGGTGCTTTCGTCCTCAGGGCGCTTATTACGTCATGACCGATATCAGTGCCTTCGGATTCAAGAGCGATGTGGAGTTCGCCACACATCTGGTGAAGAATGTAGGGATCGCTTGCGTGCCGGGATCAAGTTTCTACAAGCATGCCCAGGATGGGTCGCAGCAGGTGCGGTTTGCATTTTGCAAGAAACCAGAGACGCTGGATGCGGCGGCAGCGCGGCTGGAGAAATTGAATAAATAGCCGGTAGAGCCTACGGAAATCAAACCCACCACGAAGGCACAGAGACACGGAGAACAGCTAAAATCTTGCTTCGCAAACTCTCCAAGTGCGTCGCTGGGACGTAGGCAAACTCGGCCTCTGCGAGACAGCCCCTTTGTTTCCAGTTCTGCCGACACGTTTGGACACATCCACTGGCGTAATCCACAGCAAACTGCGCTATACTGCGCGAAAGCTTGAACACCTACCACGAAAGCGAGCCGCGTCCATGCCAGTAAAAGAAGCGGAAGAGGTATCTGCCGAGGTTCCTGCCGAAAATTTCCAGGCGCTGGAAGAGAAAATCTATCGCACCATTGAGCTATACAAGGCCGCGAAAGAAGCAAAAGCGACGGCCGAGCGTGATGTGAAGCGAGTGCGCGAGCAACTGGAGCAGCGCGAGGAAGAAAACGACACGCTGCGTCGCGAGCTTGTGCAACTGCGGAAGGATCGCGAGGACATTCGCGGACGCGTGGAAAAGATGCTCGGTCAGATGGAGAATCTGGCGCAGGAGCAAGCGGCGAGCTGAGGTTACGGTTCCGTTACGTCGAGGCTGATAAGGCTTTAAGTCCGAACAACAAGGCTCGACGGTAGAACAATAGGGTTTTCTGATTAGGAGTACGATGGCGACCGCCAGCAAACACCCACCAACTCGAGACGCAGTGAACGGCAGCGTGCGCGTCGAGATTTTCGATCAGGTGTATAACCTGCGTGGATCAGACGCCGACTACATTCAGAAGCTTGCAGAGTACGTAGACGGAAAGATGCGAGCCGTTTCGGAGCAGACATCCACGGTGGATTCAGTGCGGTTAGCGGTGCTCGCGGCCCTGAATATAGCGGATGAATATCACCTTCTGAAACGCAGTCTCGATACGAAAACGAAGACGCCGGAAGCGCAACAGCGAGCGGACAAACTAGCAAGCGCTCTTGATGAAGTTTTGCAAGATGCCCGCCGCGCTGGCTAACGCGAAGGTAACGAGCGCTTAACTTGCCGTTCATTCTGAGATCAGCCTCCTAGCAAACCTTCTGCCAACTATTTTGCGTTTTCCTCTTGCGAATCTCTTCATAGTTTCCTAGCATCCAAGTTGAGAGCCGACCTACTAGGTTGGTGATGGTGGCAACCGATTTTTGAACCAATGCCGAATGAACGGGGACTCGACTCGCAAACATAGATCCGGTGTGCTACGTTCCGTCATGCGGAAAAGCCTAATGGGTCGCGGCGGGTTCCCACCGTCTGAGACGGGTTCATTCTCGGCCCACCACACGGCCATGTGGGTCGGCTTTTGATTTTGCTCTTAGCAGTTGTGGCGCCTTAACTTTCTGAGTGAGGGTGTCGCGAACGCCCGTCGCTCGGTTTCTCTCTTCCTGCTAGACTCTTTTCAGAACTCAGCTCACAACTGGAGCATCTAAACTAGCGTGTTTCCACGACTATTTCATATTGGCAATTTCTACCTGCCGACTTACGGCGTGCTTGTCGCTACTGGCGTTCTGCTGGGCTTGTGGATCAGCGTTCGCAACTCTGAAAAACAGGGCATGAATGGCGATGACGCCTGGAACCTTGGCATCTTCATGGTGCTGGCAGGGATTCTTGGCGCAAAAATTCTGTATGTAATCAATGAATGGGGCGGCATTTTTCGTTCCTGGCGGGACATCTTCACCCTGAACACGATGCAGGCGGGAGGAGTTTTCTCCGGCGGACTGATCGGCGCACTGTTGGTAGGAGCGTGGTACATGCGAAGCCATCGCATGCCGCCGTTGCGCACGACCGACGCTTTCGCGCCAGGGCTGGCATTCGGACACGTTCTCGGACGATTCGGATGTTTTTCCGCCGGATGCTGCTATGGCAAGCCGACCGATCATTTCTGGGGCGTGACATTCACCAATCCGCTGGCCAACTTGATCAGTGACACGCCACTCGGGGTGAAGCTCGAACCGACGCAATTGATCGAAGCGGCGGCAGAATTTTTCAACTTTGTGTTGTTGATGTGGCTGTTGAAGCGAAAGAGGTTCGATGGACAGATCTTTGCGACATTCATGATGCTGTATGGCGTGGAGCGTTTCTTCATAGAGTTTCTGCGCGGCGACGGAGGACGAGGTGAGGTCTTTGGCGGCGCACTCAGTGGAACCCAATTGATCTCGATTGGCTTGGTGATCGTGGGTGGCCTGGTTTGGTGGTTCAAGAGCGGCACGGCAGCGCCTGCAGCCGTGAGCAGTAACGCGTAGCCTCCGGAGATGCCCGAATTCCCTATCACTCTGACGGTGTCTCCCGAAGACGCGAGCCAGCGTCTGGACCAGTATTTGACGGGCCATCTGACTGAGGTCAGCCGCGCTCGAGTCCAACAACTTATCGAAAAAGGCGAAGTGCTGGTAAATGACGCGGCGGCGAAGGCATCGCTGCGGTTGAGAGGCGACGAGCGTATTACGATTTGCGGGCCGCCGCACGCTCGCCCTTTGCGCGCGATGGCGGAGGAAATTGCACTCGACATCGTTTACGAGGATGACGATCTGGCGATCGTCAACAAGCCTGCCGGCATGATGGTGCACGCTGGAGCCGGGGCAACGGAGGATGCGCGCAATCGCGGTACGCTCGTCAACGCGCTGCTGCATCATTTCGGATCGTTGTCTGGCGTGAGCGGCGAGCTGCGTCCCGGGATCGTGCATCGGTTGGATCGCGCCACAAGCGGGCTCATGGTGGTGGCAAAGAATGATGAAGCGCACCGCCGATTGGCGAAGCAGTTTAGCAGTCGTGAAGTGCACAAGACTTACCTGGCTCTGGTGCACGGGTGGCCAAAGAAGGATACTGGGACGGTGCGCAGTTCAATCAGCCGGGACTCGCAAAAGCGAACACGGATGACCACGCGCCGACCGGGTGGACGCGAGGCAGTCACGCACTATGTTGTCACTCGGAAAATAGATTCTCCATATGGCAAGTTCGCGCTGCTCGAAGTAAAGATCGAGACGGGACGCACCCACCAGATTCGAGTGCACATGTCGTCCTTGGGACATCCTGTGGTGGGCGATGCGCTGTACGGCGCTCCGGCAGAAATACGGTCGCAATCGAACAAGCGGCGTGATGCAGGAATGCCGGCGGGAATTGCCCTGGATCGCTATTTTCTACACTCCGCGTCGCTGGAACTGGTTCATCCGCGGAGTAGCGAGACCATGAAATTTGAGCGAGGGTTGCCGGAGGAGTTGGAGAGATTCATGAGGCGACTGGTAGCGGCAGAACCTCCGCCCCCGAACAATCCGGGACCGGTGTAAGCAGTTCCAGGAATCAGTCCCGCAAGCAAATTTTGGGAAGTCCCTTAAGACCTTGCTCGCATCAGGTTACGAGCGGATTCCGCTGGGAAACGGGCAACGGCTATAATGAATGCAATCCCGATGAGATCTCGCATTTTGACTATTTTGCTGGGAATTCTTGTGCTGACCGCGGTTGTGGGTGCGCATGGTCAGACATCTGACTCCAACGCATTGCCGTCGGCACCTTCGGCAACGATTCAACAAAACGCCCCGGCAAAACCCTCTGCCGAGAGTAAGCCTGCGGCCCCGCCAGATTCGAAGGTGGGCAGCGGAAACGCTCCGACGACTCCACCCGCGTCCACAACGCCCCCTGCGCCTGTGGAGCCGTCCGCTGCGGCAGCGGGTGGTCAATCCCCCGCGCAAGCTGGCAGCACTTCTCCCACGGCACAAGGAAAGCCCCAGTTGGAGAATCCGCCTGCCTCCGATAGCGACGAAGCCATTTCGAAGATCGTCACCCGAGTGAATGAAGTCCGCATCGTGTTCACGGTGACCGATAAGCACGGCCACTACATCAAGGATTTGAAGCGAGAAGATTTCAAGATTATCGACGATCAAAAGCCGGCGGAAATGCGAAGCTTCCGCAATGAGACGGATTTGCCGTTGCAAGTGGGACTACTGATTGATGCCAGCAATTCGGTGCGCGATCGGTTCAAGTTCGAACAGGAAGCCGCGATTGAATTCCTGAATGCCGTGATTCGTCCGCGCTACGACAAGGCGTTCGTCGTGGGGTTCGACGTCACTCCTGAAGTAACGCAGGACTTTACCGATGACACCGAAAAACTCTCGATCGGTGTGCGGTCGTTGCGGGCTGGCGGCGGTACGGCAATGTTTGACGCTCTCTATTTTGCGTGTCGCGACAAGCTTCTGAAAGAAGAACAAACCGGCCCGGTGCGGCGCGCCATCATTCTGCTGAGCGACGGTGAAGACAACCAGAGCCACGTGACGCGCGAAGAGGCCATCGAGATGGCGCAGCGTGCCGAGGCCATTGTCTACACGATCAGCACCAATATCAGCGGCATGAAGGGCGCCGGCGACAAAGTGCTGGTTCGAATTGCAGACGCTACCGGCGGACGCGCTTTCTTCCCTTTCCAGATGCGCGATGTATCGGATGCGTTTCTTTCGATTCAGGAGGAACTGCGCAGCCAGTACGCGGCGTCGTACAAGCCGGCAAATTTCGTTGCCGATGGACGGTATCGTCCGATTGAGATCGTGGCCCCGGGCAAGGGGTTGAAGGTGCGGACGCGTAAAGGATATTTTGCGCCGAAGCAGTAGGCGGGGCTCTCGGCTTTGGGCCTTGGGATTTAGGCTTTCGGGGTTCGGTTTTGGGGTTTCTTAACCAAGTGTTATGCCTGGCTATTCCGGAACTCCGCTCGCCAAGAAACTCGGGATCAAAGACGAGTTTCGCGTCGCTCTTCTCCATGTGCCTGCCGACGTAAAGACGGAACTCCACTCCGAACTGAGCCAGTGTCAGGCCGTTGGTCTCGCAGGCGGGAATCTCGATTTCATTTTTCTTTTTGCCAAATCCCGGGCTGCGCTGGAACAGGACTTGTCTGGCGCGAAGAAGGCCTTGGCGCCTGCGGGCATGATTTGGATTTCCTGGCCAAAGAGAACCTCTGGCGTCGCGTCAGATTTGGATGAAAATATTGTGCGCGGGATAGGGCTCGCGATCGGTCTCGTGGATGTCAAAGTCTGTGCGGTGACCGATGTGTGGTCCGGGCTAAAGTTCGTAATTCCGGTGAAAGACCGACCACGAACCAGGTGATCGAACGGCATCTGTTCAGTTGTTCGCGCAAGGTAAGAAAAGCGGGTCGCCCGAGAACTGGCAACCCGCGTAGTTCGGTTTAGTGGTGATCGTGATCCCTATCATGGTCGTGGTGGTCGTCATGACGGTCACCGCAACGTCGCTTTACCTGTTCCAGTTGCTCGCGGCGTTGGTGAGCCTTTCTGCTGTTTTCACCATATCTCTCAACCGCCTCGTGGAGCCTCGCCTCCGCTTGATGGATCTTCCGCTCACACCGATCATCGTCTGCGCGTGCTGGCAGGGACGTACCTGCCAATCCGACGATGGTCAGCAACGTTACGCAAAGTAGTCGTATGACACGAGTCATTCTGTTCTCCTGGCAATCGAGTTCGTTAGAGCCACATCGGGAATCGGCCCCGTAGTTAGCCTTTGCGGACTAGAAGATTTCGATGCCCGGGGGCACACCACTGTTGTATTGGAATGTTTCGGACGATAGGCGCCAAGGCATGGGCGCGACTTCGCCGCGCCCTTAATCTCAGGTTCACTGACCCGTTCCGCTCAACTTAACCACAGCCGGCCCAAGTGGAGCACTGTGGGTGACCGTCGCCGCCCCAATGATGGAGCCCACAACATTGGGCGTAAAGGTGACGCTGAAGGTGCACTTGCCACCCGAAGCGAGTGTCGCTCCGCAAGGCTTTGTACCGGAAGGCGTCGCAGCGAAATCTCCACTGGCCACCAGGCTCGAGATCGTAAGAGTTCCTCCGGAACTATTGGTCAGCGTTACAGTCTGCGGAGCGCTCGTTGTACCCACCGTTTGCGCGCTGAAAGTCAGGGTCGTGGGCGACAACGTCACCGGAACTACACCCGTGCCAGAGGCGCTGACGAACTGAGGGCTACCAGCGCCATTGGTCGCCACGGAGACTGCGCCTTTCACGGCGCCACTGTTGGTTGGGGAGAACGTTACGGCGAACGTGCATTTCGCGGAAGCAGCCAGCGGGCCTCCGCACGGCGTGGCACCACTCCCGGCCGCGGAGAACGTCACGCTGCCTGCAAGCGAAGTGATGGTCACAGTACTCGCGCTGCTGTTGGTGACTGTCACCGTTTTCGCGGGGCTCGTGGCACCGACACCTATCTTGGCCAACGCTAAGGTGGTGGGACTGAACGTTAGAGGAACGGTCGGCCCCCCGGTGCCGGTTCCCGAAAGACCCACGACCTGCGGGCTGAATGCGCCGTTCGTAGCGATCGCAAGACCGCCGTTGATCGCCCCGCTTGATGTTGGCGCGAACGTCACTGTGATTGTGCATTTGGCACCCGCAGCCAGTGAAGAACCACAGGTTCCTCCGGTTACGGAGTAGTCGGCGCTGGTAGACGGACTAAGGCTGATCGCCGTGGCCTCATTGTTGGTGACCGTCACACTCTTGGAAAATGTATGGCCGACTGCGACGCTACCCATCGCCAAGCTAGCGGGCTTGAAGCCAAGTGGGATCACTCCAGTTCCGGTCAGCGTTACAAGCTGCGGACTTGTGGAAGCGCCGTCAGTGAAGGTCATGGCGCCAGTGACGGCACCGGCAATCGTCGGGCTGAACGTCACATTCACCGTGCAACTATTGCCCGCTGCGAGAGAACTCCCACAGTTGTTCGACTGGGCGAAATCTCCGCTGGCGGTGATGGAACCGATACTCAGCGGGCCCGAAC
>Ga0302322_100000666_pt1 | contig 26782 bp, 24 predicted proteins | sample Fen_T0_2_FD_203757 | JGI IMG/M metagenome (GOLD analysis project Ga0302322, IMG submission 203757) | Peat permafrost microbial communities from Stordalen Mire near Abisko, Sweden - Fen_T0_2 | ecosystem: Environmental > Terrestrial > Soil > Wetlands > Permafrost | place: Sweden: Abisko...
CCGGTGAACTCGGCCGCGTGCCCACCCGCCCGGTCGTACCAGAGGACATAGCGGCCGGCCGCCTGCGGGTACTGCAGCAATGGGTAGGTGGCGACCGGGCTGAGGGCCGCGAGCGTGCCCGTGACCAGGTCGTAGCGGAACGACGCCTCCTTCTGGTACCCGCTCGGCACCAGGCCCTGGAAGACGAGGGCGTCGTGACCCAGCGACGGGTTGAAGCTGTAGAGGCCGGTCACGTGGACCAGGAGTCGGCCGCTCCAGTCGAACGCGAGCAGCTCCTGGCGTGAGTCGTTCTCCGGTCCGCAGGTCTCGGGCAGCGCGATCGCGGAGTCGCTCACAGCGAGGGGCTCCGCTCCCGCGTTCTGGAGATCGAGGGTGGAGCTCATCCGACACCCTTCGGTCAACGGCACCCGGACGTCCTGCTGCGGGCCCCCGGCGGCCGTCTCGGTCACCAGATGTCCTGCTGTGGTGACCCAGACGACCCTCCCGTCGGCGACCTGGGCGACAGCCACGTGCGACGCCACCTTGGTCAGCGGTCCCGAGAAGGGAGCCGTGTAGAGGGAGTGGGAGGTGCCCTTGAGGGTGTCGCCGTCGTACGACGTGAACCACATCCGGTCACCCGCGATCCAGGGCTGACCTGCCGAGATCCCGTCTCCGAAGTCGCTGTGGACGAAGACGTCGTGGCCACCGTCGAGGTCGGTGACGTGGAAACCGGTGCTGCCTGGTCGCGTGGTGGGCGCTGACGTGTGCCACAAGAGCCGGCCGTCGTCGAGGAACGACGGCAGCCATACCGTGGGCGTCCCCGCGTTCGAGCCGGGCGACGGAGGCTGCTGCACCGCTCGCGGCCCCCGACCGGGTCCGTCGAAGATCCGGGTGCGCCGCACCCGGTCGGGGCCGTTCGGCCAGTCCTGGACGATCAGCCTCCCCTGCGCGTCCACCTGCTGGTAGGTGGGAGCCGCGCCGCGGCCGGGTCCGAGGTGCTGCACCGAGGGGATCGTCCAGGGCTCCGGCCGGTAGCCGGGCAGGCTGCTCGCGGGCACCGCGGACGATGCGTCGACGCTCCGGCCGTACTGGTAGCGGCCGATCGGCTCGGGGCTGGACGGGTGGTGCTGCGTCAGCCCGACCGTCACCACCGCCACGACCGCCACCGCGAGGGCCGCGCCACCGGTGACGAACGTCGTACGCCGGCGCTGGCGGCGCTCGGCGAGCTGGGTGATGTCGGAGGCGTGGTGAGGCTCGGGCGGCGCGGCGGACACCGCTGCCTCCATCAGGTCGGTCAGGTTGCGGGGCATGGTCACTCCCTCCCGCTCACGAGCAGATCGTCGTTCGTCTCTCGGGCGAAGGCGGCCTGGAGGGTCTCCAGCCCGCGGGCCGTCTGGGACTTCACGGTGCCTTCGGAGCAGCCGAGAACCGTGGCGACCTCGCTCACCGAGAGGTCGTCGTAGTGGCGGAGCACGAGGCACGCCCGCTGCCGTGGCGGCACCTGGGCCAGGCAGCGGCCGAGCAGGTCGCGGTCGGCGCTGCGCGCGGCGGTGTCGACCGCGGGGGTGTCGACGACGGAGTCGACCGGGACCTCGGTGCTGGAGCGCTTGCGCTTGGCGTCGATCACCACGCTGACCACGGCCTTGCGGGCGTAGGCCTGGGCCTCGGGCTCGCTGCGCAGACGCGGCCAGTGCCGGTAGACCCGGATCAGGGCCTCCTGCACGTGATCGCTGGCCAGCTGCCAGTCACCGCACATGAGGTACGCCGTCCGCCGTAGCCGCGGCTGGCTGGCCAGCACGAAGGCGGTGAACGCCTCCGAGTCCCGTCTCGCCATCGCCGTCCTTCGTCGTCCGGTGCCACCCTCGCCGATCAGAACGAGATGGGCCCCCGATCGGGTTGCACCGCCCGCACGGTACGCCGGGCCGGGCGTCAGCCGTTCAGGTTGGTCGCCACCTCGCGGCAGAGCTCGGTGGCGCGTCGGGCCCAGGCGGGCGAGGCGCCGGCGAGGCCGCAGGAGGGGGTGATCACGAGCCGCTCGAGGACGCTCTCGGGGTCGAGCCCGAGCATGTCGAGCCAGCGGAGCACCCGCTCGGTCAGCGTCTTCGCGTCGGGGACGGTCTCGGGCTCGAGAGACGGGACGACGCCGAGCGCCAGCGTCTCGCCCGCCTCCAGCGCCTCGGCGAGCACGTCCATGTCGGCGGCGGTCAGGACCGAGAAGTCGGCACTCAGGCCGCGAGCGCCGGCTCCACGCAGGAGCTGCCACGGCACCCCCGCCGCGCAGGAGTGCACCCAGGGATCCGGGCCGGCGGCGGCCAGTACCCACTCCAGGGCCGCGGACGCCTCGGGCGGATGCACGACGCGATGCCGACCGAAGCCGGACGCGGTCGGGATCGCACCGGCCAGCACCGCAGCCAGCGCGGGCTCGTCCACCTGTACGACGACCCGCTCGGCCGCGACCCTGCGGCGTACGTCGGCCACATGGGTGGCCAACCCTTCCGCGAGGGCCTGCGCCAGCTCGCGCCGTGCCCCGTGGTCGGAGAGCACCTTGTCGCCACGTGGCTTCTCGACGGAGGCCGCGAGCGTCCAGGGGCCGGCGACCTGGATCTTGAACGAGCCACGCACGTCCTGGGCCTGCTCCTCGAGCACGTCGAGGTCCTGTGCGAGCAACGAACGGGCCCGGCGATGGTCGATACCGGGTCGGTCGGTGAGCCGCCAACCCGCCGGCTGCAGGTCGAACCCGAGGTCCGCGACCATCGCGACCGCCCGGCCGGCCATGCCAGCCGGAGCGCCTCGCCCCGGGAGCTCCGGGAGGTAGGGCAGGTCCGGCACCTCGCCCAGGACCACGCGTACCGCCTCGGCGTACTCCTCCGCGTCGTCGCCGGGCCACGACCCGATGCCGGTCGCGGCGCTCACGCGGTCACGTCGGCACGGGCGGTGGAGACGATGGTGGCCGAGCCGACCACACGGGTGCCGTCGTACATCACCGCTGCCTGGCCCGGTGCGATCCCCTGCGCCGGGTCGAGCAGCTCGATCTCGACCCGGCCGACGTCCACGACAACCGTCGCGCGATGCTCGGCGCCGTGCGCGCGCAGCTGCACGCCTCCGGTGTACGACGTGGGGGCGGCGCCGCACCAGCGGGGCCGGTCGGCGACGATCCGGTCGATGGTCAGCGCCGCGCGGGGGCCGACCGTGACCGTGCCCGAGACCGGCTCGATGTCGAGCACGAACCGTGGCTTCCCGTCGGCCGCCGGCACGCCGAGCCGCAGGCCGCGCCGCTGACCGATGGTGAAGCCGTAGGTGCCCTCGTGCCGCCCGAGCTCGTCGCCGGACTCGGCGTCGACGATCGCCCCGCCGTGGTTGGGTGCGCGTTCCCCGAGCTTCTCGCGCAGCCAGCCGGCGTTGTCGCCGTCGGCGACGAAGCAGATGTCGTGGGAGTCAGGCTTCTCGGCCACCAGGAGACCGCGCCGCGCGGCCTCCTCACGGATCGTCGACTTCGGGGTGTCGCCCAGCGGGAACAGCGAGTGGGACAGCTGATCCTGGGTGAGGACGCCGAGCACGTAGGACTGGTCCTTGCCGTCGTCGACTGCCCGGTGCATCTCCACCGACCCGTCGGTCGCGGTCCGCAGCTGTGCGTAGTGGCCGGTGGCGACCGCTTCGAAGCCGAGCGCGAGCGCCCGGTCGAGCACGGCGGCGAACTTGATCTTCTCGTTGCACCGCAGGCACGGGTTCGGCGTCCGACCCGCGGCGTACTCGTCCATGAAGTCCTCGACCACGTCCTCGTGGAACCGCTCGGAGAGGTCCCAGACGTAGAAGGGGATGCCGATCACGTCGGCGGCCCGGCGCGCATCGTTGGCGTCCTCGAGGGTGCAGCAACCCCGCGCTCCCGAGCGATACGACGCGGGGTTGCGCGAGAGGGCGAGGTGGATGCCGGTGACGTCGTGACCGGCCTCGTGGGCGCGGGCTGCGGCCACGGCCGAGTCGACGCCGCCGGACATCGCGGCGACGACTCTCATCGTTCGCGGGCTCCCCGGGCGCGCTCGACAGCGGGACCGATCGCCTCGACCAGTGCGTCCACGTCCGACGATGTGGACGTGCGACCGAGCGTGAAGCGCAGCGAGTGACGCGCGCCCTCCTCGTTGCACCCCATGGCGAGCAGCACATGAGACGGCTGGGGCACCCCGGCCGAGCAGGCCGACCCGGTCGAGCACTCGATCCCGCGGGCGTCGAGCAGCATCAGGAGCGAGTCGCCCTCGCAGTCGGGGAAGCCCAGGTGGGCGTTGCCGGGGAGCCGGTGGTCGACGTCGCCGTGGAGATGGGCCGCGGGCACGACCTCGGTCACGCGGCGGACGAGGTCGTCGCGCAGGGCGGCCATCCGCTCGGCGTACTCGGGCTGGGCCTTGACGGCATGCTCGACCGCGGTCGCGAAGCCGGCGATGGCGGGCATGTCGAGGGTGCCGCTGCGGATGTCGCGCTCCTGGCCGCCGCCGTGGAGCAGCGGGGTGAGGGAGAGCTCACGGCGCAGCACGAGGGCACCGACGCCGTAGGGGCCTCCCAGCTTGTGACCGGTGAGGGTGAGCGCGTCGACCCCGCTCGCGGCGAAGTCGACCGGCACCGCGCCGACGGCCTGGACGGCATCGGTATGCACCGGGATCCCGTGGACCGAGGCGGTCGCGACGATCTCCTCGATGGGCTGCAGCGTGCCGACCTCGTTGTTGGCCCACATCACCGAGATCACGGCGATGGAAGCGGGGTCGCGCTCGACACCCTCGCGGAAGGCAGCCAGGTCGAGGCGGCCGCGACGGTCCACCGGTAGGAGCTCGACGACGGCGTGCTCCTCCTGCGCGAGCCAGTGGAGGGCGTCGAGGACGGCGTGGTGCTCGATCGACGACGCCAGGATCCGGACCCGCGCCGGGTCTGCGTCGTGCCGCGACCAGAAGAGGCCCTTCAGCGCCAGGTTGTCGGACTCGGTGCCACCGGAGGTGAACACGACCTCGCCGGGACGGCAGTTGATCGCCTGGGCGATCGTCTCGCGGGACTCCTCCACGATCCGGCGGGCCGCCCGGCCACTGGCGTGGAGCGAGGAGGGGTTGCCGACGTCGCGGAGGTGGGTCGTCATCACCTCGAGCGCAGCCGGGAGCATCGGGGTGGTCGCGGCGTGGTCGAGGTAGACGGTCTGCACGTCAGGCAGGGTGTCGGGCGCGTCGGGCATGTCGGGCCCTAGCGTACGCGCCAGGCCCGCGACGACGAACCCGGAGGATCGAACCGGTCAGGGCACCCGGCCGCGGGCCAGGCTGACCTTCGAGTGCGCCGGGTTGCCGTCGTACGGCTCGCGGGAGACGTCGACCTGGTCGTAGGCCGTCAGGTCGAGGCCGGGCGGCACGGCGTACGAGCCGCGGTCACCGTCCAGGACTCCGAGGGCCACCATGCCGCCCGTCTTGGCGTCGAGCAGCCAGACCTCCACGAAGCCCGGCCCCGGGTCGATCCCCGACACGTCGAGGGACAGCTGTGCACCGGGTTGCGAACCGGTCAGCGAGATCGTGCCGCGGGTGCGGTGCTGGCCGAGCGGGACGAGCTCGCTCGTCGCGGCAGAAAGGCTCGCAGAGTCGCTCCGGTGGGTCGCCGCCCAGGTGATGGCGGACCCGAGCACCGCACCGACGACGGCCGCCGCGACCCACGCCCAGGCGACGCGCCTGGTCCGGCGCGGGGCAAGCGGCACGACGGTGTCGTCCGCCGCCAGCTCTCGCTGGATGGCCTCCCACACCTGAGGCGGGGGTGAGCTGAGAGAGGACACGCTGGGGTCACGCCGAAGGAGGTCGCCTGCCGCACGTGTGCGCTGGATGATGTCCAGGTCGTCACGGCATGCCGAGCACTCGGCGACGTGGCTGAGGACCTCGCCCGGTGCGTGGTCGACACCCGCCATGAGTGCCTCGAGGTCAGGGTGTGGCATCGCTGGCTCCCAGGTGTTGGCGGAGCTGGCTCAGGCCTCGCCTGATGTGGCTCTTGACGGTGCCGAGCGGGAGGCCGGTGCGGGCGCACACCTCGGCGTGTGTGAGACCCTCCAGGAAGGCTAGGGCGACGATCTCGCGACGCGGTTGCTCGAGCCTCGCCAGTAGGTCTACGACCACGAGCGTGTCGGTCACGACGTCGGCGGGTCCGGAGTCTCCCAGCTCGTGATGTACGGAGCTGATCCGCTCATGCAGACGCGAGTCGCGGGTCCGCGACGACATCCGGTCGGCCACCGCGTGTCTGGCGATCCCGACCAGCCACGCGGGCAACGGGCGTTGGGCGGGGTCGTACCCCGCCCGACCGCGCCACGCCTTCAAGAACACCTCCTGAGTGACGTCCTGGGCATCGGCATGCTGCCCGAGGCGCCGGAGCGCCAAGGTGAAAACCAAGGGCGACCAGCGCAGGTAGCCGGCCTCCAGGGCCCAGGACTCGCCGTCCGCGAACGCGTTGGCGAGCAGTCGTTCGGAGTCCTCCTCGGCACCAGGACGCGGCTCTGCGGCATGCCGTACCGGGGATCCCCCGGAACCTCGCACGCTCACCCAGGACTCCTCGATCGTCGGTCTGTTCCGGCAACCCTAACCGGGAGTTCCCAATAAGAAGGGTGCATCCAATCGTGGCCCGGAGTCGGAAGAGAGGGTGACGAGGCTGCCCCGGCCCCGTCACGACACCGCACGAGAGGACAGACACATGCGACTCAAGCTGCTCGGCATCCTGACCGCCGTGGCGACCTGCGCCGCGCTCGTAGCCTCGACAGGTTCACCGGCCACCGCCGACACCTCGTCCCGGAGCTCCGGGCGCGGCTCCGGGTACACCCAGGTGGTCGTCGACCCGGCGGTCTACCAGCTCATCGCGACGGCCGGGATCACGCCCAGCCCGGTCGCCCCCGCCACCGCCTTCCCCTACCGCGGCACGCTGGCCGCCCGCTTCCCGATCACCGGCGTCGCCGCGCCCGCGACGATCACGCACGCGGGTGGCCTGACCCTCGCCGCAGGTGACGCCACGATCACGCTGACCGACTTCAACATCGAGCTCGCCCGGCTGACGGTGAGCGGCAACGTGTCCGGCTCGATCGGCGACGTCGGCCGGGCAGACCTCTTCACCCTCGGCCTCAGCAACCGTCCCAGGCTCGGTCTGCTCTCCCTGCGCTTGACCGCGACCGCGGCCGGAGCCCTGAACGCGACCTTCGGAGTCTCGGCCTTCGCGGCGGGAGACACCTTCGGCTACGCCACGGTGGTCCCGCGCCTCGGCTGGCGACACAGCGACCGGCACCTGACCGGCCTCGCTGGCTGACCCCCACGGCGCCGCGAGCCATCCGGCCCGTGGCACCACGCAACACCCGAGGTCGGCACCAGGCCGGCCCGTCCTCACAGGAGAGAAACCACATGTCAGTTCTCCGTACGTTCGCCGTCGCCGCCACCGCCGTGGTGGTGACCGTCCCGATCGCCGGCGCTACCGCTGCCCAGGCGGGATCCACCCACCAGGCCAGCGCCCACCACGCCACCGCCGACCAGAGGGGCGCCACCTTCATCGCCCTGACCGGTGGCAAGACCACGCTCACCCTCGACAAGAACACCGCGGCAGCCCTCACCGGCGCCGGCGTGGCGGTCTCCCCTGTGTCGGAGGCGAAGGCCGGCGCGGCCGGCATCTCGTTCCCGATCCAGGGCGGTCTGATCAACGCCAAGACCCTGGCCGGCACCATCACCCACTCCGGTGGTCTCAAGTTCACCGCCGGCGGGAAGAGCCTGACCATCCGCGACTTCACGGTCAGCACCTCCAAGAAGACCCTCACCGCATGGGTCGACGAGGTCGGCGCGCGCATCGCGGTACTGAACGTCAAGCTCGGCAAGGCCAAGGTCAAGCTGACCGCCAAGCACCTGACGATCAGCAGGATCCAGACCACGCTCACCAAGGGCGCAGCGGACGCGCTGAACGGCTACTTCGCCACCAGCCTGTTCGCTGGTGGTCTGCCGGTCGGCAAGGTCGTGGTCAGCGCGTCCTCCAAGGTTCTGCACCGCTGACCCCGGTGCGGGCGGGCGGTTCTCCCAGGGGCCGTCCCGCCCGCAGCCCGGCGACCCGGTTCAGTCCGGGTTGCCGGGCCTGTCCCGGCGCCCGGCCGCACCGACCTCCTCCGACCGGGCCCGGGCCTCGAAGAGCAACACCGCAGCGGAGGCCGCGACGTTGAGCGAGTCGGCCCGCCCCCACATCGGGATCGCGACCCGGGTCAGGCCGGTCCGCCACTCGTCGGCCACGCCCTCGCCCTCGGAGCCGACGACCACGGCGGTAGGTCCTGCACCGAGCCCCGCGTGCCGGTAGGACGTCGCCCCGGCCGGGTCCGCGACGTACGTCGTGAAGCCCGCGGCGGCCAGGTCCGCCCGGGCGGACGCCACGTCGGCGTACTCGAGCACCGGCGTGGTCAGCACCGTGCCGCGGCTCGCAGCGAACGCCTTCGGATGCGTCACCCGCGCGGTGGCCCGGGTCAGCAGCAGGGCGTCGACCGCGCAGGCGTCGGCCGTCCGGATCAGGGCTCCCAGGTTGCCGGCGTACTCGATGCCGTCAGCCACCAGCACCAGCCCGCCCCCGCCCGATCGAAGCCGGGACGGCCACCGCGGGAGCCCGACGACCGAGACGAGCGCCGGCGCGGTCAGTCCGGGGTGGATCCGGGCCAGGGTGCGCTCGGAGATGCGGAAGGCCTGCCCCGACCGATGGACCACGCGGGCGGCGGTCGCCTCGAGAGACGGATGAGGTCGCTCTCCGGGGCACCAGAGCACGCCGTCGATGCTCGCTCCGCTCCCGAGGACGACCTCGTGCGCCCAGCCGCCCGCGACCGCCGTGACGTGATCGGTACGCGGCAGCAGGTTGCGCCGTGCGCGGGAGTAGCGGCGCACGGCGTCGTGGGACGCCCCGGCCGGCGGCAAGCGGACCAGCACCGACGGGTCGGCGACGGTCTCCCCGGGGCGGGACAGAGACTGGTGGGGCGTGGGCATGGAGGGCTCCGACGAGCAGGAGTGACGTCCTGACCTCCCGCCGGTCCGCGGCAGGGGCCGTCAGGCTGCCGGTCGGCGCCTGGCTGAGGTCACTCCGCGATACCCATGCCGGAGACGGTACGACGGCCCGGTCACGGCCCGCACCCCGATATTGCTCAGAACCGGTCGAGCCAGGGGTGGTCGGGACGCAGCCGGCGGACGGCGTCGCGGAGCCACTCCCGGGGGCGGGCGTCCAGCAGTGGCAGCGCGTGCTCGAGGTCCCGCAGGTCCTTGGGCCGGCCGTTGGTGGACTTGAAGAGCAGCACGATCTCCGGGTTGAGCACGCGGATCCCGTCGTCGGTGACCCAGGTCGCCTCGTCCAGCGGGAGCCGGTGGTCGGGGAGCCGCTTGTTCTGCCACAGCCCGTCCACGTCCGGCGTCAGCGGCAGATCCATGACCCAGGGCGAGGACCAGTCCCGGCGTACCCAGATCTGGCAGTCGGGCTCCGGCAGGTCGGGCCAGCGCTGGGTCATCGGTCGGATCCGACCGCTCACGTTGGTCCACAGGTCCCACCGGTCTCCGACATGCTCGCGCAGCAGTGGCGCATCGCACGCCAGCAACGACACGTCGAGGTCCTCGTGCTCGCGCAGGGCGCCGGTGAACGCCTCGACGGCGTAGCCGCCGACGAGCCACCAGGGCCGGTCGAAACCGTCGAAGAAGGTCCGGGCACCGTCCACGTCGAGGGGTTGCCAGGGTCCGTAGGTGCGGTCGAACCAATCCCCCTCGGCCTGCTCCTCCGCACTCAGCTCGAGCGGCTCCCGCATGGCAGGGAACCTACTCCGACGCGGCGGTGACGAGGGTCGCGATGAGCCCGAGATGATCGATTCCGTCCACGTGCACGGTCGTCGTACCGGTCGCTGTCAGACCCGGGCCGAGCATGACGTGGTCGATCTGCACCAGCGGCGGCATCGGAACCAGGTGCAGGGCCCGGTAGGCCCCGTTCGCGGGCCAGGTCGGCTGCCAGCCCTGGTCAGCCAGCTCGGTGGCCGAGCGGTAGCCCTCGTCCTCCAGCCTGCGCATCGGCGCCTGGTCGAGGGTCGCGTTGAAGTCACCGACGATCAGGTCGGGGTGGTCGGAGCGTGCCACCGCCAGGATCCGGTCGTGGTCGGCGCGCCACGTGACCGATCGGGTCGGCTGTTCCGGATGCACCGCCAGGAGACGTACGGGACCGTCCTCGGTGTCGACGGTGGCCATCAGGGTGCTCTCCGACGAGTCCGCGGCGACGACGTCCCCGACCCGGGCCCGCGAGAGGACGACGATCCCGTTGTCACGTGAGCCCGGCGCGCTGACGTGGTGGGGGAAGAGGTCCGACAGCCCCGCCCGGTCCATGGCAGCCAGGGACTCCTGCGTGACGTCCTCGAGGACGAGCACGTCGACATGGTGCCGCTGTGCGGCCTCGACGACCGGGACCCCGATGCCATCGGTCGCCTCGAAGTTGACGGTCATCACCACCCACGGTCTGGCTCCTGCGGCGGGCCGCGGCGTAGTGCCGGTGAAGAGCGGCGCCAGCCAGTAGGCGTGCAGACCCAACCCGATCAGGGGCAGCAGCACCACCCACGCCTGCCGAGGGTGCCGGAACGCCCAGCCCGCGAGCAGCACCAGCACGAGGGCGTACAGGAGGATCGCGTACGGCGCGAGGCTCTGGGCGCGGATCAGCAGCGACTGTCGCGGGTCGGACACCCGCAGGGCAGTCAGGACCAGCGCCGGCGTCAGCAGCAGGACCACCAGCGTCCAGAAGGCCCCCCGACCCCAGGTCACGCGGCGACCCTACCCGGCGAGGTCAGCGCGTGCCGTACATCTTCTTCATGCCCAGCCAGTCGCCGAACCCGAGGGTGCGGGCGTACGTCGAGCAGGCGGTCTCGGCGTGCTCCATCGTCAGGTTGGAGTGCCCGTTGCCGGTATGGCCCATCCCGTAGGCATGGCCGAACTCGTGGGTGACCGTGCCCTCGAAGTCCCACTTGTCGGTACAGCCGGCGGGGATGCTGGTGACCAACCGGGTGCCGTTGTCGATCATGATGTCCGCCGCGCCCATCTGTCCCGCGTTGAGCCACCAGTAGCAGGTCCAGCCGAGCAGGTTGCCCGGCAGGTTGCCGAAGCCGACGACGTTCTTGGTGTTGAAGTCACCGCACGTGATCCTGCCGGAGCCGGGCTTGATGTTGGGGCGCGCGGTCGTCCGGCCCGTGTAGTGGGCGACCGGCGTGCCGAGGCGCGGGCGCCCGCACGTGTTCCGCCCCTTGCGCATGTTGCCGTTGGCGACCTTGATCTGCCGGGTCAGCGTCGCCTTGTCCAGCCGTGACGGGGACTTGTCGAGGTTGATGCCGTAGCGCAGCGACGTGCGCCAGTGGTGGCCCTCGAGGTGGAAGGTGCGGTCCTTGCACGCGTCGGGGTCGACACGGCGGGCGGTGGTCGCCGCCGCGCTGGACGACCCGGCGTGCGCACCGGTGACGGCCCGGACCTGGGTGCCGGTGTTGGTCACGCGGAGCCCCACCACCTCGCCGCGGGTGCCGTAGCCGTCACCGGCCACCGTCACTCCGGGCGGCGGCACCACCACCGCGACGCGCCCGTCGTACACCGTGCGGCCGACCAGGGAGCAGCCGAGGGAGACGCCGTGCGCGAGGGCCGAGGCAGGGATCGGGCCCCGTCCGGCGCAGCGGTCGTCGACGGTACGTGAGGAGGCCGGGCCCTGGATGGACGCGGCCAGGAGTGCACCGGTGGCGAGGCAGGCGACCAGGGCGAGGGCTCGTCGGATGATCGTCATGCACCCAGCCTGCACAGCCGACCCTCGTCTCACCACATCGCCGCGCCCGGCAGCGTCAACCGATCAGAGCAGGGCGAGGTCGTCGCGGTGCACGACCTCACGCTCGTACGCCGCCCCGAGCTCGCGCCGGAGGGTCGCAGAGGTCTTCCCGACCAGCCTCGGGATCTCGTCGGCGTCGAAGTTCACCAGGCCGCGCGCCACGGCGCGGCCGTCGGGGCCGGCGAGGTCGACCGGGTCGCCGGCGACGAAGGACCCGGTGGCTCCCGTCAGCCCGGCCGCCAGCAGCGAGGCCCGACGCTCGGTGACGGCGCGCACGGCCCCGTCATCGAGCAGCAGCACGCCCTTCGGCTCGGTGGCGTGGGCCAGCCACAGCTGACGGGTAGGACGACGACGGGTGGCTGCCTGGAACCACGTCCCGACCGGTACGGCGGACAGGGCATCCCCCGCCTGCCTCGCGGAGGTGAGGACGACCGGGATCCCGGCCCCGGTGGCGATCCGCGCGGCATCGAGCTTGGTCCGCATGCCACCGGTGCCGACCCCGGCGGCGCCCGCGCTCCCGACGCGCACCCCCGCCAGGTCGTCGGCCAGCGCGACGTCGGCGATCAGGCGGCTGCCCTCGGCGGACGGGTAACCGTCGTACAGCCCGTCGACGTCGCTGAGCAGGACGAGCAGGTCGGCGTGCACCAGGTGGGCGACCAGGGCCGCCAGACGGTCGTTGTCGCCGAACCTGATCTCGCCGGTGGCGACCGTGTCGTTCTCGTTGACGATCGGCAGCACCCCGAGCTCGAGCAGCTTCGCCAGGGTCTGGTGCGCGTTGCGGTAGTGGCTGCGACGGGTCATGTCGTCGGCCGTCAGCAGCACCTGCCCGGCGACGAGTCCGTGGGCCGCGAGCTCCTCGGTGTAGCGGTGCACGAGGATTCCCTGTCCCACGGCGGCCGCAGCCTGTTGCGCCGGCAGCGCCCGCGGGCGGCGGGCCAGCCCGAGCGGGGCGAGGCCCGCGGCGATCGCGCCGGACGAGACGAGGACGACCTCGGTGCCGCGGCTGCGGGCGGCGGCGAGCACCCCCACGAGCCGGCGTACGCGCTCCGGGTCGATGCCGCCTGCGGCGGTCGTGAGGGAGGAGGAGCCGACCTTGACCACGACCCGGCGGGCCGCGGTGACCTGCTCACGCCGGGCCTGACCGGTCATGCGTCCTGGTCACTCTCCGAGGCCGAGGGCACGCGGTCGGGATCGTCGTCGGAGCCGATCTCGTAGCTCACCGGCCCGCTCGGGTGGTCGATCCGGCGGGCGACGTCGGCGCGGGTCTCGGTCTCGCCACGCTCGGGCATGGCCTCCTGGATCGCTCGACGGCGGCCGGCGGCGGGGCGCTTCTCCTCGAACCGCTGGTCCTCGCCACGACGGCCGAGCATCTCGACGCCGGCATCGATCCCGGGCTTGAAATCGAAGACCACGGCGTTGTCGGGATGACCGATGAGAACGGCGTCGCCCTCGACCGCACCGAGCTGCACCAGCCGGGACTCGACGCCGAGGCGGTTGAGCCGGTCGGCGAGGAAGCCGACAGCCTCGTCGTTGCTGAAGTCGGTCTGACGTACCCACCGCTCGGGCTTCGGGCCACGCACCATCCAGCCGTCGGGGGACTCGGTCACCGAGAAGTCGTCGCCACCGTCGGCAGAGGGAGGCCGGATGATGATCCGCTCGGTCGGCGTCTGAGTGCGCGCCGCGCGCGCGGACTGCACGATCTCCGCCATCGCGAAGGTGAGCTCACGCAGGCCCTCGCCCGAGGCCGCACTGACCGCGAAGACCTGGAGTCCGCGCGCCTCGAGGTCGGCGCGGACGATGTCGGCCATCTCCCGGCCGTCGGGCACGTCGATCTTGTTGAGCGCGACCAGGCGCGGGCGGTCGTCGAGCCCGCCGTACGACGCGAGCTCGTGCTCGATGACCGTGAGGTCGTCGTCGGGGTTGCGGCCGGGCTCGATGGTGACGGTGTCGATCACGTGCACGATGGCGGCACAGCGCTCGACGTGACGGAGGAACTCGTGGCCCAGCCCGCGGCCCTCGCTCGCGCCCTCGATGAGGCCGGGCACGTCGGCCACCGTGAACGTGGTGTCGCCGGCGGTGACGACGCCCAGGTTGGGGACCAGCGTGGTGAAGGGATAGTCGGCGATCTTGGGGCGTGCCCGGGAGACCGCGGCGATCAGGCTCGACTTGCCGGCGCTCGGGTAGCCGACCAGGCCGATGTCGGCGACGACCTTGAGCTCGAGCACGATCTCCAGCTCGTCGCCGGGCTCACCGAGGAGCGCGAACCCGGGGGCCTTGCGCTTGGCACTGGCCAGCGCCGCGTTGCCGAGGCCGCCGCGCCCGCCCTGGGCGACGACGAGCTCGGTGCCCGCCCCGACCAGGTCGGCGAGCAGCTCGCCCGCGGCGGTGGACACCACCGTGCCGTCGGGGACGGGCAGCACCAGGTCGGCGCCGTGCGAGCCGCTGCGGTGGGCGCCGGCACCGTGGGCGCCGTGCTCGGCCCGCCGGTGCGGACTGTGGTGGTAGTCGAGGAGCGTGGTCACGTCGGGGTCGACCCGGAGGATCACCGAGCCGCCGGGACCGCCGTTGCCACCGTCGGGACCGCCGAGCGGCTTGAACTTCTCACGATGGACCGAGGCGACGCCGTTGCCGCCCCGCCCCGCGGCGACGTGCAACGTCACCCGGTCGACGAACGACGGCACTGCCATGGGTGCTCCTGAGCTCGGTGCAAATGGTCGAAGGGCGACCCCGAGGTCCGGGGACGCCCTTCGAGTGGTCCGCGGAGACTTACTCCGACGGGACGATGTTGATGACGCGGCGACCCCGGCGGGTGCCGAACTCGACGTTGCCCGCGACCAGCGCGAAGAGCGTGTCGTCGCCGCCCCGGCCGACGCCGGTGCCCGGGTGGAAGTGGGTGCCACGCTGGCGGACGATGATCTCGCCCGCGTTGACCAGCTGACCGCCGTACCGCTTCACGCCGAGGCGCTGGGAGTTGGAGTCCCGACCGTTCTTGGTCGAGGCCGCACCCTTCTTGTGTGCCATGAGTTCAGTCCTTCACGGGAGGAGTCGGCGAGCCGGCTCAGAGAGAGATGTCGGTGACCTTGACCTGGGTGTACTTCTGGCGGTGACCCTGGCGCTTCTTGTAGCCGGTCTTGTTCTTGTACTTCTGGATGATGATCTTGGGGCCCTTGGTGGCGCCGAGCACCTCGACGGTCACGCCGGCCTCGTCGAGACCGGTCGCGGTCACGGTGTCACCGTCGACGGTCATCACGACGGGCAGCGTCAGCGTGTCGCCGACGGCCGCATCGGTCTTGTCGATCTCGATGACGTCGCCCACGGCAACCTTCTGCTGCTTGCTGCCAGCGCGCACGATCGCGTACACCGCGGTCTCCTTCGTAGGTACGGAACTCTGGGTCTGCCGGCCCGGGATCGTCGACCCCGGATCGGGGGCGCGGACGAGCGGCCGAGCAGAAGGGCACGCCGGAGCGCACCGAGGGTCCATGCTACGCGGTGCGCGTCGCACCCCGCAAAACGACAGAGCCGGCGCCGGGACGGGTGTCCGGGACGACAACCTTTCGCCTCCTGATCGACGTCACATCAGTGGACCGTCGACAGCCGGCGGTCCCGCATCACAGGGGGTCCTGTCATGGTCACATCCACGTCCCGTCTTGCCACACTCGCTGCCGGTCTCACCATGGCCCTCAGCGGGGCGGTCGCCGGTCTCCCCGCGGAGGCGGCCGGAACACCGCTCTGCACGAACGCAGACCTCCATGCGTCGTACCACGCGGGCGGCGGCGCCATGGGCACCTTGTACGGCCGCATCGTCCTGCGCAACATCTCGGGTCACGCCTGCCACACCGGTGGGTACGGCGGGGTCTCCTACGTCGGCGACGGCAACGGCACCCAGATCGGCGCGGCGGCCCGACGCATCGACAAGTCCGACGTGGCGACCTTCGTGCTCCAGCCCGGGCAGCGACTGCGCAGCCCGATCGGCGAGACCGAAGCCGCCAACTACCCACGGAAGCGCTGCCATCCGGCCCCGGTCGACGGCTTCCGGATCTACGTCCCGAACGCCACGAAGTCGCAGTACGTCGTCCACCCGCGGACCGGGTGCCGGAACCCGCACATCCGGCTGATCTCGCAGAAGCCGTACCGGCGGCCCTGACCGCAGGGGCGGCGCAGCGTCAGCGCTTGCGGGCGCCGCCCTTGCGCTTGACCGGCACGTGCAGCGCCGGGGTCTCGTCCCCCGGCGTCGCAGGCTCGCCAGTGGTCGCGGTGTCCTCCGGGCCTCCAGAGCCGTCGGTGGGCGCGTCGGGCGCGGTCATCGTCGCGGGCGGACCCGCTGGACGACTGGCCGCGCGGCGACGGGTCCGCGTGACCACGCGCGGGGGCACGGGCGCGGCGGGCGGGGCAGGCTCGGGCTCGGTGACCTGCTCGGCCTCTGCCTCGGCGACCGGCTCGGCCTCTGCCTCGGCGACCGGCTCGGCCACGTCGGGAGCCGTGGACCCGGTGGTCTCGGCCTCGTCGGGAGCCATCAGCGTGGCGTCGTCCGCGGTCTCGACGGCCACCGGGGACTCCGTGGCGCCCTCGGTCTCGGCTGTCTCGGAGTCTGCGTCGGTGTCGGCTGCCGCGTCGACCTCGGCCTGCTCGGCCTCGGCACGCTCGTGGCGGGCCATCGCGGCGACGTCCTTGGGTGACGGGGCGGAGGACCGCGGTGCGGTCTCGGCCGGCGTGTCCTGCGCCTTGCCGCGGCTGCGGCTGCGGCGACCGCGGCGACCCTCCTCCTCGGGCTGGTGAGGCTCCACGGGCGCCTCCTCGATCACGACGCCGCGGCCGTGACAGGCCGTGCAGTCGTGGGAGAAGGACTCCAGGAGCCCGGTCCCGATCCGCTTCCGGGTCATCTGGACCAGCCCGAGCGAGGTGACCTCGGCGACCTGGTGACGGGTCCGGTCGCGGCCCAGGCACTCGACCAGGCGACGTAGCACGAGGTCGCGGTTGGACTCGAGCACCATGTCGATGAAGTCGACGACGATGATGCCGCCGATGTCACGCAGCCGGAGCTGCCGGACGATCTCCTCGGCGGCCTCGAGGTTGTTCTTGGTGACGGTCTCCTCCAGGTTGCCGCCGGAGCCGGTGAACTTGCCGGTGTTCACGTCGACGACGGTCATCGCCTCGGTCCGGTCGATCACCAGCGAGCCGCCGGAGGGCAGCCAGACCTTGCGCTCGAGGCCCTTCTTGATCTGCTCCTCGATCCGGTAGGCCGCGAAGACGTCCTGGTCCCTCTTGCGCTCGTAGCGTTCGAGCCGCTGCTCGAGGTCGGGCGCGACGTGGACGACGTACGACTGCACGGTGTCCCAGGCGTCGTCGCCCTCGATGACGAGCTTGGCGAAGTCCTCGGTGAAGAGGTCGCGGACCACCTTGAGGGTCAGGTCCGGCTCGCCGTAGAGCAGCTGCGGCGCGGAGCCCTGCGACTTCTTCTCGATGTCCTCCCACCGCGCCTTCAGCCGCTCGACGTCGCGGGTGAGCTCGTCCTCCGCGGCACCCTCGGCGGCGGTCCGCACGATCACGCCGGCGGTGTCGGGGACGATGTCCTTGAGAAGCGTCTTGAGCCGGTTGCGCTCGGTGTCGGGCAGCTTGCGGGAGATGCCGCTGGTGGTGCCGTCGGGCACATAGACCAGGAATCGACCGGCCAGGCTGACCTGGCTGGTCAGACGAGCACCCTTGTGACCGATCGGGTCCTTGGTGACCTGGACCAGGATCGACTGACCGGAGGAGAGCACCGACTCGATCTTGCGGGGCTGCCCGTCCTTGTGACCGAGCGCTGACCAGTTGACCTCGCCGGCGTAGAGCACGGCGTTGCGGCCCTTGCCGATGTCGATGAAGGCGGCCTCCATCGAGGGCAGGACGTTCTGGACGCGGCCGAGGTAGACGTTGCCGATCAGGGAGGTCTGCGACTCGCGGGCGACGTAGTGCTCGACGAGCACGTTGTCCTCGAGCACGCCGATCTGGGTGATGTCGCCGCGCTGGCGGATCACCATCACCCGGTTGACAGCCTCACGGCGGGCCAGGAACTCGGCCTCGCTGACGATCGGGGCGCGGCGGCGGCCGGCCTCGCGACCCTCACGGCGCCGCTGCTTCTTCGCTTCGAGGCGGGTCGAACCGGACACGGCCGTGATCTCGTCGTTGGCGCTGCGGGCGCTCCGGACCCTGGTCACGGTGTTCGCAGGGTCGTCACCGCCACCGTCGCCGTCGTCGTCACCGGTGCGGCGCCGACGGCGCCGCCGACGCGACGAGGTGCTCTCGCCGTCGGAGGACTGCTGAGGCCCGGAGTCGGACGACGAGCCCTCGGCCGCGTCACCGGCGGACTCGTCGGCACCGTCCTCGCCGGACGTGGAGTCCTGGGCAGCGCCGTCGCCCGACTTACGGCGTCGGCGACCGCCGCGGCGGCGCTTGCGACGGCTCGCGCCCTCGCTGTCGTCGCCGCCCTCGGCCTGGTCGCCGGCGGTGTCGTCGCCACCCTCGCTCTCGGCGGCCGGCTCGGCCGCGGCAGCGGCCCGGGGGGTACGGCGTGTGGGGGCGGGCGTCTTCTCGGGCGCCTGGAAGAGCGGGACGGGCACCGAGGGCGGCCGTGAGCCGTCGCCGGCGTCGTCCGTGCCCTCGCCGGAGGCGGGCTCGGCGGACGCTGCGGACTTCTTGCTGGTCCGCTTGCGCGTGGTGGTCTTCTTCGCGGCCGGCTGGCTCGCGTCGCCTTCCGGCGTCGCGCCGGCGTCGGCGGTCTCGCCCGACTCGGCGGTGGCGGCGGTCTTCTTGGTGGTCCGTTTGCGCGCGGTCGTCTTCTTCGCCGGCGCCGGCGTGTCGCCGGTGTCGGGGGTAGACGCGGCAGCCTCGGGGGCCGGGGCGTCCGCCGCGGGGATGGCGACCTTCTTGGTGGTCCGTTTGCGCGGTGCCGACTTCTTCTTCGGCGGCGGCGTGTCGTCACCCGCCGCCGTGCTCTCGGAGGTGGTGGAACCGTCCTGCTGATCGTCGAGCATGTCGCTCCTCGGCCCGGACGCTGCGCACAGCCCCGGACGTGTCCGACGCCGGCAGCCCGCGTGGTCAGGGCCGACGGCGCAAAGCCTTCGGTGGCGGCGACACCCTCCGCAGGTGCGTCACTGGCTCCGACATGTCACCGACCGCGGTCGCCAGCCATCCGGGCGAGCTGCTGTCACCAACTCAGCCAGGCCGCGTCGCGGTCCGGTGACGACCGGCTCCACTGTGCCGGGCCAGGGATCGGACCGGCGAGAACGTCGTCGGGTCTCCCGAAGCGGCATGCCGCACGGTCGACCGCGTCGAGTATCGCACACGGGAGACCCGAAGCCTGCACTGTCAACCGGTCAACGGGTCGCCGATCACGCCGGATGCGGCGTCGTAGGGGCCCTGCTCCAGTCGCGTCACGAGGGGCGTCCCGGGCGCGTCGAGACCGCCGACCTCGCGGAGCCCGGCCAGGACGTCGTCGGGCCGGACCGACGGGACGGTGTGCCGCAGCACGACCTCGAGCGCCGCCCCCCCGTCGTACGTCGTCGCACGGAGCGCCAGCACGGCCGCGCGGCTGTCGAAGGTCCGCATCCCCTTCTTGGTCATCCGCTCCACGTCCACCGAGGAGGCTGCGAGGAACGCCTGGACCGCCGGCTCCACCTGGGCCGGGCCCCTCCCGGGCACGTCGATGCGCCAGCGGCTGACCTCGAGCCGCTCGGCCAGGCTGCCCGGTGTCGCCTCGACCACCTCGAGGACGTCGAGGCCGTCGGGCAGCGCCTCGTCGAGGTCGGCCGCCAGCCGGTCGGCCTCGACCCGCTCGGCCAGCCCGATCTCGAGGTACTCCGCCTCACTGGCCGCCCCGGTCGGCGAGGCGCCCGCGTAGGAGATGCGTGGGTGCGGGTTGAACCCCGAGGAGTAGGCCATCGGGATCCGGGCCCGGACCAGGGCGCGCTCGAAGGCGCGGCTGAAGTCGCGGTGGCTGGTGAAGCGCAACCGCCCGCGCTTGGCATAGCGCACCCGCATCCGCTGGACCGGGGGGGCCTGCTGCTCGGGCTGCTGTCGCATGCGGTCAGGCTAGTCGCGCCGAGCCGTCAGTCCCGACGTGCGAGGTGCTGCCGGGCCAGCGGCGAGAGGTAGATCGAGCGGACCACGTCGCCGTCGAGCCAGGCGGTGAGCTGCGCAGCCTTCGCGTCCAGCGCGCGGCGAGCCCCGGCTGGGACCTTCTCGGCGAGGACCACCTCGACCTCACCGTCGTCGCGCTGGCACCACGCCCCGACGATGCGGCCGTCGGACCACGCGGTCGGGCCGCCGTTGCCGTTGCGGTCGAAGATCGTGTCGCTGTGCTCCCCGAGGTGGAAGGTCCGCTCCTTCCAGCCCATCGTGGTCGGGTCGAGCGCCGGCAGCAGTGCCACCCAGGGGCCGGGGCCGTCGGGCGTCGGGTCGAGGTCGTCGGGCAGGACCCAACCGGTGGCGCCGCCGTCGAGCGAGACCGCGACGGCCTCCACATCGGCGAGCGCCCGGCGTACGGCCGCCTTGGTCGAGCCCAACCACCAGACCAGGTCCGCCTCGGTGCCGGGGCCGAACGCTGCGAGCCAGGCCGCCACCAGCGCGGCGTACCCCTCGGGCTCTGGCCACGGGTCGGGCTGCTCGCCCAGCCAGTCCGCGGTCACGGTCCAGCGGGGGCGGGAGAGCTTCCAGCCGCCGTCGTTCTCACCCCGGACGATGGCTCCCGTGGCGGCCAGGGTGACGATCATCCGGCCGGAGATCGCGACGTCGGCCTGGTAGGTGCCCTTGCCCCGGGTCACTCGGGTGTCGAGGGCCGGCAGCTGCTCGCGGATCTGGGCGGCGGTCAGTGGCCCCTCGTCGGCCAGCAACCGGTGGAGCAGGTCGAGATGCTTCTTGGTCCAGGCCAGACCGTCGCGGGCGATGCCGGTGTCGTGCACCTCCTGGGCGACCTGCCGCAGCTGTTGGCCGGCGACCCGCGCGCTGGCGCTCCCCCACACCGCCGGCAGGAGCTCGCGGGGGAAGGCGAAGACGGTCCGCCGCATCGCGAGCTGCTTGACCACCGAGCGGTCGTCGTAGAGGGCCGCGTCGACCTCGTCGCGCGTGGCACCGGAGCGGGCCCAGGCCGCCAGGTGGACAGACGCAGGCTCGGTCGCATGGAGACACACGGTGGAGCGCGCGGCGGCCGCGGTGTCGGCGACCGGGACGGCCAGGCTGTGGCGGACCGCGAGCCGTGCGCGTCGTTCGTCGTCGTCGATGTGGCGCACGCCTGCATCCTGCCCCAGGCCACCCCCAGGCCGGGGGCCTCCGGCGATGTGACGGGCCGCCGAGCCGGATGAAACGATCGCGCGATGTCCGCCCTCCGTCGTACCGCGCTCGTGATGGTGGGACTCATCCTCCTCTCGTTCAACCTGCGGCCGGCCGCGGTCAGCGTCGGACCGGTGCTGGAGGAGGTGCGCCACGGGCTCGGCCTCAGCGGACCCCAGGCCGGTCTGCTGACCTCGCTGCCCGTGCTGGCGTTCGCGGTCTTCGGCGCGCTCGCGCCGTCGTTCGCACGCATCGTCGGCCTGCACCGGGCCCTGGCGCTGTCGCTCGCGGCGGTGGTGGTCGGCCTCGGCGGCCGCGCCGCCGCGCACGACGCCACGGTCTTCCTGGCTCTCTCGGCCGTCGCGCTCGCCGGGATGGCGACCGCGAACGTACTGATCCCGTCCCTGGTCAAGCTGCACTTCCCCGACCGGATCGGCCGGGCCACCGCCATCTACACGACCGCGTTGGCGATCGGACTGACCTCGGCGTTCCTGCTCACGGTCCCGATCTCCGACTCGTTCGACAGCTGGCGGGCCGGGCTGGGCGCCTGGGCGCTCCTGGCCCTGGTCGCACTGGTGCCGTGGCTGGGCATGCTCGGGCACGACAAGCACCTCGAGACCGGCGCGCGGAGCATCTCGTTCGCCGACGTGGCCCGCACCCGCATCGGGTGGGCCATGGCGCTCTTCTTCGGCCTCCAGTCGCTCCAGGCCTACTCCATCTTCGGCTGGTTCGCCCAGCTGTGGCGTGACGCCGGCTACTCCGCCGAGCAGGCCGGGCTGCTCGTCGCGATCGTGGCCGGCGTCAGCATCCCTCTCTCGCTGTGGCTACCCTCGGCGGCAGCCCGCCGCGACGACCAGCGCGTCCTGATCCTGGCCGTCCTCGGCTGCTACCTCCTGGGCTACGCGTTGCTGCTCGTCAACGCGTACACCTGGGCCGTGCCGGCGGCACTCCTCGTCGGGGTCGGCTGCTGCGTCTTCCCCGTCGTGCTGACGCTGATCGGGCTGCGGGCCCACACCCCCGACGGCACGGCGGCCCTCTCGGGCTTCACCCAGTCGCTGGGCTACCTGGTGGCCGCGATCGGCCCGTTCGCGATCGGGCTCGTGTATGACGCCACGGGCGGCTGGACCGCACCCTTGTGGCTGCTGATGGTGCTGGTACTGCCCCTCCTGGCCGTCGGGGCGTACGCCGGCCGACCGGCGTACCTCGAGGACCAGCTCGGACGCTGACCGCCACGGCGACCCCGTCCCCCGAGATCCCGGTCGAGCACCCGGGCGGCGATCGGGCACGATGACGTTGTGTCTCGTCGTGCGGCCTCGCTGTTCCTCACGCTCGGCGTCGTGTGGGGGATCCCGTACCTGCTGATCAAGGTCGCCGTCGACGAGCTCTCCCCCGCCCAGATCGTGCTGGGCCGGACCGCGATCGCGGCCCTGATCCTGTTGCCCCTGGCCCTCGCCCAGGGCGCGGTCCGTCCGGTCCTGCGGCACTGGCGATGGCTCGTGCTGTTCGCGACCGTCGAGATCGCCATCCCGTGGGTGTTCCTGGGCAGCGCCGAGACCCGACTGCCCAGCTCGACCACCGGCCTCCTGGTCGCGGCCGTGCCTCTGGCCGGCGTCCTGATCGCGTTCGCCACGGGGCATGCCGAACGCCTCGCGCCGGTGGCGTGGCTGGGCCTGGTCCTCGGGATCGTCGGCGTCGCTGCGCTGGTCGGGTTCGATGTCGGCGGCTCCGATCTCGGTGCCGTGGCCGCGGTGGGTGTCGTCGTCGTCGGGTACGCCGCCGGCCCGGCCATCCTCAGCCGCCCGCTCCACGGGCTGCCCGGGATCGGGATCATGGCCTCGGCGCTGACGCTCACGGCCGTGGCATACGTGCCCGTCGTACTGCTGACCGACGGCGTACCGGCCTCGCTGCCGTCATCCGACGTGGTCGCGTCCGTGGTGACGCTGGGAGTGGTGTGCACGGCGGCGGCGTTCATGCTGCTCTTCGCCCTGGTGGGCGAGGTCGGCCCGGTCCGCGCCACGACGATCACCTACCTCAACCCGGCCGTCGCGGTCGTCGCCGGGGCGGTGTTCCTGGGCGAGCCGGTCACCGTCTGGACGGTCATCGGCTTCGTGCTGGTGGTCACCGGCTCCTACCTGGTCAACCGGAGCGGCCGGCCGCAGCCCGCGGCCGGCGCGGAGCTGGCCGGCGAGACGTCTAGCAGCTGCGCCTGAGCGGCCCTGGCCGGCGCATCGAGCTGTGAGCGACAGCACTCGAGCACACACCGGAACGGAGTGGATCCACGACCCCCGCTGCGTCCGGCGACAGCATCTCCGTGCCGAACGCCTCCGCAGCTCAGACCACGCTGAGCGGGAGCAGCTGGCGTCCGGTCGGGCCGATCTGGATCTCGGTCCCCATCTCGGGGCAGACACCGCAGTCGTAGCAGGGGGTCCAGCGGCAGTCCTCGACCTCGGGGACGGAGTCGGGGTCTGCGGCGACCTGCAGGGCGTCCTCCCAGTCCGACCACAGCCAGTCCTTGTCGAGCCCCGAGTCGAGGTGGTCCCACGGGAGCACCTCGTCGTAGTCGCGCTCGCGGACCGTGTACCAGTCCAGGTCGACGCCGGTACCGGCGAGCGCTCGCTCGCACGCGGCGGCCCAGCGGTCGTAGGAGAAGTGCTCGCTCCAGCCGTCGAAACGACCACCGTCGCGCCAGACCTCCTCGATCACCGCGCCGACACGGCGGTCGCCCCGCGAGAGCAGTCCCTCGATCGTCCCGGGCTTGCCGTCGTGGTAGCGGAAGCCGATCGCGCGGCCGTACCGCTTGTCCGCGCGTACGACGTCGCGCAGCTTCTTGAGGCGCGCGTCCGTGGTGTCGTGGTCGAGCTGGGCGGCCCACTGGAACGGCGTGTGCGGCTTGGGCACGAACCCGCCGATCGAGACCGTGCAGCGGATGTCGTTGTGGCCGGTGACCTCGCGGCCCTTCGCGATCACCTTCGTCGCGAGGTCGGCGATCTCGAGCACGTCGTCGTCGGTCTCGGTCGGCAGGCCGCACATGAAGTAGAGCTTCACCTGCCGCCAGCCGTGCGAGTAGGCCGTCGCGACGGTCCGGATCAGGTCGTCCTCGTCGACCGCCTTGTTGATCACCTTCCGCATCCGGACGCTGCCGCCCTCGGGCGCGAAGGTCAGCCCAGACCGACGGCCGTTGCGGGAGAACTCGTCGGCGAGAGTGATGTTGAAGGCGTCGACCCGGGTGCTGGGCAGCGACAGGGAGACATTGGTGCCCTCGTAGCGGTCGGCCAGGCCGTGAGCGACCTCGGCGATCTCGGAGTGGTCGGCGCTGGACAGCGAGAGCAGCCCGACCTCCTCGAAGCCGGACTTACGGATGCCGTTCTCGACCATCGCCCCGATCGTCTCGATGGACCGCTCGCGCACCGGACGAGTGATCATGCCGGCCTGGCAGAAGCGGCAGCCGCGCGTGCAGCCGCGGAAGATCTCGACGCTGAACCGCTCGTGCACGGTCTCGGCCAGCGGCACGAGCGGCTTGGCCGGGTAGGGCCAGGCGTCGAGGTCCATCAGCGTGTGCTTGCGGACCCGGAACGGGATGCCGGGCTTGTTGGGGACGACCGCCTCGATCGTGCCGTCCGCGGCATAGGTGACGACGTAGAACTTCGGGACGTAGACGTTCTGGGAGACCGAGAGCCGCCGGAGCAGCTCGTCACGGCCACCGGGCCGCCCCTCGGCCTTCCACTCGCGCACGACCTCCGAGATGGCGAGCACGATCTCCTCGCCGTCGCCGAGCACAGCCGCGTCCACGAAGTCGGAGATCGGCTCGGGGTTGAACGCCGCGTGGCCGCCGGCGATCACGACCGGGTCGTCGTCGCCGCGGTCGACCGCGTGGAGCGGGATGCCGGCGAGGTCGAGGGCGTTGAGGAGGTTGGTGTAGCCCAGCTCGGTGGAGAAGCTGATCCCGAAGAGGTCGAAGTCGCGGACCGGACGGTGACCGTCCACGGTGAACTGCGGGATGCCGTCCTCCCGCATCACCCGCTCCATGTCGGGCCAGACGGCGTACGACCGCTCGGCGAGGATCCAGTCGCGCTCGTTGAGCACCTCGTAGAGGATCTGCACACCCTGGTTGGGCAGGCCCACCTCGTAGGCGTCGGGATACATCAGCGCCCACCGGACGTCGACCGACCCCCACTCCTTGACCGTGGAGTTGAGCTCGCCACCGACGTACTGGATCGGCTTCGACACCGAAGGGAGTCGGGGCTCGAGCAGGGGGAAGACGCTCGCGGACACGCGGGTGGACCTCACTTCATGGACGAACGCCCCAGCGTACGCCGTCACGCACCGGCCGCCGGAATCCTTCCGCACCGGGCTCCCCTAGGGTCGGGGCCGTGAGCCGCTGGACGACGCTGGTGCCGCCCGCCGCTCTGGTGGCGCTGGCGGTCGCGTGGGTCACCCATCCCGAAGGGGCGCTCGGCGTCACCGCCGTGGCCGTGTTCCTGGTCGGCGCGGTCCTGGCCGCCGTACACCACGCCGAGGTGGTCGCGCACCGCGTCGGCGACCCGCTGGGCTCGCTGATCCTGGCGGTCGCGGTCACCGTGATCGAGGTGGCACTGATCGTCACCCTGATGGTGGGTGATCCGGTGCACGGCGCGACCCTGGCCCGCGACACCGTCTTCGCGGCCGTGATGCTGAGCATCAACGGCATCGTCGGGTTCTCCCTGCTCGTCGCCGCCCTGCGGCACCACCTGGCGGTGTTCAACCCCGAGGGCACCGGTTCGGCCCTGGCCACGGTGATCACGCTCGCCGGCCTGACGCTCGTGCTGCCGACGTTCACCACCAGCGAGCCGGGGCCGGAGTTCACCGCCTCCCAGCTGGCCTTCGCGGCGGTGGTGTCGCTGGCGCTCTACGTGCTCTTCGTGTTCACCCAGACCGTCCAGCACCGCGACCAGTTCCTGCCGCCGCAGCAGGAGCCCGCCGCCGACGTCCACCGCGACGAGCACGACGAGGTGCCCACCAACCGGGCCACGACCCTCAGCCTGGCGCTGCTGCTCGTGGCGCTGGTCGCGGTCGTGGGGCTGGCGAAGGTGGAGTCCAAGCCGTTGGAGAAGGCGGTCAGTGCCGCGGGTCTGCCCCAGGAGCTGGTCGGTGTCGTGATCGCGGCCCTGGTGCTGCTGCCGGAGGCCATCTCCGCCGTGCGAGCCGCCGCGGCGGACCGCGTACAGGTCTCCTTCAACCTCGCCTACGGTTCCGCCATGGCCTCGATCGGGCTCACCATCCCGACTATCGCGCTGGCCAAGATCTGGCTGGACGGCCCACTGGTGCTCGGGCTCCAGACCACCCAGATCGTGCTGCTCGTGCTGAGCGCGATCGTGGCCGTGCTGACCGTCGTACCTGGTCGGTCGAAGCCGCTCCAGGGCGGGCTCCACCTGGTCCTCCTGGCCACCTTCGTCTTCGTCTCCATCAGCCCGTGAACGCTGACCCGGCAGATGTTCACCGCCCAGCGCGCTGACCCGGCAGAAGTTGACCGCCCAGAGCGCCGAGCGGGCAGACGTTCACGGTGGAGCTGTGCCGGGTCAGCGTCAACTACGTTGCCGCGCGGGTGCCGCGGCGGAGTGTGGCGAGCGATCCGCCAGCTTCAGAGTGCGGGCTACCCGCCGGCCGAGTCGCTCGCCAGCGCGACCTCCGTCGCCGC
>Ga0302322_100000668_pt1 | contig 26762 bp, 20 predicted proteins | sample Fen_T0_2_FD_203757 | JGI IMG/M metagenome (GOLD analysis project Ga0302322, IMG submission 203757) | Peat permafrost microbial communities from Stordalen Mire near Abisko, Sweden - Fen_T0_2 | ecosystem: Environmental > Terrestrial > Soil > Wetlands > Permafrost | place: Sweden: Abisko...
GTATTTCACAGATTTAGTCTCAGGGGTTGCCATGGTTTCCATCTCTATTGTTGGAGTGCTCATGAATGAGTCCTTTACATGGTATGGGAATTATGAAGTCTTTGTTTCGGTTACGATTTCGCTGAAATCAGCAATGGTAGAAAATTCACGCAATAAAGTTTGCAGCAAGGCCAGGCGATTGGAGCGCACGCGCTCATCGTCGACCATGACCATGACTTTGTCGAAAAACAGGTCGATGGGCTGGCGAAGGCTGCTGATCTCCGTGAGTGCAGCCGCGTAGTTTTTCTTCGCCCGCAGTTCACGGACGGCGCCAGCGACTTCCGGAAGCCGGGCAGCTACGGCCTTTTCTGAATCTTCGGTCAACGCGGCGGGATCGATTTGATCCGCGACGTTCTTGCCACCCTCGCGAGCCTGGCGAAGGATGTTCTTGGTCCGCTTGAACGCCACGGAAATCGAGGCGAAATCGTCGGAGCCGCGAACTGCGGTGAGCGCCTCGGCGCGCAGCACGGCGTCCACCACATCGTCGGAGTCGGCAGCGAGAACGGCATTGACTACGTCGTAGGCAAAACCGCGAGCGTCGCGCAAGTAGAACTCCAGGCGTTCGCGCATGAAGGTCGCGAGCGACGCATCGAAGTCAATTGCCTTGTCGAAGCGAGCTTCCGCTGCGGTGCCCGCATACTCGGCGCGCGCGTCGGAGAATAGCTTGGCGATGGGTACGGGCAGTTTGTGCTCGGCGATGATCTTGACGATTCCGTTGGCGGCGCGCCGCAGGGCAAGCGGGTCCCTTGATCCTGTCGGTATCGATCCAAGCGCGAACATCCCGGCGATGGTATCGGCCTTATCGGCGATGGCGAGCACGGCGCCTTCGACTGTCGGGGGAACCTGGTCGTCCATCGATTCCGGCTGATATTGGTGATAGATGGCGTCGCCGATCGCAGCAGCGGTGGCCGCGGGAAGTGCCGGATCCAGTTGCTGGGCCTTGGCATAGAGTCCGCCGACGATACCCTGCAACTCGGTGAACTCCTTCACCAGATCGGTGGTGAGGTCGGCCTTGGAAAGCAGCGCCGCCTTGTGAACGACTCCGGGGCGGATCGCGACGCCAGCGTCTTCCAAGATCGTGGAGATAAGGCTAGCGAGTTTCTGTACCCGCGTGGTCTTGTCGAAGTAGCTGCCCAGGTCTTTCTGGAAGGTGACCGCCTTCAACATCTCGACACGGTCGCGCAGCGAGATCTTCTGGTCGGTGTTCCAGAAGAAGCGGGCGTCATTGAACCGGGCTCGCAACACGCGCTCATTGCCGTGGCGAATGAGGCCGTCGGGATCGCCGTCCGTATTGAGCACTGTGAGAAAGTACGGCAGCAGGTTGCCGTCCGCATCCTCCAGGGCGAAGTACTTCTGATGATCGCGCATCACCGTGACCAGAACCTCCGCAGGCAATGCGAGGAATTCCGGATCGAAGCCGCCGAGGACAACTGAAGGGCACTCGGTGAGATTCACAACGGTATCGAGCAGAGACTTGTCTTCGCGCCAGCGCGCGTCCGGTATGGTTCGCGTGGCAGCGTCGAGCGCTTTGCGGATGCGATGCTCGCGTTCGGGGGCGCTGACGGTCACCGAATAATTAGCGAGGTCCGAAGCGTAATCGGCAGGACGGTTGATCGTCACCGGCCCGGCGGAGAGGATGCGATGGCCTTCACTGGTGCGGCCAGCGGCTATGCCAGCAAATTCAACCGGCACGACTTCCCCATCCAGCAGCGAAACCATCCAGCGCACGGGGCGGACGAATCGTTCGGCAGTCTTGCCGCGCCAGTACATGCTCTTGGCCCAGTAGAGTCCGGCGATTTCTTTGGGCAGAAACTCAGCCAGAATTTCGCTGGCGGCGCGCCCCTTCTTCTGCACGGTGGCGGCGAGATACTCGCCTTTGGGTGTCGTTACCTTTTCAAGCGCGCTCACGTCAACTCCGGCCTTGCGGGCGAAAGCCTCGGCAGCGGGTGTGGGCGATCCATCCTTAAAAGCAATCTTGAGGGATGGACCGGCAAGCTGCTCCTGCACATCAGGCTGCTGGGCGGAAACGTTGCGCGCCAAAACCGCGATGCGACGGGGCGTGGAGAACGATTGGGTGGCCGGGGATTCGGCAAGGCGCTCGCGGGTAAGCAGATCAGCGGTGCGGCGAGCAAGTTCTTCGCGCGCTGAGTCGATCATACGGGCGGGAATTTCTTCGGTACCGATTTCGAGCAGAAAGTCGGACATTGATTCAGACGTTCCTAATATTGTGCCGCAAACCGTGTTGCCATCGTGTGACCCGGGTCACAGGTAAGCTGCGCTTCGGTCTTTGGGCGCGGACTAAAGTCCGCGAAAACATGTGCCGTCTCTTCCGGGACTCGGTCGATTCATTACGTCTACCCAGCGCTGAAGCGCTGGGCTATGATCTTTCGCCCCTCCGGGGCTGGCGTCGTACCCGGCCTTACTCCCGGAGCTACGATTGTTCCGCCGCTTACGCGGCTCTGGTTCTTTCTTACGTCCTACCCCGCGCTTATGCCCGGGGGTAACTGCAACGCAGCCGCTGCGCGGCTGTACCGCTAAAAAATCGAACTACGTAGCAACCCCGACCTTGTCGCTCTCCGCGGCCACGGCCGATCTTTGCTCGGCCTGTTGCTGGTCCACGTACGCTTTCGCTACACCGACTGCCAATGTCCTGATGCGCGCTATCACACCCACACGTTCGGTCACGCTGATGGCTCCGCGGGCGTCGAGAATGTTGAACAGGTGCGAGCACTTCAAACAGAGGTCGAAAGCACCGAGCACGGGAAAACGCAATCGCTCTTGGCTATTCGCTTTTCGCTCTTCGCCAGAGTCGGGCTTTTCGCTTTTCGCTTTTCGCTTTACGACATAGGCCGCGTTGTATTCGTCGAGCAGCGCCTGGCACTCGGATTCATAGAGCTTGAGGTGCTCCCAGGCCTTGGCGACGTCGGCGTGCTCGAAGTTGTAAACCGAGAATTGCAGCTCGTCCTGCAAGCGAATCTCGCCATACTTCACCGGACGCCCATCGGGCCCGACCACCCACGTGATGTCGTAAATGCTGTCGACGTCCTGCAGGAAGGCGGCGATGCGCTCGAGTCCGTAGGTCAGCTCGGCCGAGATGGGATCGAGGTCGATGCCGCCACACTGCTGGAAGTAGGTAAACTGAGTGATTTCGAGGCCGTCGAGCATGACCTGCCATCCGATGCCCCATGCGCCCAACGTCGGCGACTCCCAGTTATCTTCCTCGAACTTGATATCGTGCTTGCGCAGGTCGATGCCGATGGCACTCAATGACGCGAGGTAGAGGTCTTGCACGTCGGCCGGCGGCGGCTTGAGGATGACCTGGTACTGCATGTGCTTGAAGAGGCGATTGGGATTCTCGCCGTAGCGACCGTCGGCAGGGCGACGCGAGGGCTGAACGTAACCGACACGATAGGGCTTGGGACCGAGTACACGGAGGAAGGTTTCGGGCGCCATGGTCCCGGCGCCGACTTCCACGTCATACGGTTGCTGCAGGACGCATCCGCGTCCGGCCCAGAAGGTCTGCAGCCGAAGAACGAGTTCCTGAAACGTCAGCGCATTTTGCGATGAAGCCAATAGGATCTTCCTGAGTGTCTCCGGTGATAAGAACCGGGAAATGGACCATTCCTCTACAACTTGTTGAGCATGACCGCGGTGACCAACTTCTTTTCAATATGCCGTTCCAGGATCTGCAGCAAGAATCGTCGCAGATCCGCATACTGAGACGACTTCCACGTATCCGGCACGAAACTCTCGAGCGGCAGTCGAAACATCTGCATCGCCAGCGTCCGCGACTCTTCCGTCAATTCCGACGAGGCCAGCCGCTTATGCCGCGCACACATCAGCCCGTCGGCCAATGCGTGATAGTAGGCCTTGCTGCCATGCAATGACTGCCCGCAACTACTGCACTCGCCCAGTTCGGGTAAAAAGCCAACCAGCCTTACCAGCCAAAGCTGGAAGTACGTCAGCGGCATCCAGATGGAGCCGTCGCGCAACTGGCGCAACACCGACACCGCGAGCCTATAAATCGCGTCGTTGGCTTCGCGGTCGGGCAGCAATTCATCCAGCGCCTCCGCCACGTGCTCCAATGCCACGATGCGCGGGTAATCCACTGCGGTCGAAAGCGGCGACTCCAAAATGTCGCAGGAGTCCAATCGGGCCAACTCCTGGCGCTCGCGATCTTCGTAGTACACCCGCACGCAAGTAAGCGGTTCCAGCGCTCCACCGAAACGCCGCCTCGACTTCTTGGCCGCGCGCGCTACACCCTTGACCTTGCCTTCGGTCCGGGTAAACAGGGTGACCAGAAGATCGGCCTCGCGCAGCGGATAGGTTCGCAAAACGATCGCTTCCGACTGCTTCAAAGACATGAACTATCGCCTGACCACCTGGGAACAATTAGGGCGGACGTGCCGAAGTTTCGCCAGCGAAGCTGTTCTTGAATTGCAGGCTAACGATGGAACCGGCCAAGCCACTGCGCGTAATCCATAATTCTACTGGCATGGTTACGCTTGTGCAAAGCAGTGGTCGCAAAACCCAGAAAGGGGCCGACCATGGTCCGCATGGCTGGGCATGATGGCGATGCTAGAATGCGCGAAAGGCGCTGCTCGGAACGACCGTGAGTACAACATCCCATCCCGCGGGTTCGAAAATCCAACCCTCCATCATCGCGCTTACAGGATTCATGGGCAGCGGCAAATCCTCGACGGGGTTCGCCCTGGCGGAGCGATTGGGATGGGAGTTCGTCGATCTGGACGAAGAAATCGAACGGAGGGAGCGACTCTCGGTTCGTGTGTTATTTCGGGAGCGGGGAGAGACGGCCTTTCGGGCCCTTGAACACGAGGCGCTGCGCAGGTCACTGGCTGGCCGTTCAAAACCGACAATCCTGGCGCTCGGGGGGGGCGCGTTCGTTCAGCGAAACAACGTGGAACTCCTGCGGGCGAGCGCGGTCCAGACCGTGTTTCTGGAGACGCCGGTGGAGGAGATGTTGATGCGCTGCGGAGTTGGAGCTGAACCCGATCCGGAAAATCCGCGCCCTCTGGCGGCAGATAGTTTGGCCTTTCGCAAGCTATACGAGCGACGACTGCCCTTCTATCGTGAGGCGCAACTGACGATCGATACGCGAGGCAAGACGGTTTCGGAGATCGCGCGTGAGATTGTCGAGGGGCTCAGTCTCGGCGCCAGCCGGTGATGCTGGAGTGTGTCTGGCCGGCAGCGCGGCCTCACCCAGAGGGCGCCTCGCTCGTCAGGGTGAGGACGTCCATCTACCCGTTTTCGTGATGTAAACTATTTCTTACAAACAATGTCACAGCAGAAAATACCCGTCGGAATTCTCGGCGCTACCGGAGTTGTCGGTCAGCGCTTCATTCAGCTGCTCGAGGACCATCCGTGGTTTGAAGTGGCGTGGCTGGCCGCGTCGGACCGCTCGGCCGGGCAACTGTACGGCGATGCAGCGCGCTGGCGGCTGAAAACGGCCATTCCGGAGCATATTCGCAAAATGAAGGTCTCTCCCGCCGAGCCGGGCGGGGCGCCACGCGTGATATTCGCGGCGCTGGACTCTGGCATCGCGCGCGAGTTGGAGCCGAAGTTTGCCGAGGCAGGCTGCGCGGTGATCAGCAACTCCAGCGCGTTCCGCATGCAGCAAGACGTGCCGCTGGTCATCCCCGAGGTCAATCCCGATCACCTCGCACTGATCGAGCAACAAAGCTGGCGCAAGAAGTCGGGTGGATACATCGTTACCAATCCCAATTGCTCGGCCATCGGATTGGTGGTCGCGCTCGCACCGTTGCATCAGACGTTTGGCGTGGAGTCGCTGTTCGTGACCACGATGCAGGCGGTCAGCGGAGCCGGCTATCCGGGGGTCGCATCGCTGGACATTCTTGGAAATGTGATCCCCTACATTGCCAACGAAGAAGAGAAGATGGAGGAGGAAACGAAGAAGCTCCTCGGCCAGCTGAATAGCAATCACATTCAAGATGCCTCGTTCAACATGACGGCCCACTGTAATCGCGTCGCGGTGGAAGACGGGCACACCGAGTCAGTGTCGGTGAAACTGAGGCAGAAGGCTGATCTGGAGGCGGTGCTCGCCGCAATTCGGGACTTCAAATCGAAGCCATATGAATTGGGATGCCCGCTGGCACCCGAGCGGCCACTGGTGTACGACGCCGCACCGGACCGTCCGCAGCCGCGCTTCGATCTCGACCGCGGCAAAGGGATGACGGTGAGCGTGGGGCGTTTGCGTCCGTGCGGGTTGCTCGACTACAAGTTCACGGTGCTCTCGCACAATACGATTCGCGGAGCAGCCGGCGCCGCGGTGCTGAACGCGGAACTCCTCAAAGTGCAGGGCTACCTACCGTGACTCCCGAAGTGAATCCAACTTTTCCATCGGCGGTAGGCCCGTGATCGTGATGAAATTTGGCGGTACCTCGGTTGAGGACGCCACCGCCATTGACCGGATTGCCGGGATCGTCAAAGGGCGACTTCCCCAACACCCCTATGTGGTGGTCAGCGCCATGTCGAAGGTCACTGACACCTTGCTTGCCATGGCTGCGGCGGCGGGAAAGGGAGATCGCGACAAGGCACTCGACTTGTGCCGACAGGTGCGCGAACGCCACTTCGACACCGCCGGAGAACTGCTGGGCACGGGACTCTACACGGAACTTCACTCTGAACTGCAGGGCGAGTTTGACTCGCTGGAGCAACTGCTTCGCGGCATTTCTGCCGTGGGCGAGCTCACGCCACGAACATCCGATTACGTCGTTTCGTTTGGCGAGCGGCTGTCGAGCGTGGTGATAACGGCTGCCTTCGTGGCCCGGGACATTCCGGCGACACTGTTGGATGCGCGGGAAGTCATCATCACCGATGGCCAACATGGCCGCGCGATTCCACAGGTCGATGAAATTAATCAGCAGTTGCAACTCCACGTGCAGCCCTTAGTGACAAGCGGACGAGTACCGGTGATGGGCGGTTTTATTGGTTCGACCCGCGAGGGCATCACCACGACAATCGGACGAGGCGGGTCGGATTTCTCGGCCGCTCTGGTGGGCGCGGGGTTGAACGCCGAACGTATCGAGATATGGACCGACGTCGACGGCATGAAGACCACCGATCCACGGATTTGTCCCGACGCACACCGCATCAAAGTCATCAGCTTCGACGAGGCCGCGGAGTTGGCGTATTTCGGGGCGAAGGTGCTGCATCCGGCTACGGTTTTACCCGCAGTCGAGAGGAATATTCCAGTCCTGGTGCTGAATTCGCGCAATCCGGCGAATGAGGGCACGCGAATCGTAGCCCGCACGCAGAAATCGAAGACGCTCTTCAAGGCGATTGCCGCGAAACAACGCATCACGATCATCGAGATTGTGGCGGCCCGGATGCTGATGGCGCACGGATTTCTCGCGGCAGTGTTTGAGATCTTCGAACGGCATCGCTGCGCGGTGGATATCGTATCGACATCTGAAGTCAGCATTTCGGTGACCGTGGATTCAAATGAGGCCATCCCTGCGATCGCGGCGGACCTGGAGAAACTCGCCTATGTGAAGTTCTCTGGCCGAATGGCCATCATCTGCCTGGTTGGCGAGAGCATTCGCGAGAGGCCAGGCGTGGCCGCGCAGGTCTTTGACGCGGTCAAAGACATCAACGTGCGCATGATTTCGCAGGGGGCTTCGGAGATCAACATGTCGTTCGTGGTTGATGAGGCCGACGTACCGGGCGCGATCCAGCGGCTGCACACCAGGTTTTTCTCGGAAGTGGATCCCGAGGTATTCGATTGATCGCGCGTCCGCTGCATCTCGTAGTCTTGGGCCAGGGGAAAACCGGGTCTCTAGTGTCCGAGGTAGCGACAGACCGTGGGCATCTGACTCGGGTCGTGACAGAAGCCGAAAACACGGGTGGCGCTTGGCTGACGGCAGAGAACCTGCGACAGGCTGACGCCGTCATCGACTTTACGACCCCGGAAGCGGTACTAGCGAACATCGCTGGATGCATAGCCGCCGGCAAGCCGGTGGTGGTGGGGACGACTGGCTGGTACTGCGAACTGGATCGAGTCCGCCAGAAAGTTGAGCGTGCAGGTACGGGCTTCGTATTCGGGGCAAATTTTTCCTACGGCGTAAACCTGTTCTTCCAGATTGCCCGGGCGGCAGCTCCAGCGCTTCAACATGGATACTCCGGACATATCACCGAGCGGCATCACATTCACAAGAAGGATGCACCGTCGGGAACGGCGGTTATGTTGCAGCGCGTGCTGACACAGGCGCCGGGCACGAACCTGGACATCACTTCCGAGCGTGAAGGTGACATTCCCGGGATACACACCCTGGAACTATCGTCGTCGGGCGATCGGATCGTCCTGACGCATGAGGCGAAGTCGCGGCGGGCTTTTGCGGAAGGTGCGGTGCTGGCGGCGGAATGGATCGTAGGCAAGACGGGCTTTTTCGACTTCAAAGATATTTTTGGCCAGCTCTAATTTTGCACAGGTGGTTGGCCATACAATTTTGGGCGAGAGGTAGTTAGGCGCCATGAAACTGCGTGGATGCGGCACCGCCCTGGTCACTCCCTTCCAACGAGACGGCAGCCTCGACGAAATGGCCCTACGCCAATTGGTGCGCTGGCAAGTCGATTCGGGTATCGATTTTCTGCTGCCGTGCGGAACGACAGGCGAGACACCGACGCTCAACCACGATGAGTGGCTGCGCGTAGTCGATATAACCATCGAGGCGGCAGCAGGCCGAGTGCCGATCATGGCGGGCGCGACTTCCAACAACACCAAGGAGGCCGTTGCCAAGACCAGGGAAATTTCGGCGCGCAAGGGAGTTGATGTCATCCTGACCGCGACGCCCTACTACAACAAACCCACGCAGGATGGTGTATATGAGCACTTCAGCGCCATCGCCGACGCTTCGCTAAAACCCGTGGTGCTGTACAACATCGCAGGGCGCACTGGGACGAACATCGAGACTGCAACGTTGCGGCGACTGGCCGAGGTTCCCAACATCCTTGGCGTGAAGGAGGCCAGCGGCAACATCTCGCAGATCTCCGAAGTATGCGCGACGGTTCCTGAGGACTTCCTGGTCTTTTCCGGTGACGATGCGATCACGCTCGCGGTAATCGGCCTGGGTGGAGTGGGGATCATTTCAGTCGTGTCCAATGAAATTCCGGCGGAGATGACACGACTGACGCAAGCTGCGCTGGCGAACAAGTGGGACACGGCCCGATTGCTCTTCCGCAAGTATCTTCCCCTGATGCAGGCCAACTTTATGGAATCGAATCCCGGACCTGCGAAGGCCGTGCTGTCGATGATGGGAAGAATCGAGGAAGTCTATCGACTTCCGATGGTGCCGATGCGACCGGAAAATCGGGCGAAGCTGGAAAAGGTTGTCACCGAGGTTGGATTGTTGCAGCCACATTCGGTCACTGTGCAATAAGGCTGACTTCTCACCACTGACCATTCTGTCCGTCCTCCGTGGAAGGCCCTTCCACGGGCGAGCATATATACTTCCCGCAATATGCACGACCTGCAAACCACAATCGAAAAGCTGTATTCAGAAGGAGCATCTGCGGTGAACGACACGGCCGCCCGCGTGACCTTTGAGAACTTTCGTGATGCTCTAACATCCGGGACCATCAGGGCCGCCGAGAAGGTAAATGGCGCCTGGCGGACCAACGCGTGGGTCAAGAAGGGCATCCTTCTTGGGTTTCGCCTTGGGGTGCTGGTGGAGAGTGGCGATCCCAACGTCTTGGGGTTTGTTGACAAGGACACTTATCCCATTCGGCAGTTCTCGACGGAAGACCGGGTGCGCGTGGTGCCGGGCGGTTCGTCAGTACGGACCGGGGCGTATGTCGCTCCCTCGGTGGTCTGCATGCCTCCCATGTACATCAATGTTGGGGCTTACGTGGACGAAGGCTCGATGGTGGACTCGCACGCACTGGTGGGATCGTGCGCGCAAGTCGGCAAGCGCGTGCACATCAGCGCGGCAGCACAGATCGGTGGCGTATTGGAACCGATCAACGCATCGCCGGTCATCCTGGAGGACGATGTCTTGGTGGGCGGAAACTGCGGCGTGTACGAAGGCACGCAGGTCGGCGAGCGGGCGGTACTGGGTGCGGGCGTGATTTTGACGCGATCAACTCCGTTGTTCGACTTAGTGAACGGGACGATTCATCGCTCCAGCGAGATCGAACCACTGTGCGTGCCTCCTGGTGCGGTTGTGGTGCCGGGATCGCGCGCAATCAACAAGGGCAAGGCCGGCGAGTGGGGCCTGTCACTGTACACGCCAGTCATCGTGAAGTATCGCGATGAACGCACCGACCGAGGAGTCGAATTGGAAGACATCTTGCGCTAGATCCTCTTCCCATGCAGAAATCAGCTTCCCAACGCGAGAAAGCAGCGCTGCTCACAGCAGCGGCATTAGGCTGCGCAGCTTTTTTGTACTGGCGAATTGCCGGCGATTCCTCGTCGCTGGTGGCTCCGGCCTTGCGATGGGCGGCATTGGCCGCGTTGATCGCGTACGGATTCTTCAAGCGCACACTCACCGCATGGATCTTCATTGCGATGCTGCTGGGTGCGGAGATCGGCCACGATTTCCCCAATGTGGCAACGCACCTTCGGGTGCTGGCGATGATTTTCCTGCGACTGATCAAGACGATCATCGCTCCCCTGCTGTTTGCGACCCTGGTGGTTGGCATTGCGGGGCACTCCAACCTGCGGCAAGTCGGACGATTGGGCCTGCGTTCCATCCTTTACTTTGAAATCGTAACGACCCTCGCGATCTTCGTAGGGTTGGGAGCCATTAACCTCACGAAAGCTGGGGTAGGCGTGAATCTACCGGGTGCTCCGGCCACCGATAGCGTGCCGGTCAGTAAGCTCAGCACGGAAGAAACCATTCTTCACGTATTTCCGGAGAACATCGCCAAGGCGGTGGCAGACAACGCGGTGTTGCAGGTGGTGGTATTCAGCCTGATCTTCGCCGCGGCGCTGGCCATGGTGCCGGAGCCAAAGCGCGCCATCATGCTGGCCTTCTGCGAGAGCCTGGCAGCGACCATGTTCAAGTTCACGAACATCGTGATGTACATGGCCCCGATCGGTGTCGGAGCTGCTGTCGCCTTCACGGTCGCCCACACCGGAATAGGAATCATCACGAGCCTGGCAAAGCTGGTGCTGACGCTTTATGCAGCGCTCCTGGTATTCGTATTCGGGGTCCTGCTGCCGATCGCCTTGATGTTCAAAGTGCCGCTGAGGCGTTTCGTCCGCGCGGCAATTGAGCCAGTGACCATTGCCTTTGCGACCTCGAGTTCCGAAGCCGCCCTGCCCAGGGCGATGGAGGCGATGGAGGCCATCGGGGTCCCTAGACAGATTGTGGCGTTTGTCATTCCGACGGGATACAGCTTCAACCTCGACGGCAGTTCTCTGTATTTGTCGGTGGCGGCGATCTTTGTTGCGCAAGTCGCGGGGATCCATCTCAGCTTCGGCCAACAGCTGGTCTTGATGCTGACGCTCATGCTGACGAGCAAGGGCGTTGCCGGAGTCTCGCGGGCGGCGCTGGTAATTCTGCTGGCCACGGCCGCTTCGGCGGGGCTGCCCACCGAACCAGTGTTCCTGCTACTGGGAGTCGATCAACTGTTGGACATGGCGCGCACCGCAGTCAACGTGCTGGGCAATTGCCTGGCGACTGTGGTAATCGCAAAGTGGGAAGGCGAGTTTGACAACACCGGCAACTCGCTGGAGATGCTGGACGCCGTTACACGTTGAAACCCTTGGCCCCTGACGCTTCTTCGGCGAGCCGCTCACCGGGCCGGCAACACGAGCGCCTGGTCCGAATCAAGGTAACGCCTTCGTGATTCCAGATGGCGTTGCCGAAAGTGGCGCACCGCGCGCTGCCCCCATACCCGCATGAAGTAATAGTTGAGTCCTGCGCCGACGACAGAGCTGACGAACGGGACGAGGCGAGCCGTCCATTTCTCGACGAACTCTGCGCTGGCACTCGCCGCGATCCGCTGAATCACACGCGGAATGAACCTCTTCACCACTTGCTTTTCGACCAATTCCCTACTTATGTCAACGCCGGCAGCGCTCGCTGCCGCGACCCACAGCTCGGCCTCTTCGTTCTCAGTGTTGTACTGAAAGCCGTAAATCAAGCTCAGCTTCTGAATCATGCGAATCGTAATAGCGGCGAGAATCCCGAGGTCCGGCAGGATAGTAAACAGCCCACCCATGCCCAGCCCGGCGCCTTCGGCAGCGGCAATTCTCATGCTGCTCCGTATGGTCTCGTCCGCGATAATGTCGAGAACCTCAACGTTCACGGAGTACATACCGTCAGAGCTGAGGGCTGGCAGGTCGTAGGCGATGCGGAGGTGTTCGAGATACTTGTCGGGATCAACCTTGACGGTTGCGTAGGCCTTCATGAAAGCGCTGCGTAAAGCGCCCTCGAGTCCTCGCCTCGCGAAGGATTTACCAGCGGTACTAGCAGGAACACGCATGCTCTGTTCAGTATAGGGAATTTCCGCAACTCTCACCTGCAGCGCCCGCAGTTCCACGTGCGATGCTGTGCTAGCATCGAAGTTGCTGATGCCTACTGGAAAGCTACAAGTTGTGCCCCTGGGCGGACTCGGCGAATTTGGCATGAATTGCATGGCCATTCGCTGGGCTGATGACATTATTGTGATTGATGCCGGCCTCATGTTTCCTGAGGCCGAACTGCTCGGCGTCGATATTGTTGTCCCCGATATCACCTACCTGATCGAGAACCGCGAACACGTACGCGGGATTGTGCTGACGCACGGGCACGAAGACCACATTGGGGCGCTACCGTGGATCCTGTCGGAACTGAATGTCCCGGTGTACGGAACCGAGTTCACGCTGGCCTATGTCGAAGGCAAACTGGAAGAACACGGCCTTCTGGATGACGCGGAACTCAACGAGATCGAGCCGGGCGAACGATTCAAGATCGGGCCGTTCACGATCAATCCCATCCGGGTAACCCATAGCCTGGTCGATTGCGTTGCGCTCGCTGTTCACACTCCGCTCGGTGTGTTGATCCACACGGGCGATTTCAAGGTTGATCCCACACCTACGGACAATCGGTTGTTCGATCTGCACGCCTTTGCGGAATATGGCAAACAGGGGGTGCTGGCGCTGTTTCAGGACTCGACGAACGTGGAGCGCCGCGGCTACACACCGAGCGAACGGGCGGTGCGCGCGCGGTTCGAAGAGATTTTCGCCCGCACCAAGCGGCGGCTGTTTATTTCTTGTTTTTCCTCATCGATCCATCGCATCAAGCTAACGATAGAACAGGCGGTCGAGAATGGACGCAAGGTGGCGCTGGTCGGCCGCTCGATGATGGAGTCAGCGGAGATCGCCCAGGACCTCGGCTACATCGACGTGCCTGAAGGGACCTTGATCCATCCTGCGCAGATCCGCGATTTTCCGCCCGAAAAGGTCTGCGTCCTGATCAGTGGCACGCAGGGCGAACCGATGTCGGCGCTGTCGCGGGCAGCGGTGGACAACCATAAGCACGCGCGCATACAGAAAGGCGACACGGTCGTACTGTCGTCGCGCATCATTCCCGGCAACGAAAAGGCGATCTACCGCGTCATCGACCACCTCTTCCGCCGCGATGCGCGCGTCATCTATGACGATGGATCGATGCCACCGGTTCACGTTAGCGGCCACGCCAGCCAGGAAGAGCTGAAACTCATCATCAACCTGGTAAAGCCGCAGTACTTCATCCCGATTCACGGCGAGTACCGGCAGCTCAAACTGCACGCCGAATTGGCCGGATCGATGCACGGCTCGGTAGGAAAAGTCTTGATGATCGAAAGCGGTGACATCCTCGAGTTCGACGAGTTGGGAGCAAAGAAAGCGGGACGCGTGGCCGTCGGACGCATCTGTATCGATTCCAACTCGATGGGCGACGTGGTCGAAGACCTGGTGATTCGCGATCGCCGCCACTTGAGCGAGGACGGCATTGTGCTTCCGATCATTGCCATCAACAAGCTGACTGGCAAGGTGGAAACGTCTCCGGAAATCGTGATGCGCGGTTTCTCCGGAAGCACGAACGAGGATGGTTTTCTTGACCAGGCGCGGCTGACCGTCATGAATACGCTAGAGGCATCGAGCGACGAGGAGCGGGGCGACTACGGTGTGATCAAGGAAAAGATCCGCCAGGACTTGAAACGGTTTATCGTGAAGAACACCTCGCGCCGGCCGCTGATCATGCCGGTCATCCTCGAGATCTAACATGGTTACACTCGAGCAGATTCAGGCAGCCCAGGCGCGTTTACGCGGAGTCGCCGCACGCACACCACTCATCCCCTACTTTCCTCCTGCGAATGACAAGGGCGACGAGAAGCCGTCTGGCAGCAACGAACAGTTGTGGTTCAAGCCAGAGAGCTTGCAGCCCATTGGATCGTTCAAGCTGAGGGGCGCCTACAACAAGATTGCTTCCTTCACGGATGAGGAACGGCAGCGCGGCGTGATTTCCTATTCCAGCGGCAATCATGCCCAAGGGGTAGCGTATGCGGCCCGCGCGATGGGCGTGAAAGCCATCATCGTAATGCCACGCAATGCGCCGAAGATCAAGATGGAAGCCACGGCTGCGCTGGGCGCGGAAATCGTTACCGTCGGTCCGGCTAGCGGCGAGCGCATGAAGAAGGCGGAAGAGCTCGCCCAACAGCACGGCTATTCCATCGTGCCTCCGTACAACGATCCGTACATCATTGCCGGCCAGGGAACGACTGGACTGGAGATTCTGGAGGATTGCCCCGACGTGGAGCTCGTTCTGGTTCCGGTCGGGGGAGGCGGCCTGGTCAGCGGAGTGGCCAGCGCGCTGAAGTTGAGTGGCTCTTCCGCGAAAATAGTCGGCGTTGAGCCCGAGCTGGCCAACGATGCGCAGCAGAGTTTTCGCAAGGGGAAGATTGTTCACCTCTCGGCGGAACGAGTCTCGAGCACGCTAGCCGATGGCCTGCGCACCCAGTCCGTCGGCCCGTTGAACTTCGAACATATCCGGCAATTCGTGGATGACATTATCACGGTGACGGAGGACGAAATCCGCAACGCCGTGCGACGGATCGTCACCAGCTCGCGCATCGTCGCGGAACCCAGCGGGGCGGTGACATTTGCCGCGTGGCTCTTCCATCGCGACGAACTGCCCGCCTCGGCCAAGACTGTTGCCGTCGTCAGCGGCGGGAACCTCGAGCCGCAACTACTGGCGCAAATCCTGTCGGAAGACACCGCCAAGTGACTTGGGTGAATTCGAGACATGCCATGAAAGAGAGGCGCGCATAGCACGATGTTCGTTCAACGCCTAGCTGCACTGTCACTCCTGCTCTCGGCCCTGTCGATTCCGTGCGTGGCGGCGATCGAGCGGGGCATTATCATCCGGGAGGCAATCATCTACGTGGCGCCCGATCCCTCGTCGGCGAAGCTGTCGAACGTGGGACGCGGACGCGAGGTGGCCGTCATCGAGCGCGCCCCTGGCTGGGCGAATGTCGTGGCCACGGTAGAGACGGACCCCGATCAGGAAACCGAACGCAATGTGACAGGATGGGTTGTCGATAAGGGCATCGTCACGCCGACAACCCCGGATGGCGACAAAATCATCTTTGGCGAGGCCGTGGATTCCGAGGCCGAAGCGAGCCGCCGTTCGGGCCGCAAAGGCTCCGCCCAAGATGCCATGCGACTATATGCGCGGCTGGCCGAGTATTTCCCGACTTCACCCCTAGCAGCAGAAGCTGCGTATCGCTCGGCCGATATTCGCTGGCAGATCGAAGCAGTGGATGCCTCGACTCGCCCTTCGGCGAAACAGAGTGACCCGTCACTGAAGTACCAGATTGACGATCAGTACATGAAGAAGGTGATGAAGAAGTTTCCGGGGACGAAGTGGGCCGACCTGGCGGCGTACCGTTTGCTCGATAACAAGACCTGCGGCGAATGGGCGGCAGAGACGAAGTGTCCAGAGTTGGAGGCCTCGCTTTACATGAAGTACGCTGACGAACATCCGCAATCCCAAAAAACTCCAGAAGCACTTTACAAAGCGGCGTGGCGCTACTCAGCGCTGATCGTGATCTACAAGTCCATCAATGACGGCAAGAAGGCGGCGGATTCCACGGCGCGGGCAACTTCAACAGCCAAGCGGGTCATGACGCAATTCCCCGATAACAATGACTGGTCCACGCGGGCAGAGCGCCTGCTTTACATGGTGCAGAGCAACATTCCGACATATGGACCCGCTGTCGAATAGCCCAATCAGGCACATATCTGCGGAGGCACATTGAACGACTACCTGTTGTCCGTAATTCTTGGGGTCATTGAGGGGCTAACAGAATTTCTTCCCGTAAGTTCGACGGCGCACCTGCGGATTGCCGAGTCGTTTCTGGGCGTGGACCTGGCGAACGGCTACTGGAAGATGTTCTCCATCGTTATCCAGTTGGGGGCCATCCTGTGCCTGCCTATCTATTTCTGGAACCGCATTGTCGAATTCATTCGTGACTTTCCGCAGGGTTCACGCGGCGATCGAACCGTCTTGAACCATCCCCTCACGCTGGTGGTGATCGCCTTCGTGATGACCGCTATCCCCGCATTTTTGCTGACGAAGACAATTGGCAAGCACCTGGAGAGTCTGTATGTCATGAGCCTGGCGCTGATCATTGGCGGGATCGTGATGTGGATCGTGGACAGCATCTACGAGCGATCGCAACATAACGCCTTTGCGCGCGGCAAACTGACGGAAGACATGGAAGAGATGTCGGTTGGCCAGGCAATCTGGATAGGTCTGTGCCAGGTGTTGTCGGCCGTGTTTCCAGGAACGTCGCGCTCGATGGCCACGATCACCGCGGGCGAAATAGCCGGCATGGACCGGCCGACCGCCTTGGAGTTTTCGTTCTTTCTGTCGATTCCGACCATGGTGGTCGCAACCGTCTACGATTTGTGGAAATCGATGCGCCCGCATCACGGTGAACCCAGTGCTATCGGCGTGATGCCGAGCGACGCGCACTCGTGGATGGTGCTCGCGATTGGATTTGTCGTCTCTTTTATCGTGGCTTACGGCGTAGTCGCCTGGTTCATGAACTGGGTGCGAACCCGGGGTTTCACCGTCTTCGCGATTTACCGCATTCTGCTGGGCGGGTTTGTCTTGTGGTACGCCAGCCACCCTCACTGAGAAGCAACGGAATTCCGTCGAAATGTGGCGCCATGGGGGAGACTAGTTCGACAACTCCAGACGGCATATTTCTCGCTTCCCTGCCCTTCCTTTTGTCATAATCACAGTGGCTCTGGCGTACTTCGGGCAAGTCGCGGATTCGCGCGTTTCTGACCGCTGCGCGTGCGGCGGTAGTGTCTGCCTGCGCTGGATCAAGCAGGTGGGATGAGTCCTAAGAAACGACGTGGAACTGGTGACTGGCCTAACGCCAACATGACAGTTCTCTCACGCGCATTTGTTCCGACGGCGAACCGGCGGCTCAACGAGCTGATCGGCTTCCTCGTGCTGGTCTTCGCGACCCTCTTTTTCCTCGCACTGGTTTCGTATTCTCCACTCGATCCGTCGCTGAATACGGCGACAGGACAGGCTGCGGGCGTTCCTGCTCACAACTGGATCGGCGTGTTCGGAGCGATCACCAGCGACCTGGCGCTGCAAGTTCTTGGCGTGGCGGCCTTCCTGATCCCGGTTTATCTGGTGATGTACTCCGTACGCTGGTTCCGGTCGCGGCCGATCAACTCTCCCTATGTCAAGACCTTCGGGGCGTTGGCGCTGCTGGTCTTTGTCGCAGGACTCCTCGGACTACCACCGTGGCAGTTCCATTGGAAAGGAACCGTCACCGCGGAAGGATTGCTCGGCCGGATCGTAGCTGACGCACTTATTCACTACTTCAACGTGATCGGCGCATATCTGATCTGCCTGGCAATGATTGCCGTTGCCTTGTATCTGTCCACTGCCTTCTCGTTCGGAGCGGTGCAGATCTGGTCGCAGACGCGGTTCTCGTTTGCCTACGCGGCGTTTGACCGTTTTTCCGACTGGCGGGCCGAACGCGAGCGCAAGAGGGCCGCAAGGGAATTGGAGAAGAAGCGTGCGTCCGCTAATACCAAGCCGGTGGTTACTGCGCAGTTGGTGCCGCGCCGAACCGGACCTTCAGGGGAGGCGCAGCCCACGGGCAATGCTGCACGAGTGCCGACACCGTCCAAGGCCGTTGCGGAGGCTGAAAATATTGCCGGGAGTGCGACCAGGAGCGGAATCGAACGGATGTTCGACGCGGAAGTCGAACTTCATTCTCATCCGTCTGGCGGCGCACCCATGTCCGCGCCTGCGGCAGAAGCGGTAACAGAAGTCGCTACCCTGGCCCATGAAGATGTTGTCCCCACGGGGCCAATCGCGGTCACTTCGCGCGCCGACGACACACGCCATGGCAAGACGACCATGCCGAAGCTGGCAGGTGGCTTCAAACTGCCATCAACGGCCTTACTGCGACGGCCCGACGAGCATGGTGCCATCAACGAGGAAGAACTCAAAGTCACGGCCCAGGTACTGCAGGAGAAGTACGGCGAGTTTGACGTTCGAGGACAAGTCACCCAGATCAATCCCGGACCAGTGGTGACGACCTTCGAATTCAAGCCAGAAGCCGGCATCAAATACAGCCGGATTACTGGTTTGACGGACGACCTGTGCCTGGCACTGCGTGCCGAAAGCATTCTGATTGAGCGCATGGCAGGAAAATCGACGGTCGGCATTCAGGTTCCCAATCACGAGCGCGAAACGATCTGGCTACGCGAGGTCGTGGAGTCCCAGGAATTCCTTGGCACCAAGTCGAAGCTCACACTGGCGATGGGCAAGGACATCAATGGGCGGATCGTAACCGCTGACTTGAACAGCATGCCGCACTTGCTGATTGCGGGTTCGACTGGATCCGGTAAGAGCGTAGCGATCAATGCTTTCATCATGTCGGTGCTTTACAAGGCAACGCCAGAAGAAGTCCGCCTGATCCTGGTCGATCCCAAACGATTGGAACTTGGCAACTACGAGGGCATCCCGCATCTCCATACTCCGATCATCACCGAGCCAAAATTGGCCTCCAACGCCTTGCGCAACGCAGTACGCGAAATGGAACGGCGGCTCAAGGTGCTGGCGGAGAAGGGCGTGCGGAACATCGATCAGTACAACAAACTGTTCGATAGCAGCACTCCGAGCCTGTTCGAAGAAGGCAGCGATGCGAAGCCCCTTCCTTACATCGTTATCATCATCGACGAGTTGGCAGACCTGATGATGCTGGACGGCCAGAATGTCGAGGCGTCGATCACTCGACTGGCACAGATGGCGCGGGCCGTCGGAATACACCTCATATTGGCGACGCAACGTCCGTCAGTTGACGTCATCACTGGACTCATCAAGGCGAATTTTCCGGCACGAATGTCGTTCCGGGTCGCAACTAAGATCGACTCACGCACCATCCTTGACGCCAATGGCGCCGAAGCGCTTCTGGGGCGCGGTGACATGCTGTACCTCCCGAGCGGATCGGCGCGCGTGCATCGCGTACACGCTCCCTTTGTCACCGAGAAAGAAATTGCAGCGGTGGTGGAGTTCTGGAAGGCACAAGGCCCCGCGCAGTATCAAGAAGCATTCCTGCAGGCGCCAAAGGATGATGGCGACGGTGGTGGTTCCGGCTTGGATGGCAGCGGCGACGGCGATCAGGACGAGTTATTCCAGGATGCAGTTCGAATCGTGCTGGAATATGGGAAAGCATCCACTTCCCTGCTGCAGCGCCGATTGCGCATTGGTTATGGCCGCGCTGCCCACCTCATCGATCTGATGGAGCACGACGGAATCGTAGGCGCCGCCGACGGGCCAAAGCCCCGGGAATTACTGAAGCGCCCCGACTGGTTGAGCGAAGTCGAGGATGCGATGCGGTAGTCCGCACTCTAAAGTGATCGCCAGGGAGCACCGCTTGATGCGGTGCTTTCTTATTGTGGGTTAACTGTGCAGGGGGGCACGGGTCGCTCTTGTGAGCGAACTCCAAGGCAACTCAACTTAGGGAGACTAGAACGTGAACGCTACGCCGCCACGTACGCTACGGGCAGACTGCACCAGGTACACAGTATTGCCGTCTGGACCAATCACTGGAACATAGCCTTGCGCCAGCAGGTTGCGCAGATCAATCAGGGCCTCCATACGGCCAGGCACAAAATGCACCCGCGGCATGGGCTGACGGACAAAGAGGTTGAAGAAGCCGTCGGTTTGGCCGGCCGAAGCGTTGAACATGTCCACGGGAGTGAGCGCGCCGCCGCTGGTCCACCCGTAAGAGACGATCCATTCAGTGTTCCAGCGAGGAACGGTGCCGTTGAGCTTTACGGATGCGGCGTGGCGCCAAGCGTGGCGTAAGCTGTCGTGAACATTGTCCCACTCGATGCCCGGCTGCTCAAGGTCGAGAACGCCGCCGTAGGCATAATCCAGGGTTGCTGTCATATCGGGAGTCAGTTTGCGCTGAAACACAAAGCGCACTCCCTGGGCCTCCAACGCTCCACCGTTGTAACTGAATGTACCCGAGTAGACGTCCGGAAGCACGTCTCCAGTGTCGAGCACGATATCACCCACACCGAGCAGGGCCGGGTCTTTGATGCGATCACGGAAGTAAGCAACCTGAAGCCGGTTGTCGCCCAGTCGCTGCGAAATCGAAACCTCGTGGTGGTGGGCGTTTTCCAGCAAAGGAGCGCCATTCATCAGGGTCACGCGAGGGCCGCTCTCGCTCAGGTCCGCCGGAGCAGAATCAAAGCCCTTGCTGGCTCGGGTCGTAGGTACGCTGGTGGAATATTTGTATTCGACAATCGTGTTTTCGCCTAAATGCCAGTCAATCGAGCCGTAGGGGCGGAACGCATTCGCGCGACCCATGAACTGGATGGTTTGCAGTTCACCGCCATACTGCAGATCCAGAGAATCGCCGATGGAAAACGAGTTTGCCGAAGACAGGGCCAGCGCCTGCAGAGATCCACGATGCACCAGAAGGTCAGGGCCCGAGAAGCGGCGCATGGTAAACGCAAGCTGGTGAGGCGATCCCGTCTCGGCGCCCGTGATGTATGAGGCGCGCAAAATTCCGTCGGGAATACCAGTACCGTAACCCAAGCTGCCATCGAAGGACAGGATGCTTGTGCTGAAAATCGATTGCTCGATGTTGAACGAGGTGCCCATATCGGAGGAGCTACCGTAGCCCTGGTTCGCGCCTCCCGCCATGAACGCCAACGAGCCCCGCAGGCCACGGTCTGACTGACCAGCCTCCACCACCACAGGGATGCCGTCGTCAAAGCGAAGAATGGGACGATTGGCAGTCGACCGAAGCGTCCATTTCCAACTCTCGTCATCATCGCCTGCCCGCTTGCGCGAAGGCATCATCCGGACTGCTTCAAACAAGGTATTCAGCGTGATATTGACGATTTTGGTGGCTCCGGCGGCGAGGGCAATGTCTTCACGAATGGTTGGCAGGAACGAGGGAGCGGTAACCCGCAAATCGTACGTCCCAGGGACTAGACCTTCGATCGTAAAGCGCCCGTCGGCATCAGAATAAGCCAGCAGGTGTTGGCCGGTACCAACGGCGAGCATTTCCACCGCGGCACCCATCTGCGCCACGCCCGAGGAATCCTTCACGGATCCCGAGATCGAGCCCGGGGCCACACCAGCCCCAGCACTGACGCAGAGCGAAACCGCAATGGCTAACCATCCCAGTATTCGGGTCATCACCACACCCCCAAACAAAGGATCCCCTGGTTCAAGTTCACAGCGAGCTCAAGAAGTCGCTCGCCGACCGGTACAACAGCAAGGTTATTCAACAGCGAAGCGCACGGACGGCGCAATCTGCTGCTTTGATACATTATCGTCCACTTTCACCGTCAGCCTGTAGATACCGGGCGGAAAAGTGCTCAAGGCCAGGCTCTTTTCCAACGTCACCTGGTCGCCCACATTCCCCATTGTATCGGTGGTTTCCGAAGAATGGAGAACGGCCTGGTTACTGGCCACATTCACGATCTCATAGTCGATCTTCGCGGAAGGCTTCTTGGTCTTATCGTCTGACTGCAGATTGTAGACCTGCATCCAGACGTTCATGCGCTGGTCGCGCTTGAATTTTGCCGGCTGGCCGTCCGCTGGCTCCAGATGAGGATAAGCGAACTTGGTCTGGCCGATCACGAAATTTCCGGAGCCGATGCTCTTGGCCGGGACTTTTTCCATATGGTCCGCCAGGATCATGGAGGACGAAGCCAGCTTGTCTTCGTTGTACTCCGGAACCAGGACCCCGTGGCTCCATGTTCCGACGCGGTCGCCATTGACATCCTTCACCACGACGTCAAAACGGTATCGTCCGGGACGCAATGGAAGCGCCTTCCAGTAAAGCGACATGTGCGTCTGCGTCTTCTCCAACAGGTCGTTCGGAACGTCGACCTGCACCGTGTCTTCGAAGGTCTGGATGATCTTCCCGGTCAGGCTGGTCACCCGGCCAAAAATATTGACCGTGCCGCGCTGAATACCGTCCTTGCTGACAAAGGTGATGTCCTTGTTCTTGACCTGGATCGTAACCGGGACGAGCACCGTATCCCCAGTCACCTTCACAAAGTCGGTCATGATGTCGAAGGGCATCAGGTTCACGTTGATCTTGTGGCTGACGACTTCCTCCAGGTCTTTGAACTTAACCTTGGGAGGAGTATTGAGCTTGGCCCACAACTCCAGCTTGTCGAACTGTTTGGTACTGTTCTGGCCGGTCATTCCGTTCTGCCCGGCGCTGCCGATACCCGCAATGCGGTCTGCTTTATTGGCAAGGCCCATCTCTTCATACTGCGTGAGACCTGCTCCCGGAGTATGCAAAAGGGCGTCCTTCTCGTTCGGATCGATCGTCATGTGGTAATCGCCGCACATGCAGGTGTCGACGAACTCAATCATGACTTCCTGTCCCTGGCTGCCCATACCCTCGAGGTAGCGGTAGCGCCATGTTTCGAAGGGGTAGGTCGAGGTCTCGCCGCCCCCTTCTTCCTGGGGCCGGTTGTACTGGCCGCCGGCAGGATGGGCCTCGATTTCGTCGGGCGCACCAAACACGACGTAGATACGCCCGCGATCCGTCCTCCAGCCCGCCTTGCCGGCAGCGTAATGCTCGTTGGCATAGGCGATTCGGCGATAGTGCTCTTCTTTAAATTCGTTCTCGGCCGTATCGGGAGTCGGGTCGCGACGCAACCAGAACTGCTCGATGAACTGGTCACGCTCCTCGTCATTCGAAAGTTGCTTGAATGCCGACATCTCTTCCGGAGTAATGATCCAGCGCACATCCTCGTTCAGCCACTTCTTGTAGGTCGATCCCAACTCCTGCTTCAGGGCCTTGGCGTTGGCTTTCTTCTGCTTGTCCGTCAGGGGCCGCTTCAAGGGGTCGGCCTGAGTGTCGGCAGGAGCAGCACCTGCATCCGGTGCAGCTACCGCCGGTTCAGCGGGCTTGGCGGAATTATCCGTGGTTGACGGAGTCGGATTTTGAGCGACCGCCATGGATCCAGCCAAGGTGACGGCGACCAGCAACGAAAATAAAGGACGGAAAATGCGGAACTTCATGGAAACTAAGAGACTCCTGAGAGAACACGTATGGCCTTTAAATTGTATGTTTTTGGAACGGCTAAAGCAAGGTTTCGTGGACCGTTCCGTCAACCCTCGCCAAGCGCCCCCGGTCCTCAGGTTTCTCAACCCAATTCGCCCTGAAAAGTCGCTCAACTGCTTGGAAAATGCCAGGGTACCAAAAGAGTCGCGAGAAATGGATATTCCATTAACAATATCGATTCCTGTAAACAGAGCAGCTATAATCGTACAATCCGGGAGAGTCCCGGACCCTGTCCGTGAGCGAAGCGACGGGATCTTCGGTCGAATCGTCTTTCGTGACGAAGCAGGCCCCGAAACGCTGCTTTCCAAAGGAACTTTTCACCGTCTCAGTTCGTACTAAGTTGCAGATTTGAGTACGGATGAGAGGCAGGTATGTCTGACTGAGGACGAATGAAGAACTGGAAGAAAATCGCACTTATCGTTGGAGCAGTTGTCATACTTCTGGCCGTTGTGGGGTTTACGGTCCAGCAGAGCCGTAAGGGCGTAGTCACGGTACAGACGGGAAAGGTTGTCCGCGAAGACCTGACTTCGGTGGTGACGGCCTCGGGAGAGATCAAGCCCAAGGTGTATGTCAATATCGGAGCCAACGCCTTCGGCAAGATTACGCATCTCTACGTAAAAGAGGGTGATCGCGTCAAGCAGGGACAGCTGCTCGCGACTTTGGAAAACGTGCAGTCCTCGGCGGATGTTTCAGCCAATCAGGCTGCACTTGGTGCCGCGATGACTGATGCTGATGCGGCAAAGGCGGCTGTGAATACCGCCACGATGGACCAGAATCAGGTCGAGGCCGAGTTTGAGCGAGCCAAGCTGGATTTCGACCGCGCCGATGCGCTGTACAAGGCGCAACTAATCGCCAAGTCCGACTACGATACCAAGAAGGCCGCCTACGGAACGGCGACCGCTCAACTGGGACAAGCCAAAGCCAAGCTGACACAAGCCCGGGCCCAGATGGATTCAGCGCAACGGAGGATTCCACAGAATGCAGCCAACCTCCGGCGCGTGGCGGACGTCTTAAGCAAGACCGAGTATAAGGCTCCTTTCGATGGTGTCATTACCAACCTCCCGGTCCGCGAAGGCGAGACCGTCGTTATGGGCATCCAGAATTCTCCGGGAAGTACCCTGATGACGATCGCCGACATTTCGGTGATTACGGCGGAAGTGAAGGTCGATGAAACCGACATCGTGAACGTAAAGCTTGGCCAGCCGGCCGAGGTGTCGATCGACGCGATTCCGAAACAGCGCTTCAAGGGGATCGTCACCGAGATTGGCAACAACGCGATCCTCAGGTCCACCGGCGTTTCGACCGCACAGTCGACTTCGAGCAGCCAGGAGGCGAAGGACTTCAAGGTCGTCGTGACTATCCAGGACCCGCCGCCGAATCTGCTGCCGGGCCTTTCGACCACCGCCCGGATCACCACCGCAGCTCGATCCAACTCGCTGGCCATCCCGATCCAGGCCTTGACGATCCGACAGCGCGGCGAACTGGCGCCGGAGAAGAAGTCCAAGGAAGCGGAGGTGCAGGCGGCATCACTGACCAAGGGCAACCCCAAGGAAGAACTGCAAGGGGTTTTTGTTCTCAAGAACAAAAAGGAAGCGGTTTTCGTACCTGTAACCACGGGGATCAGCGGAACCACAAACATTGAGGTAACGAACGGCCTGAAAGAAGGCGAAGAGATCGTAACCGGCAGTTACAAGGTTCTCCGGACGCTGCGCAATGGCGCCAGCGTGAAGGTCGACAATACGACAGGGTCCAAGAAAGAAGAGTCCTAGACCTGACGCCGCCGGAACACCGGCAGGAAGGCACGGGGATCGGCAACTAATGAGCAACCCTGACGAGCTACCAATTGAGGAGAAGCACAGGATGGCAACGGAACTGGTGAGTCTCACCGAACCACAAATCGGCGCACCGCCGGAAGGCTGCATTATCTGCACCGAAGACCTGTGGAAGACCTACGACATGGGCTCGGAACAACAGGTGCAAGCGCTTCGTGGCGTGAACGTTCGTATTCAGCGGGGCGAGTATGTCGCCATCATGGGTCCGTCAGGTTCGGGAAAATCTACGCTGATGAACCTGATCGGCTGCCTGGATACCCCAAGCAAGGGCAGTTATTGGCTCAACGGCCAACTGGTCAGCGAATTGGATGATGACGAACTGGCCCGTATTCGGAACAAGGAGATCGGCTTCGTGTTCCAGACATTCAATCTGCTGGCGCGAGCCACGTCGTTGCACAACGTGGAGCTGCCGCTGATTTATGCCGGCGTGCCCGCCCAGGAGCGGATTGAGCGCGCCAAGCAGGCTTTGACGTCAGTGGGAATGGAAGCGCGAATGAATCACAAGCCCAATGAGTTATCGGGCGGCCAGCGGCAGAGGGTTGCGATTGCGCGAGCCCTGGTCAACACCCCGTCCATCATTTTGGCCGACGAGCCTACGGGAAATCTTGATTCGCAAACCGGCGTGGAAATTATGGCGCTGTTTGACCGGTTGCATCAGCAGGGAAACAACATCGTCCTCGTCACCCACGAGCACGACATCGCTGAGTACGCGCATCGCATTATCCACATCAAGGACGGCAAGGTCTTCAGCGATCAGAAAACTGCACGGGCATAACGACCAACTTTTCTTAACTCACAGCGCCCGGCCTTGTCGCCGGGCGTTTCGTGCTTCCCCCGCAAACAAGGTATTCTGCTGAAGCTGGAGTTGGCAGACCCGAGGTTGAGTGTTGTTTCAAGCAATGCGTGGTGCAGTCGTCTTTGTTGCTTTTCTCATGCCCTTCGCCGCGGTTGCCGAGGCGCAGTACGGCGTGCCGCTCAACCACACTGATCCGAGACTGGAGTCGATCGCGGCGCGGGAACTGGTCGCCCGCTATTGCCGAATGGACTACGCCGGCGCCCGCCTGAATCCTTCCGAATGGCCAAAGCTGGCACCGCTGGTTGCCTGGCGCTCCGATCCGGAGTTCCCCCTGATGATGGTGACATCGCGGTTCGATGTAGATGCAAACCTGGGCTTGGAACACGGCAAGTACACTGTCGTCGTGCACTATCGCCTGCTCGGCAAGTACGACATGACGGAAGGTTATTCGCAGGATTCTTCCAACACGATTCAGAATGTCCAGTTTGTCGTTTCAGAAGTAA